>Ga0207426_1000603_pt1 | contig 46872 bp, 59 predicted proteins | sample AraplaMF_Cvi_mMS_FD_184265 | JGI IMG/M metagenome (GOLD analysis project Ga0207426, IMG submission 184265) | Arabidopsis root microbial communities from the University of North Carolina, USA - plate scrape MF_Cvi_mMS (SPAdes) (version 2) | ecosystem: Host-associated > Plants > Roots > Endosphere... | reverse complement strand
GATCCGCTGTTGCCCAGGCTGCCTCCACCTTTGGTGAAGTGCATACGCAGGTTGGCGACAGTGCACTGTCGCCAACCTGCGTATGCACTTCACCAAAGGTGGAGGCAGCCTGGGCAACAGCGGATCTGTTGGGTTCCTTTTTAACCGGGTCGGCGAATTTAAAATAAAGAACAAAGGACAGGACCTGGAAGAACTGGAACTGGAGCTGATTGATTTTGGATTGGAAGAAGTAGGGGAAGACAGTGAAGGCAATATTATTATCCGTGCTGCGTTTGCCGAATTCGGCAATATGGCAAAGGCCCTGGACGATAAAGGCATTGAAGTAATCAGTTCTGAACTGAAACGCATCCCAACCACTACAGTGGAATTGAATGATGAGCAGGCTAAAGAAGTACTGGAATTGGTAGACCGCCTGGAGCAGGACGATGATGTACAGCAGGTTTTCTACAATCTGAAATAATGACTGTTATTGTTCCGGCGCCGGAACAGTACATATAAGATAAAGAAACGTCCGCCTTACCGGCGGACGTTTTTTCCATGAATACGGTTAACTTTCCAAATCAAAAACAGCTAGACTTTAGCGATCGTGTGTGAACGATCCAGGTCATCTGCAATAAACATAAGCCCTTTGCCATGGTAGGTTTCAAGCTTTACGGCAGGGTCTTGAGCGATGTGCTTACGGAGTCTGGTCAGGTAAACGTCCATTACGCGTGATGCAAAGAAATCGTCCTGCCCCCAGATACAGGCCAGGATATCGTCTTTCTTCAATTTTTTATTAGAATTCTCGCACAGAAAGCGAAGCAGCTCCGCTTCTTTTGGGGCCATACGAACATGGGAATCGGCGCTTTTGTGCCTGATATGATACTGAGAGTAGTCAAATACAAGGTTGCTGATCGTATACACAATACGGCGCTCACTTTTCAGCAAACGGCTACGTTTCAGGTATACTTCCACCCTGCACAACAATTCCTGCATATTGAAGGGTTTCACAATATAATCATCTGCCCCGGATTCGAAGCCCTGCAGCCTGTCCTGCTCCATATAGCGGGAAGAGGTAAAGATGATGGGCACATTCACATCCATAGAGCGGATGTCTTCTGCCAGTGCGAAGCCATCTTTCTTGGGCATCACCACATCCAGCAGACAAAGATCGAAAACATGTTTTTGAAACTTTTCCCAGCCTTCAAGGCCGTTCTCACAAAGGGTAACGTTGTAACCGGCACGTTCCAATTGTCTTTTTACCACTTTGGCAAAAAAGATATCGTCCTCTGCCAAAAGAATGCTTGGTTGCATGTAACATTGGTTTTAAGCGAGTAAATAGATTTTAGTTGTAGATACCTTAATAATGAGCGTATCAGGTACGTTTATTCAAAAATAAATAAGATAATCATCACCCTGGTCGTTCATCCCTATCCACTTCTTTAGTGGACATTCATTTTAACCATTGTAACCGGTTTTATACCCCAGGAGCAATTATTTTCTGTTTGGTACGCCCTACTTATTAATAACCTATTTATTCGCTTAACGGGGTATTCCTAATTGATAATATTTTGTGGAATCCCTTCCAGGAAGGCTTTTACATTTTCAACCGTTGTGAACATCAATCGTTTTCTGGCCGCCTGGGTTGCCCAGGCAATATGTGGGGTGATAATAGTATGAGGTGCTTTTATAAGCGGATTATCCGCAGATGGTGGCTCTGATGATAATACATCCAGCGCGGCGCCGGCAATAATGCCTTCCTGTAACGCGTTCGCCAGATCAGTTTCCCGGATCAAAGGTCCTCGGCTGGTATTGATCAGGAATGCCGTTTTCTTCATGGTATGTAGCAATGCCGTATTCACAAACTCTTTATTGGTGGCATTCAACGGACAATGCAGGGATACAATATCCGCCTCGCGAAAACAGCTAGCCTGATCCACAAAAGTAACACCACTCATGGCATCCCTTTCCGGATGCTTATGGTGGGCGATCACCTTCATACCAAATGCCAGCGCTATACGCGCTACCGCCTGCCCTATCTGTCCCAGGCCTACTATTCCCAGCGTGCTGCCCTCCAGCTCAGTTAAAGGCGTTTTCCAGTAACTGAAATCAGCACACTTTGTCCACTCCCCTACCCGCACACTATCCGCATGCAAACCCGTATGGTGGCACAATTCCAGTATCAGCGCAAACGTTAACTGCGCCACTGAAGCCGAACTATAGGCAGGTACGTTGGTCACAGGAATTTGACGACTTCTGGCTGCAACTGTATCTACCACGTTATAACCGGTAGCCGTTACCCCAATATATTCCAATCGGGTCGCCTCCCGGATAGCCGTTTCATTCACAATGGCTTTATTGGTTAATATAATATGCGCGTCCTTTATCCGCTCTTCTACTACTGTTTCCGGCGTACGATCATATAAAGTTACATTACCCAGTGCCTGTAATGCAGCCCAGTCAAGATCTCCGGGATTCAATGTATAACCATCCAGTACTACAATATTTTTCATGCCCCTTATTTTTTAAGCATACATTTTTTCAAACTTGTCCAGCGTTACTGTTTCTTCGGGCTCATAAATATGATAATAGGGCTTATCACCCATATAACTGGCCCATAAAGAAAAACGGCTGGGTGGACCAATAATATAATCGCACTGCGACATGAGGTAATGATCCGTCTTTACATTATTACGGGAAATAATCAGGTTACCAAAATGACTGCGATATACTGCCTCGTTCAGCACAGGGTCATTGGTAAAAATGATGAGTTTATAATCGCCGCCCAATGCGGTTACCAGCTCACGGATCTTGTCAATATATAAGGCATCATCGTAAAAATACCTGCCATCCAGGTACTCCTTATAATCACCTCTTCTGATATGCACAGCGATCAGTAACTGATCATTTGTTTTAGTGAGATAGCTCTTCTGCATTTCTGCCTTATCCACATCCGGTGCAAACAAATGCTGGTATATTTTGCGGTATTTTATCATCAGATCGGTATGCCTGAAATACCAGCCTTCGCAGTACAATGTTGTTTCCCTGCTGTTTAAAACATAGTCATCATAAGCCGGTACCTTTTCGAGATCATCAAAATCAACTGACTTAATCATTTTCCATTTCAACTTTTTCTTCAGCACCTTACGGGTCAGATAATCCATCAGTTTACTCCGCCCGTGTTCATTCAGATGCGGATAATCCTTATAATAGGATTGCATATAAGGATTCACAAACTTTATCTCATGCTCTCTGCAGAACGCATCAAAGTAAGCATGCTGAAAAAAAATATTACTGGTTTGTCCGTATGGACGCGTTAAAATAATTTTCTTGTTACGCATTGTTTTCTTTACCTGATCGTAAATATATAGAATTAAAATCTGGTGTTATCTTATATTCATTCCCTGGTTATCAACTATATTTATTCTTTATATACTATATCCATGTTAAAATTTATTTCAAAATCCCATTCAGCCTTAATGGATTCAGCCTCTCTCGGCGATTTAATCGACAACCTCGATGCACGTATCAGCGGTCCCGCACTGAATAGCCTGGTAGATACGCTTAACAAGCATTATAGCAAAATAAGGTGTTCAAGTCACAAGGATGCAGTAGTAACAGTAGAGGTAGATTACCTGGGGCTTGGCGAAAAGCAGCTGACGTTTAAAATGATTGCATGCTGTTGCGATAAATTTGAGGCAGAGCTGCAGGAGAAACTGGCGGACATAAAAATGCGGGAGTAAATAACGGGGTGTGAAATAATCATTAACTCCAATTCTCTGCCTTCTTACATTAAAAAAATACCGTCACCTTTGCTGCGCCATAATAGCAAAAAACACTACTAAGCCTACCAACTGCTTAATTTTAAAGAGGCCATCACTTCAGCAGGCACATGCTGAAGTGATGGCCTCGCCTATTATTGCCCTCAACAAAAAAAGCCGGCTTCTGTTGAAGAAACCGGCTCCTGTTATATTAGTCAGATGCTATTCCTGCATCATTTCCATGACTGCTTTTACTACCTGTTCTGTATTTGGTTTAGAGAAATAATCTCCATCTGAACCATAAGCAGGGCGATGTGCCTGTGCACTCATGGTGCGTGGAGCCACATCGAGCCAGCGGTATCCGCCCTGGTTTTCGATCACTTGCTGGAACATATAAGCCGTGCCACCACCCGGTACGTCTTCATCAATAAAGAGGATGCGGTTGGTTTTCTTTAATGATTCCACAATGCTGTGATGAATATCGAAAGGCAGCAAAGTTTGCACATCAATCAATTCACAAGAAACGCCCATTTCAGTTAATGTCACCATGGCTTCTTCAACAATGCGTGTCATAGAACCATAGGTTACAATAGTAACATCAGATCCTTCCTGCAATATTTCAGGGATACCTAATGGTACGGTGAATGTTTCCATATTGGCAGGTACCTTTTCCTTTAAACGATACCCGTTTAACGATTCAATTACCAGCGCCGGTTCATTTGCCTGCAACAGGGTGTTATACATACCTGCCGCCTGTACCATGTTACGCGGCACGCATACGTACATACCACGCAGGGAATTAATAATCATTCCCATCGGCGACCCGCTGTGCCAGATGCCTTCGAGGCGATGTCCGCGGGTACGCACTATAATCGGACAATGCATAATGCCTTTGGTGCGGTATTGCAGGGAGGCAACATCATCACTGAGTGGTTGTAAACCATACAACAGGTAATCGAGATACTGGATTTCCGCAATCGGGCGAAGACCACGTAATGCCATACCAATACCCTGTCCCATGATAGTGAGCTCACGTATACCGGTATCGGCTATACGATCTTTTCCATGTTTCTGTTGTAAGCCGGCGAAGCCCTGGTTTACATCACCAATTTTACCAACATCTTCTCCGAAGGCAAATACTTTCGGGTTGTTGGTAATCAGCTGATCAAAATATTTATTCAGAATTTCATAGCCATTTACCGTGATGCTGTCTGCGTCGTAAGCAGCGTCAACAACTGGAACATTCAGTGCAGAGTTTACACCGGTGGCATATAAATATGAGTTGTAGTTATCTTTTTCGCTTTGCAGATACTCATCGTAATACTGTTGCAAAGCAGCCACGGCAGGATCCGATTTCAGATGCCCATGTTTCAGCAGGATGGTGGCAGCCGTCTTCAGAATATCCCGGCGAAGAGGTTCGCGGTTATGCTGAAGATCACGGATAGCTGTACTGATCATGCTAACATCAACGCCGGCAGTTGATAACAGTGGCGTTGCCAAACCTACGAAGGACTGCACATGTTCCTTAATTGGCGTAATATATTTTTCCCAGGCCGATTTGCGGGCATCTTGTGCTTTTACCTTTGCTTCTGCTTCTACTGCTAACAGTGTTTCCTCATCACACAAAGCGTTTTCAATGATCCAGGAACGCATTTTAATGTTACAGTCAAATTCCCTTTCCCAGGAAAGACGTTCCTTACTTTTATAACGCTCATGAGAACCACTGGTAGAGTGCCCCTGCGGTTGTGTTATCTCTTCCACGTGAAACAGTGCAGGGATATGTGTTTCGCGGATTTTGCGGATGGCTGCTTCAAACACCTCGCACATACCGGCGTAATCCCAGCCTTTAACGTTGTATATATCAAAACCGTTCGAATCTTCCGTTTTCCGGAACCCTTCAAGGGCGGCGCTGATAGAGTTCTTAGTGGTCTGGTATTTACGGGGAACAGAAATGCCGTAGCCATCGTCCCATACAAATACTGCCAGTGGCACCTGCAGTACGCCGGCAGCATTCATGGTTTCCCAGAAATGCCCTTCAGACGTAGAGGCGTCGCCGATAGTAGCGAAACATATTTCGTTACCATTATTAGACAGTCCTTTATATTGATGGAGGTTTTCTACATCGCGAAACATTTTGGAGGCATATGCCAGGCCCAATGCCCGGGGCATTTGTGCGGCTGTTGGCGCCATATCCGCAGCAGAGTTTTTCATTTGTGCCAGGTCCAGCCAATTGCCATCCTTACCCAGATTGGGGGTGGCATAATGGGAATTCATCTGGCGGCCGCCCGAAAAAGGATCATTTTTCAGGTCCGGGTCTGCATATAGCTGCGAAAAAAATTGTTCAGGGGTAGCGATACCTGTGGCAAATGCAACGGTTTGGTCGCGGTAATAACCGGAACGAAAGTCCCCTGGCTGAAAGTATTTTGACATCGCGATCTGCGCAACTTCCTTTCCATCTCCAAAAATGCCAAACTTTGCTTTACCTGTAAGCACTTCCTTACGGGCCAGCAGACTAATCTCCCTGCTATCACAGGCCAACCTGTAATCATTTAGCACTTCCTTACGGAATTCTTCGAATGACAACCGGCTTTCTAAATTCATAGCTAGTTCGTTATTTTCTATCATGCCTCATGGTTAAAGTACAAAAGTAAGGTTAATTATACAGTAGAAAAATGGCATAAAACCTTCATTTAAAATAATCTGATTTTTTTTAATGGGAATTTAATAAATTGTAAGGTTTATAATGCTTTTTGGCCGTAAATTTGTTCTTACCAAGAAAGATATCAATATTTTTTAACCGGTCGCTTTAAAACCATCATATGAAAATGAAAAAGTTTATCTTATCCCTGTTTGCGAGCATGCTGTTGACTACAGCGCTGTGGGCTCAGACCACACCGACTCAGAATCCGGCAGACACAAAAGTAAAGTTTGTAAAAGAAACCGTTGATTTTGGCAAAACTGAATTGAACAAACCGGTAACAGCTGATTTCGAATTTACCAACATTTCAAAAGAACCAATTCTGATTGAAGCTGCCCGCGCGAGCTGCGGTTGCACTACTCCTAAATGGACACAGGAGCCTATTCTGCCTGGTAAAAAAGGTAAAGTTACCGCGACATACAGCGCTAACGGTGTAGGTCAACAGAATAAAACCATCTGGGTTAAGTTCAGAGGCGTGGATCAGGATAAAGAATTGCACCTGACAGGTACAGTTGGTTCCAACAACAAGTAACAGTCCACACTTTCAACATACTAAGACCTTACAGCACAATGTGCTGTAAGGTTTTTTGTTGCCCATACGATCCACTATCTTTGCACACCAAGAATCAAAACAATTTTATGCCTACCATTAGCCAGAGGGGTGTGCAAATGCCACCTTCTCCCATCAGAAAACTTGTACCATTTGCCGAAGCAGCCAAGAAAAGAGGTGTGAAGGTATATCACCTGAACATCGGTCAGCCGGATATTGAAACACCCAAGCCTGTATTGGATGCCGTGCGTCATTCCGATTTTAAGATCCTGGAATACAGTCATAGTGCCGGGAACGAGAGTTATCGCCGGAAACTGGTGACCTACTATCAAAGATTCAACATCTCCCTTAACCACAACCAGATCATTGTTACCACCGGTGGCTCCGAAGCTATTGTATTTGCCTTCATGGCCTGCCTGGATCCGGGAGACGAAGTAATTGTTCCAGAACCATTTTATGCCAACTACAATGGCTTTGCTGTTGAGGCAGAAGTAAAGATTAAAACTATTACCGCCAGTATCGAAACCGGCTTTGCGTTACCCGCCATGGCTGATTTTGAAAAAGCTATTACACCGCGTACCAGGGCTATCCTGATCTGTAATCCCAATAACCCTACCGGTTACCTGTATAGCAAGGAAGAAATGGAGGTATTGAAGCAGTTATGCCTGAAACATAACCTGTTCCTCTTCTCTGATGAAGCTTACCGCGAGTTTTGCTACACCGGTCAGCACTTCTCCGCCATGAACCTGGAAGGTATGGAGGAAAATGTGATCCTGATGGATACGATTTCCAAAAGATATAGTGCCTGCGGTGGACGTATAGGCGCCTTTATAACTAAAAACCAGTCGGTACTCGATGCTGCCATGAAATTTGCCCAGGCCCGCCTGAGCCCTCCCTCCTTTGCCCAGATCGCTGGCGAGGCTGCAGTAGACCTGCCGGCAGATTATTTTGATGGTATCAAAGCAGAGTATCTAAGCCGCAGGGATATCCTGGTAAGCATGCTGAATAAAATTCCTGGGGTGTTTTGCCCTAATCCGGGTGGTGCCTTCTATGCGATGGCCAGTTTGCCGATTGATGATTCGGATAAATTCTGCCAATGGATACTGGAATCGTTCGCCCATGAAGGCCAAACTATCATGATGGCCCCTGCTACCGGTTTTTATGCCACACCTGGACTGGGTAAAAACGAAGTGCGGTTGGCTTATGTATTAAATACAACCGACATTAGTCATGCGATGGTCTGCCTGGAAAAAGCACTCGAGCTATACCCGGATAGAATCTCCAAATAATTTTTGTCTGAAACAAAGAGATAAAATTCAATAGGAAAGCATGAAAACATATTATAAATAATTTAATATTTTGTTTTTATGTCAAAAACACAATTATTTAACACCAAACACTTGGAATTTTCGCATTTTGTTTCGTATATTTGATATATAAATAAGAACAACGACAAAAAAAATCAAATAATAAAAATATTTACATATACGATAGACTGCAAAATCTAAACTTGTTTAAGAAAAATTTAACCTGCATTATTTCTTAGAACGTTTATTTGGTGCGACCTTTGAAATGTTATACAAAAGGAGATTTATCAATCTTCTGTAAAACTCAAAGATTAACTAAAACGTTTTAGCAAAATATCGTATTTTTGTATCAGTTTTTCATAACGTGGAATTTATAAAGGCAAACGGCTCTGATCACAGAGCCGTATTTTTTTGCCCTACATCACTGATTTTCATTCAAAATGGAAAAAATGTCCTTTTCGGGTTACCACATCTAAAAATATTCCCCCCTTCATTTACCTTTTTTCTATAATATTGTTATGTAATAAAACGGGCGGAAGAACCGACACTATGTGTTGTGGTAATTTCGTTTGTTTTCATAACGTGGAATTTTAAAATGCAACGGTCCCGATTCCTCGGGACCGTCTCATTTTTAGGTTAAATGAATAAAGCAAAAAGCTATAAAAGTGAATGACCAAAGCGATTATTATTAATCTTTTCTTCGCTTTGGTCATTCACTTTTATAGCTTTTTGCTTTATGCTTTAAGCTTTATGCTTCTTAATCATTTCAAAAAAGTCGTCAAACAGGTAACGGCTATCGAACGGACCAGGAGTGGACTCCGGATGATACTGCACGCTGAATGCCGGTTTATTTTTAATGCGGATACCTTCTACAGAATTATCGTTCAGATTAATGTGGGTTACTTCCACATTTTCGCTGGCGGCTACTGCTTTAGGATCTACGGCAAAACCATGATTCTGGGTTGTGATTTCGCACAAACCGGTTTTCAGGTTCTTTACCGGGTGGTTTAATCCACGGTGGCCATGGTGCATTTTATAAGTAGGAATACCATTGGCCAGGGCCAGCAGCTGATGCCCGAGGCATATACCGAACATTGGTCTTTCTGCTGCCAGGATCTGCTTTACTGTATCTACTGCATAAGTGAGCGGAGCCGGATCACCAGGACCATTGGAAATAAAGTATGCATGGGGTTTGAACTCCTCACATACTTCAAATTTTGTATCAGTTGGATATACCTGCAGGTAAGCTCCTTTATCGGACAGGCATTTCAGCATATTCCTTTTTACGCCGTTGTCCAGCACCGCAATGCGGATCTCTGCTGCCGGATCGCCTACATTGTATATTTCCGGGGTAGTTACCTCTTTGCATAATGCCAGTCCTTCCATGGAAGGCACTTTTGCCAGTTCAGCTTTCAGCTGATCGATATCCAGGATAGCGGAAGAAATGATACAGTTCATCGCACCTTTACTGCGGATATGGGAAACGAGTGCGCGGGTATCAACATCGTATATTGCTACCAGGTTATTATCGGTCAGGAACGTTTCCAGGGACTCATCAGCCATTTTCCTGGAATAGTTGTACGCGATATTCTTTGCGATCAAACCGTTGATCTTAACGCTGCTGCTCTCTACGTCATCCTTTTTGGTACCGTAGTTCCCGATGTAGCAGTTGTTCATTATAAGCACCTGTCCTTTGTAAGAAGGGTCCGTAAACACTTCCTGGTAACCCGTCATACCGGTATTGAAAGCTAATTCACCGGCAGCAGTGCCAATTTTCCCAAAAGCTTTTCCCTGAAAAACCGTACCGTCGTCTAACAGCAGTATGGCAGGTTGGATGGTTCTTGTCTGAGGCATTTCTGGTATCTGTGTTGTTTTATATTTTAAAAAAAACCTTCAAGGGTACAATAAGCCCTGAAGGTTCGGATAAAAAACCGTGCAAAGGTATGAAATGCAACAGTTAAATGCAGATTTTTTTTACCAGAAATGAAGATCTTATTTAATTTTTACTGATTTAAGGATTCTTTGTGCCACCTGGTGGCCTACCTGATCATCTTCGCGATAGTTGATCTGTATTTGCCAGCGGCTGCTTCCTTTCGTCATCACGAGGTTACAAAAAGCCAGGCGGATTCCGCCTTTGTAAAGATAGCTTCCTTCCTCCAGCACACCTCTCATGCCGGAAATCAGTACGGGCACGGATTTGCAGTCCATTTCCGTAGCGGTTTCGCTCAGCTGCATGCTGTTATGTGAAGCTGCTACTGCTTCTTCCAGGCTGTTAGCGACATTGGCCAGGTAGCTAAACATATTCACGGCAATGCGTATACCGCCGCCATCTTCATTTCTATAGCTTTTGGCATATTCTATCACTTTTGCGTCCTCCCCTTCCATTGGCTGATCATGCACCCACAACTTTACCGGGGTGCTGATTTCAAGCGCCTGACGGCCTATTGTAGCGGTTTGCCAGCCATTATACAAGGAACTGGCAGGCACTTTTGGATATATAAAAGTAAACACGGCGCGTTTACCGAATAAGGTGCCGGTTACGGCGAGTAGCAGGATAAAAACTGAAAAAAACAATATCACCTTTCCCCTGTTGACTGGCTGCGCCTGCTTTTTTACCCAGGCGAGCAGGAAGTTTGGTTTTTCAGTTTTAGGAGAGATGCCCACCTGCTGAATATATTCCTGGAATGAGGCCATGGGATATAGCTTCCGCCAGTCTGCATAGTTTTGTGGTAGTTTTTTTCCGCAAGCATTACAGAAGGTAAGGTATTCTGATTTTAGTGGGTTGGCATGTCCGCAGCCATCACAATGCAGGTATTTCATAGGAGTATAGTTCTAACGACTGTAATATTACGAAATTTATGTATTTAATAAGGCATAAAAAAGGACAAAGCAAAAGCTTTGTCCTTTTTTCGTATCGATCAGAATAAGATTACTCAGCAGATTTTTCTTCTGTTGCAGTATCAGCAGCTTTAGTTTCAGTTGCTTCTTCTGCTTTCTTCTTAGCACCACCGGCACGACGGGTTTTCTTAGCAGCAGCTTTCTCTTCTGTTTTACCATAGATTTCGTTGAAATCTACCAGTTCAATCAGCGCAACTTCTGCGTTATCCCCATGACGTTTACCCAGTTTAATGATACGGGTGTAACCACCAGGACGGGTAGCTATTTTCTCACTGATCGCACCGAACAGTTCCTTGATAGCTTCTTTATCCTGCAGGTAGCTGAACACAATTCTACGGTTGTGGGTAGAATCAGTCTTTCCTCTTGTCAGCAGCGGCTCAACATACACACGCAGGGCTTTTGCCTTTGCCAGTGTAGTGGTGATACGTTTGTGGCTGATCAGTTCGCAAGCCAGATTGGACATCAGGGCTTTACGGTGGGAAGCAGTTCTGCTTAATTTGTTTAATTTAACTCCGTGACGCATGACATTTTGTTTTAACCCTTACACCGTGTCAGGAATTGCAAGGTATGTTGAAATGTTAGCTATTAGCCGTTAGCTTTTAGCTTTTAATTGTCTGATAAAAAATTTTAGCCTTTGATAATCAGCTTTAGCAGCTAATATCAAAGGCTAAATATTTTGAAATTATTCTTCTTCGAGTTTCAGCTTGGATAAGTCCATACCGAAGTGCAGACCTCTTTCGCCTAATACCTGTTCAATTTCGCTGAGGGATTTCTGGCCGAAGTTTCTAAACTTCATCAGTTCTTCCTGTTCGTATTGTACCAGTTCGCTGAGGGAATTGATTTTAGCTGCTTTCAGACAGTTGAATGCACGCACGCTCAGATCGAGATCTTCCAGTGGTGTTTTCAGGATCTTACGCAGTTGCAGTGTTTGTTCATCCACTACATCTTCTTTTTCAGTGTCCTTGGTATCAAAGCTGATGTTTTCATCAGTAATGATCATCAGGTGTTGAATAAGGATGCGGGAAGCTTGTTTAACTGCTTCTTCCGGATGGATAGTACCGTCTGTGATCACCTCCATTACGAGTTTCTCATAGTCAGTTTTTTGTTCCACACGGGTGTTTTCTATACTGTACTTTACGTTTTTGATCGGCGTAAAGATAGAGTCGATCGCGATGTAGCCGAATACTGCATCCTTGGGTTTGTTTTCCTCAGCCGGAACATAACCACGGCCTTTACCGATAGTCAGTTCGATATCCAGCTTGGCAGAAGGATCCAGGGTGCAGATTAACAGCTCAGGATTCATGATCTGGAAAGCGCTGGTGGCTTTTTCAATCATATCCGCACGAAATTCTGTTTTACCCTTGATCGACAGCGTAATCTTTTCGTTCGTTACATCGCTCTCAGAGATCCTTTTGAAACGAACCTGTTTCAGATTCAGAATGATCTCAGTAACGTCTTCCGTAACACCTTTCAGTGTAGCGAACTCGTGATCAGCTCCTTCAATTTTAATACCCACAATGGCATAGCCCTCCAAAGAAGACAACAGTACGCGACGTAACGCATTACCGACAGTCACAGCATAACCTGGTTCTAATGGACGGAATTCGAATTGAGCTTCAAAGTCGGTAGACTTCTGCAATACGATCTTATCAGGTTTCTGGAAATTTAAAATTGCCATTGATATGATAGATTTATTTGTTAAATATGAGGTTAGTCCATGACCTTGGGTCATGGACTAATTATTTATTACTTAGAGTACAATTCTACGATCAGTTGTTCCTTGATATTTTCAGGAACGCTCTCTCTCTCAGGATAAGCAATGAATACACCTTTCATTTCTTTCTCGTTCCAATCCAACCAGCTGAATTTTGGGTTTTTTCCACGAATAACGCTGGTCAGGGCAGAATTGTTTGCTGTTTTATTTTTCAGGCTGATAACGTCTCCTGGTTTCAATTGGAAAGAAGGAGTGTTAACTACAATACCGTTAACGGTAACGTGTTTGTGAGAAACCAGCTGACGGGCAGCAGGGCGGGAAGGTGCGATACCCAGGCGGAACACGGTGTTATCCAGACGTGCTTCGAGTAATTTGATCAATACTTCACCGGCAACACCTTTTCTACGGGTAGCTTCGTCGAACAGGTTACGGAACTGACGCTCCAGCAAACCGTAAGTGTACTTAGCCTTTTGTTTTTCTCTCAGCTGCAGTGCGTATTCGCCTAATTGTTTGCGTTTACGGTTTGCACCATGTTGACCCGGAGGGTTGCTGTTCTTACTTAAATACTTACCATTACCGAGAATGGGTTCACCAAAAATTCTGGAAATTTTGGTCTTTGGTCCTGTGTACCTTGCCATGTTTTAAATATACTTTAGATTTTTTAGTTAATGGTGCATGCTCTTCAAAAAATCTGAAAACCTGATCATGCACCCATTTATGAATACAAATTTACAACGCCCAGATACCAAACTTCTAATGAAATCTGGTATCTGGATGCTGTAAATATATATAATTACTATACTCTTCTCTTCTTAGGAGGACGGCAACCGTTGTGAGGTAAAGGCGTAACGTCTTTAATCATGTTCACTTCGATTCCGGAGTTAGCGATAGCGCGGATAGCACTTTCACGACCAGCTCCAGGGCCTTTCACAAAAACGTCTGCTCTTTTCAGACCTGAGTCCATAGCAACTTTAGCAGCATCCTGTGCAGCCAGCTGAGCTGCATACGGAGTGTTCTTTTTAGAACCTCTGAAGCCCATTTTACCAGCAGAAGACCAGGAAATAACCTGACCATGCTTGTTGGTGATGCTGACAATGATGTTGTTAAAGCTAGCGGAAATATGAACATCTCCGTAGTTATCTACTTTTACTACCCTCTTTTTGCTAGCAGCAGTTTTTGTATTATTTGCTTTTGCCATAATGATTTAAATTCCAAATATGAAATTCCAGATCCCAAATTTACACGACTCAAGGTCATTGAAACCCCTCTGATTCGGAATTGGGATTTCAACCTGGGATTTTATTTATTATTTCTTAGTTGCTTTTTTCTTACCAGCCACTGTCTTACGCTTACCTTTACGGGTACGGCTGTTGGTACGTGTACGCTGACCTCTTACCGGTAAGCCTTTCCTGTGACGCAGACCGCGGTAGCAAGCGATATCCAGCAGGCGCTTGATATTCATTTGTACTTCAGAACGCAGTTGACCCTCTACCTTAAACTCACCGTTGATGATGTTACGGATGGCGGCTTGCTCGTCGTCATTCCAATCCCGCACCTTTTTATTGAAATCAATTTCCGCCTTGTTCAGGATATATTGGGCGGTAGAACGGCCTATACCAAAGATATAGGTGAGGCCAATTTCTCCTCTTTTATTTTTAGGAAGATCTATACCGGCTATACGTGCCATATTTCTATTTTAGATTTTATGATTCTGATTAAAAAATCAAATTCCGTTAGGGGAATCGATTAACCCTGGCGTTGTTTAAAACGAGGATTCTTTTTGTTGATCACCAACAAAACACCTTTTCTACGAACTATTTTACAATCCGCGCTTCTTTTTTTGATTGCAGCTCTTACCTTCATGATTAATACTTTATAAAAGGTTATGATATTTTTTTAATTATACTTTCAACAGCCTCTACCCTTTCCGTCTTACTTGTATCTGAAAATTATACGGCCTCTTGACAAATCGTACGGGCTCATCTCTACGCCAACCTTATCTCCTGGCAGAATGCGGATATAGTGCATTCTCATTTTTCCAGAAATGGTGGCCAGGATCTCATGCCCGTTTTCCAGTTTTACACGGAACATAGCGTTCGACAAGGCTTCTAATATAATTCCATCCTGTTTAATGAGTGCCTGTTTTGCCATAAAAATTTTTAGGACTGCAAAGATAGCATTTATCTTTTGAAATAGAAAAATTTACCTGTATTATTATTAATATTGCCAGTTTTCTTATTAAAACCTGTCTTTTTTGTTGCCAAAACCCCTATTCTATTAGACAATTCCAAACACTGAAACTAGTAATCTGAGTTCAATTCAGGGTTATTTTTTTCCTCCCGCTCTATGTCCACGTAGGTAGACAGTACATCTGCCTTCCCTTTTCCCACGGCAACTGTATGTTCGAAATGAACGGAGGGGCTGCGGTCACGGGTGGCTACAGTCCAGCCATCTTCCAGGTATTCAACGTCCTTGGAACGGAGGTTGATCATTGGTTCGATAGCTATTACCAGTCCTTCCTTCATTACGGGGCCGCTTCCTCTTTTACCGTAGTTAGGCACCTGAGGATCCTCGTGCAGGTTACGGCCAAGGCCATGTCCCACCAGTTCCCTCACAACACCGTATCCGCGTTCCTTTTCGGTATATTCCTGTATAGCGTAGGAGATGTCACCGATCCTGTTACCCACAATGGCTTTCTCAATACCTTTATAAAGGGACGCCTTGGTAGCGGTCATTAAACGGAGCACATTTTCAGGTACATTCCCGATGGCAAAAGTATAGGCACTATCGGAATGGTAACCATTCATATAAACACCCACATCTACTGTCAGGATATCACCATCTTTCAACACATACTTATTTGGAATGCCGTGTACTACTTCTTCATTCACAGAAATACAGCAGGCATTGGGAAAACCTTTGTAATTCTTAAAAGAAGGTGTTCCACCATTTTCCACGATAAACTTATCTGCAACTGCGTCTACTTCCAGTGTGCTCATACCTGGTTTCAGGGTTCTGGCCACTTCGGCCAGGGCAGCACTCAGGATCAGGGCGCTTTTGCGTATTAGCTCTATTTCTTCCTTCGTCTTATAATGAATCATACGTTGAGCTTTTAGCTTTTAGCGGCTAGTTGTCAGACTAACTGCTATTTGCTGCTAATAATCAGCCTTGGGCCATCAATGTCAGGTAAAAAGCTAATGGTTAACAGCTAACGGCTGTTAAAATAATATAGCCACTAAAGCGTAGAAGCTTCTGTGGCTATTTTATTGTTATTATAAAATCCTTTTATTCAATTACTTATGCGTTAGCCGGGGCAGTTCTGCCTTTGATTCGGCCGGTGCTCATCAAACCGTCGTAGTGACGCATGAGGAGCTGGCTTTCAATCTGTTGCAGGGTATCCAGGATAACTCCCACCATGATCAGCAGTGAAGTACCACCGAAGAAGGTAGCAAAGTTACTGTTAACCTTGAAGGCTGCGGCCAGCCCTGGCATGATACCCACAATTGCCAGGAAAAATGCGCCAGGCAAAGTGATACGGTCCATTACTGCACCGATATAATCGGCAGTAGCTTTACCAGGTTTGATACCAGGAATGAAACCGTTATTACGTTTCATTTCATCCGCCATTTGAGTTGGATTGAAAATCAACGCGGTATAGAAATATGTGAATACAACAACCAGTACAGCGTAGATCAGGTTATACCAGCCATTAGTGTGGTCACTAAAGATGCGGATAAAGCCGGAAGCACTTTCAGAGGAAGTGGCAAAACCTATCGCAGTAGCCGGGATAAACATGATCGCCTGGGCAAAGATGATCGGCATTACACCAGCAGCATTTACCTTAAGCGGAATAAACTGGCGTACACCGCCATATTGTTTATTACCTACGATACGTTTAGCGTAGTTCACCGGTATCTTCCTGGTACCCTGAACAAGCAGGATCAGGCCTACCGTGATTAAAATAAAGATAGCAATTTCAATGAGGAACAGGATCGGTCCACCCGCTTCACCTGCAACCTTACTGGAGAATTCAGCGACTAAAGCCTGCGGCAAACGGGCAAGGATACCCATCATAATGATGATGGAAGTACCGTTACCAATTCCTTTGTCTGTGATCTTTTCGCCGAGCCACATTACAAACAGGGTACCTGCTGTAAGTACTACGGTTGTAGAGAGCCAGAAGAAAAAGGTGCCATACTCAGGGATAATAGCGCCACCGGATTGATTACGCAGATAAGCTACGTAAGCGCTCGCCTGGAAACCTGTTACTATTACTGTGAGATAACGAGTAAACTGGTTAATTTTTTTGCGGCCGCTTTCACCTTCTTTCTGCAGTTTCTGAAAATAAGGAACTGCTATCGTTAATAACTGGATAGCAATTGATGCAGAGATGTAGGGCATGATACCCAATGCAAATATGGAGGCCCTTGAAAACGATCCGCCCGCAAACATGTTCACCAAACCGAGGATACCCTGATTAGAATTTTTCTCAAAGTTAGTCAGCGCGTTTGCATCAATGCCAGGCAAAGCGATATAGGATCCTATACGGTAGATGAGGACCAGGAGCAGGGTGGTCAGGATGCGGTTACGCAAATCCTCAATACTCCAGATATTCTTAATCGTTTCGATAAATTTCTTCACAGGAAGATAAAGGTTTAATAGCGCTATTAAATATGAAAAGACGCACTACTCCGTAGGCGTCTCCTCAGTCGTAAAGTCTTATACCAGTTCTACTGATCCACCTGCTGATTCGATGGCCTGTTTAGCTTTTTCGCTGATAGCGTTTACTTTAACAGTAACCTTAGTCTTCAGTTCTCCGTTAGCGAGAATTTTAACTTTGGCTGTTCTGTTAATCAGACCGTTCATGAACAGGTTTTCCAGATTAAACTCCTGGAGGCCATATTTCTCAACTAATTGATCCAGCTGACCCAGGTTGAAGATTTTATACTCTTCACGGTTATTGTTGATGAAACCGCGTTTAGGCATACGGCGTTGGATGGGCATCTGGCCACCTTCGAAGCCTCTTTTGCTAGAGTAACCAGCACGTTGCTGGATACCTTTGTTACCTTTTGTAGAGGTACCACCTTTACCGGAAGCCTCACCACGTCCAAGACGTTTCTCTTTATGTACAGCGCCTTGTGCAGGCTTTAATGAATGCAGATTCATGTTTTAATTGTTTTACTTGCGCGGAAATTAACCGCTCGCTTATTCGAAAATAAAAATGGTAAAGTCACAAATGTAAAGGTAAGATTATCAGCAGACAATCCCACAGCAGTGTTACTTAAAATTAAGCATTTACTGTTTCTACCGTTACAAGGTGATTAACTTTACGGACCATTCCCAGGATCTGAGGAGTTGCTTCTACTTCAACAGTAGCGTGCATCTTAGTCAGGCCCAGTGCCTTCAAGGTCAGTTTCTGCCTTTCCGGACGGTCTATACCACTTTTCACTTGAGTGATCTTAATCTTTGCCATAAACCCCTATCCGCCTAAGGCGGAGTAATTTAATTGTTAATGAATTATTTTCAAAATTTCCCCGGGGAAATACCTTCATCTTCGAAGAGACGGGAGGTATTACTTATCCGTTGAAAACTTTCTTCAGGGAAACGCCTCTGGTTTTAGCGATACTGATAGGTTCGCGTAACATACCCAGTGCCTTGAAAGTAGCTTTCACCACGTTGTGTGGATTAGCAGAACCCAAAGATTTAGCCAGAACGTCTGTTACACCAGCACTTTCCAGTACTGCACGCATAGAACCTCCAGCGATTACACCAGTACCATGAGCAGCTGGTTTAATCAATACTTTGGCAGCGCCTTCTTTAGCAAACTGATCGTGAGGAATAGTGCCGTGCATTACAGGAACCTTGATCAGGTTCTTTTTTGCATCGTCTATACCTTTGGTGATAGCCTGCTGCACTTCTTTCGCTTTACCAAGACCATGACCTACAACGCCGTTTTCGTTACCAACTACTACCAGTGCGGAGAAACTAAATGTACGACCGCCTTTAGTGGTTTTAGTAACACGGTTGATCGCCACCACTTTTTCTTTCAGCTCCAGATCACCAGCCTTTACTTTATTGAATGAATTCTTTGCCATTTTATTTTATAAGAATTACTTGTTCAGAATTATAAGATTCGGACTTCGTGATTAAAACTGAAGACCGCCTTCTCTTGCTCCGTCAGCTACGCTTTTCACGCGGCCATGATATAAATAACCACTTCTGTCGAAAACGCAGGTGGTCAGACCCAGTGCCAGTGCTTTAACAGCCAGCGCTTTACCTACCAGTACAGATTTTTCGCTTTTAGTTCCTTGCTGGGCTACGATATCCTTATCACGGGAAGAAGCTGAAGCCAGGGTAGTGCCATTGGTATCATCTATCAATTGCACATAGATATCGCTGTTGCTGCGAAATACAGATAATCTTGGATGCTTTGCAGTACCGGAGATTTTCTTACGGATGCGGTAGCGGATTTTCTGTCTCCTGTTAACTTTTGTGCTCATTTTGAGTTTTATTTTATAACCCCGATGCTGCCGGGATATCTGTTAAAATCAGCTAACCAGCTTGAAAAGCTGATTAGCCAATTAAAAATTTTATTTACCAGCTGATTTACCAGCTTTCTTACGTACCACTTCATCACTGTAGCGAACACCTTTACCTTTGTAAGGCTCTGGTTTACGCAGGCTACGGATTTTAGCAGCCACCTGACCCAGCAATTGATTATCGATACCTTCCAGCATGATCTTAGGGTTCTGACCTTTTTCTGTCAAGGTAGCCACCTTCAGTTCCTTAGGAATTTCGAAAATGATATTGTGAGAATAACCTAAAGCGAGATCCAGCAACTGACCGTTGTTTGCGGCTTTGTAACCCACACCCACTAGTTCCAGTTGTTTCTTGAAGCCATCAGTTACACCGGTCACCATGTTCGCGAGTAAAGCGCGGTATAAACCATGGAGGGCTTTGTGACGAATCTGTTCAGTTGGGCGGATTACAGTTAATACGCCGTCCTTCACTTCTATCTTCATTTCCCTGTCGATGTTCTTTTTCAGTTCACCTTTTGGACCTTTTACGGTTACTTCGTTGGAGGGGGAAACAGTAACTGTTACACCGCTAGCCAACTTGATAGGACTTTTACCTATACGAGACATAACTTTAATTTAAAGTTGATTTGATATTTGTGTACCGGTTATCCGTGTTCAGCGCCGTATAGAAAGCTTAATTGTCAGATAACTTGAGTGAATGACTGGTTGAGCAACAACCAGTCATTCAATATATTAATATACGTAGCAAACTACTTCGCCACCTACGTTTTGAGCTTTTGCTTCCTTATCGGTCATTACACCTTTGGAAGTAGAGATGATCGCCACGCCTAAACCGTTCTTCACGCGCTTAAACTCTTCTGGTTTAGCGTACTGACGCAGACCTGGACGGCTGATGCGTTGTATTTCCTTGATAGCGGGCTCTTTAGAGATCGGATCGTACTTCAAAGCGATTTTGATGACGCCTTGTTTAGTATCTTCTTCGAATTTGTACTTCAGGATATAACCTTTGTCGTACAGAATTTCTGTAATGCGTTTTTTCAGCTTGGAAGCCGGAATTTCCACAATCCTGTGGGTGGCCATTTGCGCGTTCCGGATGCGTGTCAGGAAGTCTGCTATTGGATCAGTAACCATTGTTGAAATAGTTTGATAATGTTTACAATGCGATATCCAATCGTAATAAGATGGGAATCAAAATAACTTACATTCAGAGATTTACGGATCTGATTATTTGTTCATGGAATAAATAATCAAATGCGGTCATCTTTTTAATTACCAGCTGGCTTTTCTAACGCCAGGGATTTTACCTGCGAGTGCCAGGTCGCGGAACATGTTCCTGCAGAGACCGAAGTGACGCATGTATCCTTTAGGACGACCGGTCAGCTGGCATCTGTTTTTCAGACGAACAGGAGAAGCATTTTTTGGAAGTTGGTCCAGTGCAGCGTAGTCACCGGCAGCTTTCAGGGCAGCGCGCTTTTCTGCGAACTTTGCCACCATAGCTTCTCTTTTCCTTTGTCTGGCTTTTACGGATTCTTTTGCCATAATTAAATTATCGTTTCGATTTACTGATTATCTTTTTTCATTCCCTTGAACGGCATACCCATTTCTTTCAGCAGCTCGTAAGCTTCTTCGTTGGTGTTTGCAGTTGTAACGAAGGTGATATCCATACCGGACATTTTCGTTACTTTATCGATGTCGATTTCAGGGAAAATGATTTGTTCGGTGATACCCATAGTGTAGTTACCACGACCGTCAAAAGCTTTTTCGTTCACACCTTTGAAGTCACGTACGCGAGGGAGAGATACAGCGATCAAACGATCCAGGAAGTCATACATATTTGTGCTGCGTAAAGTTACACGTGCACCGATAGGCATGTTCTTTCTCAGTTTGAAGTTGGAGATATCCTTTTTAGACATGGTAGCGATAGCTTTCTGACCAGAGATACGGGTCATTTCGTCTACTGCAATGTCTACCAGTTTCTTATCACCTACTGCACCATTAATACCCTGGTTCAGGCAGATTTTTACCAGGCGAGGAACCTGCATAACACTTTTGTAGTTGAATTTCTTCATCAGTGCAGACTTAACTTCCTCGTGGTATTTTTTCTGCAGTCTCGGAGTATATTTTGTGTTTGCCATTATTTAATTTCCTCCCCTGATTTTTTAGCGATACGAATTAATTTACCGTTTTCTCTCTTCCTGTTAACTTTAGTTGGTGCACCAGTTTTGGCGTCCCACAGCATTACATTGGAGATAGCGATAGGAGCTTCCTGCTTAACAATACCACCTTTGGTATTCTGAGCGGTTGGCTTCGTATGCTTGGTAATAATGTTAACGCCTTCCACAAGAATGCGGGCCTTATCAGGCTGAACTTCCAGCACTTTGCGTGCCTTGGTCCTGTCTTTGTCATCACCGGCAATTACCGCAACCAGGTCGCCCTTCTTAATGTTGAATTTAGGCTTAAATCTAGTTTTCATTACTTTGATTTATTTATAAACGCCAAGCGAAACAGTTGTTTCGCTTGATTAATGTTTTTTCTCGTTTTGCAAACGGGCTGCAAAGATAAGAAATATTTATGAATTTTGGGATTCAGGAAATTTATTGCAAAAATCCTGAATCCCTCCATCGATAATATCTTATAATACCTCAGGAGCGAGGGAGATAATTTTCATATATCCCTTGTCTCTCAGCTCACGTGCAACCGGACCGAAAATACGGGTACCGCGAGGTTCGTCTGAGTTATTGAGCAGTACCACTGCGTTATCATCGAAACGGATATAAGAACCGTCTTTACGACGTAATTTGTTCTTAGTTCTTACGATTACCGCTTTAGTAACCATACCTTTCTTTACGCCACCACCTGGCATTGCATCCTTCACGGTTACTACAATCTTATCGCCTACGCCAGCGTAGTCCTGACCGGAGTTACCTAACACGCGGATGCAAAGTACTTCTTTGGCACCGCTGTTGTCAGCTACACTCAGTCTTGATTCTTGTTGTATCATCGAAATGAGATTTGATATTGTTTAGTCAGCGGCTGTAACCGGGATTGCCGGATACAGCTTGAAACAAATAAATAATTATTTTACTTTAGCGATTACTTCTACCAGTCTCCAGCACTTGTTCTTGCTCAAAGGACGAGTTTCCGCGATTTTCACGGTATCGCCAATGCTGCACTCGTTCTTATCGTCGTGTGCCATGAACTTGGTAGTTTTTTTCACGAATTTACCATAGATCGGGTGCTTTACCTTACGCTCCACCTTAACGGTGATGGTTTTATCCATTTTGTTGCTGGCAACCACACCAATCCTGGTTTTTCTTAATTTTCTTTCGGTCGTCATTGTTGAAAGTATTTAACCCTCCGTGAGGAGGTCATAAATTGTGTTATACTTATGCTATGTCAGCAGCCCCGGTATTACGGGACTGACGGATCAGAAGCCCAGTTGTCTTTTACGCAGTTCGGTGTTCATCCGAGCGATATCGCGTCTTACGGCGCGGATGCTCATTGGATTTTCGATTGGCGTAATTGCGTGACCAAAGGTCATTTTTTTCAAGCGGAGTTCTTCTGCAGAGATTTTCTCTTTCAGATCTTGTTCGCTCAGGCCTTTCAGTTCCAGCTTTTCTTTTGCCATTGTATTGAATTTGATTCGGTTAGCTGCCGGGGCAGGTTTACCGGATTTTAGTTATTGTGTACCTGTAATTAAGCTACGAAGTCGCGGCTGGTTACAAATTTTACTTTGATGGGCAGTTTCTGAGCTGCGAGTTCCATTGCTTCTTTTGCTACCTGTAAGGAAACGCCATCAGCTTCAAATAAAATTCTACCTGGCTTTACTACTGCTGCCCAATGGTCAGGAGCACCTTTACCTTTACCCATCCTCACTTCCAAAGGCTTAGCAGTGATAGGTTTGTCAGGGAATATGCGGATCCACACGTTACCTTCACGTTTCATGTGTCTTGTCAGCGCCACACGTGCAGCTTCAATCTGCCTGTCGGTGATCCACTTAGGTTCTAATGCTTTAAGACCGAAAGTACCAAAGGAGAGGGTAGCGCCTCTTTTAGCGTTCCCTTTGATGCGGCCTTTGTGCATCTTCCTGTGTTTCGTTCTTTTTGGCTGTAACATCGTCTATGTTGTTAATGTTAATAGTAATTGTTAATGTCTGCTCTACCGCCAGATACTATCTGCGGCCGCCGCCACGGTGTTCTCCACCGCCTCTTCTTTCGCCACCACCGCGGTTATCTCTGCGTTCACCGTGATGTTCTCTTCTTTCACCACCATGACCAGTGCCACGGTTATCGCCTTCTTTACCGGTTAAAACGTTCGGGTTAAGATCGCGTTTACCCAGTACTTCACCTTTACAGATCCATACTTTAATACCGATTTTACCATAAACCGTTAAAGCGAACAGGGAAGCGTAGTCGATATCCATACGGAAAGTATGTAAAGGCACGCGACCTTGTTTCATTTCTTCGGAGCGGGCAATTTCAGCACCACCTAAACGGCCGCTGATTTTAACCTTGATACCTTCGGCGCCCATTCTCAGCGCAGTAGCAATTGCCATTTTGATAGCACGTTTGTAGTTGATACGGCTTTCAATCTGTTTTGCAATTGTTTCAGCAACGATGTTAGCATCCATTTCGGGACGACGGATTTCGAGGATGTTGATCTGAACATCTTCTTTACCTGTCAGTTTCTTCAGTTCTTCCTTGATGCGATCAACTTCGTTACCGCCTTTACCAATGATGATACCAGGCTTAGAAGTATGAACAGTGATGATTAACTTACCTAAAGTTCTTTCGATCACAACTCTTGAGATGCCACCTTTGTTGATACGGGCATTCAGATAAGTTCTGATCTTGTTATCTTCGATCAGTTTGGTAGCAAAATCTTTTTTGCTGCCATACCAATTAGAGTCCCATCCTCTGATGATACCTAACCTGTTACCAATAGGATTTGTTTTCTGACCCATGTTCTGGTTATTTGTCTATTAGTTTAATAGTTTTGTTTCTGTTTTCGTTTCCGATGTGCACTGATTACTGTGCTTTACCGTCAACTACAATCGTTACGTGATTACTTCTCTTGCGGATACGGTAACCCCTTCCCTGTGGAGCTGGGCGCATTCTTTTCAGTGTGCGGCCACCATCAACAAAAACGGTTTTTACGATCAGGTTAGCATCTTCTACCCTTGCACCTTCGTTTTTAACTTTCCAGTTAGCGATAGCGGATACCAGCAGTTTCTCTAAAGGTACGCTTGGGTGTTTCGGATGGAATTTCAAAATATTCAAAGCCTTTTCTACATCCAGACCACGGATTAAGTCTGCCAGCAAACGCATTTTGCGGGGAGATGTAGGATTATTATTCAGCTTAGCTACTGCTTCCATTGTAATTAATTTCTTTTATTATTAAGTGTCTGACGCCTGACGTTTGATGTTACAGGTTTGAAACTGAATACTTCAAACCTCAAACCTCAGACTATAATTTACATTTTCTTGTTAACGTGTCCTCTAAAGTTACGTGTAGGAGCAAATTCGCCCAGTTTATGACCAACCATGAATTCTGTTACATAAACAGGAATAAATTTGTTGCCATTGTGGACTGCGAAAGTGTGACCAACGAAATCAGGTGTGATAGTAGAACGACGGCTCCAGGTCTTGATAACAGAACGCTTGGTACCGGTATTCATCTTCTCAACTTTTGTTTCTAATTTCAGGTCTACGTAAGGACCTTTTTTTATGGAACGAGCCATGTCTTACTGATTTATGATTTTTCAAACCCGGGATCCGGTACTGCTACCGGAGCCCGAATTCCGAAATATTATAATTTTTTACCGTTTTTTCTGCTAATGATCAGCTTATCAGAACTCTTATGCGGTTTTCTGGTTTTCAGACCTTTCGCATATTTACCAGTTCTTGATCTAGGATGGCCTCCGGAAGATTTACCTTCACCACCACCCATCGGGTGATCTACAGGGTTCATAGCCACACCACGGTTGCGGGGGCGGATACCTCTCCAACGGTTAGCACCTGCTTTACCGATGGATTGCAGGGCGTGGTCGGAGTTAGAAACAGTACCTACAGTAGCTTTACAAGTATTTAATACTTTGCGGAGCTCACCGGAAGGCATTTTCAGTACGGCATACTTTTCTTCCTTGTTGGATAACTGTGCATAAGCGCCGGCGCTTCTCGCGATCGCACCACCTTTACCAGGCTGCAGCTCGATGTTATGTACCACAGTACCCAGTGGCATATTCTTCAATGGTAAAGCGTTACCTACTTCCGGAGCTACGTCAGCGCCGCTGATAACGGTACCGCCAACCTGTAAGCCCTGTGGAGCGATGATATAACGTTTTTCACCATCAGCATAGTTTACCAGTGCGATGAATGCGCTACGGTTAGGATCATACTCGATCGTTTTAACTGTAGCAGGTACATTCTCTTTATCACGCTTGAAATCAATTACACGGTATTGTTTCTTGTGACCACCACCTATGTAGCGCATGGACATTCTTCCTTGCGCATTTCTACCGCCAGTTCTTTTGATTGGTTCCAGCAGGCTTTTTTCCGGGGTATCCGATGTCAGCTCAGCGTAAGCGTTGCCTATTTTCCAGCGGGTACCGGCCGTCATTGGTTTGAACTTCTTCAGTGCCATTACTTCCTAAAAAGTTAAATGTTATTAAATATAAATAGTGATCTGTATATACATCCACATCCCGGCTGTTCAGGCCGGAACGGCACTACATGTTAGCATACAGATCTATAGTTTCACCACTTGCAACGGTAATGATCGCCTTTTTGTAAGACGGTTTTTTACCTGCGATGAAACCGGCTTTAGTAAAGCGGAATTTAGCTTTACCTGGCATTACAGCAGTATTTACATCTGCTACGGTTACGCCGTAAAATTCTTCTACTGCTTTTTTGATCTCCAGTTTGTTGGCTTTTTTGTCAACGATGAAGTAGTAGCGGTTGAATTTTTCGGTTGCTTTATTAACCTTTTCGGATACCACCGGTTTGATTAAAACGTCAGAAAGTTTCATTTTCTTTATAACTTTTTGCTATTCGCCTCAGCGCTTAGCTTGTTTTGTTAATTGGTTTTGACATCCTAAGCTTCTGCTGGCTCTTCGGTGAAGATTTTAGCAGCGCTTTCTGTGAACACGATATAGTTGCTGTTCATGATGTCGTAAGTGTTTACGTCGCTCAGAACAGTACCGTCTACAGTAGGGATGTTTCTTAAAGACAGGTAAACATTGTCATTGTATTCAGGCGTGATGAACATAGTCTTTCTGCCTTCTACATTGATGTTCAGATTCTTCAGGAAACCAACGAATTGTTTGGTTTTTGGTGTTTCCAGCTGCAGATCTTCAACAACGATGATGCTGTTTTCTTTAGCCTTTACTGACAGGGCGGAGATCTTAGCGAGATCTTTCACTTTTCTGTTCAGTTTGAAACCCCAACCGTGTGGTTTTGGTCCGAAGATGGTACCACCACCTTTATACAGTGGGTTACGGATGTTACCTTTACGGGCACCACCTGTACCTTTTTGTTTGTGCAGTTTGCGGGAAGCACCTTGTACTTCAGCTCTGGTTTTTACCTTGTGGGTACCCTGACGCTGAGCAGCGAGGTATTGTTTAACAGCCAGGTAGATGACGTGGTTGTTAGGCTCAACACCAAAGATCTCCTCAGGAAGTTCAATTGACCTTCCGGTTTTCTTACCTTCTATATTTAAAATATCGATTTGCATGTTACTTCTGGATTAAAACGATTGAACCAATGTGGCCGGGAACGGAACCACTTACCAGGATATAATTCTTTTCAGGGAATATTTTCACGATCTTCAGACCTTTCACTTTCACTCTTTCGTTACCTGTCTGGCCGGCCATACGCATACCCTTGAAAACGCGGGAAGGATAAGATGATCCACCAACAGAACCAGGAGCCCTGCTTCTATCGTGCTGACCGTGGGTAGCTTCACCCACACCACTGAATCCGTGGCGTTTTACAACACCCTGGAAACCTTTACCTTTGGAAGTGCCTACAACGTCAATTGTCTCACCTTCTGCGAAGATTTCGCAGGTGATAGATTCACCGAGGGCTTTCTGTACGTCCGGATTACGGAATTCTTTTACAAAACGTTTGGGAGAGGTGCTTGCTTTCGCGAAGTGACTGCTTTCAGCTTTAGTAGTGTGTTTTTCTTTCTTCTCACCGAAAGAAACCTGAATTGCATTGTAACCATCTGTTTCCAGGCTTTTTACCTGGGTTACAACGTTGGGACCCGCTTCGATAATGGTAACGGCTGTTTGCTTACCATTAGACTCGAAGATGCTGGTCATACCAATCTTTTTGCCAATAATACCTTTCATTTTTTATATGATTTTACCCAGCGCCTGGGGGATTTCGTGCTATCCCCAGGATGGGCGGTTTAAATACATTTATTGGGCGGCCGCCCAGAAGGCGCGACCTATGTTTGTTTGTTAAAATTGTTATCTTGCTGATAATCAACAGGATAACCATAAATCAATAAAAGGCCGGCCTTTCGCCCGCCTTGCTGTTGTCCTATGCTTTAATTTCAACTTCTACTCCGGAAGGTAAATCGAGCTTGCTCAGCGCGTCTACAGTTCTGGAAGAAGACGTGTAAATATCCAGTAAACGTTTGTGTGTACACAGTTGGAACTGCTCGCGCGCTTTCTTATTTACGTGCGGAGAACGTAATACTGTAAATATTTTCTTCTCGGTAGGTAAAGGAATTGGACCTGTTACCACGGCACCCGTGTTACGCACGGTTTTAACGATCTTCTCAGCAGACTTGTCTACCAGGTTATGATCGTAGGACTTCAGCTTGATTCTTATTCTCTGAGACATATGCAATGAACTTCTTCTTGTTTTTTCCCAATACAATTTGGGAGGGCAAAGGTAACCCGTTTTTTCTATTTGGCAAATAAATCTCAGGAAAAAATAAAAGATCCCGGGCAAAGGAGCAGCACCGGCAGCAGTTGGGAGAAGGAGAAAAAGAAATTATTTGACATCAAGGCCTCAGAAAACATTCATTGTGTGTGTGTTAAGCCTTAAGGTAACTTCACATGCTCATTTTGACAAATATAGGAAAACAAATTTCAAAACCAAAAAAAGGAGAATTTCTTTACAAATTTTTTCGGGGAGAAGTCGAAAACGAGATGGTTTTCTGTGGCCGTTCCCGCTGAGAACAGACTCAACATGTCACCTTACAACCGGGGCACCCGGGATACCGACGCAATAACTACTTGTGATAGGGTCAAAAGGTAGAGTTCGTAATCAATAATAGCCCGAATATTTAACCGATGTACAATGAACGAAAAAACAAAGGGTCGTTCCCTGTTCCAGGAACAACCCTTTGCTGAATAATTAAAGTGGTTTGAATACACCTGGTCAAACGACCATCTGATTACAGCGGTAAACCACCCAATAATGATTTAACTAATCCTAAGATTAATGCCAGCAGTTGATTCAGTAAGTCCATGGAAAAGGTTTTTATAAGATACTGCCTACTCTATTACCTGGTTTTCGGCGATCCCCAGTTGTTATTCAGTTAACAGGACTAAAATTAAAAGCTATCATTCAATAAGCAGTCGTTCATTTTGTTCATTCTGAGCTAATGTAACTGCCTTGTTCATTCAGCCTCTATGGCATGTTTCATCGAAAATCAACTCATAATAAAGAGGCTGCCCATGTTATGAACAGCCTCCGGATGATGTGCGTAAGGGAAATAGCATCACTTAGTATGGATCCCTTACCGGGGAAAATCTCTTACAGACCTCCCAGCAGAGATTGCAGCAATGCAACGATAGTTGCCAGTAATTGAGACAGTAAAGCCATAAGATAGTTTTTACTACGGGGTGACACCTACTCTCTTGATTTGGTTTTCGGCAATCCCAGTACACTTTTTATTTTAAGTGTTAGCCGAAATTAATGGCAATTCATTTAATTTCATTCGTTCATTTTGTTCAGTTCGGCGTCCTAATATATTGCTGTTCATTCCGCTATCATGGCTTATCTCATAAAAAATAAAAAGCTCCGGTATTAATACCGGAGCCTTCGCGATAAAAAGGACGAACTGTTTTTACAATTCGTGGGTTTCTTTCAGTGGGTTCTCGAAGCTATCAGACCAGATAGCTTAAAAGTCCTGGTAACTGACTTTTCTTTGCAAACAAGGTTGAACGGCTATATTCCACCCAGGGCTGATACCAGCAGTGCCAGCAACCCTTGCAGAAATGTGTGTAAGGCATCAAGCATCATGTGCTGATTTTTGACTATGCCTACTCTGTTAAATGGTTTTCGGCAATCCCATAGGGAAATATCCCTGTGTGGTAAGGTAGCACTTAGAGTGCGCCTGCAACAGTGCTCAGGAATTTCAGGACTGCCAGGAGTATGGTGTTGATCATAACCGGAGTATTGATGGATAAATGCTTACTCTATCCCGGGTTTTCAGCAATCCCCGTTCTGCACGGGCAGATATAATACTAAAATAACAGCTTCCTTCCTAAAAGCCATCGTTCAATTAGTTCATTTTGAGCTTGCCTGTTCATTTTGTTCAGACCGCCACCATGCGGTTAGGATTGCCAATAAAAAAGGCTACAGCGAACAGAATGCCGCTGTAACCTTTACAATTTTTATCTTATGCAATTTTATTTACCTCTTTCTTCCTTATAGATCTGCTTGGCTTTTGCAGATGGCAGGTAAATCTGGAAACCTATACCCAGGCTCAGCCTGTTAGCAGTAGTTGAATTTCCTCCACCCACAGTAAGGTCGTACTTAAACAATCCTTCCAAACCAATGTTGGGGTTAATAAAATAAGAAATACCAGGGCCTATACCCACATTAAAACCGTTGGTAGAAGCACCGCTCGCAGGATTGGTACCAGCAAAGCCGGCATTCGCCTCTGCAAAGAACCGTACTCTTTTGGAAAACTCCATTTTCCTGACATTTTTATCTTCCACAAAATAACGGGCAAAAGCACCTACGCCATAATTGGTATTGGAAGCTCTCGTGTCGGTAGTTTTATTTTTGGTGGTATTAGCGCCAAATTCAACGTAACCACCAATGGCCAGACCGTCTTTGATAAACCAACCAATCTTCGGTGTAAGATTAAAATTAAATGCTGTACTCTCTTTCTGGAAAACCACATTGATATTGGTAAGATCAGCACCTACCATAATATTTCCTTTCTGAATTTGGGCATTAGCAGCAGAACCAAACAATACAGCTGAAATTGCAAGGGCTAATAGACGAATTCTTTTCATAGTCTCATTTTTAGTTTTAACAAATTAACATGTTGAATGAATAAGAAATTACCTGGCAAATGCTTTCCATTTGCATTTTAAGCTGTTTAAATCAGCCATTAAAAAATAAGCGGCAGGGGGATAATGGGGAGGCAGTCAACATCGTCGTTCAACAAACATCACATGACAATAGTACTTGTCTTTCACAAAAGTACTGAAAATGAACCTAATAAGTATTCATCTTTATAAAAAAATCTGAAAAAAACATCACTGTACAGTTCGAAAATTCTCACAACATGAATACTTATCCTTATTCATTATAACTATAACATTTATAGTATTCATGTTGTTGAATAAAAAAGGGTTCTTTCCTGCCTGGGAGCACAAACAATAAAGGCATTTGGCAGCAAATGCAGTACTAACGGGACTTTAGCAGATCCAGATGTGTGCAGAAAGTTCCCTGCTTTTGTAAAAAACTTAGGAATCCGTCCATTTTTCGCTGCATCTTTTGCCCGGAAATACGGCGGATATAGCCAGGTAAAGTATAAGCATTGATATCGATGAGCTCCCATGGATGAAAATAGAAAGAGAGATAATTATCTTTTTTCAGCACCTGTTTACTAAAATGGCGGGTAATCCACAACGGCATATTTTTAACGCTCAGCCAGAATATCGGGTACCTGATCAGGGGAGACACTGAAGAGGGGATAATCCAGGTATTATTCTCCTTAAAAACCGTTCTCGGCAAATGCCAGTTGTTATATCTTCCCGGGAGCCAGGTGGGGTTCACGGAGGCATCATAAAGATACCCGGCATCTTTGAGCGCCTGCATATTTACTTTCCGCAAACGGGGCATGCGGAAGCCATGGACTGTTTGTCCGCTGATTTCCTGCAGGGCGATCCTCGACCCTTCCAGGTCGGCGTCGTTAAATGAGCTGTGATAGTATGCGTGAGAGGCTATTTCATGTTTTGCGGCTACCTGCCTGACTAATTCGGGGTAGTGTTGCGCCCAGTAAGCTGTTACAAAAAAGGTAGCCCGTACGTTATATTTTTCAAATAGTGTTAGTGTGGCCTGTAATCCGCTCCTGGAGATTTCCAGTTTCTCCTGCAGCGATACCTGCTGACCAAATTCTTCCGGGATATCAAATTCCTCCACATCCACACTGATCAGTATCCTGTTTGTTGGTTCCATAAAAAACTAAGCGGCTTTAGAGCCGATGATCCTGCAATAGTTCACCATTTCCTTCAATAAAAGTTTAATACGGAAGGAGGAGAACTGTATTCCCGGGCGGCAATATACTGCAATTGCCCCAATTTTAGCCTGGGGGCGCTGTCCGGCGTGATAGAGGAATTCGCTGTCGTATAGAAAACCATCGATCCGGGTTTTCAGCAGTATGTTCCTGCCATAGGCATTAAAGCCCTTTAAGCCGGCCTGCGCATCATCTACCTTGAGATCGAGTACTATCCTGTTTAAAAAGCGGCTGATGCGGGTAATTACCCGGCGTTTACGGGGTAGTTCGCGCAGATAGGCAGCTCCCCGCTCTCCTGCCACCACATCCAGCCCCTGTTGCAACCGGTCGTAGGCTTCTTTGACTGCATGGACGCCAAATGGGAAATCGAGATCGGTATATATCTGAAATGCGTGCCGGGAGCGTTTTACACCTTCTCTAACCGCATAGCCCTTGCCCCTGTTACGGGTATAGCTTACAATGATAATACCGGGAATGGCAGCTTCCAGCCATGCAATATGTTGTTGTGTAAAGTTCTTCACAGAGCCATCGTTCACCAGTATGAGCTGTACGGGCACCTGTCCCATCAGGGTGGTTACTTCGTGATAGTGCCTGATGAGTGATTCCACCCATGGTCCCGAAGGGTTCCAGCAGGGCAGAATCAAGTCAAGGCCGGAAGTAAGTTTAACCATTTCTCCCGATATAGATACCACAGTTGTAGGAGGTGCTTGTAATGACGCTGTTGACATATTGAATCTGGACTATCAATAAAAAATATAGGTTATGATGATTACATTCCATTACAATGACGCCAAAAGAGAAAACTCCCCCTATCCCGGGGATAAAAAAAGGTCCTGTGGAACAGGACCCTGGCAGTTAGCAAAAAGTAAATTGCAGTTGTAGGTTATTATTACTGTAATAATATCGAATATTCTTTTCATGGCAATAGCATTTTCATGTCAGTTAGTACCATAAAAGCAAAAAGGTTGTCCCGCTTTGGCAGGACAACCTTTCTGATATAAAAAGCTAATGATTAAGCGTTTACTTTGCCTTTCACTTTAGCTACCACTTCTTCAGCTACGTTGTTTGGAGCTGGTGCGTAGTGGGAGAATTCCATGATAGAGCTTGCGCGACCGGAAGACAGGGAACGCAGCTGGGTTACGTAACCGAACATTTCGCTCAACGGAACTTTAGCTTTGATTACCTGAACACCATTTTTGGAGTCCATACCTTCCAGCATACCACGACGACGGTTCAGGTCACCTGTAACATCACCCATGTATTGATCTGGCGTCAGCACTTCCACTTTCATGATTGGCTCCAACAATACTGGTTTAGCTTTGCGGGCAGCTTCACGGAATGCAGATTTAGCGCACAATTCAAATGACATTGCATCAGAATCCACCTGGTGGTAAGAACCGTCAAACAAACGTACTCTCAGGTTCACCAATGGGAAGTTTGCAAGCACACCCTGGTTGAGGGACTGTTCGAAACCTTTCTGTACAGCAGGGATGAATTCTTTAGGGATGGAACCACCAAAGATATCGTTGATGAACTGGAAGGATTTGCCTTCGTTTTCTTTCAACCATTCTGCATCTGCAGGTCCGATTTCGATCTGGATATCGGCGAATTTACCACGACCACCGGTTTGTTTCTTGAATACTTCACGGTGTTCAACTTTGGTAGTCAGTGCTTCCTTGTAAGCAACTTGCGGAGCACCCTGGTTCACCTCTACCTTGAACTCGCGACGCATACGGTCAACGATGATTTCGAGGTGAAGCTCACCCATACCACTAAGGATGGTTTGGCCGGTTTCTTCGTCAGTTTTAGCTTTCAGGGTAGGATCTTCTTCTACCAGTTTAGAGATAGCCAGACCCATTTTATCAACGTCGGCCTGAGTTTTAGGCTCGATGGCGATGTGGATAACGGGTTCAGGGAAGGTCATTGATTCCAGGATAATCGGTGCTTTTTCATCGCACAGGGTATCACCGGTTTTGATATCTTTAAAACCAACAGCAGCACCGATATCACCAGCTTCGATGAAATCGATAGGGTTCTGCTTGTTAGCATGCATCTGCATGATACGGCTGATACGCTCGTTTTTACCGGTACGGGTGTTCAGTACATAAGAACCTGCATCCAGGTGACCGGAATAAACCCGGAAGAATGCCAGGCGGCCTACGAAAGGATCTGTTGCAATTTTGAATGCCAGTGCAGACAATGGTTCTTTAGCGGAAGGTTTACGTTCAATTTCCTCGCCGGTGTCAGGGTTGGTACCTTTTACAGCTTCAACGTCTGTCGGAGAAGGCAGGTAGCGGCAAACCGCATCCAGCATTTTCTGAACGCCTTTATTTTTGAAGGAAGAACCACACATCATTGGGATGATAGCGATATCGATGGTTGCCTTACGAATAGCTTCGTGGATTTCATCTTCAGAGATAGAGTTAGGATCTTCGAAGAATTTTTCCATCAGGGTGTCATCGTATTCAGCAACTGCTTCTACGAGTTTAGCTCTCCACTCTTCTGCTTCGGCCACCATATCTTCCGGAATAGGAATTTCCTGGTAAGTAGCACCTTTACCTTCTTCGTCCCAGATGATACCTTTCATGGTAATCAGGTCTACAACACCCTTGAAAGTGTCTTCAGCACCGATTGGCAAGGTTAAAGGAACGGGGTTGGCACCCAGCATTTCTTTTACCTGTTTAACCACATTCAGGAAGTCAGCACCGGAACGGTCCATTTTATTTACGAAACCGATACGTGGTACACGGTAGCGGTTAGCCTGGCGCCAAACGGTTTCAGACTGAGGTTCAACACCGGATACAGCGCAGAACAATGCCACCAGACCATCCAGTACACGCAGGGAACGCTCTACCTCTACGGTAAAGTCCACGTGACCCGGGGTATCGATGATGTTGAATTTATATTGCTTGGTATCAGGTAAGGCTTTACCTTGTAAGGTTGGAAAATTCCAGAAACAAGTGGTTGCCGCAGATGTGATGGTAATACCTCTTTCCTGCTCCTGTGCCATCCAGTCCATTGTAGCAGCACCCTCGTGCACCTCTCCAATTTTGTGGGATTTACCTGTATAATACAGGATACGTTCTGTGGTAGTGGTTTTACCCGCATCGATGTGCGCCGCAATACCAAAGTTCCTTTGAAATTTTAAGTCTGCCATAATATTAAAGTGACTAAATAATGCAATTTGGGGGGCAAAGGTAATTTATTTTTGACAATAAATAAAATGAGCAGCTTTTCCAAATTGTTATTTCTTTTTAGCGAGCTGTTACGTTTTTTTACATTATGATTATAGTTTATAAATACCTCAGCCAAAACCAGTTTTAAGTTCGTATCTACCATTTTTTTATCAAATACAACCAAAAGTTAAATTATAGTTTTCCGACTCCCATATTTCGATCAGATTTGTAGTGAATTGTTAAATAGGCGAATACACAACCCTGGAAAAAAAAGAAGAACCATCAGCACATTATTCGGTATCGGTTTCCCTAAACAAACAACCACACATGAAAAACTGTACACTTATACCTGAACACAGGTAAATATGTATTTACTGTAGTGATATTCCCGGCATAGCGTTGTTGCAGCATCATTCCCGCATCTTATTTACTGATTAATACTTCTATATGAGAACATTTGTACTCAGTTGCACCTGTGCACTGTTGTTACTGACCTGTATCTGTATGTCATCAAAAGCCCAGTTCATTCTTAACCGGCAAGTGGTGGCTACAGCAGGAGGCAGTGGTATAGTTCAAAACATCCAGATCCAGTACACCGTGGGAGAGGCTATTGTCTTGCCCATCATGAATGGGAAGGCCCTGCTGACACAGGGCTTCCAGCAACCGGAAGAATTCCCGAAGCTCCCCCCTGGCGTCAGTGCTGTCAAGAGCTATATTATATTCCCTAACCCGGCTGTGACTAATACAAAAATCCAGTTTGATCTGCTTGCCAATGTGAATTTAACCATTGAGGTTATCAACCCTGCCGGACAAAACGTTTACCATCAATTCCTGAAACTTGGTGCGGGTAAAAACACGGTTGTATTGCCTGTGAATCATTTTGCAGCTGGTATTTATACGGTTATGCTCAATGTTGACGGCAGCATATTTTTCGAAAAGCTCATCGTGCAGTAATCCCGATCACTATTTAACTGACGACACATGAAACATGGTTATACAATTTTACTCCTTACAGTTGCGCTGACAACAGCTACTACTTTATCAGCGCAGAAAACGACCCAGAAACCTCCTAACATCGGTGCAAGTTTTTTACTGGTGAACCCTGATGCCAGAAGCAGCGGCACCGGCGACGCATCAATAGGATTAACCCCTGATGCAAATTCCCTTTTTTCCAATGCGGCAAAAATAGTTTTTGCCGGCGACTGGGGAGTGAGTGCCAATTACTCCCCGTGGATGTGGGAATTAAATAACAATAAGTCGAATATGGGTTATGTATCCGGCTACAAAACCTGGAATGGGGCAGAGGGGATAGGCCTTTCCATGAAATATTTCAACTATGGCACCGTAACTTTCCGCGATGAAAACGGCACCGTATTGCAGGATTATAATCCCAAAGAATTTGCAGTAGATGGTGCGTATGCGCGGAAACTGGGTAACCACATGTCGCTGGCGATAGGTTTGAGATACATCCGCAGTCAACTGGGACAAGGTTCCTACAACAACCTGCAACAGAAGCCTGCATCAGCTATGGCCGGTGATATCAGCTATTATTATCAGAACAGTGTGGACCGTCTTGATTTTGGCAACCGCTATTGCTTTGGCGTGAGTCTTACCAATATCGGTACCAAGCTGCAATACACCGATGATAATACCAGGAAGAGTTTTCTGCCGATGAACCTTCGTATCGGTGGCGGCTATACGTTTGTACACACACATGAGCATGAATTCACGCTCTCTGTAGATATCAACAAATTGCTGGTGCCTACTCCCCCATTATATGCACTGGATTCAAACGGTATTGAAACCAGCCAGATCCTGAAAGGTAAAGATCCTAACCGTGGTGTGGTAGATGCTATGTTTTCCTCATTTGGAGACGCTCCGGATGGCTTTCATGAAGAGCTGCGGGAGTTTACCATTGGTTCCGGTATTGAGTATGCTTACCGCCAGGTGTTTTTTGTACGGGCAGGTTATTTCTATGAACACCCCAATAAAGGCTACCGGCAGCATTTCTCAGCGGGTTTGGGTGTACGTGTGTCCAACCTGGCACTCGACATCGCCTACCAGATGCCTACGGGAGAAACCCTTATGCAAAAAAGAACCCTGAAATTTTCGCTGGTCTATAACATTGGAGGATCGCGGGATGAAGCCGTGCAACCATAAAGCACCATATACCTGATAAAGGGGAAACGTACAAACATCCATTGGCAATCGATAAAACAATTATTCATTCACGTATCTATAATTCTCATTCATATGAAATCACTGATTTTACTCTTCTTTTTCCTGGTAGCAGGATTTACTTATGCAAATGCGCAGGCGCGGTTTGAGCAAACGGGCGGCGGAACCGGCAAGGTCCGGGATGCCTTATTCCCCAGTTTCAAAAAGGATATTGCTGACATGGAATCCAGGTCTGTGAAAACCAAGCCCGATCCTTCAGTTGTATCCACTCCAACTAAAAAACGGCTCTTTACCGACTACCAGCCTACCCATAGCACTTTAAAAACGGCCGCTGCCAAACAAAAAACGAGTTCGATACCATCGGATGTCAGTGCAAAGGAGGCCGCCAATAATTTAAAACAAGATAAAGCCCTGCAGCCGGCTGCACCTTCGGTACCTAACCAGGATGGAAGCGGTGCTCCGGCTCCTCATAAAAAGAATTAAGCGCACTATAAACTCAAAAAAATGATTATTATGAAAAAGATATGTTACCTGGCTATAGTGCTGTTGATGGTATCATTTCAGGTTGTAAAGGCTCAAAGCGGACTTACCGGAACCAACTACCAGGCGGTAGCCCGCAATGCCAACGGCACGATACTCGGCAATCAGTCATTAACAGTGCGCTTTTCTATATTGGGCGGTTCTGCAGCAGGGCCGGTACAATACCAGGAAACGCATAATGCCACCACCAATAACCTGGGGCTGTTCACTTTACAGATAGGTAAAGGAACCCCGTTAACCGGCACCTACGCGACCGTTCCATGGGCGAACGCCAACCAATACTTAAGGGTTGAAATTTCTGTAAATGGCAGCAATTTCAGCGAACTGGGTGTATCCCAGCTGATGAGTGTTCCTTATGCTTTATTTGCTGCCAATGCGCCGGCAGGACCACAAGGCCCTGCAGGACCCGCAGGGCCACAGGGTGCTAAAGGAGATGCTGGTGCAGCAGGACCAGTGGGACCGGCAGGAGCTGTAGGCCCACAAGGCGCTAAAGGTGACCCGGGTGTTGCAGGACCGGTTGGACCAGCCGGTGCAGTAGGACCACAGGGGGCTAAGGGCGATCCCGGTGTAGCGGGTCCAGTGGGACCAGTGGGACCGGCGGGAGCTGTAGGACCACAAGGCGCTAAAGGTGACCCTGGCGTTGCCGGACCAGTAGGACCAGCAGGTGCTGTAGGACCACAAGGCGGCAAGGGTGATCCGGGTGTTGCCGGACCGGTAGGACCAGTTGGACCGGCAGGTGCTGCGGGTGCAGTTGGACCTGCAGGGCCAGCAGGACCGGTTGGACCTATTGGACCTGCAGGACCAGTAGGGCCTCAGGGACCTGCAGGTGATATCAATGGTATTCCCGCGGGTGGTGACCTGACAGGCAATTATCCAAACCCTTCAATTGGCAATGGAAAAGTAACCCTCGCCCAAATCGCCGCAGGTGTTATCCCGACTACCTTACCTCCTAATGGACCGGCAGGTGGAGATCTGAACGGTAACTATCCCAATCCGGGCGTAAAGGCTTTACAGGGACAGCCAGTAAGCAATGTGGCACCGGCAGCGGGGCAAATACTTAAATACGATGGCGCACAATGGGTAGCGGGCGCACCTCCGGGTGGCGGTCTTACACTGCCTTTTATTGCCACAGAAAATAATGCAGGCACACTTTTCAGCATCACTAATGATGGAGACGGCACCTCCCTGGAAGGTGTAAACAATACTGCTACCAGTAATATCGCCGCTGTCAGAGGTATTGTATCTTCTGCTTCACCGGGTGGATTTTCGAGTGCTGTAAGAGGTATCAATAACGGTACTGGTGGACTGGGTGTAGGTGTATATGGTTCCCAGGCCGGTTCCGGATGGGGCGTGTATGGGGTAACGCCGAATGGTTTGGGAGTGTATGGCAATGCCTCTGCCAATGGTTACGGGGTATATGCCAATAGTAATACCGGTACCGGGTTAAACGCTACCAGTAATAACGGTGTACCTGCCAACATGTCTATTTTCAACAATTCGAATAATAATAGTGTACTGGTTGCAAATACCGTTGGTAATGGTACGGTTGTGAATGTAACCACTTCAGGAAACGGGGCAGGTGTACGTAGTAGTACAGGTGCCGGTTTTGGCATACATGGTATTACCAGCATGCAAACCTCCGCAGGCGTAGTGGGCGATAACAATGGTGGCGGAGAGGCGGTAGTAGGACGTACTACCAGTGATATTGCCGGCGCAGTGGTGGGCCGTAATGATGGCGGAGGCTATGGCGTAAGAGGTTTTATATCTACCAATACCGCGGGTACTGCCATAGGTGTATTAGGGCAGGTAGGGTTAAATAATAGTACCGGACGCGCTGGACGTTTTGAAAATTTCAATAATACTAATACAGCGGGCAATATCCTGGAAGTAGAAACCAATGGTAATGGAAACATACCTGATAACACCCAGGGCAACGCCTCTTCCTTCCTGGTAAATAATACCAATAGTGTGGGCGCCGCTGTAAGGGCCGAAGTAAATACCATTTTTGGCAACTTCGGCGCCGCGGGCGTATTCGGTGTTTCCTCCGGTACGGGCGGACGTGCGGGCCTGTTCTATGCTTCCAACCCCGCGGGTAATGGCGCATCGCTGATAGCTTTGACAGATGGTAATGGTAATGCCATTACTGCCAATGCCGGCAAGGATGGTAATGGTGTGGAAACAAATATCGACGGTGCGGGTAACGCCTTGTACGCCTGGGTTCCGACGTTTTCTACCGGCAGAGCAGGCAGGTTTGAGATTTTTAATGATGCCAATACCAGTGATGTCATCACAGTTAAGACGGTGGGTAACGGAATTGCGGGTAATTTCAAGGTTGATAAAACTACCGGTACTTCACCCGCTGTTAAGGGTGAGGTCAATTCTATGTTTGCCAATTTTGGAACAGCAGGGATTTTCGGTCTCTCGTCTGGTACAGGTGGATACGGGGGGTTATTTTATTCTTCCAATCCGGGAGGCAATGGGCCTGCTGTTTTAGCGCTTAGCGAAGGCAATGGTAATGGTGTAACTGCCAATGCCGGTGGCAATGGAGATGGTGTTGAAGCATCATGCGATGGAAACGGAAATGCGATTTCTGGTTTTGTCCCCAACTTCGGAACGGGTAAGGCTGGCAGGTTTGCCAACTTTAATTCTGCCAACGGACAGCCGGTGGTACACATTAGTACTACAGGTACCGGCAGCACTATGTTGATTAACCATCAGGGACCATCCGGAAGTATTGCAGTGTTCCAAAGTGCCAGTGTAAATGTGGCCCGTATTAATAAAGCCGGACGTGGCTTCTTCAATGGTGGTACCCAGAACTCCGGTGCAGACGTAGCGGAATCCTTTGCAGTATCAGGGCAACGGGATGCTTATGAAGCTGGTGATGTGCTGGTGATTGCCACACATGCGGACAGGATGGTAGAAAAATCATCTGAGCCTTATTCTACCCTGGTAGCGGGTGTATTTGCTACCAAGCCAGGTGTGTTGTTAACCGAAAGTGATATTGAGGCGGATCTTTCTGGAGAGGTGCCAATGGGTGTGGTAGGGGTAATACCTACCAAGGTATGTAATGAAAATGGCGCCATTAAGAGAGGAGATTTGCTGGTTACTTCCAGCAAAGCGGGTTATGCGATGCGTGCTGATATAGATAAAGTGAAACCCGGTCAGGTAATAGGTAAAGCGTTACAGGAGTTCGACGGCGAAGCCGGGAAGATCAAGGTGCTGGTGAATGTAAAATAACTGATCACCGAAATACATGGGCAGGCATCTACGGGTGCCTGCTTTTTTTGTGCCTGGTGTAGGCCGGGGATTTGCAGGCATTTGCGGGAGGGGAAAGGGGACTGGAAGGGTCCCCTTGTTTTTCTGTGCAAACCTGCCTGGTGCCTGGCAGGATGGTTATAACACAAAAAGGCAAACAGCTCCAAAGGAACTGTTTGCCAAATATATTGAGTTGCCGTTAAGGCTATAACTAGATTCTGAAGTGAGAGAAAGCTTTATTCGCTTCTGCCATACGGTGAGTATCCTCTTTCTTCTTGAACGCTGCGCCTTCACCTTTGCTTGCTGCTACGATTTCATTCGCCAGCTTGTCAGCCATGCTCTTACCGTTTCTTTCGCCGGCAAAGCGTACCAACCATTTGATGCTCAGGGAGATCTTTCTATCAGGACGAACTTCCGCAGGGATCTGGAAGGTAGCACCACCGATACGACGGCTTCTAACTTCTACACCAGGAGTAACGTTAGTTAATGCTTTTCTCCAAACCTCGTAACCGTTTTCACCGGTCATCTGGCTTACCTTATCCACAGCATCGTAGAAAATTTTATATGCAATGCTCTTTTTTCCTTGTTCCATTACGTTATTAACGAAGCGGGTTACCAGCTTGTCATTGAACCGAGGATCCGGAGCCAGAGGCAATTTCTTTGCAGCTTGCTTTCTCATTTATTGAAAATTACGACTATTTATAATTATTATTTCTTAGCCTTTTCCTTTTTAGTACCATATTTGGAACGGCTCTGCTTTCTGTCTTTCACACCTGCAGTATCCAAAGAACCGCGAACGATGTGGTAACGAACACCTGGTAAATCTTTTACCCTTCCACCACGGATCAGTACGATAGAGTGCTCCTGCAAGTTGTGACCTTCACCAGGGATATAGGCAATCACCTCAACTTTGTTGGTTAAACGCACTTTCGCTACTTTACGCAGAGCGGAGTTCGGTTTCTTAGGCGTGGTAGTGTATACACGAGTACAAACGCCACGACGCTGAGGGCAGCTATCTAATGCCCTGGACTTAGACTTAGCCCGGATAATTTCTCTTCCTTTTCTTACTAATTGTTGTATAGTAGGCATTCTTTACCTAGTTTTTTATGTCGGTTTACAATGACATCCAAATTCCCCACAAAGGGATTTTGGGACGGCAAAGGTAAAACTATATGTGTGAATAACAAAATTGTTTCGAAAATATTTTTGCCGGGATGATCTTCTGTTAATAGGGAAGGTCTAATTATTCTGGTAGCAGCTCAGGATTACCAAAAACCGGATTGCAAAGGTATGATTTCCCTTAGAAACTACCATAAAAAAATAGGGCCTTTTTATCGGCCCTATTCTTACCCTGATAATAATATATAAAGCGCTTAGTGCTTGTTGATTATATAATTCCAGTGGCGGGTATCGGTAACGCGTCCGGTCCGGATATCATCCAAACGGCGGATTACTTCGGCTCCGACTTCGTATTTGGTGGTATCCAGCTGGATCCTGGTATCCAGGTAATCGAGCTGTTCTACGTAGGCTACGCTTGAGGCGGTGCCGGTACCAAATACTTCCCTGAGGGTACCATCTTCATAGGCGGCCACTACTTCATCGATGGAAATGGGTCTTTCTTCCACTTTGAGGCCCATATCAGCGAGTATATCCATTACACTGGCCCTTGTTACTCCTTCCAGGATAGTGCCCTGGGTGAGGTCCGGGGTGATGGCAGTATTGCCGATAATGGCAAAAACGTTCATAGTACCGCATTCCTGGAGGTATTTATGTTCATATCCATCTACCCATAATATCTGGTCATATCCTTGTTTCCTGGCCTGCATGGTAGGATACATGGTACCACCGTAGTTACCCGCCGCTTTGGCAAAGCCAACACCGCCGGGGAAAGCGCGTACATATTTATCCTGGACCAATAGTTTAATAGGCTTATTAAAATAAGGACCTGAGGGAGAATTGATGATAGCAAACTTATAGGTATCAGAAGGGCGCACACCAATAAATTCATCGGCAGCGATCATAAACGGACGAAGGTAAAGGGAACAGCCCGCTCCGGTAGGTACCCAGTCGCGGTCCATGTCTATCAATAAATCCATACCGCCAATGAACAGCCATTCAGGTACCTGGGGCATGCCCATTCTTTCGGCGGAGGTATTAAAGCGTTTGTAGTTATCGTATGGCCGGAAGATCATGGGTTGACCCTGCGGATCTTTGTAAGCTTTAATACCTTCGAAAATTGCCTGCCCATAGTGCCAGGCGGCGTTGGAGGGACTAACAGACAAGTTCTGAAAGGGCAGAATTTCGGCCTTTCCCCACTCTTTACCATCAAAATCGGCTACCAGCATATGGTCGGCGTACATTTTACCAAATGCCAGGTTATTGAAATCCACTTCACTCAACCTGCTTTTCGTAGTTTTGGTGACTTTGATCTTCTTTAATGCCTCTTCCGTAACTGTTGATTTATCTACCATCATGGTTAATCAATTTTATCTCAATATTTTTACATTTTAATCGCTGTGTCGCCGTAACCTTGCCGGTCCGGCCGTGCAAATAAACTGATTTTTCCCCAGCCGGGGTTTTTATATTAAATTAAATAATAATAAATATGTCGCTTGAGCAATTCCAACTCGATCCGTACTTTTTGGCTAAAATCTTTACCCAGCCTATCATTCCCGGGGAAAGCACGCCAGCTGTGGTCGTGGAAAAAGTGGTGCCCAAAGTCAAATATTTAGGAGAAAATCAAAAAAACATTGCGCTCTTCATACAAAACGAAAACGAAGCATACTTAAACGACGAATTATTCAACCTCCTCACCAATATATTAAATGCCTGTAAACTAGGCATGCAGGATGTATCCCTTTTGAACGTGTTGCACTACCCTTCGCTGACATTTCCCGACTGGCAGGCAGCGGTGAAAATAACGCGAGGCGTTGTATTTGGTATCGCACCGGAACAACTTGGACTAAGTGACATTCCGCTTTATCAACTGGTAACGGTAAATGGTACTACCCTCCTGTTTTCCGATGAGTTATCGCTCATCGGTACAGATAAGGTACTGAAGGCGAAGCTTTGGGCAGGATTAAAACAATTATTAGGCATTTAATACAATAAACAGCTTTTTCATCCGACTATATGAAATTGATATTTGCTACCAACAATCAAAACAAGGTAAAAGAGTTCCGGTCATTACTGGGGGATCAGTTTGAGATCATCACCCTGGAGGAAGCCGGGATAGACGTTGATATTCCTGAGCCACACGATACACTGGAGGCTAACGCTACCGAGAAGTCAACAACTATTCACCGGATGACCGGGGAAAACTGTTTTGCAGAAGATACAGGGCTGGAGATTGACGCGCTGAATGGCGCACCGGGCGTTTTATCGGCCCGGTATGCCGGTGAGCAGAAAGAGGCGGCCGATAATATCGTTAAAGTATTAAAGGAGCTAACAGGTAAAACCGATCGGAGCGCAAAGTTCAGGACTGTTATTTCGCTGATACTGGATGGTAAGGAGTACCAGTTTGAAGGTGTGAGCAAAGGTCAGATCACTGCTACCCCAACAGGTGGGAAGGGATTTGGCTACGACCCTATTTTTGTTCCCGAAGGAGCCACGCAGTCTTTTGCAGAAATGGAGCTGGCAGAAAAAAATAAGTACAGTCACCGTGCAAGGGCTTTTGAAAAATTTGTGGCATTCCTGAAACAAACAACAAACGTTTAGCATCTACCTAAAAAACAATAATGGCAAGGATCAAGATAGATTTACCGGAAGTATTTCCTTTTACGATACAGATACCCGTACGCATTCAGGACGTTAATTATGGCGGTCATGTAGGCAATGATGCCATCCTGTCTATCATGCACGAATCGAGGATACAGTTCCTGGGCAGTATCGGCTACAAAGAGCTCGACCAGGAAGCCGGTACCGGCTTGATTATGACAGATGTAGCAGTGGCTTATAAAGGAGAAGGATTTCATGGAGATATTTTTGAAGTAGCTGTTGCGGCAGGTGAATTCAATCCCCTGGGTTTCGAATTATTTTATCGTATTACCACTAACAGGGACGCACAAACGATCACCATTGCCGAAGGCAAAACAGGCATGATCTTTTTTGACTACAACCGCCGTAAGGTAGCGAAGTTACCGGCCGATATGAAAGCCAGCCTGGAAACGGGGAAATAAATATAATATATGATGGATACAACAACATTAGCCACTTCTGTGGAACAGGTGATTATAGCCCGTCGCACGGTGAAACCCACCAGTATGAACGGGAGGAAGATACCAGATGAAACCGTACAACAATTGCTTCAACTGGCCGACTGGGCGCCTACCCACGGGTATACAGAGCCCTGGTATTTTGTGGTGTACAGCGGCGACAAGGTACAGCAGTTTTGTACAGACCATGCAGAGCTGTACAAACAATTTACACCTGCCGACAGATACATTCCCGGCAATTATGATAAATTAAAGAACCAGGGAAACCTCGCCTCACATATACTGGCCATTTGTATGAAGCGGGGTAATAATCCAAAGATCCCGGCTATAGAAGAAATTGCAGCCGTGTCATGCGCTGTGGAAAACATCTGGCTGGGAGCTACAGCTCTTCACCTGGCTGCCTACTGGGGTTCCGGCGGGATGACCTACCACCCTGCCATGCAGGATTACCTGGGTTTGGGAGATGAGGACCTGGTGCTGGGTTTCTTTTACCTGGGTTATACAGACGAGCCTGCGCAACCGGGAAGAAGAACGAAACCCCTGAGTGAAAAAGTTATATGGAAGTAAGCTGATATCCTTTTGCCTCGGCTTCGAAGCTGCTGATTTGTGTAGCCACCCAGTGTTCATCTTTATGTAGTTCGGTGGCCATAATCCTGGCTACGGCGGGGGCTATACGTATCGCTTCTTTTGCATCGAGGAAAAGAAGGCGGGTACGACGGGCCAGGAAATCTTCGATATTGCGGGCCATCTCCTCCCGGACTGCCCATACCACCTGTGCTTTAATGATATGATATTCCTGGCTCAACTCCTCCTGCAGCTCTGGCTGACGGGCCACCATCCGGTGGATATGCAGCGCATCGCTGCCGTAGAAATACCAGGGATCTTCCCAGTTTATATTATCGGTGGCCCCGTGGATTTTCAGGTGCGGGGTAGCTGAAGTTGTTTGTTTCCATCGCAGCACTTCCTCGAGTTTATGCACCACATCTTCTCCCATGCGACGATAGGTGGTCCATTTACCACCGATAATGGTGATAAGTCCTGATTTGGAAACGATGATCTTATGGCTGCGGGAAATTTCCCTGGTTTTATGCCCTTCTGCTTTGGCAGCGGCCAGCGGTCGTAATCCGGCCCATACGCTGCGAACGTCGCCCCGCTGGGGAGGCTGGGAAAGGTATTGGCCGGCTGTTGCGAGGATAAACCCGATTTCATTTTCCAGGGCCCGTGGCTCAAGGCTGATATGATTTACCGGCGTATCTGTGGTACCCACTACCACTTTATTGTGCCAGGGTACCACAAACAGTACGCGGCCATCGCTGGTAGCGGGGATCATCAATGCATTATGTCCGGGCAGAAATTCACTGTCCAGCACCACGTGCACACCCTGGCTGGCCGCGATGGACTTAGGAGCGCTGGGGTTATCCATCTCCAACACATCATCTGCAAACACACCGGTGGCATTAATCACCGACCTGGTGTTAATATATATTTCATCACCGTCATTCAGTGTGTCCTTTACCGTTAGTCCGCTGATTTTTCCTTCCTCATCTTTACGGAGGCCGGTTACCCTCATA
>Ga0207426_1000602_pt1 | contig 47055 bp, 25 predicted proteins | sample AraplaMF_Cvi_mMS_FD_184265 | JGI IMG/M metagenome (GOLD analysis project Ga0207426, IMG submission 184265) | Arabidopsis root microbial communities from the University of North Carolina, USA - plate scrape MF_Cvi_mMS (SPAdes) (version 2) | ecosystem: Host-associated > Plants > Roots > Endosphere... | reverse complement strand
GTGGCCGGGGTGTGGATGTGGTGCTGGACTCCCTGGCGCGGGAGTTCGTGGACGCGTCGCTGCGGCTGCTGCCGCGGGGCGGTCGGTTCCTGGAGATGGGCAAGACCGACGTCCGTGACGCGCAGGAGGTCGCCGCCGCACACGAGGGAGTGCGCTACCAGGCGTTCGATCTCTTCGACGCCGGTCCGGAGCGGATCGGGGAGATGCTGACCGCCCTCGTCGCCCTCTTCGAACGGGGTGCGCTGCGGCCCCTGCCGCTCACCGCGTGGGACGTGCGCAAGGCGCCCGAGGCGTTCCGTTACCTCAGCCAGGCCAAGAACGTCGGCAAGGTCGTGCTGACGATGCCGGTTCCGCTCGATGCGGAGGGAACGGTCCTGGTCACGGGCGGGACAGGTGGCCTGGGCGCGCTGGTGGCGCGGCATCTGGTGGCCGAGCACGGGGTACGCCATCTGCTGCTGTCCAGTCGTCGGGGGCCGCGGGCCCCCGGCGTCGACGCACTGCGCGAGGAACTCGCCGCGCTCGGTGCCGAGGTCACCGTCGCCGCCTGCGACATCGCGGACGGCGAGGCACTGCGCGGGCTACTGGACTCGGTACCGGAGCAGCACCCGCTCACCGCCATCGTGCACACGGCCGGTGTGCTGGACGACGGTGTGCTGTCCTCGCTGACACCGGAGCGGCTGGACACGGTGCTCGCGCCCAAGGCGGACGCGGTGCGCAACCTGCACGAGCTGACCCGGCACTCGGACCTGGCGGCGTTCGTCGTCTTCTCCTCGGTCGCCGGCATGTTCGGCGGCTCGGGGCAGGGCAACTACTCGGCGGCGAATGCCTTCCTGGACGCGTTCGCCCAGGCCAGGCAGGGGGCGGGGCTGCCCGCCACCGCACTCGCCTGGGGCCCGTGGGCTCCCGGCGCGGGGATGACCGGCGCGCTGGCGGAGGCCGATCTGCAGCGTATGGCGCGCGGCGGCATGGTGCCGTTCACGGCCGAGCAGGGCATGGCGGCGTTCGACGCCGCGTTCCGTACGGCCGAAGCGGTGTACGCCCCCGTGCGGCTCGACCACGCGGCGCTGCGGGCGCCGCATTCCGCGCCGCCGGCCCTGCTGCGCGGACTGGTGACCGGGTCCGCCCGGCGCTCGGCCGCGTCTTCGGCCACCGGTGACGCCGCGGACAACCTGCGTTCCGGGCTGGCCGCGCTGCCGCCCGCCGAGCGGGAACCCGCGGTGCTGGAACTGGTCCGGGCGCAGGCGGCGCTCGTGCTCGGGCACGCCGGCCCCGAAGCGGTCGAACCGGCACGGGACTTCCGCGGCCTGGGCATCGACTCGCTGACCGCCGTCGAGCTGCGCAACCGGCTGGGCGCCGCGACCGGACTGCGGCTGCCGGCGACGCTCGTCTTCGACTACCCGTCGCCGGTGGCGCTGGCCCGCCATGTGTGCAGCGAACTGTTCGGGGACGACGAGGCCGCTGCCGCCCCGGTGGCTGTGGCCGGCCGTCCGGCGACCGGCGAGGAGGAGCTCGCCGTCGTCGCCATGAGCTGCCGGTTCCCCGGTGGGGCGGGCAGTCCCGAGGAGTTCTGGCGGCTGCTGGCCGACGGCGTGGACGCGCTGTCGCCCCTGCCGGCCGACCGGGGCTGGCAGACCGGTGACGACGCCTCCCGCGTCGAGGGCGGATTCCTCTACGACAGCGGCGACTTCGACGCGGACTTCTTCGGCATCTCGCCGCGGGAGGCGGTCACCATGGACCCGCAGCAGCGGCTGCTGCTGGAAATCTCCTGGGAGGCACTGGAGCGGGCCGGCATCGACCCGGCGGCGCTGCGCGGCAGCCGCACCGGGGTGTTCGCGGGCACGAACTACCAGGGCTACGGCTCGGCGGCCCACACGCTGCCCGAGGGCACCGAGGGACAGTTGCTCACCGGCCATGCCACCAGCGTCACGTCCGGCCGGGTCTCCTACGCCCTCGGTCTCGAAGGCCCCGCCGTCACCGTCGACACGGCCTGTTCGTCGTCGCTGGTGGCGCTGCATCTCGCCGCCCAGGCCCTGCGGCTGGGGGAGTGCGATCTCGCCCTCGCGGGCGGGGTGACGGTGATGGCCACCCCCGGTGCCTTCGTGGAGTTCGGGCGGCAGGGCGGACTGGCCGGCGACGGGCGGTGCAAGGCCTTCTCCGACGACGCGGACGGCACCGGCTGGGGCGAGGGCGCGGGCATCGTCCTCGTCGAGCGGCTCTCCGACGCGCGGCGCAACGGGCATCCGGTGCTCGCCGTGCTCCGTGGCTCCGCGGTCAACCAGGACGGCGCGTCGAACGGTCTGACCGCCCCCAACGGCCCCTCCCAGCAGCGGGTCATCCGGGCCGCGCTCGCCAACGCCGGGCTCGACGCCCACGAGGTGGACGCGGTCGAGGCACATGGCACCGGGACCTCGCTGGGCGATCCGATCGAGGCGCAGGCGCTGTTGGCCACCTACGGTCAGGATCGGGACGCCGAGCGGCCGTTGTGGCTGGGGTCGGTGAAGTCCAACATCGGGCACACCCAGGCCGCCGCCGGCATCGCCGGTGTGATCAAGATGGTGCTGGCGCTCCAGAAGGGCGTCCTGCCCCGCACGCTGCACGTCGGCGAGCCGTCCTCGCACGTCGACTGGTCGGCGGGTGAGGTGCGGCTGCTGACCCGGGCCGTGGAGTGGCCGCAGTGCGAACTGCCGCGCCGGGCCGCGGTGTCCTCGTTCGGGATCAGCGGCACCAATGCGCATGTGGTGCTCGAACAGTACGGGGCGGCCGACGGCGGGCCGGAGGGAGCCATCGAGCTGGACGGCGCCGCGCCCGCCGGTGCCGCGCGGGCCGGGGACGACGGGGCCGGCGACCTGCCGGGACCCGTGGTCTGGCCGCTGTCCGCCCGCTCCGCCGCCGCACTCCGCGACCAGGCGAAGCGGCTGCGCGCCCACCTCACCGACCGACCGGACCTGCCGGTACGCGACATCGGGTACTCGCTCGCCACCACCCGGGCCGCCTTCGACCACCGCGCGGCGCTGGTCGCCGAGGACCGGGACGCGTTCCTGACGGGCCTTGCCGCGCTGGCCCGCGGGGAGGACCCGGCGGAGCTGGTGCGCGGGCGCGCGGACACCGGCGGGAAGCTCGCCTTCCTGTTCAGCGGCCAGGGATCCCAGCGCGCCGGCATGGGACGCGAGCTCTACGAGAGGTTCCCCGCGTATGCCACGGCCTTCGGCGAGGTCTGTGCGGAGTTCGACCGCCACCTCGAACGGCCGCTGCGCGAACTCGTCTTCGCGGACGAGGGCACGCCCGAGGCCGCGCTGCTCGATCGCACCGCCTACACGCAGCCCGCGCTGTTCGCGGTGGGAACGGCGCTCCATGCGCTCGTCGCCTCGTGGGGTGTCAGGCCCGATGTCCTGATCGGCCACTCCATCGGCGAGCTGACCGCCGCGCATGTGGCCGGCGTGCTGGCCCTGGAGGACGCGTGCCGTCTGGTCGCCGCCCGTGGCCGGCTGATGCAGGCACTGCCCGAAGGCGGCGCCATGATCGCCGTACAGGCCGCCGAGGAAGAGGTCCGGCCCCTTCTGGAGGGCCTGGCGGACCGGGCCGGGATCGCCGCGGTGAACGGGCCGTCGGCCGTCGTCGTCTCCGGTGAGCAGGAAGCGGTCACCGAGATCGCCGGACAGCTGGCCGAGCGCGGGCGAAAGACTAGGCGTTTGCGGGTCAGCCATGCGTTTCACTCTCCACTGATGGACACGATGCTGGCCGAGTTCGGGGAGATCGCGCGGGGTGTGCGCTACGCACCGCCGCGCCTGCCCGTCATCTCCAACCTCACCGGGGAACCGGCGGCCGACGCCGACCTGACCTCGCCCGACTACTGGGTGCGGCATGTCCGCGAGGCCGTCCGCTTCTGCGACGGCATCCGCCGGCTGGAGGCCGACGGCGTACGGACGTATCTGGAGCTGGGGCCCGACGGCGCCCTTGCCGCCACGGCATGGGAGAGCCTGCGCGAACCCGGCGAGGAAGCCGCCGCGCTGCCCGTCCTGCGGCGCGACCGGCCCGAGGTGCGCAGCGCCCTGCTGGCCGCGGCGCACCTGCACGTACGCGGTCTCGGCGCGGGTCCCGCCGCGCTGTACGGCGAGGGCGCGCGCCGTGTCGAGCTGCCCACCTACGCCTTCCAGCGCCGTCGGTACTGGCTGGAGCCGGCCGGCCCGCAGGCCGGGGCCGAGGCGGCGCAGACGGTGGACGACCAGTTCTGGGCCGCAGTGGAACAGGCCGACCCGGGCGAGCTGGCCGAGCGGCTCCACCTGGCCGGTGACGCTCCGCTGAGCGAGGTACTGCCCGCGCTGTCCTCGTGGCGCCACCAGCAGCGCGAACGCACCGTCGCCGACGGCTGGGAATACCGGGTCGCCTGGCGGCCGGTCGGCGACGCCCCGGCTCCCGTGCTGTCCGGCACCTGGCTGCTCGCCCACCCGGCGGGCCGCGGCGGCCGGGCCCGGGAGGCGGCGATCGCGGCCGGGCTCACGGCCCATGGGGCCGCCGGGGTGGTCCCGTTCGAGGTCGACTGCGGTCGCGCCGACCGCAAGTCGCTCGCCGACCAACTGGGCGCGCTGCTGGAGGAGTCGGGACCCGTGGACGGGGTGCTGTCCCTGCTGGGCACCGACGAGGAACCGCACGGCAGCCAGCCCGCCACGCCCGGTGGACTCGCCGCGACCATGGCCCTCGTCCAGGCCCTCGACGACCTGGGCACCGGCGCGCCCCTGTGGTGCGCGACCACCGGGGCCGTCGCGGTGCAGGAGCGCGAGGCAGTCCCGTCCCCCGTGCAGGCCGCGATCTGGGGCTTCGGACGGGTCGCCGCGCTGGAGCAGCCGCAGAGCTGGGGCGGTCTGATCGATCTGCCCGCGGTGCCCGACGAGCGGGCCGTGGAGCGGCTGTGCGCGGTCCTGGAGGCCGGGCGGGACGAGGACCAGGTCGCCGTCCGCGGCTCGGGTGTGTTCGTCCGGCGACTGGTCCGGGCCCAGGCCCCGGACTCCGCCGGGCGCGGCACCGACGAGCCGTGGGCCTGCACCGGAACCGTCCTGGTCACCGGAGGCACCGGAGCGATCGGCGCACACGTGGCCCGCCGGCTGGCCGACCGGGGCGCCGCGCACCTGATTCTGGCGGGGCGGCGCGGCGCGCGGGCCGAGGGCGCGGCCGAGCTGCGGGCCGAACTGACCGCCCGGGGCACCCGGGTGACGCTCGCCGCCTGCGATGTCGCCGACCGTGAGGCGTTGGCGCGGCTGCTCGCCGAGCACCCCGTCGACGCGGTGTTCCATGCCGCGGGCGTGCTCGACGACGGCCTGATCGCCGGGCTCGACGGGGCCCGCCTGGACGCCGTGCTGCGGTCCAAGATGGCGGCCGCGACGCATCTGCACGAGCTGACCGACGGCCTTTCGGCGTTCGTGCTGTTCTCGTCCTTCGCCGGTACGGCGGGGGCGACCGGCCAGGCCAACTACGCCGCCGCCAACGCCTACTTGGATGCCCTCGCCGAGCACCGGCACGCTCTCGGCCTGCCGGCCACCTCCCTCGCCTGGGGCCCGTGGGCCGGCGCCGGCATGGCGTCCGGCACCGCGGGCGACGAGCAGTTGGCCGAGCGCCTCAGCCGCGGCGGTATGGGCACGCTCGACCCGCGGCTCGCGGTCGACGCGCTGGAACGGGCCCTCACCCGTGGCCACACCACGCTGACCGTGGCCGATGTGGACTGGGCGCGGTTCGTCCCCGGCTTCGCCTCGGTGCGGCCCAGCGCGCTGTTCTGCGACCTTCCGGAGGCCCGGCGGGCGGCCCCGGAGCGCGAGTCCGCGGACGGCGGCGGGCAGGGCGGTCTCCCGGCGCTGCGCGCGCAGCTGGCCGGGCGGAGCGAGCCGGACCAGGAACGGGTCCTGGTCGCCCTCGTCCGCACCCATGTCGCCGGTGTCCTCGGGCACGACTCCGTGGACGCGATCGACCCGAAGCGGGCGTTCAGCGAGCTGGGCTTCGACTCGCTCATGGCCGTCGAGCTGCGCAACCGGCTCGGCCTCGCCACCGGCACCCAGCTGCCCGCCACGCTGCTGTTCGACCACCCGACCGCCGCGGCCCTCGCCCGTCACCTGCGCACGCAGGTCGTGGCGGGGGACACGGCCGGGGCGCGGCCCGCGCTCGCCGAGCTGGACCGGCTGGAGGACCTGCTCGCCGAGGTGGCGCAGGACGATCCACAGCGGGCCAGGATCGCCTCCCGGTTGCAGACGCTGCTCGCGAAGTGGCACGAGCGGGAGGCCCCCGAGGCGGAGGCGACGGACGAGGCCGGGGTGAGCGACCGGATCAACTCCGCCACCGCGGACGAGATCTTCGACTTCATCGACAACGACCTCGGCATGTCATGACACGCCGACCGCACGACCCCCGGAACCGCCACGTGGATGAGGGTGCATGAACGAACAGAAGCTCCTCGAGTACCTCAAGAAGGTCACCCACGACCTCCACCAGACCCGCCAGCGCCTCCAGGACGTGGAGGCCGGGCGCCAGGAACCGGTGGCGATCGTGGCGATGAGCTGCCGTTTTCCCGGTGGGGTGGGTTCGCCGGAGGAGTTCTGGCGGCTGCTTGCGGGCGGGGTGGACGCGATCGGTGAGTGGCCGGCGGACCGTGGCTGGGACGTGGAGGCGCTCTACGACCCGGAGCCGGGGGTGCCCGGGCGCAGTTACACCCGGGCCGGTGGGTTCCTGGCCGATGTCGGCGGTTTCGACGCGGGCTTCTTCGGTATTTCGCCGCGGGAGGCGGTGGCGATGGATCCGCAGCAGCGGCTGCTGCTGGAGACGTCGTGGGAGGCGTTCGAGCGGGCCGGGATCGACCCGGTCGCCCTGCGCGGCAGCCGTACCGGCGTCTTCGCCGGCACCAACTACCAGGACTACTCCTCCCGTTCCCTCGCCCCGGCACCGGACGCCGAGGCACACCTCGGCACCGGCAACTCGGCGAGCGTCCTGTCCGGCCGCCTCTCCTACACCTTCGGGCTGGAGGGGCCCGCGGTCACCGTCGACACCGCCTGCTCCTCCTCGCTCGTCGCCCTCCACCTCGCGGCGCAGGCCCTCCGGGCGGGCGAATGCGATCTCGCACTGGCCGGCGGCGTCACCGTGATGTCCACCCCGGGGCTCTTCCTGGACTTCAGCCGCCAGCAGGGCCTGGCGGCCGACGGCCGCTGCAAGGCGTTCGCCGACCGGACCGACGGCACCGGCTTCTCCGAAGGCGTCGGCGTCGTGCTGGTCGAGCGGCTCTCCGACGCCCAGCGCAACGGGCACACGGTGCTGGCGCTGCTGCGCGGCTCCGCCGTCAACCAGGACGGTGCCTCGAACGGACTCACCGCCCCCAACGGCCCCTCGCAGCAGCGGGTGATCCGCGAGGCCCTGGCCGGCGCCGGCCTGTCCGCCACGGAGGTCGACGCCGTCGAGGCCCACGGCACCGGCACGACACTCGGCGACCCCATCGAGGCCCAGGCGCTCCTGGCGACCTACGGGCAGGGACGGGAGGCCGACCGCCCGCTGTGGCTCGGCTCCGTCAAGTCCAACATCGGGCACACCCAGGCCGCCGCCGGAGTGGCGGGCCTGATCAAGATGGTGCTGGCGCTCCAGCACGGCGTGCTGCCGCCCACCTTGCACATCGACCGGCCGTCGACCCATGTGGACTGGTCGGAAGGGAACGTACGGCTGCTCACGGACACCGTGGAGTGGCCCGACACCGACCGGCCCCGACGGGCGGGGGTGTCCTCCTTCGGCATCAGCGGCACCAATGTGCACACCATCCTGGAACAGGCCCCCGCTGCTCCCGCCCCGCCTCCGACCGACACCCCGGCCGTCCCCGTGACCTGGCTGCTCAGCGGCACCACCCCTGACGCCCTGCGGGCACAGGCCGGCCGACTGCTCGCGCATCTGGAGGACCGTCCCGAGCTCGGCCTGCGGGACGTGGGACTTTCCCTGGCCACCACCCGGTCCGCCTTCGAGCACCGCGCCGCGCTCGTCGGCAGCACCCGCGGGGAGCTGCTGAGCGGCCTGAGCGCGCTGGCGACCGGCGAGACCCCGGCACATGCCCTCACCGGGGTGGTACGGGGCGAGGGCAGAACAGCGCTGCTGTTCACGGGGCAGGGTGCGCAGCGGTGGGGGATGGGCCGTGAGCTGTATGACGCGTTCCCGGTGTTCGCGGACGCCTTCGACGCGGTGTGCGCGCACTTCGACGCGGAGCTGCCCTCGCCCCTGCGGGAGGTGGTGTTCGGTGACGAGGCCGAGCTGCTGCACCGGACGGGGTTCACCCAGCCGGCGTTGTTCGCGGTGGAGGTGGCGCTGTTCCGGCTCGTCGAGTCCTTCGGTGTCCGGCCCGATTTCCTGATGGGTCACTCCATCGGTGAGGTGGTGGCTGCGCATGTGGCGGGGGTGTTGTCGCTGGACGACGCCTGTCGTGTGGTGGCGGCGCGTGGTCGGTTGATGCAGGCGTTGCCGGCGGGTGGGGCCATGGTCTCGGTCCAGGCGTCGGAAGCCGAGGTGCTGCCGCTGCTGGAAGGCCGCGACCAGCAGGTGAGCGTCGCCGCGGTGAACGGTCCGCGGTCGACCGTGATAGCGGGCGAGGAATCCGTGGTCGTGGAGTTGGCCGGGCGTTTCGAGTCCGCGGGCCGGAAGGTGAAGCGGCTCCAGGTGAGCCATGCCTTCCACTCCGCGCTGATGGAGCCGATGCTCGACGCCTTCCGTGCCGTCGCGGAAAGCGTGTCGTACGAGGAACCCCGCATCCCGGTGGTCTCGAACGTCACCGGCACGCTCGCCTCGGTGGAAGAACTGATGTCTCCCGACTACTGGGTGCGGCACGTCCGCGAGGCCGTGCGCTTCGCCGACGGCGTCCGGTGGCTGGAGCAGCAGGGTGTGACCCGGTTCCTGGAGATCGGCCCGGACGGCACGCTCACCGCCATGGCACAGGGCTGCCTCGACGGCGAACGGACGCTGATTCCCGCGCTGCGCAAGGACCGGCCCGAGACGCACGGGGTGATGGCCGCGGCCGGCGCTCTCCACACCTCGGGTGCCGGTCTCGACTGGGCCGCGCTGTTCCCCGGCGCCCGCCGCGTCGACCTGCCGACCTACGCCTTCCAGCGGAAGCGCTACTGGTGGGATGCCGTCGCCGCGGCGGGCGACCTCGACGCCGTGGGGCTGCGCGCGGCCGGTCACCCGCTGCTCGGCGCGGCGGTCACCGTGGCCGGTGCGGAATCCGTGGTCTTCACGGGGCGGCTGTCACTGGCCACCCATGCCTGGCTCGCCGACCACGCGGTGCTGGGCAGGGTGATCCTGCCGGCGACGGCCTATCTCGACCTGGCCGTCAGCGCCGGTGACCGGACCGGATGCGACCATCTCGCCGAACTCACCCTGGAGGCGCCGCTCGTCCTCCCGGAGCAGGGCGCGGTCCAGCTCCAGGTCGTGGTGAGCGCACCCGACGACACCGGGTGCCGGTCGTTCACCGTGCACTCCCGGCCCGTGGAAGCGGACGACGCCGCGCCATGGGCCCGGCACGCGCGAGGCACCCTGGCCACCGCTCCGGCGAACGAGCCCGAATCACCGAGCAGTTGGCCGCCCGAGGGTGCCGAGCCGGTCGGCACGGGGGAGTGGTACGACGCCTTCGCCGGAGCCGGGTTCGCCTACGGGCCCGCCTTCCAGGGCCTCGGGCGGGTCTGGCGGCGCGGCGACGAGCTGTTCGCCGAGGCCGCGCTGCCCGAGCCGTTCCGCGCCGACGCCGCACGGTTCACCCTGCACCCCGCGCTGCTCGATGCGGCCGTGCAGGCGCTGCTCGTCGGCGGGAGGGGCACAGGTGAGGCGGGAGACGGCGGTGCGATGCTGCCGTTCGCCTGGAGCGGGGTGACGTTCCACGCGGAGGGGGCCGATGCGCTGCGGGTACGTCTGACGCCCGCCGAGGACCGGGCCGATGCCTTCTCGGTGCTCGTCACGGACGTCTCCGGGCGGCCCGTCGTCACCGCCGACGCGCTGACCCTGCGCACGGTCACCCCCGAGCAGCTGCCCGCCTCCGCTCCGGCCGGGCCCGAGGTGCCGCTGCGCCTCGACTGGCAGGCCGCCTCCCTGGCCGCACGCTCCGGGGCCGCGCGGTGGGTCGTGCTCGGCAGCCCGGCCGGCGCCGCGACCGGCGGATCGCCGGACGCCGGGATCACGGAGGCGTTGGACGGCGCGGGCGTGCACACCGAGTCGTACGCCGACCTCGATGCGCTGGCGGCCGCGGTGGCCACGGGGATGACGATGCCCGACACCGTGCTGCTGGTGTGCGCCACGGACCCGGACCCGGGTAGCGGCACTCCGGACGTTCGCGGACTGCTCGCCACCACCCTCGCCACCTGCCGCCAGTGGCTCGCGGAGGAGCGGTTCGCCGGCTCCCGGCTGGTGCTCGTGACCCGGGGCGCCGTCGCTGCCGGGGCCGGGGAGGACGTCAGCGATCTCGCGGGCGCGGCGCTGTGCGGACTGGTCCGCTCCGCGCAGCGGGAACACCCCGGGCGGTTGTGGCTGCTCGACCTGGACGACAGCGAGGCGTCCCGCCGTGTGCTCGCGGACGCCGTGGCCACCGCGCCTCCGCAGGCGGTGCTGCGTGCGGGCGGGTTGCGGCTGCCGCAGCTCGCCCGCGTCGAGCCTCCCCGGAGCCCGGAGTCCCCGTTCGACCCGGAGGGCACGGTGCTGGTCACCGGGGCCACGGGTGCGTTGGGGCGGCTCCTGGCACGCCATCTCGTCACCCGGCACGGCGTGCGGCACCTGCTGCTGGCGAGCCGCGGCGGGCCCGCGGCCGACGGGGCGGCGCAGCTGTGCGCGGAGCTGGCCGAGGAGGGCGCGCTGGCCTCGCTGGTGGCCTGCGATGTCGCCGAGCGGGCGGACGTGCAGGGGCTGCTCGGCTCGGTCCCGGCGGATCACCCGCTGACCGCCGTCGTGCATCTCGCCGGGGTCGTCGACGACGGGGTGCTGACCGCCCTCGACGAGGAGCGGATCGACCGGACGCTGCGCCCCAAGGCCGACGCCGCCTGGCTGCTGCACGAACTGACGAGGGATCAGAAACTCTCGGCGTTCGTGCTCTTCTCCTCCGCCGCCGGCACCTTCGGCTCGGCGGGCCAGGCCAACTACGCGGCCGCCAACGCCTTCCTGGACGGTCTGGCCGGACACCGGGCGGCCCAGGGGCTGCCGGCCACCTCCCTGGCGTGGGGGCTGTGGGCCGAGGAAGGCGGGATGACGACGGGGCTCGCCGACACCGACCGGCGGCGGATGGCCCGCGGCGGGATGCGGCCGCTCTCCGCCGACGACGGGCTCGCACTGTTCGACGCCGCACTGGCGACGGGCGACCCCGCGCTGGTCACCGTGGGCCTGGGCAGGGGCGGAGCGGCGGCACTGCTGGGCGGCGCCGCACCCGGCCGGACCCGGCGCACGGTCTCCGCCTCCGCGGCGGACAAGGACGAGCTGCTCGCCCGGCTCACGGCCGCGGGCCCCGGCGGCCGGGACGCACTCCTGCTGGACCTGGTCCGGCGCCAGGTCGCGGCGGTCCTCGGCCACGGATCGCCCGAGGACATCGAACCGGACCGCGACTTCACGGAGTCGGGCTTCGACTCGCTGACCGCCGTGGAGCTGCGCAACCAGCTCGGCGCCGTCACCGGTCTGCGCCTCCCGCCCACCGTCGTGTTCGACGTCGCCACCCCCCAGGACCTCGCCGCCCGGCTGGGCGAGGAGCTGGCCGCGGGGGCCCTCCCGCAGTCCGGCACCGAAGGATCCGACGACCGGCCGTCCACGACGGGACGGGCGCAGGACACCCTCGGCGCCCTCTTCCGGGGAGCCTGCGAGTCGGGACGGGTGGAGGAGGGGTTCGCGCTGCTCCAGGCGGCTGCCCGGCTGCGGCCGACGTTCGACGCCCCGGAGGACTCCGGGGCGCCCTGCACGCCCGTACGCCTCGCCCGCGGCGGCGCCTCCCCGGATCCCGCCGAGCCGGCACTGATCTGCTTCAGCTCGTATGTGGCGCTCGCCGGGGTGCACCAGTACGCCAGGTTCGCCTCCGTCCACCGCGGCACGCGCGACGTGTGGGCGCTGCCCACCCCGGGCTTCGGCCGGGGAGAGCTGCTGCCCGCCTCCTTCGACGCGGTCGTCCGGCTGCAGGCCGAGGCGGTGCTGCGGTGCGCGGACGGCGGTCCGTTCGTGCTGCTCGGCTCGTCGTCCGGCGGCATCCTGGCCCTCGCGGTGGCGCACCGTCTGGAGAAGGCGGGGACACCGCCCGCCGGTGTCGCGCTGCTGGACACCTATCTGCCGCGCGAGGACTCGCCGTTCACCCGGTTCGCCGGAGAGATGCTCGGCGGGATGTTCGACCGTGAGTCCCTGTTCGCGCACATGGATTCCGACCGACTCACCGCGATGAGCTGGTACATCCATGTCGTCGGCGCTTGGTCACCGGACCGGCCGGCCTGCCCCGTGCTGCTGGTGCGCTCCAGCGAGCCGCCGGTGACCGTCGAGCAGGCCGGAGGGCTCGCACCGGAGGAGTGGCAGGCGTCCTGGGACGGGGCGGACACCGTGACCGAGGTGCCGGGCAACCACTTCACGATGATGGAGGACCACGCGGGCTCCACCGCGAAGTCCGTCGCCGCCTGGATGGAGGGCCTGCCGGGCCCTCGGGGCAGCACCCCACGATGAGCTGCGGGGGGTGGCGTGAGCCGCCCGGCGGAGGCGTGCGGGCCCACGGCCGGGGCTCATTGTCTGGGCGATTCACCAGACCCTGCCGACGACGGTCGGCGGCGCGCCGCCCAGCCGACACCATGGTTGGCAGGCCATGGGACGAGGTCGCAGGCCCACGAGACGAGGGAGACACCATGAAGATCACGGTTGACCGGGACCGGTGCGTCGGCGCCGGGATGTGCGCCATGACCGCCGGCGAGGTCTTCGAGCAGCACGAGGAGGACGGCCGTGTCGTGCTGCGGATGACCGAGCCGCCGGAGCAGTGGGCGGACGAGGTGGAAGAGGCCGAGCACCTGTGCCCGTCCCGCGCCATCACGGTGGACCCCGCCGCCCGCTGACCGGCGCGGCGGGGTCCACGGCGGTGGCGTCACGCCCGCTGTACCACCAGCGGCAGCCGCTCGGCCCCGAAGACGTTGCTGCCGTGGAACGACAGAGGGGAGCCGGCATCCACCCGCGCGGAGCGGAAACGGTCCAGCATCAGCTCCAGCACGATGCGGCTCTCCAGGCGGGCGAGCGGAGCACCGATGCAGTAGTGGATGCCGTGGCCGAACGCCGTCTGCCGGGAGTTGGACCGCTCCGGCACAAAGGCCGCGGGGTCCTCGAAGACCCGCTCGTCATGGTTGGCGGACAGCAGCCACAGATGGACGAGGGTGTTCGGTTCGATGACCTCCCCGGCGATCTCCACCTGCCGGGTCGGCACCCGCTCGACGCGGGTGAACGCCGGCCGGCAGCGCAGCGTCTCCTCGATGACCGCCGGTATCCCGGACCGGTCCGCGCGCAGCGCCTCCCAGCGCTCCGGCGCGCTGTCCAGGCACAGCAGGATGTTGCCGAGCAGTACCGAGGTCGTGATGTGGCCCGCCAGCAGCAACAGCGTGGCGAAACTGACGATCTCGTCGTCGGACAGCCGCTGCCCGTCGACCTCCGCCTGGACCAGGGTGCCGATCAGGTCGTCGTGCGGGGTGCTCCGGCGGGCGTCCACGAACTCCTGCAGGTACGCCGAGATCTCCTTGCCGGTCACCTCCATGCGCTGCACGCTCTCCGGGTCCGACGCATCCGTGGCGAGCAACTGCCCGCCCCACGCCTGGAACTTGTCGTGGTCGCGGAGCGGCACGCCCAGCATCGTGGCGATCACCATCACCGGCAGCGGATGGGCCACCGCGTCGACCAGGTCGAAGCGGTCACCGTCGACGGCGTCGAGCAGCTCCCGGGTGAGGGTGGTGATCCGCGGGGTCAGTTCGGAGACCAGCCGGTGGGTGAACGCCCGGCTGACCAGGCGGCGCAGCTTGCCGTGCTGCGGGGGATCGAGCAGCAGCAGGACACCGCTGGGCGTCTCGCCGCCGCAGAGCCGCCCCACCGTGTCGGAGGAGTACAACTCCGGATCCGCCATGATGCGCACCACGTCCGCGTGTCTGAAGACATGCGCATTCCCCGACTCGTCCCGCCAGACCGGTCTTTCCTCGCGCATCCGGCGCATCCAGGCCAGTAGTGTCGCCCCGCCGTCCGGCTCCACCGTCGGAGGACGGACGATCTCCGGGCCGGGAGCCCACGGCGGGTGCGGCACATTCGGGAGGACATTCGACATGTTCCGTGGCACCGATGATTCCCCTTTCGCGCCGGCCCGGCCGCATACCGGAGCACGCGTCCTGCCGTCGAAACCGCTCTTCACAGATAAGAACGAAGCTCAGCACGGCGGGCGCGGCGCAGGACAGGAAAGCGGCGGAATTCTAGGGAATTCCGGAGCCCGGGCCCGGCGGCAAGGGGGCGTCCGCCCTCACCGGGCGGCGGCAGGGCACGGACCGGCCCGCATCCGGCGTCCGGGAGCCGGTCGGTGGGTTCGGCCGCCATTGTCTGGAGGAATCCCCAGACCCTGGCGGCGCGGTACCGCGGGGCACTGCCGCAGACCACAGGATGAGCATCGACACCATCCGCGCGCTGGCCGCGAATGCGTGCCTGGCGGTCATGTCGAGACCACCCAACTGTGCGCGACCGAGAGGGGATCCCATGCGCGTGCTGTTCGCCGGACTGTCCGAGAAGTCGCATCTGTATTCCATGGTGCCGCTGGCTTGGGCGCTGACCGCGGCAGGACACGAGGTGCGCATGGCGAACGCGCCGGGACTCACCGACATCGTCACCGGCACCGGCCTGGTCGCGGCTCCCGTCGGCCGCGACCACGGACTGCACCAGGCCATGAAACTGGCCCCCGAATCACAGGACCAGGACGTCGCCAACTGGAGCCGGCTGGGACCGGGAGAGGTGGACTGGCCGGCCCTCCGCGACCGCTACGAGCTCAGCGTTCCCTACGGCTTCGCGCTGTACAACGAGCCGGTGATCGACGAGATGACCGCCCTGGCGAAGAGCTGGCAGCCGCATCTGGTCGTCCGTGACCCGCTCTGCTACGCCGGAGCCATCGCCGCCCGCGCCTGCGATGCCGTCCACGTCCGGCTGCTGTGGTGCGCCGATGTCTACGGCAGGGCACGGCAGACCTACCTCGGCCTGATGAGCCAGGAGCCGCCCGGTGAGCGGACGGACCCGCTCGCCGACTGGCTCGACGAGCGGGGCGCCCCGTTCGGCGTCACCTGCGACGAAGAGCTGATCAACGGGCAGTACACCCTCGACACCCTGCCGCCGAGCCTGCGGCCGCCCACCACGCTGGAGTCGCTGTCCATGCGCTACGTGCCGTACAACGGCGACGCGGTGTGGTGGCCGTGGCTGCGCGAGGCACCCAAGCGACCGAGGGTCTGTCTCACCCTCGGCACGAGCAACACCGAGGCGTACGGCGGCGATTACGTCTCCGTTCCCGACATCCTCGGAGCGCTGGCCGCGCTCGACATCGAGGTGGTCGCCGCGCTCCTTCCGCAGCAGCGGGCGGAACTCGCCGAGACCGCTGTCGTCCCCGCCAATGTGCGCGCCGTCGACGGCGTGGCGCTGCACACCCTGCTGCCCAGCTGCTCGGCCGTCATCCACCACGGCGGCTGGGGAACCTACGCCACCGCCCTGATCAACGCCGTACCGCAACTCGCCCTCTCCACCAACGTCGCCGACCAGGAGTGGCGGGGCAGGTCCCTGGAGCGCGCCGGCGCGGGGATCTACGCCCACCACAGCGAAGTCACCGCCGACCTGGTGCTCCGTCGCACCCTGCAGATCCTCGACGACCCGGGCTTCGCCTCCGCCGCGCAGCGACTGCGCGACGAATCCGCGGCGATGCCCAGCCCACGCGACATGGTCACCACACTGGAGCACCTGGTCGCGAAGCGCTGACCGGGCCGTGTCGGCCGGCGACCGACAGGCCTCCCCCTGACACCACTCGCCCCAGGATGGAAACCGTGAAGGCTCTTGTGCTCTCGGGAGGCGCGGGTACGCGCCTGCGGCCCATAACCCACACCTCCGCCAAACAACTCGTCCCGGTCGCCAACAAGCCGATCCTCTTCTACGTGCTGGAGGCCATCGCCGAGACCGGCATCACCGATGTCGGCATCATCGTCGGCGACACCGGACCGGAGATCCGTGCGGCGGTCGGCGACGGGTCGCGGTTCGGCCTGAAGGTGACCTACATTCCGCAGAGCGCCCCGCTCGGCCTCGCCCACGCCGTCCTCGTCGCCCGTGACTTCCTGGGCGACGACGACTTCCTGATGTACCTGGGGGACAACTTCATCTCCGGCGGCATCACCGATCTCGTCGAGGGCTTCCGCAAGGAGCGCCCCGACGCCCAGCTCGTGCTCAGCCGGGTCCCCGACCCCACCGCCTTCGGCGTGGCCGAGCTGGACGCCTCGGGCCGGGTGACGGGTCTGGAGGAGAAGCCGCAACACCCCAAGAGCGATCTGGCGCTGGTCGGCGTCTACCTGTTCACCGCCGCGGTGCACGAAGCGGTACGGGCCATCCGGCCGTCCGCGCGCGGCGAACTGGAGATCACCGACGCCGTGCAGTGGATGGTCGAGGCGGGCTGGGACATCCGTTCCGGCGAGCTGTCCGGCTACTGGCGGGACACCGGCAGCGTCGTCGACATGCTGGAGGTCAACCGCATGCTGCTGGAGAGCCAGGAACGCTGCATCGAGGGCTCCGTGGACAGTGCGAGCGAGGTCCTCGGCCGGGTGCGCATCGGACCCGGCGCCACGGTCCGCGCCTCACGCATCGTCGGGCCTGCCGTGATCGGCGCCGGCACCGTCGTCACCGACTCCTACATCGGCCCGTCCACCTCCATCGCGGAGGACTGCCGCATCCACGACAGCGAACTCGCCTCCTCGATCGTGCTGCGCGGCTCGTCGTTCGAGAGCGTGCGCCGGGTGGAGGGCTCACTGGTCGGCCGCAACGCCCAGGTGGCGCTCGCACCGCAGCGTCCGGTGGCCCACCGCCTGGTCATCGGCGACCACGCGAAGGTGCACATCCAGTCCTGACGCCGCCCCGCGCGGCGGGCCGACCATCTCACCCGCACCGAACAACGGAAGGGGGTAGGCGCTCCCCACCGGCCTGGTTCCCGGGCCTCGCGCCACAACCTCGATGAGCCCCACGAGAATCCTGGTGACCGGCGGCGCCGGCTTCATCGGTTCGCACTACGTCCGTACGCTCCTGGGACCCTTCGGGCCGGGCGACGTCCAGATCACCGTGCTCGACAGCCTCACCTACGCGGCCAGCACGGCCAACCTCGACGAGGTCCGTCACCTCGACAGTTTCCGCTTCTTCGCCGGCGACATCTGCGACGAGGCACTGGTCGGCGACCTGCTCGCCGCCCACGACCAGGTCGTCCACTTCGCGGCCGAGTCGCACGTCGACCGCTCCATACTCAGCTCCGCGGAGTTCGTGCGCACCAACGTCCTGGGCACCCAGGTCCTGCTCGACGCCGCGCTCCGGCACGGGCTGCGGACCTTCGTCCATGTCTCGACCGACGAGGTCTACGGCTCGATCGCCACGGGGTCCTGCTCGGAGACCCACCCGGTCGACCCCAACTCGCCGTACGCGGCCTCCAAGGCCTCCAGCGATCTGATCGCCCTCGCCTACCACCGCACCCACGGCCTCGACGTACGGGTCACCCGCTGTTCCAACAACTACGGGCACCGCCAGTTCCCGGAGAAGCTCATCCCGCTGTTCGTCACCAACCTCCTGGACGGGAAGAAGGTCCCGCTCTACGGCGACGGCCTGCACGTCCGCGACTGGCTGCACATCGACGACCACGTCCAGGGCATCGAGCTGGTCCGCACCGGCGGCCGTCCCGGCGAGGTCTACAACATCGGCGGCGGCACCGAGCTGAGCAACCGGGAACTGACCGATCTGCTCCTGGAGACCTGCGGGGCGTCGCCGGAGAGGATCGAGTACGTCGCCGACCGCAAGGGACACGACCGGCGCTACTCGGTGGACTGGCGCAAGATCCAGACCGAGCTGGGCTACCAGCCGGGCAAGGACTTCGCCGACGGCCTGGCCGAGGCGGTCGCCTGGTACCGCGACCACCGCGACTGGTGGCAGCCGCTCAAGGACCGTGCGCTGCGGCTCGCCGGGACGCGCTGATGGCCCGTTGTCCCACGCCGGCAGCGGACCGGGACCCGGACGGCCCGGTCCGCCGGGTGGTCGTCCTGGGCGCGAGCGGATTCATCGGCCGCCAGGTGTCCGCCGCGGTCCGGGCGGCCGGCGGCGAACCCCTGCTGGTGGCCCGCCGGCCCTTCACCACCGACCCCGCGCACTGCGTGCCGCTCGACCTGGTCGCCGACGGGCCGTACGCCCTCAGCCGCCTCCTGGACACCGAGCGGCCCGATGCCGTGGTCAATGCCGCCGGCGCCGTGTGGTCCCGCGAGCCGGAGACCATGCGGCAGGCCAACCACACCCTGGTCGAAACGGTGCTGGCGGCGATCGCCGCGGCCACCTGGCGCCCCCGTCTGGTCCACCTCGGGTCGGTGTTCGAGTACGCCCCGCCCCCGCCCGGCACCGCCCTGGACGAGCGGGCGCCGACCCGGCCGACCACCCCGTACGGGCAGTCGAAACTGCGGGGCACCCAGGCGGTCCTGGCGGCGTCCGGGGAGGGGCGGGCGGACGCGGTGGTGCTGCGGCTGCCGAATGTGATCGGGGCGGGCACCTCACCGAGCAGTCTGCTGGGGCAGGTCGCCGCACAGCTGCGCGCCTCGGAGGCCGGGCGGGAGGCGGTGGTGCGGGTCAGTCCGCTGCGGGCGAGCCGTGACTTCGTGGACGTCCGGGACACCGCCGACGCGGTGCTGGCCGCCCTGTCGATGCCGGCCGGCGGACAGGTCATCAACATCGGGCGCGGCGAGGCGGTGCCGGTGCGCTCGATGGTGGAGCGGCTGATCGCGGCCAGCGGAAGACCGGCCCGGATCGTCGAAGGGGCCGGCGCCGGCGTGCGGACCGACACCGGCCTGGACTGGATGCGGGTGGCGACCGGCACCGCCCAACGGCTGCTCGGCTGGTCGGCGCGTCACAGCCTCGACAGCTCGGCACGGGAGCTGTGGCGGGCGGCCACGGCCCGGCCCGCCCCCGTCACGGGCCCGCCGGCCGCACAGCATTAGCAGAAACCCTAGGCCGCCGTCCCTACGGTGGCAGCAGGGGGACTCGGCTGCCGTCGAACGCCCCTGGTCCCGCCCCCGTACAGCAGCGAGCAGAGGTGTGGAATTGTCAGGGTCCCGAGCGGTATCCCAGCGGCATGTGGCCGTCTTCGTCTTCGCCGACTTCGGGCACGTCAACCCGACACTCGGCCTGACCCGCGAACTCGTCGCCCGCGGCCATCGGGTGACCTATGTCGTCGACCACCGCTACACCGAACTGGTGGAGCGGGCCGGAGCCCGGGCCGTGGGCTACACCTCCCGGCGCGGCGCGTTCGGCAAGGTGCCCGACCCGAGCGCCGCACGCCTGGCCGCCGAGGGCTACGAGCTGCTGGTCGAGACGATGGACACGGTCTGCCCGCTCGCGGTGGCCGCCCTCGCCTCCGACGTACCGGACCTCGTGCTCTACGACTTCGAGTCGTTCGCGGCCGCCCGGATGACCGCGCGCATCCTGGGCTGCACCACCACCGTGCAGCTGAGCCCCAGCCACGCGTCGAACGAGACCTTCTCCATGCGGGCCCAGCTGTTCGACCCCGAGGACCCCTCGATGCGCCAGGGCGGCGCCGCGCTGATGCGCTTCACCCGCGACCACGGCCTCGCCCCGGACGAGCTGGGCCGCTTCCTGGCGGAATGGGACGACCGGAACCTGGCCTTCCTGCCGCGGGAGTTCCAGATCGAGGGCGCGAGCTTCGACGACCGCTTCGCCTTCGTCGGCCCCTCGGTCGCCGAGGACACCGCCGTGCCGTGGGCACCGCCCGGCGACGGCCGGCGGCTGGCACTGATCTCGCTCGGCACCGAGTCCAACCGCCAGCGCGACTTCTTCCGCACCTGCCTGGACGCCTTCGACGGCGACGACTGGCACGTGGTGATGACCCTCGGCCGCGGCCGAGACCTCGACGCCCTCGGGCCCGTACCGCCGCACGTCGAACTCCACGAGTGGCTGCCGCACCCCGTCGTCCTGCCGCACGCCGATCTGCTGGTCTGCCACGCCGGCATGGGCAGCGTCATGGAGGCGCTGTACTTCGGCACACCGGTGATCGCGGTGCCGCAGACCTTCGAACTCGCCCTGACCGCACGGCGTCTGGACGACCTGGAGCTGGGCCGGTGGATCGACCGCGACCAGCTGACGTCGCGGACCCTCGCCGCGGCCGCTCGGGAGATCGTGACCGACCCCGGGACACCGGAGCGGATGGCGCGGATGCGCGCGCACGTCCGCGGGGCCGGGGGCGCGGTCCGGGGCGCCGACCTCCTGGAGCAGTGGGCCGCCGACCGGACCCCGTCCGTCTCCGGGGTCTGAACCGTCCGGGCCCCCTTCCCGCCCCTGCCGCCCGGACGGCACAGGCGCCCGCCACGCTCACGCGTGGCGGGCGCCTTCTGCCGGGCCCGTCAGCTACGGCTGGTGACGAACTCGGCGACGCTGCGGATACTGTGGTCGATCATCTCGTCGGTCAGCCCCGGGAAGACCCCGATCCAGAAGGTCCGCTCGGCGATGATGTCGCTGTTGGTCAGCGGACCGCTCACCCGGAACGGGCTGTTGAGATACGCCGGGTGGCGGGTGAGATTGCCGGCGAAGAAGCGTCGGGTGGCCACCCGCCGGGACTCCAGGTGGCCGATGAGCTCCGCCGTCGAGAACGGCGCGCCGTCCAGCACCGTGAGCACGAAACCGAACCAGCTCGGATCGCTGTCCGGCGTGGGCTCGGGCAGCAGCAGATGCGGCAGGCCGTCCAGCCCCGCGCGCAGCCGCGCCCAGTTGTGCCGCCGGGCGGCACCGAACTCCTCGATCTTCCCGAACTGGTTGAGCCCGAGCGAGGCCTGCAGATCCGTCGACTTCAGGTTGTAGCCAATGTGGGAGAAAATGTACTTGTGGTCGTAGCCCTTCGGCAGGGTGCCCATCTGCTGGTCGAACCGCTTGAAGCAGCGGTTGTCCTCGCCCGGCTCGCACCAGCAGTCCCGCCCCCAGTCCCGCAGCGACTCCACGATGCGGGCGAGCACCATGTTGTCGGTCAGCACGCAGCCGCCCTCGCCCATGGTGATGTGGTGGGCCGGGTAGAAGCTCTCCGTGGCCAGATCGCCGAACGTGCCCGTCAGCCGGCCCCGGTAGGTGCTGCCGAGGGCGTCGCAGTTGTCCTCGATGAGGAACAGCCTGCGGTCGTCGGCGATCTTGGCGACCTCCTCGACGGCGAAGGGGTTGCCGAGCGCATGAGCGATCATGATGGCCCGGGTGCGCGGGCCGATGGCCTCCGCGATCCGCTCCGGGGAGGCGTTGTACGTGCCGAGTTCGACATCGATGAAGACCGGCACCAGACCGTTCTGCAGGATCGGATTGACCGTCGTGGGAAAGCCCGCCGCCACCGTGACGACCTCGTCGCCGGGCACCAGCCGCAGGTCCTCCAGCTGAGGTGAGGTCAGCGCGCTGAGCGCCAGGAGGTTGGCCGAGGAACCCGAGTTGGTCAGATGCGCCTTGCGCAGCCCGAAGTACTTGGCCAGCGCCCGCTCGAACCGGCGGGAACTGGCACCGGCCGCGATCCGCAGATCCAGGGCCGCCTCGACGAGGGCGACCCGGTCGTCCTCGTCGAGGACCGCGCCCGACGCCGCAACCGGCGTCACCCCGGGCACGAATCCGGACGCGACATTGTCCTGGTGGTACGCGCGTACCTGATCCAGAATGTCGCTCTTGCTGTACCCCATCGGCTGCCGCCTCCTGTGAGTGTCCTGCGGGATGTTCGTCGCGTTGCCGCGGGGGGTGCGATCCGCGGGTCGCGGCGCGGAGCACGACAGGCCGACGGCGTGTCCCGGCCACGCGGTACACCGGTTCCCGTCACCGGTCGGCTGATCGGGGCCATCAGCTCAGCACGCCGGGCCCGGACGGGGCCAGTGAGGGCCGCGAAGTCTAGGGAGTGCCGTAGAGGGTGTGCGGCGCGGCCCAACGGGCGCCACAGGCGGGGCGGACACTAGGGAATGCCCCACACCGCCCCTGCCCATACTGGGGCCGGACGGGGGACGGCGCTTCTCCACGGCCGGAGCGACGGGACGTGTTCTCCCTCCCGAAGGCGCAACGACGTTCCGGTGAGACCTTTCGCGAGAGCGGTCCCGGCGGAGCGGACGGGAGGTTCCGGTGCGCCCGGGCCCAGGTGCCCGGGCCGCCCGGACGGCCTGCGCCTGCCCGAGGCAAGGACCTGTTTCCGAAGTGGTGGGAGCGCGAAAGACGTGAGTGCCGAGATGCGCACCGAACTGATCCGCCCGGTGCACGAGTTGCTCACCGAGCACGCCGACCGGTTCGCCGACAAGACCGCGTTCTCCGACGCGCGGCGCAGCGTCACCTACGCCGCGCTCGACCGGCGCACCGCGCGGCTGGCCGGCAACCTGGCAGCTCTGGGCCTGTCCCGCGGCGGCCGCGCGGCCGTCTACCTGGGCAATTGCGTGGAGATGGCGGAGAGCTGTCTGGCCGCCTCCCGGGCGAGCGCCGTCGGGGTGCCGCTCAACCCCCAGTCCTCCGACGCGGAGCTGGCACATCTGCTCGACGACAGCGACGCCCAGGTGATCATCACCGGTCCGGCCGGGGCCGAACAGGTGCTGCGGATGCTGCCGCAGCGTCCGGGCCTGCGCGTCGTGGTCACCGGCGACGGCGCGGCCCCCGAGGGCGCCGCGCACTACGAGACCCTCGCCGCCACCGAACCGGCGACCCCGGCGCGCGACGACCTCGGCCTGGACGAGCCGGCCTGGATGCTCTACACCTCGGGAACCACCGGCCGGCCCAAGGGAGTGCTCTCCACCCAGCGCCGGTCCCTCTGGGCGACGGCATCGTGCAACGCACCGGTCCTCGGCCTGTCCGCCGGCGACCGGGTGCTCTGGCCGCTGCCGCTGTTCCACCTCGTGTCGCACAACGTGTGCCTGCTGGGCGTCGTGGCCGTCGGCGCCACGGCACACCTCATGCCGGGGCTGGCAGCCGACGAGATCCTGGAGGCCCTGCAGTCCGAGCGCAGCACCTTTCTCGTCGGCGTCCCGACGATGTTCCACCACATGATCGAGGCGGCCCGCGGCGGCGACTTCGCCGCGCCCGACCTGCGGCTGTGCCTGGTCGCCGGCTCCGCCTGCCCGGTCCGGCTGCACCGCGCCTTCCAGGCGACCTTCGGGATCTCCCTGCTGGCCAGCTACGGCAGCACCGAGACCGGCGGCGCGATCACCACCAACCTCCCCGACGGCCCGCAGGTGGAGGGCTCCTGCGGGCTGCCCCTGCCCGGACTCGCACTGCGGCTGACCGACCCCCGCACGGGGGACGAGGTCGTCACCGGCGAGGAGGGCGAGGTATGGGTCAACAGCCCGGCCCTGATGGTCGGATACCACCGGCAGCCCGAGGCCACGGCCGCTGTGCTGTCCGACGGGTGGTACCGCACCGGCGACCTCGGCCGCCGCGACGACGCCGGCTATCTGACCCTCACCGGCCGGGTCAAGGAACTGATCATCCGAGGCGGTGAGAACATCCATCCCGGCGAGGTCGAAGAGGTCCTCCAGCAGATCCCCGGGGTGGCCGGGGCCGCGGTCGCCGGTACCCCGCACGAGGTGCTCGGCGAGGTCCCCGTCGCCTACCTCGTACCGGGCCCCGGCGGCATCGACCCCGGCCTGGTCCTCGCCACCTGCCAGGAGCGGCTGTCCTCCTACAAGGTGCCCGACGAGCTCTACGAGATCGCCGCCGTCCCCCGCACACCGGCCGGGAAGACCGCCCGGCAGGAACTGGCGGACCTGCCGGCTCGGCTGCTGGCGGTGAACCCCCTGGCGGAGCTGCGCACCAGGGCCGTCTCCGCGACGCGGAGCTCCGTCGGCCGGGCAGCCGAGCAGCTCACGCGCCGGCTCAACGGCTCCCAGCGCCACCGGGCGCTGCTCACCATGGTGCGCTCCGCGGTCGCCGACGTACTCGGCCTGGGCAGCGCGGACGACATCGCTCCGGAGAAGGCGTTCAAGGAGCTGGGCTTCACCTCGCTGGCCGCGGTCCAGCTGCGCGACCGGCTGCGGTCCCTGACCGGCAAGCGGCTGTCGGCCGCGATCGCCTTCGACTACCCCACCCCCGCCGCGCTCGCCGGGCACCTGCACACCGAGCTGCTGGACGCACCGCACGAGGACCCCGCCCAGGCCCCTCCGCACGCGGATCCGGACGAACCCGTCGCGATCATCGCGATGGGCTGCCGCTATCCGGGCGGCAGCGACTCCCCGGAGGCCCTGTGGCGGCTGGTCGACGAGGGGACCGACGCCGTCGGTCCGCTGCCGGCGGACCGCGGCTGGGACCTGGAACGGCTCCTGGGCCGGGACCCGGCCGCCGGCGGCCGGTCGGATGCCCACGAAGGGGCGTTCCTGCACGACGCGGACCGTTTTGACGCCGCCTTCTTCGGCATCTCCCCGCGCGAGGCGCTGGCGATGGACCCCCAGCAGCGGCTGCTGCTGGAGACCGCATGGGAGACCTTCGAACGCGCGGGTCTCGACGCGGCATCCCTCAAGGGCAGCCCCACCGGGGTGTTCGCCGGTGTGATGCACGGCGGCTACGGCCCCGGCCCGTACGACCGGTCGGACCCGAGTCTGGAGGGTCATCTCGCCAACGGCAGCGCGATCAGCATCGCCTCGGGCCGGATCGCCTACACCTTCGGTCTGGAAGGTCCCGCCCTCACGGTCGACACGGCGTGTTCGTCCTCGCTGGTGGCGATCCATCTGGCGGCCCAGTCGCTGCGGCAGGGGGAGTGCTCCCTGGCGCTGGCCGGCGGGGTGACGGTGATGACCGCGCCGACCGCCCTGGTCGAATTCAGCCGTCAGGGTGCGCTGTCCGCCGACGGGCGCTGCAAGGCGTACTCCTCGGCGGCCAACGGAACCGGGTTCTCCGAGGGCGCGGGACTGGTGCTGCTGGAGCGGCTGTCGGACGCCCGTCGGCTGGGGCATCCGGTGCTGGCGGTGGTGCGGGGCAGCGCGGTGAACCAGGACGGCGCGAGCAACGGCCTGACGGCACCCAGCGGACCGGCCCAACAGCGGGTGATACGGCAGGCGTTGGACCGGGCCGGGCTGACACCCGACGAGGTCGACGCGGTCGAGGGCCACGGCACGGGCACCACACTGGGCGATCCGATCGAGGCACAGGCGCTGCTGGCGACCTACGGCCAGGGGCGGGCACCGGACCGGCCGCTGTGGCTGGGCTCGCTGAAGTCGAACATCGGCCACACCCAGGCGGCGGCCGGCGTGGCCGGTGTGATCAAGATGGTGCAGGCCCTCGGGCGGGGGGTGCTGCCGCGGACCCTGCACGTGGAGGAACCGTCGCCCCACGTGGACTGGTCGGCCGGTGCGGTGGAGCTCCTCGCCGAGCCGGTCAGCTGGCCGGCGACCGACCGGCCCCGGCGCGCCGCGGTCTCCTCGTTCGGCGCCAGCGGCACCAACGCGCATCTCATTCTGGAGCAGGCGCCGGACGCACCCGTGGCGAGCGACCCGGCGGCGGAGCCGGCCGCGGCGCCCGGCGTCCTCCCCTGGGTGCTCTCGGGCCGTGGGCCGCAGGGACTGGCCGGACAGGCCGCCCGGCTCCGGGAGTTCACCGAAGCCGGCACAGAGACCGGCACCGGTGCCGGGGCCGACACCGTGGACGCGGCCGGAGTGGGTCTCGGACTGCTCGGCCGCAGCGCCCTGGACCACCGGGCCGTGGTCGTCGGCAGCGGCGCGGAACTGCCCGCGGGACTGGACGGCCTCGCACGGGGCGAGGCCGGTGCCGGTGTGGTGCGCGGCGCCGCCCGCCCGGGCGGCACCGTCTTCGTCTTCCCCGGCCAGGGCTCCCAATGGGTGGGCATGGCACGGGAGTTGGCGGCCACCTCGGAGGTCTTCCGCAACCGGCTGGCCGAGTGCGAGGAGGCCCTGTCGGCCTTCGTGGACTGGTCGCCGGCGGACGTGCTGGAGGGCGCCGACGGCGCTCCCGGGCTGGAGCGGGCGGACGTGGTGCAGCCGGTGCTGTTCGCCGTCATGGTCGCGCTGGCGGAGCTGTGGCGCTCGTTCGGCGTGCGGCCGGACGCGGTGGTCGGGCACTCCCAGGGCGAGATCGCGGCGGCCTGCGTGGCGGGGGCCCTCAGCCTGGACGACGCGGCACGGATCGTCGCCCTGCGCAGCCAGGCGATCGCCCGGGTGGCGGGCTCCGGCGGCATGGCGTCGGTGGGGATGCCCGCGGACGATGTACAGGCCCGCCTGGAACGCTGGCACGGGCAGGTCGGTGTCGCCGCGGTGAACGGCCCCTCCTCCACCGTGATCTCCGGTGATGCGGAGGCCCTGGACCAGGCGATAGCACTCCTGGAGGGCGAAGGAGTGCGGGTGCGCCGGGTCCCGGTCGACTTCGCCGGACACTCGGTGGCGACCGAGCAGCTGGAGGACGAGCTGCTGGAGTTGCTGGCGTCGGTGTCACCGCGGCCGTGCGAGGTGGCGTTCTACTCGTCGGTGACCGGCGGGCAGGTCGACGGGCCGGAACTGACCGCGGCCTACTGGTACCGCAATCTCCGGCAGACCGTGGAGTTCGAGGCCGCGACCCGCACCCTGCTCGCGGACGGTTACGAGATCTTCGTGGAGGCCAGCGCCCACCCGGTGCTGGCGGTCGGCCTGCAGGAGACCTTCGAGTCCGCCGGGTCCGCCGCGGCGGCGGTGCCGTCGCTGCGCGCCGACGACGGCGGCTGGGACCGCTTCCTGCGCTCGCTGGGCGAGGCATGGGTGCACGGCGCACCGGTGGACTGGCGCCCGGCCTTCCCCGCCGCCGCGACGCCCCGCACCGACCTGCCGACCTATGCGTTCCAGCGCGACAGGTTCTGGCTGACGCCCCCCGACGGCGCGGGCGATGTCTCCGCCCTGGGACTGGCCGACGCGGAGCACCCGCTGCTCGGCGCGGCCGTGGAACTGCCCGAATCCGGGGCCCTGCTCCTCACCGGCCGGCTGTCGGCCCGCACCCATGACTGGCTCACCGACCACCGCGTCGCGGGCAGCACCGTGGTGCCCGGCACGGCCTTCGTCGAACTGGCGCTGCGCGCCGGTGACGAGGTGGGCTGCGACCGGCTGGCGGAGCTCTCCCCGCACGCACCGCTGGTGGTGCCCGCGCGGGGCGCCGTCCAGCTCAGGGTCACCGTCAGCACTCCGGACGAGAGTGGCCACCGGCCCGTCGCCCTCCACTCGCGACGCGACGACGAGGGCACCGGCAGGCCGTGGACCTGCCACGCCACCGGCACCCTGACGGCGGGCGGCGTCCGGCCCTCCTGGGACCTGGAGGTGTGGCCGCCGGCGGAGGCGACCGCAGTGGCGACGGACGAGGTGGCCGCCGCCCTGACCGCCGGCGGATACCGCCACGGCCCCGCCTTCCGGTGCCTGCAGGCCGTATGGCGGCGCGGTGACGACCTCTTCGCCGAGGTCGCCCTGCCCGAGGACCGCACGGCACAGGCCGCGGCGTTCGGCCTCCATCCCGCCCTGCTGGACAGTGCCTTGCACCCCGTGTGGGCGGGCGGACTCGCCGACGCCGGGGAGCAGACGTGCCGGCCCGCCCGGTGGCGGGGCGTGACCCTGCACGCCGCCGGCGCCGCGGTCCTGCGGGTACGCCTCACCCGCACGGCCGCCGAGGGCCTGACGATCGCCGCCGCCGACGCGACGGGCCGGCCCGTGCTGAGCATCGAGTCCCTCGACACCCACCCCGTGTCCGCCCGCACCATCAGGGGTGCCGCCGCGGCACAGCAGGACAGCCTGTTCCAGGAGGAGTGGACCGAGACACCGCCCGCGTCCCTCGCCGCGGACACCCCGTCGGCCTGGGCCGTCGTCGGCGAGGACCCGCTCCGCGCGCGCTCCGGCCTGATGGGCGCCGGACAGTACGCCGAGACCTACCCGGACCTGGACACCCTCGCCAAGGAGATCGAGGGCGGTGCCGCCGTACCGGACTGCGTGGTGATGACCGCCGCCCCCGCAACGGACCCGGCCACCCAGGACCGGACCGGCGCGGACACGGCCGACGCGGTCCACCACCGCACCCGGCAGGCCCTGGCCTGGGCACAGACCTGGCTGACCAGCCCCTCTTTCGCCTCCGCCAAGCTGATCCTGCTCACCCGGGGCGCGGTGGCCGCCTGGGACGACACCCCCGCACCGGACCTGACGACGGCTGCCGTCTGGGGGCTGATCCGGTCCGCACAGACCGAGAACCCCGGCCGCTTCACCCTCGTCGACACCGATGCGAGCAAGCCCGCCTGGCGCACCCTGCTCAAGGTCATCGGCTCCGAGGAGCCGCAACTCGCCCTGCGCAAACGCGCGGTGCGCATCCCGCGGCTGACCCGGCTCACCGCTCCGGCACGGAGCGCCCCGCTGCTCACCGATCCGCACGGCACCGTCCTGGTCACCGGCGGCACCGGCCTGCTCGGCGCCGCACTCGCCCGCCATCTCGTCACCGAGCACGGCGTACGCGACCTGCTGCTGGCCGGCCGCCGCGGCCCCGACGCCCCCGGCGCGGCCGGGCTGGAGGCCGAACTGACCGCGCTGGGCGCCCGGGTGACCCTCGCGGCCTGCGATGTGACCGACCGCGAGGCGCTCGACGGGCTGCTGGCGACGGTGCCCGCCGACCGTCCGCTCAAGGCCGTGGTGCACACCGCGGTGGTGACGGACGACGGCATCGTGCTGTCCCTGACCCCGGAGCGGCTGGATGCCGTACTGCGGCCCAAGGTGGACGCCGCGCTCGCCCTGCACGAGGCGACCAAGGACCTGGACCTCTCCGCGTTCGCCGTCTTCTCGTCCGTCGCGGGGATCCTGGGCGGCGCCGGCCAGGGCAACTACGCCGCGGCCAATGTCGTCCTGGACGCCCTCGCCCGGAGCCGCCGTGCGCAGGGCCTCCCGGCGGCATCCATCGCCTGGGGCCTGTGGGCCGGCCGGGACCTCACGACCTCGGGTGCGTCCCGTCTGCCGGTGCACCCGCTGCCCCTCGCCGAGGGCCTGGAACTGTTCGACGCGGTATGCGGGCTGGACGAGGGCAATCCGGTCGCGGCACGGCTGGACACCGCGGAACTCCGCCGGCAGGCCGCGTCCGGGAATCTGCCACCGCTGCTGCGCGCACTGGTGCACAAGCCGTCCCGGCCGGCCGCACGGAACGCGCCCGCGGAAGCCTCCGAGCTCAGGCACCGCCTCGCCGCGATGACCGACGCCGAACGGGACGCGACCCTCCTCGACCTCGTGCGCCGACTGGTGGCCACGGCACTGGGGCATGCCTCCGCCGACGCGATCGGCACGCAGCAGGACTTCAAGGATCTCGGCTTCGACTCGCTGACGGCGCTGACCGTCCGCAACGAGTTGAACGCGGCGACGAAGCTCACCCTGCCGCCCGCGGTCATATTCGACTTCCCCGACCCCGGATCCCTGGCCCAGCACCTCAGGCGAGAGCTTCTCGAATGCTGACCGGGCCCGCCAGCACGCACAGAGGAGAACGTTCATGAAGTTGGAAGGCATCTACATCGACTCGCTGGGAGCATTCCTTCCGGAATGGGCGAGCGCGGAGCAGGCGGTTGCCGACGGCATCCTGGACGCGGAGATTCCGCAGAGCAACGGACTGACCGGCGTCCACGTCGGCGGCGACATTCCGGCGTTGGACATGGCGGTCTCGGCTGCCCGGACGGCCCTTGAGCGTTCCAAGCTGGATATCGAGACGATCAGCGCGCACATCCACAGCTCCGTCAACTACCAGGGCCCCATGGGGTGTTATCCGCCCGGCTACATCATGCGTGAGCTGGCCCTCGAAAACGTCCCCGCGCAAAATCTCCAGCAGGGCTGCAACGGCATGCTGGGGGCGCTGGAGGTGGCCATCGGCCAGATGACCGGCGCCGCGGAGGCCGAGGCCGTCCTGCTGACCTCGGGTGAGAACTTCACCGCCCCGGGAGCCGACCGCTGGAACGACGGCTTCGGCCAGTCCTACTTCTTCTCCGACGGTGGTATGGCGGTCCTGCTCAGCGCCGAGGAGGGATTCGCCCAGGTGCGTTCCCTCAACGCGGGGGTGCTGCACGCGCTGGAGAAGTGGCACCGCGGAAACGGCGGAATGCTGGAGCGTGACGAGCCGGTCCCCACGATGCCGGAGCGGGCCGAGCAGTTCAACGAAACCGAGATGCCGCTGTCCGAGGCCCTTGAGAAGATCACGCTGTTCAACCTCGACATCATTCACCGGTCCCTGGTCGACGCGGATCTGAACGCCTCCGACCTCGCCAAGGTCATACCGATCAACATGGACGGCCGCATGGTCGAATTCGCCACCATGATGCCGCTCGGCCTGCCCATGTCGCGATCGAGCTGGGATTTCGGCAAGTCGGTCGGGCATGTGGGCGGGGCCGATGTCTTCATTTCGCTGGAACACCTGGTGCGCACCGGCGAAGTGACAGCGGGTGATAACGTCCTGCTGGTTTCCCAGGGCCCGGGGTGGATCTGCACGGCCAGTGTGGTGACCATCCTGGATCTGCCGCCGTGGTCCGTCTGACACCCCGGCCGGGCGACCGGGTCGCGAGGGCCCGGGCTTCCGGGCCGGTCCGGCGGAGCGCCGACGGCCGGACACCGGTGGGCGAACGCGCCGGCCGGGGGGAACCGGTGCCGTGGGTGGCTCCGGAGCGGGTGCGGTGTGCAGTGCTGATGGTGGAGAAGAGGGGAGCCCGAGGTGGCTACGGGAACGGTCGTGCGGTTCGACGAGGTGCGAGGGTATGGCTTCATCGCCCCCGACGCCGGTGGTGAGGATGTGTTCGTGCACGTCAACGACTTGTGCGACGAGAAGCATCTGTTCCGTAGCGGGCTGCGGGTCGCGTACACGGCCGAAGCGGGGGACCGCGGGCTCAAGGCCGGCGAGGTGCAGCTGCTGGAGCCGGCGCGTGCGGCCACGGTGCGGCGACAGGCTCCGGGCGCGGTCACGGCACGGTCCGCCGCCCCCGAGCCGGACGAGGACCTGGTGTGCGAGATCCTCTCCGCCGCCGAATTCCGCGGCGAACTGACGGAGGCCCTGCTCGACGCGGTTCCGTCGCTGACCGGGGCGCAGCTGGTGCAGGTGCGCAAGCGCGTCATGGACCTGGCCCAGACGCACCACTGGATCGACGCCTGACCCGGGCCCGGTGGCGGACGGCACACAGGAACGGAACGGCCGAGGTGGTCAGGGCCGGGAGCGCCAGCCCTGACCACCTCGGCCGCTGTGCCGTCTAGGCACCGGCCTTGCGGAATATCCGGGCGCCGAGGAAGACCGAGATCGCGGCGAGCACCGCCGCGACGAGCGCACCGCGGATCATCGCGGTGCTGCCGTACTGGCCGAGGAACGCGGCCCGGACCGCTTCCACCAGGTAGCGCAGCGGCACGAATTGCGACACCACGTCGAGCCACCGGGGCGCGAGCGCCATCGGCAGCAGGATGCCGGAGAGCAGCATGACCGGCAGGTTGATGGTGTTGACCACCGGAGCGAACTCCTCGGGGGAGTTGAGCCGCATGGCCAGCGCATAGGACAGCGAGGCCAGCGCGACCGTGAGCACGGCGACGAACAGAAAGCCGATGAGGACGCCGAGCACCGGGGCGCGCAGTCCCATCGCCATGCCGGCGAGCACCAGCAGCAGGGACTGGGCCAGCATCTGCACCACGTCGCGCAGCACCCGGCCCATCAGCAGCGCCAGGCGGCTGACCGGGGTGACCTGCATCCGCTCGATGACCCCGTGCTGCTTCTCGATCAGGATGCCGATGCCGGCGAAGGCGGCGCTGAACATGCCGAGTTGCACCAGAAGCCCCGGCACCAGCGTCTGCCACGCGTCACCGCCGGTACCGAGCTGCACATGCGTCAGCAGCGGGCCGAAGAAGAACAGCACGAGCAGCGGCATGAGGACGCCGACCACGAGACCGATCTTGGCGCGCAGGGTCTGCCGCAGATAGCGCCCGAGGATCAGGCGGGTGTCGGAGACCAGGTCGCCCAGGGCGGAATTGCTCCTGGCCGCGTGGCGTCGGGGCGGTGGGCCCGCGGGTTCGGATGCCGTCGTCACCGAGGACGCGGCGGGGGACGAGTGCGGCAAGTCAGCCTCCGTGGGGAGCGGGCGGTCAGACGGTGACAGGGGCTTCGGGAGCGGGGGTGTGGTGCCCCGTGATGGCGAGGAAGGCATCGCGCAGGCTGGCCGTCTCCGATCCCGCGTACCGCACCTTCAGATCCTGCGGGGCGCCCTCGGCGGCGACCAGGCCGTCGTCGACGACGACGAGCCGGTCGGAGAGGACGTCCGCCTCGTCCAGGTAGTGCGTGGTCAGGAAGACCGTGGTGCCCTCGGCGCGGATGCGGCGCACCAGATCCCACACGTCGGAGCGGCTGCCGGGGTCGAGCCCGGTCGTCGGCTCGTCGAGGAACAGCAGCTCGGGCCGGTGGGTCAGGCCCAGGGCGATGTCGAGGCGGCGGCGTTGGCCTCCGGAGAGCGCCCGGGTGGGCCGGTCGAGGAGTTCGGCCAGGTCGAGGTCCTCGGCGAGTTCCCGCGCACGGTTCCTGGCCTCGGCCTTGCCGAGCTTGTACAGCCTGCCCTGGGTGACCAGTTCCTCGCGCACGCTGATGGCCGGGTCGACCCCGCTCGCCTGGGCGACATAGCCGATGCGCCGGCGCACCCCGGCCGGGTCGCTCGCCAGATCGTGCCCGGCGACGGTGGCACTTCCCCCGGTGGGGGGCAGCAGGGTGGTGAGCATGCGCATCGTGGTGGTCTTGCCGGCGCCGTTGGGGCCGAGGAACCCGAGGATCTCCCCGGCGGCCACCGTGAGGTCGATGCCCCGCACCGCCTCGACCGGGCCCTTCTTGGTCGTGAACGTACGGGCGAGCCCCTTGGCGCTGATGATCGGAGCGGTCATGGCGGCCTCCTGCCTCGCGGATGCGAATCTCGTCCGCCGTCTCCCGCGCAGTCGAATGATTTGCTCGCTTGAGCATATTTTGACATGGCCGAGCAAACATTTCGATCCCTGTCGCGCCGGGCACGAACTACCCGGCAAATCCCTAGCGTTTGGGCCGTCGCGGGGTGCGCTCAGCCGAGGTTCCGGGCCGGGAGCGGCTGGTCCGCGCACACGGTGTCCCACATGGCCCGCATCGATTCCCCGAGGGTGAACCGGGGGCGCCAGCCGAGGAGCCGTGCGGCACGGGAGATGTCGACCTGGATCCAGTCGGCGCCCCTGCTGCGCACCTCGCCCCGCTGCTCGCGAATCGTCTCCGCGGGCAGCCCGGCGGCCGCGACGAGCTCGTCCACCAGCTGCCGTACGTCCCGCGCCCGGCCGCAGCCGATGTTGACCAGCGGGTCGGCGCGCGGGACCCGGGCCGCCCGGACCACGGCGTCCACGGCATCCCGGACATCGACGTAGTCCCGCCGGGCATCGGCGATCGTCAGCTCGACCCCCGTGGCCGCGTCGGCACCGCGGAGCCGGACCGCCAGGGCCCCGAAGAAACTCTCCAGTGCGGGGTGCGGCCCCAGGGTGTTGGCCACCCGCAGGACCACGCCGTCGAGTGCACCGTCCCGGGCGGCGTCGAGAACCATCCGCGAGGCGGTGAGCTTCGCCTCGGCGTAGGGATTCTCCGGAGCGGGCTCCGTGCCCTCGTGTATCGACGTCCCGAAGGGGACCGGGCCGTACTCGTGGATGGTGCCGAGGTGCACCAGCCGGGGAGGGGCCGGGAGCATCGCCAGCGCGTCGAGGAGCCGTTCCACCAACTGCACGTTGGTGTAGTGCAGTTCGTCTCCCCAGCCGAGGGTGGCATTGACCACGACGTCGAGTTCCTCATGAGCCAGCACCCGGGCGAGCTCGCCGCTGGTGGTGCCCGCGACATCGAGGGACAGGAACCGGTGGGCGGCGACCTGCGGTGCGTAGCGGCGGGCGACCGCGACGACCTCGCTCCCTTCGGCCGAGAAGGCGGCACAGACGTGCCGGCCCATACAGCCGGTGGCCCCCAGCACCGCCACACGGACGGGGCCGGGGATCGGCGTCGACGGTGCCACGGCACGTTCCACGTCAGTCACCGGACCGGACCGCCGGCCGATCGGAATGCCCCGGCGGTTCGGCGGCCGGCAGGCAGTCGGCGTACATCGGGAGCATCCCCTTGGCCTCGGCCTCCGCCAGGCGGGGCGCGATGGTGTCCCGCGCGGAGAGGCGGAACTCCACCTCGTGCGGCCAGGGCAGCCCGATCGCGGGGTCGAGCGGATCGATCGCATGCTCCAGCTCGGCCTGGTAGGCACTGCTCACGAGGTACGACATGACGGTGTCGTCCTCGAGTGCCAGGAAGGCGTGGGCGAGCCCGTCGGGTATGTACACGGCGCGGAAGGACTCCGAGTCCATCTTGACGAGGTCCCACTGGCCGAAGGTGGGTGACCCCACCCGGATGTCCACGACGGCGTCCAGTGCCTGCCCCCGGGCGCAGTAGACGTACTTGGCCTGGCCCGGGGGAGTGGCGGTGAAGTGGAGCCCGCGCAGCACACCTCTGGCCGACCTGCTGTGGTTGGTCTGTGCCACGGGGAACCGGTGGCCGACCGCCGCGACGAACGCCTCGTCCTGCAGCGGCGAGACGAACAGTCCGCGGTGGTCCGAGTGGATGTCGGGGGTGAACTCGAATCCGCCGGCGACAGCGAGCTCTCGGGTACGCATCACGGCTCACCTGCCCGCGGCGTCGTGCGCGGACGACGCCGCGGGGCGCGTCCGGGGCCGCTGCGGCCCGGTCGGTTCGGTGCGCCTCATGTCACTCACGTTTTCGCGCTCCCACCACGTTGGAAACAAGTTCTTGCCCTGCACGGGCAGGCACGGCTCGTCGCAGCACAGCGCCCGGTCCGTGCGTTCCGACCGGAGGGGCGGGCCGGACCCGGCTGTGGCTGCCTCAGTATGGGCGGGACCCGTGTGGAAGATTCCCTAATGCCGGAGCCGGACGGTCCCTGCCGGACGGAGGCGGCACGGTCAGACGACGGAGAGTTCGGGCAGCGGGAAGACCAGCTTGCCGCCGCCGGCCAGGAAGGCGCTCTCCCGCTCGATGAAGCCCTCCCGGTAGATCCAGGGGAGCACCAGCAGCTGGTCGGGCCGCCGGGACTTGGCCTCCTCCTCGGACACGATGGGAATCCCCGTACCGGGCGTGAAGCAGCCGGACTTGTCCGCGTTGGGCTCGCCGATGCAGGGCAGATCCTCCTCGGTGAGCCCGCAGAACTGCAGGATGACATTGCCCTTGGTCGAAGCGCCGTATCCGAGGGTCACCTTCCCCGCCTTGCGCGAGTCGTCGAGGAAGTCACGGAGGCGGTCGCGAAAGCCATGGACGCGGCGGGCGAACGCTTCGAACGGGGCCATGGTGTCCAGCCCGAGCGCGGTCTCCCCGGCGCGGACGGCAGCCAGCCCCGCCTCGTCGACGGGGTAGCGGCCGGGTCGTTTGGCGAGGGTCACACAGAGGCTGCCGCCGTACACCTCGGTGAGTTCGGCCTTGAGGACGGTGAATCCGACGCGCTCGGCCATCCACTCGATCTGTCGCAGCGCGTAGTACTCCAGGTGTTCATGGCACACCACGTCGTAGGCGGTGCCCTCGATCATCGCCGGCAGGTAGCTCTGCTCCATGACCCAGACGCCGTCGTCGTCGAGGACGTCGTACACGTCCTGCATGAACGCCATCGGCCGTGGCAGGTCATAGAACATCGCGATGGAGGTGACCACCTTCGCGCGGCGCGAGCCGAACCGTTCGGTGAACAGGTCGCGGGAGAAGAAGTCGGGGATCAGTTCGGCGTCCGGCGGGTAGTACTCGCGGAACTTCGGCCCGGTCGGGTCGATGCCGACCAGCGTCGGGCCGGGCGTGGGGTAGCCGCGCAGCAGGGTGGAGTCATTGCTGCCGATGTCCACCACCAGATCGTCCGGACCGAGGCCGACCAGGTCGGTGATCGCCGCGACCTTGCCGTGGAGATGCTGGACCATGAACGGACGTATCCCGGAGCGGTAGCCGTAGTTGTCCCCGTACATCAGCCCGAAGTCGGCGGTGTGGCGGAGCTGGACGAGGCCGCAGCCGTCCGGTGAGCACTTGACCAGTTCGAGGGGGACCGTGGGGACGGCCTCGTCCCGGGCGCGGGGAAACACGCCGGTGAGAGCCTGCGGGCCCAGGTCGAGTATCGGCAGCAGGGTGCGGTTGCCGCAGATACGGCAGTCATCGATGATCATGGATTCTCCAGGTCGCGTTCCACCATCGGCTGGACCGGATCGGAACCGGCGTCGTGATCCCACGCCACGCGCGGCGAGCCCCGCCAGGTATCTGCCGGCGACCTTAATGCCGGAGTCCCGGAGCACCGTGATTCCGGCGAGCATTCTGGAAAATGCTCCAGAACCCGTCTGCCGGGGTCCCGCGCCGACGGGCCGGGTGGCAGGCTCTGCGCCCCGGGAGCCTCGGCCGTGGCACCGGACCACTGTCGCGCGGGGCGCCTCGTCTGCTTGTGTGTGCTACTTTTTGCTTGGCCATGCAAGTCTGGTAGGTGTCAGGGACGACCGACGCTCTCGCGGCACAGGCTCTTCGCGGAGCGGCCTGATCCGGCACGGACGGGCAGCAACGGACAACTCAAGGAGCAGCGATGGCTGCAATGCGTGACGAGGCCGAGTTGGCACCGGACAGCAACCACAGCGAGCAGACCGCTGCCCGCCGGCAGTTCGCGCTGACACTGCTCTGCGATGTCGTCCTTCCCGTGGGGCTCTACTACGTGCTGCGCAGCGCGGGCTGCGGCGAACTGGTGTCGCTGTTGCTCAGCGCCGCCGCACCGGCACTCAGCACCGGATATTCCATCGTCAAACAGCGCCGGGTCGACAGCGTCGGCGTCTTCGTCCTCGCCATCCTCGTGCTCGCCGGGCTCGGTTCCCTCATCTCCGGCAGCCCGCGCCTGGCCCTGGCCAGAGGCGGCTGGTTCACCGGGCTGATCGCGCTGTGGATCCTCGGGTCGCTGTTCACCTCCCGTCCGTTCACCTACCGGGCTCTCAAGACGCTGCTCCCGGGCAAGGCGGAGACCCTGGAAGGTTTGTGGCACGCCGATCCGCAGTTCCGCCGCATCTGGCGTGGTCTGACGGTGCTGTGGGGGTGCGGGCTGCTGGTCGACGCGGCGCTCCGGGTGATCATGGCCTACACCCTGCCCGTCGATTCGGTGCCGGCGCTCGACGGTGTGCTGTATTTCGTCACCTACCTCGTGCTGCAAGTGATCACGCACATCATCCTGCACAAGACCGGTGTGTTCCGGCTGCTCTTCCCCGGACGGGGAAGGAGGCCGGCGCGGTCCCGGATCTCCACCGGGCCGAAAGACAACGGGACGGCGTGAGAAACTCCGAGGAAAGGCTCCGCGCCCGGGTGGCGTTCACGCGGCAGAACGGCTCGTGAACGGTCTCCCGGGCGCTTTGTGCGCCATGCCTTTCCGCGGGCTTTCCCGGCGCCGGGCCGGGGACCGGACCGTCGCCGAGCGGGAATCCCAGAACAACTCCTAGTTGTTCCGGAACGACCTTGCCGGGTGTGCGCGCCGCATGGCCAGAATACCGGCGATCGGTTCATCGCCATGGGAGAAGTTGATGCTGACCCACGTGCCGCTTCCGCGACGTCAAGAGCTCACCTCACGCGGCATCCTCCTGGCGCATCCGCGTCTGCCCTGGCCGCTCAGGGCGATGAACGGGCTGCTCGGGCCAGTGGCGCCCCGGCTGTGGCCGTTGGAACCCGACGTGCTCAAACGCAAGGCGGCTGCCCGGGCCAGGGTGTCGGCAGCCGCGTCGGACAGCGCCTTCGAGGAACCGTTGGCCCTGCTGTGCCGGTCGCTCACCGAGGAAGTCCGGCTGAGCGCGAACGGCCGTTTCATGCTGCACAGCCAGCTGGTCAAGAACCTGTCGACCCGGCTCCGGCTCGCGGAACTGGCCGCGCGGTGCCCGGAGATCTTCGAAGCACCGGTACCCGAGCCGCTTTTCATCACCGGTGCACCGCGCACCGGCACGACGTTCCTGCAACGGCTCATCGCCAGGGACCAGCGCTCCCGCTCCCTTCCGCTGTGGGAATCGACGCATCCCCTGCCCGACGGTGATCTGACGGCGGCCCGGAAGGATCCCGACCCCCGCGTCAAGGCCAGCCGGGTCGAGGTCGGGATGACCAACCGCATCCTGCCCGAACAGGCCTCGATGCACGAGCTGGTGCACGACGAGGCCGAAGAGGACAATCTGCTGCTGTCGCTGAGCCACTGCTCGCCCATGTACGAGGACATCGGGCTGGTCCCCGCGTACACGCGCTGGTACACCACCGCCGACCACGCCGAGGGCTACCGGTACTTCAAGCGGGTCCTCCAGTTCCTGCAATGGAGCCGCCCGGCCGGTGACCGCTGGGTGCTGAAGTCCCCGGGACACGCCGAAATGCTGGTGCCGCTGTTCGGTGCCTTCGAGGACGCCACGGTGGTGCAGACCCACCGGGACCCGGTGACCTCGGTGATCTCCTTCAGCAACATGGTCGCCTACGGCGCCAGGGTCTACTTCGACCACCCGAATCCGCATCTGATCGGGAAGTTCGCCGCCGACATCATCGAGAGGTCGCTGCGCGCCGCGCTGCGTGACCGCGCAGGCCACGAGCACCGGGTCGTGGATGTGCTCTTCCGTCCGCTCGTCGAGGACCCGATCCGCGAAATACGCCGGGTCTACGAGGTGGCCGGCCGCGAACTGGACGACGTCACCGAGAAGGCGATGCGCGCGTACGCCACGGCCGAGAAGCACCGCAGCGGCCGTCACCGCTATGCCGCCGAGGACTTCGCCCTGAACGTGTCCGAACTCAGAGAACGCTTCGCCTTCTACTACGACCGCTTCGATGTCCCGCGGGAGAAGCGCTGACCATGAACGACGACAGCCTCAGGTGCGGATGCGCCGGCGCCACGGTCTGGTTCACCGGCTTGCCGGGCGCCGGCAAGACCACCGTCGCGCAGGCCCTCGCCGGCGCACTGCGCGCACAGCGCCACCGGGTGGAGATCCTCGACGGCGACGCCCTGCACGCGACGCTGCCCACCGGCCCCGGACCCACCAGGGAAGACCCGGGCCACCACGTGGAGCGCACCGGCCTCGCCGCCGAAGTACTGGCCCGCAACGGCTTCATCACCCTGGTGTCCGCCACCCTCACCACCACCGCCCCCGGCACGGACAGCCGCGACGTCGTGCGCAGACGCCATGAGGCGACCGGAACCCCGTACGTGGAAGTCCACTTGGACACACCGCGCTCGGTGTGCGCGGAGCGCCGGTCCGTCCGGCACGTGGCCGGGCCTGCCGCCGCCCTGACGACGACGGACGAGGCATACGCGTCGCCGGCCGGTCCCGACCTGCGCCTGGCCACGCACCGGCTGTCGGTCCCGGAAGCCGCGGCCGCCGTGTACGCCCTGCTGATCGACAAGGGCGTGGTGCGTTCCCGGTGCCCCGGAACTCCGGATCCGCTCCTGGCCGATCCCGTTGCCGGCCACGGGTCTTCGGGCAGCAACGGGACCCAGCCGTAGCGGTCAGACCTGCGCCTGCCGGTCTCCGGCAGCCGCCGCGCGGCAGAGCGCGACCACCCGGTCGAGCGTCGGCTCGCTGATGATCGTGGCGAGATGCGCCATGAACGCCTCTTCCCCGCCGGCCTCCAGCACCTCGCGGCAGACCCCGGCGACCATCGCCAGCAGCGACAGCGAGTCACCGCCCATCCGGTGGAAATCCGCCTGCCCGTCGAGCCGGCAGCGCTCCACGCCCAGGGCGCGTGCCCACACCCGCGCCACCGCCTCCTCCACCGGATCCACCGGCGCGGCCGAACCCGCCCGGCCCGCTGACCCGGAGCCCGACTCCTCCGTGAGGGGATCGGGCAGAGCCTTCTCGTCGACCTTGCCGCTGACCGTGTACGGCAGTTCCGGCACGACGAGGATCGCGGCAGGCACCATGTAACGGGGGAGCCGTTCGGTGGCGTAGGCAGTCAACTCCTGCGGTGTGAGCTCCGCGTCGGCCAGCACGTACGCGCACAGGGACTTGCCGGGCCGGCCGGGCCTGGCCCGCGCCACCACCACGGCCCGGTCGACCGCCGGGTGGCCCTCCAGACTCTGCGCCACCTCCGCCGGCTCCACCCGATGCCCTCGCACCTTGACCTGGTTGTCGACGCGTCCGATGAACTCCAACCCGCCCGAGGGCAGGGCCCGGGCCAGATCACCCGTGCGGTAGACCCGGGTGCCGTCCGCCAGCCTGGGGAAGCACTCCTGGTCCAGGTCCGGACGGCCACGGTAGCCGCGGGCCAGTTGCGCGCCACCGAGGTACATCTCGCCCACCCCGCCCGGGGCGACGAACCGCCGTTGCGCATCGAGCAGGAACACCTGGGTGTTGTCGGCCGGCATCCCGATCGGCACCACGGCCCGCTCCGCATCCGCCTCCGGCCGGAAGGTGTACGCCGTGCACCCGATGGTCGCCTCGGTGGGCCCGTACTCGTTGATGATCCGGCACTGCGCCCCGAACATCTCCTGTGCCCGCGCCGCGACCTCCACCCTCAGCTGCTCACCGATCACGATGAGGGTGCGGAACCCGGCCGGGCGGATGTCCAGCTGCCCGATCAGATCGAGATGGGAGGGCGTCAGATTCAGCGTATTGGCGCCCGAGCGCTCCAGCAGGCGGCGCAGCGAGAGGTGATGGGGCTCGTCGCGCAGGAGGATCACCTCGCCGCCCGCCAGCAGGGGCAGGAACACGGAGGTGCCCGAGACGTCGAAGGACGGTGAAGTGAGGAGCGGGAGGCGGGTGTCGGCGTCCACCCCGAATTCCCGGGTGGCCCAGTGGACGTAGTGCTGAAGGCTCCGGTGCTCGATCTGCACGCCCTTGGGGCGGCCCGTCGACCCCGAGGTGTAGATGATGTAGGCCAGATCGTCCGGCGCCACCTCGGCATCCTCGAAGCCGCGGTGGCCGGACGCGTGGTCCTCCGCCGCGCCGGAACCCTCCGGGTCCGCCGCCTCGGCCATCAGGTCGTCCAGCACCAGCGGCACACACCCGTCCGGTATGCAGTCGCGCTGCTCGTAGGGCCGCTCCACCAGGCAGTACGCGGCCCCGGCAGCGGACAGCAGCCCGGCCAGGCGGACATCGGGATGCTGCGCATCCACCGGCAGATAGCAGGATCCGGCCCGCAGCACCCCCCACAGCCCCGCCACGCCCGCCACCGACCGGTCGGCGAGCAGGGCGACGACGGTGCCCCGGCCGGCGCCGCGGCGGGTCAGTCCGGCGGCCACGGCATCCGCGCGGCGGCTCAGTTCGGCATAGGTCACCGGGCCCTCCGGCCCGCTGAGCGCCACCCTGTCGGGCGTCCGCCGGACCTGCTCGCGGAAGAGCCGGACCACCGAAGCGTCGGTGGGCAGCGCTCGCGCGGTGTCGTTGCCCGCCCAGTGACGGTGCGCGCGGGGCGACAGCGCCTCTTCGACGTGGTCGAGCAGGGCGTCGGCGCGCTCCGCGACACCGGGGCCGTCCTGCCACGCCACGGTGATCTCGGTGTGGCCCCCGCTCTCCATCATCTCGATCGACGGCGGGCTGCCCGGACCGGTGCCGCCCAGGGTGAACAGCGTCCTGGCCCGGAATCCGGCGGCGCTGAAGTCCTGGAGGGCGAAGGCGCCCAGATGCGTCACGAAGCCCAGAGCGGAGAAGCGGCCCTTGCGGACGGCCGTACGGTCGACCGCCGCCGACAGCAGGCGCAGCACCGGCAACGGCGCCCGCAGCAGGCGGGGCTCGGTGCGCAGCGCCAGTTCCTCTTTCGCGGAGAGCGCGGTCAGCATCCTGTGATGCGTCTCCTCCCAACCGTCCCCCGGGCGGACGTCCACGACCAGCGCCTGGGACAGCCAGGCCGTGGAACGGATCGACGCGTCATGGCGGCGCAGATCGACCGGAACGAAGAACTGCCCCCTGCCCTGCGGTCCGTATTCCGCGGCAAGGGCGGTCGTCACCTTGGCCGTGACCGCCGGGTGGCTGCCGTCGACGGTACGGCGCCGCCAGACCAGGCCGCGCCCCCTTCGCGGCAACTGCCCCAGCGGGGAGGGCCATTCCAGCTTCCCCACGCCCTGCGGAATCGGCGGCAGGCCGCCCGGCAGATCGAGCCGCTGCAGAAACTCGTCACTGTTCAGCCGTGCGGGCGCGCCGAGCGGCTGCTGACCGCGCAGCACCCGGAACACATCGACGGCCCAGGGCAGCAGGCCCCGGGCATCGGTCACGGCATGGCAGGCCCGGAAGACCACGGTGACCGGATCCCCGGGAACGAGCAGCACTTCACAGGTCGGCCCCGACGGGCTCAGCGGCGTGCGCAGCGCCGGGGAATCCAGCCGCTTTCCGTCGAAGGGGCCGGGCAGGACGTGTACCAAGGGGGCGACCCCGCTGTCCACCCAGCGGCGTCCCTGCCGCCTGAGCCGGGTGCCGGGGCACGCCTCCGAGGCGATCGCCACGGCCTTGGTGAGTTCCTCGGCGTCCAGGGTTCCGTCGCCTTCGATGACGTGCTGAATGGTGTTCCGGCCGCCCATGCCCACGTACAGCCATTCCTCGGCCGACAGGGGTCTGGTGTAGAGCTGACGTGCGGAAGGGTCACGCATTCCTGGCCTCCGGGGAGCGAGCCGGCTCTGTCCTGCCGGTTGGGCGCCATCTTCCGCCGCCGATGACTAGGGGGGTGCTTAGCATTCCCCGGCCCGGGAACCACGGAATCCGCAGAACTGGGGGAGGAGCCCGGGAACGCCCTACGCCCAGTGCGGCATGCGGTGCCCCGCCGGGGACATCTCCACGCCGAATTCCAGGATCGCCGAGATCGCCCGGGCGATGTCGGCCGGGGATTCCACCTGGACGACGGGGAACGGAAACCGGAGCAGGTTCCTGGGCAGGGACGGCCCGAGGACGAGCCCGAGCCGGGTGCCGTGCGCGTGCATCTCCGCCGTGAGCGAGCCGAGGTCGGCGGGCTGCACCACGTTCCGCAGGAAGAGCTCGCCGACGTCGTCCGCCGTACGCAGGGTCTTCGCTTCCAGCGCGGAGCACAGCGGCAGAACGGGGGCGGTGAACGGGAGACCGGTCACCAGACGGCGCATCCTGCGGTGGGCCGCCCGGCCGAGCGGGCCGTGCACCGTGACACCAGGGCTCTCGCCGATCCGGACGGCGCCCTTCGGGGCCTCGGTGGCAAGCCGCCCCAGCGCATCGGCGTACCCGGTCAGCAGCACCACCCGGTACGTTCCGCTGGTGTCCTCGCCCAGGGAGCCGCAGTACCGCACCCCTGCGTGCAAGGCACCGCGGTACCACTCGGGGTCGTGGCCGGCCGGCAGAAAGGCCAGCGCGACGGCTCCCGCACGGTCCGGCTCGTCGGGGCTGCCGCCGTCGGCCAGCGTCCGGATCAGCGCGTCGCGCGGGAGGGCGCCCGCCAGACAGGACGCGACCATCGCCCCGACGCCCAGGCCGCCCAGCACACCGGGCCGGATCCGGTGCACCGCGAGCACGTCATGGATGCCGAGCATCGCCGTCGCCGGCGCCAGCCGGCCGAGGAGGGCGCGCTCCCGCGCCCCGGCCCGGGCACGGTCCCTGCCGAGCAGCCGTCCGGGCGTCACGCCCGTCCAGTCGGCCACCTGCCGGTACCGGTGGCGCAGCACCGGAGAGCTGTCGTAGAACGCGGCCGGTCCGCTCGGGTCGAAGGTGTCGAGATCGGTTCCGCAGAGGAATGCGAGACCGGTGTCCGTCATCGCCGGCCGGCCGGCCGGGCCAGCGCCGGCACCAGGACCGCGGCCGCGACCAGATGCATGCACAGCAGCGTCACCTTGGCGCCGGTCGTGACTCCGCTCTGCAGCGGGGCGATCAGGGAGAGCACGAGGACCACGACCGCGACGACCGTCCACACCCGCCGCGCACGCGCGGTGAGGCGCTCCAGCAGGGCGAGCAGCGCCCAGGCGGCGAGTCCGACGACGAGGCTCGCGAGGACGACCGCGGCCGGGCCGATGTGCTGGACCGCGGCGCCGGGCTTCATCCGCGCATCGAGCGTCACCCCCAGCAGCACCGTGGCGATCACCCACACCACGAGCGTGGCGGCGACGGTCCCGAGGACGGCCAGGAACCGGGCGGACCGTGGTGACGTCGCGGCCATGATGAACCAACCTCCTGAGACGGACGGACAACACCCGGCACGGCGGGCGCAACCGGTAGCCGGACCGCTGTCGTTCACGGGCAGCGACCGCTGCACCGTGAGGCTAGGCCCGGGGTGCTCCGCCGCGCCACCGGTCCGGTTCCCCCACACCTGAGAACCGGGGAAACGCCCAGACTTCCCCCGCATCGGGCCGGTAGCCCTTGTGCTGGTGGTCCGGCCCCACTGGATAGTGGCGGCAGCAAGTGATTCCCGATCCGCTCGGGACGACGGTGCCGGCCGTGGCGCGGCCGGGCCGGTCCACTGGAAAGGACGGATCAGCACGATGAGTTCACCCCTTGCGGACGACGGCCTGTGGTGCCGGCGATTCCACCCGGCCCCGGACGCGGGCCGGCGCCTGGTGTGCTTCCCGCACGCCGGCGGTTCCGCGAGCTTCTACCACCCCGTCTCGGCCGCGCTCAGCCCCGGCGTGGACGTGATCGCCGTGCAGTACCCCGGGCGGCAGGACCGCCGCAAGGAACCGCCGATCTACGACATCGGCCTCCTGGCGGACCGGATCGCCGAGGCGCTCACAGCCTGGTGCGACCGGCCGTTGACCTTCTTCGGCCACAGCATGGGCGCGCTGGTGGCCTTCGAGGTGGCACGGCGCCTGGAACGCCACGGGGACGGCCCCCTGCAACTGTTCGCCTCCGGACGCAGGGCACCGTCCGCGTACCGCGACGAACAGGTCCACCGGCGGGACGACGACGGCATCGTCACGGAGCTGCGGGCGCTGAGCGGCACCGACGCGCGGGTCCTCGACGACGAGGAGATGCTGCGGATGGTGCTGCCCGCGCTGCGCAGCGACTACAAGGCCGTCGAGACCTACCGGAGCGATCCCGGGGCCGTCGTGCGCTGCCCCGTCACCGTGCTCATCGGTGACGACGACCCCAAGACCTCCCTCGACGAGGCCCGGTCCTGGGAGGCGCACACCACCGGCGACTTCGCTCTGCGGGTCTTCTCCGGTGGGCACTTCTACCTGGCCGACCGGCCGCAAGAAGTGATGACCGTGCTCAGCGACCACTTCGCCTCCGTGGCCCTCACCCCCCACGCGTAGGTGCCGCCCCGCTGCCCCGACCGAGCCCCCTGGAGCCTGACAGCCATGCCTGAACCCCTACTCACCGCGTCGGCCACGCCCGCACCGCGCACCGGGCGACGGCCCAGGGTCGGTCACATCGAATTCCTCAACTGCCTGCCGCTGTTCTGGGGACTGGCCAGAAGCGGCAGCCTGCTCGACATGGACCTGAGGAAGGACAGCCCGGACGGCCTGAGCGACGCCCTCGTCGCCGGCACGCTCGACATCGGGCCGATCAGCCTCCTCGAATTCCTCAAGCACGCCGACGACCTGGTGGCGATGCCGGGCATCGCCGTGGGCAGCGACGGCCCCGTGGAGTCCTGCCTGATCGTCAGCCAGGTCCCGCTGGACGAGCTCGACGGCGAACCCGTCGCCCTCGGATCCACCAGCCGGACATCGGTCCGGCTCGCCGAATTGCTGTTCGCGGAGTCGGTCGGCGTCCGGCCCGAGTACTTCGTCTGCCGTCCGGACCTCGCGGCGATGATGCAGCAGGCACGGGCGGCCGTGGTCATCGGTGACGCCGCCCTGCGGGCCGCCCTGCACGACGCGCCCCGGCTCGGTCTGCAGGTGCACGACCTCGGCCGGATGTGGCGCGACTGGACCGGACTGCCCTTCGTCTTCGCCGTCTTCGCCGCCCGCAGGGACTTCCTCGCCAGGGAGCCGGAGACCGTGCGCCGCGTACATGCCGCTCTGCTGGCGTCCCGCGATCTGGCCCTCGCCGAGGTCAAGGAGGTCTGCGAACAGGCCGCCCGGTGGGAGGCGTTCGACGCCGAGACGCTGGAGCACTACTACACCACCGCCCTCGACTTCAGCCTCGGTGAGCGTCAGCTCGCCGGAATCGCGGAATTCGCCCGCAGGGTGGGCGGCGGACCGGCCGGCTTCCCGCCGGACGTCCGTGTCCGCCTGCTGGGCGCCGAAGCCATCAGCACGTGACATGACCAGCAACGAGCCCGAAAACACACCCGGAAAGGCCGTCGACATGCCCCGACCGTCCGAAGCCACCGACCGTGGCCTCCAGTCCGTACTGGACCGTGCCGCCGAGGGCGGCAGGGTGACCCCAGAAGAGGCGCTGGGCCTCTACCGTTTCGCTCCGCTGCACGCGCTGGGCACGGCGGCCGACACGATCCGCCGCCGCCGCTACGCGGGCACCGAGCACATCGCGACGTACATCATCGAGCGCAACATCAACTACACCAACGTCTGCGTGACGGCCTGCCGGTTCTGCGCCTTCTACGCCGCGCCCAAGGACACCGCCAAGGGCTGGACCCGCGACCTCGACGACATCCTGCGCCGCTGCGCGGAGACCGTCGAACTCGGCGGCACCCAGATCATGTTCCAGGGCGGCCACCACCCCGACTACGGCGTCGAGTACTACGAAGAGCACTTCTCCGCCATCAAGAAGGCGTTCCCGCAGCTGGTCATCCACTCCCTCGGTGCCTCCGAGGTCGAGCACATGGCGCGGATCTCCAAGGTGTCGGTGGAGGAGGCGATCCAGCGCATCCACGCCGCCGGTCTGGACTCCTTCGCGGGCGCCGGCGCCGAGCTGCTGCCGGCCCGCCCCCGGAAGGCCATCGCGCCGCTGAAGGAGTCCGGCGAGCGCTGGCTGGAGATCATGGAGG
>Ga0207426_1000601_pt1 | contig 47086 bp, 53 predicted proteins | sample AraplaMF_Cvi_mMS_FD_184265 | JGI IMG/M metagenome (GOLD analysis project Ga0207426, IMG submission 184265) | Arabidopsis root microbial communities from the University of North Carolina, USA - plate scrape MF_Cvi_mMS (SPAdes) (version 2) | ecosystem: Host-associated > Plants > Roots > Endosphere... | reverse complement strand
CTTTGCGACGAGTTACCTTCGGGAGACGGGGAGTTTCATGTCTGTCTTCACCCTAACGAAGATTACCTCAACTGCTTCTTCGCACCGCCCCAGAGCATCTAGCAAAGCGCGCCTTGGCTTGCTGAGGGAGGGCACCCGAGCCTCATGGTGGTCGGGTGCGTTCATCCTTCGAGACCTCGAAGAACAAATCCTTCAAGAGCCCTCTGGATGGCTTCCTTGGCCTTCCCTGAATTTGCGACAGGTGGATCAATAGTGGCGGCCCAGTTACGCAGGGGCTTGCACATGTCTCGATGAGGGCGTGAGGCGAGGTCAACGATCAACGATCAACGCTCGCGCGAACGGAAAGTGTTTCGAGTTGCTGAGCGGCAAGCAAACTGGCGCCCGCCGACTAGGCGTCGTTGGCATGCGCAATAATTGCCTAACCGTACCCAAACGACATATTCTGGCCTGTTAACGACGCCTCCAATCCGATAGCACCCACTTAATTAGCTGGTTGGAAGTTATTTCTTGAGTCTCTGACGCGAGCCTCCAATTTCCGACGGCTGCTTTACAGTGCCGGACAGCCGACAGCGGTCGGAGCGGGCAAGACCGATAGCGAAGGGGCAAAATGCGAAAATTGGTGGCCGGGAAGCTCCATGGGATCCATGTGACTGAGGCAAATCTCAATTACCACGGATCGATCACACTCGACCCCGCTCACTGCGAAGAGGCCGGGATCCTTCCGATGGAGTTTGTGGAAATCTGGAACAAGAACTCCGGCGCCCGCATCTCCACATACGTCATTTTAGGTGTGCGCGGATCCAGATGCTGTGTCCTAAACGGTGCCGCCGCCCGCACATGCCAGCCCGGGGACCAGATTATCATCTGCAATTCGATCTATCTCGCCGAGCACAAGATCACGGAACTTAAGCCCAAGGTTCTTACCTTTGACGCCGAAAACAACGTCGTCGACAGGCTGACCTACTCGGTATCGTGCGACGAAGACAATCGTTACCGGTTCGAAATTCTTGACGACAACGCGAAGCCCCTCTCGGTGCCACAGCTCGTGTCCGGCGCCTCCTAAAGATTTTCACAAGCGCATTTTGGCCTCGCAGCTGACGGCTCGTGATGAGGCTTCGTAACGAATGAAGGGACAGTTGAATGAGTATGCGGAAGCGTGTCGGACTTAAGTTCAGGGATGAAATTGCTTTCTTAAAGGGCTGGAAACGTGATCGAACTTCTGTCGGTGCAATTGCGCCGACCTCCACCGTGACAGCTAGAAAGATGGCTAGCGTTGTGCATCTCGGTTCTGGGCTACCCGTACTTGAACTCGGTCCAGGCACAGGCGTGATTACCAAAGCAATTCTGGCACGCGGCATCGCACCACAAAACCTTACCTCCATCGAGTACTCGCCAGAGTTCTGTCAGCATCTGCGAAGTCTTTTCCCACAGGTCGATATTCGATGCGGCGACGCTTTTGCACTCGACCTAACGCTGGGTGAGAAACGAGCCGCCAAGTTTGATTGCGTCATCTCCGCCATCCCGCTTTTGCACCTGCCTGTGGATCGGAGGCTGGCACTCGTCCTCGATCTGTTGGAACGCGTTCCCGTCGGGAGACCGGTTGTTCAAATAACCTACGGCCTATTGTCTCCGGTCGTGGCACTTCCCGCCGGCCACGAGGTGCGCCATTTGGCGTTCATGGTACGAAATATTCCTCCGGCCCAGCTTTGGATTTACCGGAAGATTCCGTAGGCTTATGGCGTTGTCCGGCGATTTATTGCGTGGAGGGATAGCGTGCACGGAGCAACGGAGCGTACCGTCGGGGCAAAGCCGATCGTGGTTTAATCTTATGCGGAATGAACCCCTTTCACTAACGAAACGCCGCCTTCCACAACTGAAGACTGCTCGTCGCAGATTGTTGGCACGACGGTGATGACCGGTATATTTGCTTCTGCGGCAGCACGAATCAACGCGATCCGTGCCTCGTTCACCGAGCAGGTGCCAAGGTGCGCATCCAGGCAAATTTTCGCAGCCGTCAGGTATTCCTCACCGTCAAAGGAGGGCCAGGCGGCAATAAGAACTTCAGCCATTTGCCGAAGCGAACGGATCTGCCTGTATTTTTGTTGACCATGGAACACGAGGATCAGTGGAGCGAAACTATCGGATTTGTGCCAGTTCATTACACCCAGCCTCCCAACCGCAAATTATATTAGAGACCATGCAATTGCTGTTCCGACAGGCCCGGGGAGCGGCATATATCCGAGAGGAGCAAAGATCGACGTCACCATGTAACTCGGCTTTTGCGGTATACGCGGCTCGACGCTAGACTAATCATCTACTTTCCTCCTTAGGAGGTCGGAAGGTCGGCAGGCGCTTCCCCACCGTTGCATCGACAAATGGATAGTCGAGACAGCACCAGCAAGATGGCTGGCGGCTAGAAGCAAATCTCTGGCAGCAAGAAGCAATAGTTGAAGGGGCGATCCGGCACCAGGTTTCGACCTCTTGCGCTTTGTTCAAAGCCGAAAAGTTGGCGCGCCAGACCGCGGTTGGCAAGAAGGGCCTGCTTATGATTGTCAGCCAACTTGACGAACACGGCGGTCACCTCTTCGAGATTGGATCGCGGCGTCGAACAGGGCCGAAAACGCAGCTTCCATGTGCTCCTGACAAAGCCGGAAACGGTCTGCGTTGCCTTCGGAAGATCGGGGCACCTCCACTCTCTTCGCGAAGAGAATTGGGTCGGTCAGCGCGTCGTCAAGGTTACCGTGGCGGGTTGGTCTGTCCAATGGAGACACTAAGGCATCGGACAGCAGCCTCTTCCGTGGCGGGCATAGAGGAAGGCTGGTATTATCTGACCTTGTCGTTGCGGGGTCCGGAGGACAGTGCGTTGAAAGATCCGAAATCGAAGGACCTTGGCGAACCGGGCGACGATCCTGCCTATCGCCCGATCGGATTCAGGGCGATAGCCGCCGCGTTCAGCGTTCGCCGACCATCCGCTTCGTCTCGGAACGATATCGAAGTCCCCTCGGCTGGATCCTTCCTGCCATCTGGATTTCATTCGCCACCAGACGACTGATCCTGCGGGTGGCTTTCATAACGAACTCTGCGACGTGGAACTCCGTCATCCCACCGCCACCAATTCACAACCCAGCAAAAACAGGGCACAGTAGCTTTGCGCGATGGACCGCGGCCCTTGATCCGGCCGCCGTCGTCGTCGCAGGGAGGATGCCATGCCGACGATTATTGGCTATCACAACATCACAAAGGGCGCGAAACACTGGCTCACCTCACCAAAGCGGGAGGAGTTTTTTGGTCCGCTCGGGGTTACCAACATCCGAACGTTTGTTGATCCTCAGGATCCGACTCGCGTGGCGTTGATGATGGACGTTGCGGATATGGATGGCTTGCAGGCGGCGATGCAGAGCAAGGCCGCCGCTGATGCGATGGCCTTCGACGGGGTGGTGCCGGAGTCTCTGGTGATCCTCGTCGAATCGAAGGGGTAATCGCTTCGCCTGAATAGGCTCTCCTTCGGTGCCGTTTCAACTTCGCTCACCGCCGGACGTCCAACCGACGGCTGGCGGACGCCGCCGTTCTGGCAACGCCTTGTCCCTACCCGCGGCGGGCGAGACAGCCCAGGGTGTGCGAGTGAGTTTGGCGAGACCCGGGACGGGCGGGGAGGTTGGGCGGCACCTTCCTGCCGCTTTCTGCAAGGCGGTCGGCGTCGAAGGAGAAGCAGGGTGAGCCTGCGTCGCTGCCTTGCCCCGCAAAATGGAGGTCCTTTTGCGGTCGAAAATGTTGATCGTTTTCTTCCTCCACGGGGATGTTTGCGGTGCGAAAGCAACACCGGCGGAAGAAGTCAGTCCGTTGCCGAGGCACTAGAGGCGGTCACGCGTCGGGGTCACTTTCGGCGGGGTGGATCCCGGGGCCTTGGAGGTCAGTTTTCTCAACTCGACCGGCCGATTGTTGATGATCGCTTCCATGGAAAAGAAGCCTGTCACCGTTGCAAGGTCGAAGTTCGTGATCAGTTTCTGATAAAATGCGTCGTAGCCGGACATGCCTTTGGTGATGACCTTGATCAGATAGTCCCAATCCCCGCCGATCCGATAAAAGTCGATTACCTCCGGCAGGCCCTCGACATGCGCGCGGAATCCTTCGCTCCATTCCTTCGAATGGTGGCGCGTCCGGATCATCACGAAAACGGTGAGGTCTAACCCCAGCGCCTGGAGATCGATATCGCAGTGTGCGCCTTTGATCAGGCCGATGGAATGAAGACGTTGCAGTCGCCGCCAGCAGGCATTTTGAGACAAGCCGATCTTCTCCGCGAGATCGCGCTGCGAGAGATTGGCATCGTGCTGCATCGCACTCAGTATCTTCATATCAAAATCGTCAATTTTTGTAGCTTCTTCGTTCATATGATACGTCTTTTACAGAAATTAGCGAAAATTAGGTGACTTTTTTGAGCCTGAAGGAGGATACGATCGGTGTCAACGCCCCGAGGCGAAGGAGAACGATCGTGGACTTTGCACAACCTGCGGCACGACAGACTGAATCCCCAATTTCCAGATTTCGCCGAAGTTTGAAACGCAACGGCCTCGTGGACAACCTCCGGGAAGGGCTGGTCGGATCGCATGCGACGATCGACGGGCCGTACGGGGCGAAGGAACTGGTCTATGCAGACTACGTTGCATCCGGTCGCGCGCTCCACCAAATCGAGCGTTTCATCCTGGAAGACATCCTTCCCTACTATGCCAACAGTCACACGGAGGCTTCCTACTGCGGAGGGTTCATGACCCGTATGCGCCGGGAAGCACGCGCGATGATCGGGGAATTCTGTGGGGCGAGTGAACAACATGCAGTAATTTTCACGGGCTCAGGCGCGACGTCTGGCATCAATCGCCTCGTCAAGCTCTATGGCATTGCCGAGGCGGTTTCGGCTGGTAAGCACGTTCGCATTGTTGTCGGCCCTTACGAGCATCACTCGAACATCCTGCCCTGGCGGGAAAGTGGTGCCGAGGTTGTCGAGATAGCCGAGAGTCCATCGGGCGGACCTGACCTGTCGCTGCTGACAGATGCGCTCAAGCACGGTAACGCCGATTTGGTGGTGTGCGCGCTGTCCGCTGCCTCAAACATCACCGGCATCACCAGCGACGTCGCCGCGATTACTGCGATGGTCAAGGCTGCTGGCGCAAAGATGATTTGGGACTATGCGGGGGCCGGTCCCTATGTGCCGATTTCCATGTCACCTGCCGCCGATGCGGAAATCGACGCGATCGTTGTTTCGCCGCACAAGTTCATCGGTGGCCCAGGTGCCTCCGGAATCCTGATCCTTCGGCGCGACGGGCTTTCGACGAAGAAACCGACCTGGCCGGGTGGTGGCACGGTGAAGTTCGTCTCGCCGCAGACGCATGATTATAGCGACAGTCTCGAATCGCGCGAAGAAGCCGGTACACCGAATGTGGTCGGTGATATCCGTGCGGCCCTCGCATTCATCGTCAAGGATGCGATCGGGGCTGATGCGATGACGATACGCAATCGCGAGCTTGCACGACGTGCACTCCAAGCCTGGAAGGACGTCCCGCAACTGGAGTTGCTCGGTCTGTCGAATGCCGATCGGCTGCCGATTTTCTCCTTCAGAGTGAGAAACGGGAAGGGCGGCTACGTCCACCAGCAACTGGTGACGCGAATGCTCAGTGACCGCTTCGGAATCCAGGCGCGCGGTGGCTGCGCTTGTGCAGGGCCTTATGTCCACCGACTGCTGTCGATCGATGAACAGCAGTCCGAGGAGATCAGACAGGCCATTCTCTCGGGAGACGAACTAAAGAAGCCCGGCTTTGTCCGGCTGAACTTTAGTGTGCTGCTACCGGACGAGAAGGTGCAGTTCATTCTCGATTCAGTGGCAACAATCGCAACTGACGCGACGACCTTCGAAAAGGATTACGACGTCGATCCGAGCCGGGCGATCTTCTTTGCGCGTGGAGCAGCACCGGAGGGCAGCCCCCATGCAAAAACCTGAGGTCGCCGGATTTTACGACCCGCGCACTGGCAGTATCCAGTATGTCGTCTCGTGCCCCAAAACGCGAAACTGCGCCATCATCGACCCGGTGCTGGATTTCGATGAGAAGTCCGGCACGACCGCTTCGATCAATGCGACCATCATCCTCGATTACATCGAGGGCAACGACCTGAAGCTCGAGTGGATCTTGGACACGCATCCTCATGCGGACCACTTTTCGGCAGCCAGTTATCTCAAGGCAAAAACCGGAGCGCCGACGGCGATCGGTGAGCATGTGACGGCAGTGCAGCAGATCTGGAAAGATATCTACAACTGGCATGATTTCGCATGCGACGGTTCGCAATGGGATCGGCTCTTTCGTGATGGTGACACATTCAACATCGGCGAGCTCGAGGTCCGCGTCATGCATTCGCCCGGCCATACCCTGGCGTCGATTACCTACGTCGTGGGCGACGCAGCCTTCATCCATGATACACTGTTCATGCCCGATAGCGGCTCCGCCCGCGCTGATTTTCCGGGCGGCAGCGCAGCCAGCCTGTGGCAGTCAATCCAGGACATCCTGAGCCTGCCGGAGGAGACACGCCTGTTCACCGGCCATGACTACATGCCCCAAGGACGTCAGGCACTTTGGGAAAGCTCGGTTGCAGATCAGCGTAGGAAGAACCCGCATGTCGCCGGCCAATCGCGAAGTGACTTCATCGGCTTGCGGGAAGCCCCCGACAGGATCCTGCCCATGCCGAAGCTTATCTTGCACGCGCTGCAGGTGAATTTACGGGGAGGGGAACTGCCTCCGATCGAGGAGAACGGCCATCGTTATCTAAAAATTCCCCTCGATGCATTTTCCGGATCGGCGTGGGGCGCGTAACAAGGTGGATGGCAGTCTCCTGCAACTTATGCTTGCTCTCGGCTCAGGATCATTGATCGGCTGTATTCTCGGTTTGATTGGCGGAGGCGGATCAATCCTCGCCACGCCGCTGCTGGTGTATGTTGTCGGGATGCGCGATGTGCACACCGCGATTGGCACAGGGGCTCTCGCTGTTTCGGCCAGTGCGTATCTCAACCTGGCCGGCCATGCGGTGAAGGGTCATGTCTGGTGGCGATGCGCCTTGATCTTTGCGATCGCCGGATGTCTCGGTGCCTACCTGGGTTCCAGTCTGGGGAAGCTCATCGACGGCCAAAACCTGCTCTTCATGTTCGGCCTCCTGATGATGCTCGTCAGTTTCATGATGCGAAGGACGAGGAGCCGGGCGGATGTTACCGCGCAGTCGCTGACGATACGGACACACGGGAAGACAAGCCTGATTGCGCTTTTTGCCGGCGGATGTTCCGGCCTTTTCGGAATAGGGGGCGGTTTCCTTATTGTGCCCGGTCTCCTCGTCGCGACCGGCATGCCTCTCATAAACGCGATTGGAACCTCGCTGCTCGCGGTCGGCACCTTCGGATTGGCGACGGCCGTGAACTATGCCGCGTCGGGCTTTGTCGATTGGCTTACTGCGGGCTATTTCATTCTAGGTGGCATCGGTGGCGGTATCATCGGCACGATTGCCGCCACGCGACTGGCGAACTACAGGAACGTCCTAGCGCAGGTCTTCAGATGGGTGATATTTTGCGTCAGCCTGTATGTTCTCTGGCGAAGCCACGCGGCATTCTAGCAACGAACAACCAAGATATTCGGTCCCACAAAAGGGGCGAACCGCCGGCGTGGCGTAAAACAGCCTTTCGCTCCTGCGTCAGCATGTTTGACGACGACAGTTGAATGCAAAGGCGCCAACGCCGGATGACTGCTCACGGGCCAGAAGCTCACTCCGGACGGGCGCCAGAACTTGCTACCTGGCACACGCTAAGGCGTCCCTCCCGCAGCGCCATCTCGACAACCGGAGCGTGGGCAGTTTCGGTTAGCAGCAGACGATCCACCACCTATCAACAGGATAGCCACAGCCTAACCAATTCAACAGGCAGGAGACTCTCTCCTTTTGCACCACTGCTACCTGGACCACGTAGGGAGAAGGCCGGGAACAGGGTAGCATCTGCTGATCATTGGATGGGGCTGGGTAGCACACGAGGCGTGGGCGGTCGGCGATACTTCTCGTCGGCTGTCCGCGCCCTCGGAGATGCAGCATAGGTGACCGCTCCAGGGGTCACGGAACTCTTCCACGAATTGAACGTTTGCCCGTCGCTAGAGCCAGTAGGGAGGTCGTCATGTCAATCGTCAAGTGGGAGAAGCCCGTTCAAATCTCGGTGGGCTCGCGAGGTAGCGAATTCGTATCGAGCGCCTTCGACGCCGTCCTGTTTCTGAAAGATAGCTGGGAGGACTGTGAAACGATGCCCTTCCTGCAGGCGCGAAATGCCTGCCGAGGTGCCCTTGCCGGTCGCGTCGACGCCGAAGTAGCGCGTGCAAGGTTTCTGGAAGCAGTAACCGCGGCCAAGATGCGCGTGCACTAGCCAAGGATTGACGTGAGGGAATCTCCCGTCAAACAGGCCCTCCGTGGCTGATTTCCTTCCGGGCCCATTGCGGTCATTGTCTCCGGGCAAGGCTCGTGGCAGCCCCAGTCAATTGCGACTGAGGCACAAATTGGCCAAACGCTCAGCGGTCGAGCCAGGCTGCCAGGCCATCCAGGGTTTGCAGTCCGTATTCGACTGCGCCAAAGCCGATAACGATCCGACGCCGTACGGGGCTGGGGTGGAGCTGGCGCAAGGTCAGCACGGTTTTGCCGTCGGCCTGCTCATCGAAGGTCACCGTGACGCGGAAGCGGTCGGGGTCGTCCGGGTCGGGCGTGCCATAGTCCATCACGATTCGCTCGTTCGGCACGATCTCCAGAAAGCGCATCAGATTCGGGAAGCGCTGCTCCTGGCCTTCGAACACGCCCACCATGTCGAACCGCCAGAGCCCACCCTCACGGATCTCGGCCTCATGGCTCTCGATCCTGAGGCCGGCCGGACCGTACCATTCGGCAAGCGCCGTGGGGTCCATCCAGGCAGCAAAGACCTTGTCACGCGAGTGATTGAGCAGCTTCACCAGCACAATTTCCCGATCAAGCGACCAGGTGTCAAACAGGGTTGCCATGGTCTTCATCAATCATCCTCTCCCGCTTTGTCCAGGTAGACCTCCAGACGATCCAACCGCTCGGTCCAGCGCCTGCGCTCCGCTATCATCCAGTCCGCCGCCTCGCCGAAGCGCGCCTGTACCAACCGGCACCAGCGGCTGCGCCCGCGCTTCTCGCTGGCGATCAGTCCGCAATCTTCCAGTACCTTGAGGTGCTGGGCGAAGGAGGGCAGCGCCATGTCGAATGGCTCGGCCAGAACGCTGACCGGCACCTCGCCATCAGCCAGCCGTGATACGACCGCGCGACGCGTCGGATCGCTGAGAGCGTGGAAGGCAAGGTCGAGAGGGGTCGAATGATAGGGCATGCGAATTGTTAAGACGCATTGGAATGGCGGTCAAGGACAATAAGGCACTTGCCTTAGTGTAATGATCAATTATAAAGGCATCTGCCTTAGTATCAATGCCCTGGCTTGGGGCGGCTAGGGCGCAACCACTCGCAAGGAGAGCTCACATGGCAGTTCGCGTCGATCTCATGATCTCGCTCGATGGTTTTGCGACCACGACGGATCAAACGCCCGAAGTCCCGTTCGGGGAGGACTGGCCGCGCCTGGTCGGCGCATATGTGGCAACGCGAACTTTCCGTGAGCGTGTGCTCAAGGATACCAGCGGAGCCGGGACCATCGGCGTCGATGACGACTACGCGAAGGAATACTTCGCCAACGTGGGCGCCGAGATCATGGGCGCCGGCATGTTCGGGCTCCACAACTTCCCCGACGATCCGAACTGGCGTGGCTGGTGGGGCGAGGAGCCGCCCTTCCGAGTTCCGGTCTTCGTTCTCACACACAAGCCTCGCCCCTCCATAGAGATGGCTGGTGGTACCACTTTCCATTTCATCAATACCGCTCCGGTTGACGCGCTCCAGCAGGCTCTTGCGGCGGCGGACGGCAAGGATGTGCGGATCGGCGGTGGGCCAACTGTTGTTCGTGACTTTCTGAGAGCAGGTTTTGTCGATCGTCTTCATGTTGCGATTGCGCCGATCCTGCTCGGTCGCGGCGTCCGCTTATGGGACGATCTGCGCGGCCTGGAGACTGGATACGAAGTCAAAGCTGAAACGGCGCCGAGCGGAACCATCCATCTTACCTTCCAACGCTGACCGGCAGCCTGTAACTTGGGAGATCGCGGCCTCAAGCATTCTTCCAAGCCAGGAGTATCGTCTCGCTGGCCAACCTGCGTCACCGCGGCGTGAAGCTCTTCCTCCTGTCGAGGTTTCGGCAGCTTCCAGGCGCGATCGAAACAATGGCACGTCTCTCGCTTATTGCGGATCCGCCGGCGGTGGTGAAGGTACGCCGACGCGTATCGACTTTGAGAAGTGCGGCGACAATGCGTCGACCCGCGCCCGCTGGTCAATATGAGCGGCGGTCCTGAGTTCAGCGAGCGACACTGACATATCCAACGCCCCATGATCGTAGGCGTAGTCCGGGAGATAGCCATTGACGATGAGACGCCAGTCGAAGGGAACGGTGCCTCCAACCACGCGCATCATCTTGACGACCGTCGTCGTGCAATTGCTCGTAAGCGAGTTGTAGAAAGCCGGCGTCGCGGCAAGGGCATTGGCGTCGGCAACATACTCGCGCAGGAGCGCACGTGCCTGTTCCGGGGATGCTTTCAGGCGGTAGATTTGCACATCTTCGCGACGGACGTTCGAACGGACGCCCACGACATCCCGCTCGTCTGCTGCGATGATCACCAAAGGATTGCTTTTGAACAAATCGGCGACGGGCGAGAATGCACCTCCAACCCGGCGACGGGCTTCGATCGACCACGCAAGCTGCTCGCCACCTTCAAAACCAAAGCTAAAAATCACGTGGGCAATCTCTGGCCCGGCCCAATAGGACATGAACAGGTCGACAGTCCGAAGCTTGCCCATGTCGTATGAGCGCGTCGTCCAGCGCTCGAGGAAGTCAGTATTGCCATGCCACTCGAAGTCCCGCACATTTGTCAGTGTCAGCAGGTCGCCGTTGAATTCGCCTGTGACCTGTCGAGCGACATCGGGTGCCCAGGATGCATTCTTGAGGGGCTTGATCGTATGCCACCAGACCAGGACAAGTGCGAACGTCGCTGCGAATATGACGACGGCTTTGAAACGCCACGGGCCAAACAATCTCGTAATTGTGAACAACCCAAAAAGAGCGAATAGCCCGGCAGCAAAGCCTCTGGCCAACTCCGAAACGGGAAGGCGATACCACAATGCAAGTGATGCCCATGTAACGGCTATCGCTATGAGGATTGCGAGTAGAACAGCGAGAATCGCCCACCCTGAACGACGCAATTTACTCTCCTCCCGTTTCAATTGGTGCAGAAAATCTCGCTGCAGCACACTAGCCGGCGAGATCAACAAGACGCCACAAAGAGCTTATTGCGACCGCAAATCGTACAGGTCTTACCACATGCTTCGGTATTCGTTTGTTCAAATGCTTTTTGTTATGGGCACCGTGCGAGACGTTGCATCGCCTGGTAGCGAGGTCGTTCATCTCAGTGCATTAGCCCCATGGCGGCAATTGTTGCAAGCCAGCCACGGCCGTTGCATACTTTTCTCGAACGGCGGCTTCGCACCAAACGTGGCCTTTGAAGGCGGCACCCATCCGCAAAGCGTGGCGATTTCCCACCTCCCACGGATCGAGACGTTTTACCACGTCATCGACGCGCGAGGTCATGTACCGCAATCGGATCCTTCAAAGCGTCGAGCGGCCCTTCCAACGCAGTTCGCGGCGGAACCAACTGTGGCTCGATCATCACGAGCTGTGGGTTCGTGTCCTGCTCTTCTAAAAGCTCGAAGCCTCTTTCGAGCATATCAGCTGTGTTCGGCCTGATCATATAGACCGGAAACGGCAAAAATGAACCAAACGGGTCATAGTCGAAACATCCGACCACGATATCTTCGAATGCTACCCCGTCGTGGCGGCTCATGAAGCGCAGCAACCCCTCGAAATTTATGGACGAGTTAATGAAGAAGCAGCGCGGCAGCCTGCCATGGCGTTCGAAGAACCGCTCGAAGGCAAGCTGTGTCATGCCCGGCGAGTATCCCGTGCTCTCGATATCGCCCTCGGTATCCACTCCAAAAATAGATCGCTTCACCGCATGAAAGCCCAGGATGCGATCGCGGCTGGCATGGTCGTCGCGGCCGCCAAACATGAATATGTCCTCAGCACCGAGTGGCCCCATTCCTTCAGCGTGGCGGATAATTGCCGAAGTCAGCGCTTCTGCACCCCGTCGGTTGTCCGAGATCACCGACGGTGCGTACTTGCCGGGAAGGTCGATATTCACGTGCGGCAATCCCGCACGGGCGCACACCTGATGGACGCCGTCCGGATCAGTGGCACCTGCGATAAATAGCGAATCAATCGAATACGCGATCAACGACTCTACGGTGCGCCGTTCTTCCTCAGGATCGCGCCGGCCGGAGACGACCACCGGCAGTAATCCGCGCTTGCGTGCCTGCGCCTCGAAGGTCTGAGCCATCGAGGAAAAGAAGCGGGTGTCGTAAACAGGCAAGAGCAGTCCGGCCAGTCCCGAGCGGGAACTTCTCAACGCCCGAGCCTGGCGATTGGCGGTGTAGCGATGCGCTTTTGCGAGCGACAGGATCTTTTCGGCTGTTTCTTCCGATATCCGCCGCTTCCGCCACGTGCCATTGAGGACCGAGGCTACAGTCGAGGCGGTTACGCCCGAGATCACCGAAAGATCGTAAATTGTTGCTTTCTTTTGCTCTTTTTCCGTCATCCGCAGACTCCTCCCCCGCTCCGTTTCTCTAGATCAATGGTCCTCTTGACGAAAGTCCGTTCCGTGTTAATGTTATTGCACCATCGATGGTGCTCAATTGCAAGAGCGATTGTGCACGATGGCAAGTCACTTAGAGGAGGTGACAGGGAGGAGGTTCCGATGGTCGGAGCCGAAACGTTCAACGCGGGAGCGCTACCGTTCCTGTGAACGGATCTTGCTTGTCAGCACTATTGGAGGAGGAAAGATCCAATGAGAAAAATGCTAGCCGCGACGCTTGGTCTCTCGCTTGTACTTCTGGCATCCACCGCCTTCGCTGGTCCGAAGATCGGCGTCGTCGTTAAAATCGGCGGCATCCCGTGGTTCAATGCCATGGAAGCTGGAATCAAGGAACAAAGTGCCAAGCTCGGCGTCGAAGGCTTTATGGTTGGGCCGACCAGTGCAGACCCGGCACTCCAGGTCCGCGCCATCGAAGATCTGATCGCGCAGAAGGTTGATTATATCGGCGTGGTGCCGAATGACGCGAAGGTACTGGAGCCGGTTCTCAAGAAGGCGCAGGAGGCCGGCATCAAGGTCATCACGCATGAATCGCCCAAGCAGGTCGGTGCCGACTGGGATTTTGAACTCGCTTCGGCCAAGGGCTTCGGCGAAGCACATGGCAAGCTCCTCGCCGAGAAGATGGGCGGCAAGGGCTCCTATGCGGTGTTCGTCGGCTCCTTGACCGTTCCGCTGCACAACGCTTGGGCCGACGCGGCGATCGCCTATATCAAGGCCAACTATCCCGACATGAAGCTGGTGGGCGACCGCTATGGTGTTGCCGAAGACGTCGACAAGAGTCGCTCGACCGCTCTCGACCTTATGGCAGCCAATGCCGATCTCACGGGCTTCCTGGCATTCGGTTCGCAGGGTCCGATTGGCGCAGGTCGCGCAGTGGAAGAGCGCCGCAAGGACGGAAAGGTATTCGTCATCGGTCCGTTCTCTCCAGGGCAGGGAGCAAAGCTCATCAAATCAGGTGCTTTGACGGGCGGCTTCATGTGGAACCCGAAGCAGGCTGGCGAGGTCTTCGTGACGCTTGCCGACCGAATTTCCAAGGGCGAGACGCCGAAGGCTGGCGACGACATTGAGGGCCTTGGAAAGATCAATCCCGAGGGCAACACCATCATCGTCGACCAACTGCTGGCCATCAACAAGGACAGCATCGACAAGCTCGTTGGCATGGGCCTTTAATCCTCCCGGGACCCACGCCCTGAGGTCGCGGGGACATATTCCCCGCGACCTCCTTACGGACAATGCAAAACCTGGGGCCGACCGCTGAAGCAGCGGTTGAACAGGAGGATACTCCATGAGCGTCGAACCGCTGCTTTCACTCAAGAACATCAAGGTCACCTTTGGCGGCGTACGCGCGCTGAAGGGTGTGTCCTTTGAGGTCAACCCCGGAGAAGTCCACTGTCTCGCTGGCGAGAACGGATGCGGCAAGAGCACGCTCATCAAGGTGATTACCGGCGTCTACAAACCACAGGACGGTGCTGAATTTTATTTCGACGGCAACCCGATCTCGGCCATGACACCCACTCTGGCGCAATCGCTCGGGATCCAGGTGATCTGGCAAGATTTGGCGCTGTTCGGCGAAATGAGCGTCGCCGAAAACATAGGCTTCCAGTACGCAGTCAACGGCAAATATGGGCTTGTCGACAAGCGTGCCATCGAGGACGCGGCTGAAAAGGCACTCGCTCGCCTTGGGGTGAGCATCGACATTCATCTCCCACTCAAGGAGTTGCCGATCGCGCAGCGCCAGATCGTTGCCATAGCGCGCGCCCTTGTGGGCGAAGCCCGGCTCGTCTTCATGGATGAGCCGACGGCGTCGCTGACCCAATCAGAAACCGACTATCTCATTGACATCGTCCGCAACCTTTCCGCTTCAGGAGTGGCGGTGGTCTTCGTGTCGCACCGTCTCGCGGAAGTCCTCGAAATATCCGACCGAATGACCGTGCTCCGTGACGGGGCCCTCGTTGGTGTCTTCCCAGTCGAGGGGATGACGCAGTCACGAGTAACCGAACTGATGACCGGCAGGAACTTCGACAGTTCCGTTATCGCTACCGATCACGACAACGAGGCGGTCGTGCTCTCCGTGCGGGGACTGACGCGAGCCGGCGAGTTCGAGGATATTTCGTTCGATCTTCGCCGAGGAGAGACGCTCGGGATCACCGGCCTTCTCGGAGCAGGGCGCACCGAGCTAGCTCTTACGCTCTTCGGGATGCACCGCCCACAGGCGGGCGAGGTCACCATCGAAGGTGAGCGGGTCAGGTTCGGTTCCAATCGAGACGCCATTCGTGCTGGTGTTGCCTACCTTTCGGAAGACCGCTTGTCGCTTGGCCTCAATCAGCCACAGTCGATCGCCGACAACCTTGTTATGGCATCGCTTGATAAGCTGCTGTCGGGCGGGATGATCTCGCCGGCCAAGAAAGCGAGCGTTGTCAGCCATTGGATCTCGGCGCTCGGCGTCAAGATTGGAACGCCAGACGACCCCATCCGGACTTTGTCAGGCGGCAACCAACAACGCGTGGCGATCGCCAAGTGGCTCGCGATCGGCCCGAAGATTCTCATCCTGGACGCCCCAACCGTAGGCGTCGACGTCGGCGCGCGAGCGGGCATCTTCGACATTGTGCGCAAGCTTGCGGCTCAGGGGCTGGCGATCATTCTGATCTCCGACGAGCCGCCCGAGGTCTACTTCAATGCGGACCGCATCATTCACATGGTCGAGGGCAAGATCCACGCGACCTATGATCCGCGACAGTTGTCGCTCAGCGAACTGGAGTCTGCCGTCTATGCGTAGGCTGATCCTTGGACACACAACCGAATTCACACTTCTGGCGGTCATGGTCGTGCTTTGCATCGGGCTGTCTTTTGGCACGGAGCGTTTTCTTACGATCTCGAACGCTTTTGATGTGCTGAACGTCTCGGCCGTCAACATCATCTTTGCCGTCGGACTTCTAGTCGTCTTGATTTCTGGCGGGATCGACATCTCCTTCGCCGTTGCCGCATCTGTGGTCCAATACCTCACCGCGCTGGCGCTTGGCGCGCTGGGTGGCGGCAACTGGGCGGAAGGCTTCATCATCGCGGGGGCGGTTGGGATCGGCCTCGGGCTGATCAATGCCGCATTGGTCTACCGGCTTCACATCATCTCGATCGTAGCGACGATCTCGACCTTCAACATCTTCTTCGGACTCCTGATGTTCTTCACCAAGGGCGTGTCGATCTACGATCTGCCGGAATGGCTGACGACGCGCGTCGTGTTCTTTGAACACGAGATGGCCGATGGATCGTGGGTCGAACTCACACTTCCGGTGGTGGTGATGATCCTCTGCTGCTTTGCGACCTGGTTCATGATCTCGAGGACGACGATCGGCCGCCAGCTTTACGCTTTCGGCGACAATCCTGAAGGAGCACGTCGCTTCGGGATCAACATCGGCGCCATGCACTACATCTCGTTTGGATGGCTTGGCCTGATGGCTGGCATCGCCGGCCTGATGCAGGCTCACTACGCCGAGGAAGTTGTTCCGAATGCGCTTTATGGTCGCGAACTCGACGTCCTCGCCGCCACGGTTCTCGGTGGTGCGCGGCTGGGTGGTGGTAAGGGATCCGTTATTGGCTGCGTCCTCGGCGTCCTGATGGTTTCGATCACGCAAAACGGGCTCAACCTGATGGGCGTGTCGCCCTTCGCGTTCAAGATGATCGTCGGCGCAATCATCCTCATCGCCATCACGCTTTCTTCCGCGCGCATCGACAAGCTTCTGCCATTCCTCGCGAAAAGCAACGCCAAAAGGGGGAGCTCGCACTCATGAAAGCCATCGCTCAAAAGTTCAACGCCACCTTCGGCGCGGATATGACCGGCCCGGCGATCGCATTCTTAGCAGTGATGGTGATCTTCGGACTGGCCGCCAACAACTTCATTTCGTCGGCAACCTTCGGATCGGTGGCATTCCAGCTTCCCGAGCTCGGGCTTCTGACGCTCGCGATGCTGCTGCCACTCTTGACCGGCGGGATCAACCTCTCGGTGACGTTCACCGCAAACCTATCTGGACTGGCCGCCGCCTGGGTCATGCAATCGTACGGCGGCGTAGATGCCTCGCCGGCTGCATTCCTGCTGGGCGTCCTTGCTGCGCTGGCGACGGGCGGCGCCGCGGGCCTCATGACCGGCGCTGCCATTGCCTACACGCGGGCCCACCCGATCCTTGTCACGCTGTCGATGATGATCTTCTTGCGCGGGCTTGGCGAGTTCCTCACCCGAGGCGGCGACGTGTCCGGATTTCCGAGCTTCATCGCTCCTATCGGACACGGGTCGATCTTCGGACTTCCTATTCCGCTCTTGATTTTCATAGCCTGCGTCGGGATCTGGCACCTTCTGCTGACGCGCTTCAAGCTCGGCTTCGGCCTGCTGATGATCGGCTCAAACATCGAGGCGGCTCGATACTCGGGCCTGAATACGCGTCGCATACTGGTGCTGGTCTACACGCTGTCGGGTCTGATGTGCGCCGTCGCAGGTGTGATAATGCTCGCCCGCTTCAATTCGGTCCGCGTCGGCCACGGCGAGTCCTATCTGCTGATCACCGTGCTCGCCGCGTTTCTCGGCGGCATCGATCCGTTCGGCGGTTTCGGTCGCGTATTGCCGGTCTTTGTCGCTCTCATCGTGCTCCAGCTCCTTTCGTCGGGTCTGAACCTGATGGGTGCAAACCAGCATCTGGCAACGGCGCTTTGGGGCGTGCTGATGATCGTCGTCATGGCCGCAAGAACTATCGTTTCAACGTACATCGCATCACGCAGAAAGAAGGGATGACCGTGCAAGGTTTTGGAATTCACGCGAGCATGTGGACTATGAACTGGGACCGCGCAGGCGCGGAGCGGGCCATTGCCGGTGCTAAAAAGTACAAGATGGAATTTATCGAGATTCCACTCGCTGACGCGCCGTCGGTCGATGCCAAGCACACTCGCGACCTTTTGGAAAAACATGGCCTGCGTGCAGCATGCTCGCTCGTGCTGCCGGAAGCGGCATGGGCCTCGGCAAGGCCGGACGCCGCCATCCGGCACCTGAAGGTGGCGATAGACAAGGCGGCCGAGATGGGCGCCGAGGCACTTACGGGCGTCACCTACGGCGGTACCAACGAACGCACTGGAGCTCCTCCGACACAGGCGGAGTACGACAACGTCACGCGTGCGCTCGAGGCTGCCGCAAAGCATGCCAAATCCCAGGGCATCCAGTTCGGCGTTGAAGCCGTGAACAGGTACGAAAACCATCTGGTCAACTCGGCCGAACAAGCCGTGGCTTTGGTCGAACGCATCGGTGTGGACAACGTGTTCGTCCATCTCGACACGTTCCACATGAACATCGAGGAGAAGGGGGCCGCAAACGGCATCCTGGCCGCGCGCGATCACCTCAAATACATGCATCTTTCGGAAAGCGATCGCGGGACCCCCGGTGCAGGCAACGTGCCTTGGGATCCGATCTTCGCCGCTTTGTCGGCGATCGGCTTCAAGGGCGCGCTTACCCTGGAGAGTTTCGTCAGCATGCCGCCGGAGATGGCCGGCGACATATCGACCTGGCGGCCGGTTGCGCGTGACGAGGAGGAAGTCATGGGCAATGGCCTCTCTTTCCTGCGCAACAAAGCCGCACAATACCAACTGGCATGACTTCGCAATGGTCAGCGCCCCCAACGGCGTTGGTAGCGGAAAGTGCGAAGTGGCAACGGGAGGAAATCCTTGAGCAAGATTGAAGGAAACGCGCGGAATATAGCGAATATCGCGGCGCAGCGCTTCAACGAAAGCAACGGTCGGCGAGTTCTGATAGCCGTAGCGGGCGCACCCGGTTCAGGTAAATCCACGCTCGCGGAGCGCGCCGTGGAGATTATCAACAAGGATCATCACCTCAACGCAGCCCTGTTTCCAATGGACGGATACCACTATGACGATGTCGTCCTGGAGCAGATGGGGCGCCGGCCTTACAAGGGGGCAATCGACACCTTCGATGCTCATGGTCTGCGTCACATGCTCAAGCGCTTGAAGGCCAACGAGGACGACGTCGTTGCCGTTCCGGTATTCGACCGCTCTATCGAGATCGCGCGGGCTGGCGGCAATCTAATTCCCCGGTCGACGAACATCATTGTCTGCGAAGGCAACTACCTGCTGGCGCGCCAGCCGCCCTGGGACAAGTTGAAGGAGATTTTCGACTTCACCGTATTCGTCGACGTGGACGAGGATCACCTGCGGCAGAGACTTCAGAACCGCTGGCGGAGCTACGGCCTCGATCCGAAGGAGATCGATCGGAAGGTCGAAGAGAACGATCTGCCGAACGGACTTGCGATCGTAGCGGGAAGCGCCGAGCCGGACCTCCGCATCGAGAACAACTGATCCGCGAAGGCCGACCGGAGGTAGCTGCGGTCCGCCACTGCCAACCCCGCCAGGGACATTCGGCGGGATCTACTACATTGGAGACTCCTATGAAACACGGAATTTACTACTCTTACTGGGAACACGAGTGGAGCGCAAAATTCGGCCCCTACGTCGAGAAGGTAGCCAAACTTGGCTTCGACGTCATCGAGGTAGCTGCACACCATATCAATGAATACAGCGACGCCGAACTGGCAGAAATCAGACGGACCGCCACGGACAATAACATCGTCCTCACGGCCGGGATCGGGCCTTCGAAATCCAAGAACCTTTCATCACCGGACATTGCGGTGCGCCAGGCGGGAAAGGCATTCTTCGAGCAAACGCTTACAAACGTCGCAAAGCTTGACATCAAGACGATCGGCGGCGCGCTGCATTCCTATTGGCCGGTGGACTACTCGAAGCCAGTCGACAAGGAGGGCGACCGGGCTCGCGGAGTCGAGGGTATTCACGGCATTGCGGATTTCGCCGCCAACTTGGGAATTAACCTCTGCATCGAAGTCCTGAACCGCTTCGAGAACCACGTTCTCAACACCGCCGCAGAGGGTGTCGCATTCGTGAAGGATGTCGGGAAGCCGAATGTTAAAGTGATGCTCGATACCTTCCACATGAACATCGAGGAGGACAGCTTCGGCGAGGCGATCCGCACCGCCGGCCCGCTGCTCGGACATTTCCATACGGGTGAAAGCAACCGTCGAGTGCCCGGTAAAGGAAGAATTCCTTGGCACGAGGTCGGCCTGGCACTTCGCGAGATCAACTATACCGGCGCTGTGGTCATGGAGCCGTTCGTAAAGACCGGTGGAACGATCGGATCTGATATCAGGGTCTGGCGCGACCTCACCGACGGCGCAGACGAAACGAAAATGGACGAGGATGCTCGAAACTCTCTGGCATTTTCTCGATTCGTACTCGGCGGCTGATCTTGACGATGCGTTCAGCCCCTTGGATCACTTTGCCATAGATGCAAGAGGGATCCGAATTGGAGCCTCAGAAGATTGTCGAAACTCAGGCCACAAGGGCCGCCGTGCGGCGTCATCACAAACCAATACCCCTGCGCGCGAGCGCAGGGCAGCTTTGAGCATGTTATCTGGTTATACCGCTCCCGGTTTCCACCACACGCATTTGGCAAATAGCGCGTCGAAGTTTTTGATCCTGCTTCGTTGTGCGGGGATCGCTACCCCTTCCCTGGCAAGGTGGACCATATTGGTCGTCACCAGTTGGCTGTTTCCAGTACTCTGATAGCAGAACTGTCCGCTCCCGCGAGTGTCTCAATGGATCGCCCGAAGATAGTTGATGCGATCAAAGGGGTTTGCGCCCGTGCGAGCGCGAGCACGAGGCCGGACCGCAATGGGGCTGTGATGATCGAACGCGTTTTCCAAAATCCCGGCACCGCCGGATAATCCGGGCAGGACCCGTCGCAAAGCCTGGACCTGAGCGGAGGTAACCATGCCTCGCAATTGGGCGATACCACCTTCAATCAGCGCTTCCTCGGTCGATGCTCCTGATTTTGCGAGTGCGACCTGCACGTTGGGTAATGCGGTTACGGGGACCTCAAGCCGAAAACGCTCTATGGGCTCGCAGATGATCGTTTGCGCGGAAGTAAGAGCTGCCGCCAAAACGAGTGGTGTAAGCCCTCGGAAATCAGCCGCAGTGCTAGACGGCGAGTGATGTCGGACCGAAGTGAGCGCGACATGACAGTCGATTACCTGCCACCCATGGATGCCAGCCTTTAGGGTCTCGGATACCGTCTCCTCGATGGCTCGGTAAAACCCAGCGGGCATTTGTCCCACATCCACTTCCATCGCGAAACTATTGCCTGTCCCTTCCGGGCGTGGCTCGACCCGTAGGCCAATCGTTGCAAGAAAGGGGTTGGGCTCCTTGAAGATGACTTCAAGTCCGCGTCCTGTCCCTATCGGCCGCTCGACAAGGATGACCGTACTTTCCTGAAACACCGCGTCAACTCCGTAGTCTGCAAGTAACGTTGACTGAATGACTTCCTTCTGAACCTCGCCATAAAGCGACAGATACATTTCACTCGCATCTTCATTTGTGTGCAGGTTGATCAATGGATCCTGTTCCGACAGGTGTTGCAGGGCAACCCATAAAGCGCGGCTTTCCGACGGTCGTTGCGGTGAGACCTGGGTCTCCAGTGTCGGTGGTGCGAATTGCCCTTCGAGATAAGAGCGACCGTCTGCTCCAACTTCATCCCCGATCCGCGCGTCGGTTAGGCCCCCAATCTTGGCGATTTGACCGGCGCGTGCATATTCGTGTCTATGCAGGTTTCCTTCGCCAAAAACCTGGATGCTCGTTACCTTAGCGTTGCCAGTTGGCAGTTGAAGATGTCCACGCGCGGCTACCGTGCCTGAAGTCAGGTTAAGGTAGGCGAGCTTCTCTCCGCCCCAACCGCGCTCGATTTTGAAGATGCTTCCCTTTACCGGGCCGTCAGGAGAAGGGGTTCTGCTGGGCAAAAGTGTCTCGATTGCTGAGAGGAGTTCCGACACACCGGTGCCGGTCATTGCGACCCCGCAGTACACCGGATGAATCAGGCCATTGGCGACCTGATCTGCCAGGGCTTTGGTAAGCCGCGCTGGCGTCAACCGCTCCGAAGCAGCAACGAAGTCGCGAAGCAGGCAGTCGTCATTGACGGTGAGCATCTCGCAAAGGGCCGAAAAACCCGGATCGTGGCTGACATCGATTGATTTAGCGGTCGCAACGCGGCTTCCGATATCCCTCGCTTCCATCATCGCTATCGGCCGCACCGCCAATTGCTTGGCGATGTCTGCAACGACGTCGAGGTAACGCGCTCCCATCCGGTCGATCTTGTTAACAAAGACAAGGAACGGAATGCCAAGTCGCTGCAGGGCGCGTACCAGCACTCGCGTCTGAGCTTGTACGCCTTCGACGGCCGATACGACCACAATGGCCGCATCGAGCAACCTCAATATTCGCTCGACTTCGGCGATGAAATCTGGGTGACCGGGAGTGTCGATCAAATTGACGTCCAGATCGTTGATCCGGAACGACACTACAGCCGAAGCGATGGTTATCCCGCGTTGTCGTTCTATGGCGAGGCTGTCTGTTTGGGTGTTGCCGCCATCGACACTGCCGAGTTTGGCGATTGCACCTGTATCGAAAAGGAGGCGTTCCGTAAGGCTAGTTTTGCCTGCATCCACATGAGCTAGGATGCCCAAATTTAATGTGCGCATGATCCATCAACTTCTCAAAAATTCGGGTTTGAACTTGTTGAGAAGTCACTCGGCGCATTGGGGCCTCCAGGATAGAGAACTATCTGTATCTCAAGTTGGCGATACCCTTAGAACTTGTAGTGATGCTGAGAAATTTCGTCAAGCGAGAGGCAGTCGACGGTGGCCTCTTCAGCAGAAGCTCATCGTGGAAGGTCCGCAGTGTGTGGATCGTCAAGAAATGAGTAGCAAGCGGTGAGCTAACGTAGAGAGGCAGACCGATCGCAGGGATAGCGTCGGAGCGGCGAGTATATGAATGCTATGAGCCAAGTGCCAGCGTCAAAACTGGAGTGCCATTTCTGCGGCCGGGAAGTGGCAACTCAAAGACAATATGTTATTAAAAAGCCCGCTCAACGGAAGCCGTTGAAAGTAGACCTCTTGAAATGGAATTTCCCTGATCAAGGAGACCCAATGCCAAACCCTGTTCTGTTTTCCCCTTTCCGGGTTGCCGGGCTGGAGCTTGCGAACCGCATCGTCATCGCGCCCATGTGTCAATACTCAGCGGAGAATGGATGCACTACTGACTGGCACCTTATCCACTTGGGGCAGCTTGCGCTCTCCGGCGCGGGTTTGCTGACCATCGAGGCTACCGCTGTAGTGCCAGAAGGGCGGATCACATTCGCGGATATCGGTCTCTACGATGACGCAACCGAAGCTGCCCTAGCTCGGACGCTGGATGGAGTGCGCCGATATTCGGATGTGCCGATTGCTATTCAGCTTGCCCACGCCGGTCGCAAGGCGTCGACAGATATCCCATGGCTGGGAGGCAAGCAGATCCCGCCAAACCACGATAATGGTTGGCAAACTGAAGCGCCTTCTTGCATGGCATTCCTTCCGGAGTACGTGCCGCCTACAGCGCTCGATCAGGAGGGACTAAAGCGTGTTCGCGACGCATTCGTCGCGTCGGCAAAACGTGCCGCCAGTATCGGCATCGACGCTGTCCAGATCCACGGTGCCCATGGCTATCTTCTGCATCAATTCCTTTCACCGTTGTCCAATCGGCGAACTGACGACTATGGCGGGTCGATCGAAAATCGAATGCGCTTTCCTCTCGAAGTCTTCGATGCCGTTAGGACTGCATTTCCGGCGGGCAGGCCCGTGACGATGAGGGTTTCGGCGACGGATTGGGTCGAGGGGGGGCTGAAACTGGCGGAGGTGATCGCCTTTGCAAAGGAGCTTGAGGCGAGGGGGTGCGACGCGATCCACGTATCGAGCGGCGGGCTGGATGCCAAGCAATCAATTCCAGTCGGGCCTAACTACCAGGTCCCACTTGCGCGGGCCATCAAGAATGAAATCAAGATCCCGGTCGTGGCGGTTGGTTTGATAACTGAGCCTGTGCAAGCTGAGGCGATCGTGGCCACCGGTGACGCGGATCTGGTCGCAATTGCACGGGCCGCACTCTACGACCCTCGTTGGCCTTGGCATGCAGCCGCAGCGCTGGGAGGTCAGGTATCCGCGCCTCCGCAATATCTACGGTCGCAACCTTCACAGTACAAGAATCTATTCCGACCCTAAGGTTTCTACTACGGAGTGCGGAAGGGAGTGTTCGGCAGTTTATCGCGACGTTCTCTTGCGAACTGATGCAGTGAATGTCTATGTTACGCATGTTCTCAGGGCGGGGTGTAATTCCCCACCGGCGGTATCGAGGCAACTCGGAGCCCGCGAGCGCCTTCGCGATAGCGAAGGGTCAGCAGATCCGGTGAGATGCCGGAGCCGACGGTCATAGTCCGGATGGAAGAGAGCAACGCAGGGGTCGTCGTGTTTGACGACGACTTGTATGCTTGTTCGCCCAAGGGAAAATTGTGGCTGTTAAAGGCCATGCACGCCGCTCACCGCGGCAACCCTTGAAAGGCAGAAGAGAATGGCAATTTCCAAGATTGATGATGCGATCGCCGCTATTGCGCGTGGCGAGATCGTCGTTGTTGTCGATGACCGCGACCGTGAAAACGAAGGGGATCTCGTGATTGCCTCCCAAGCAATCACTCCTCAATCGATCGCGTTCATGATGAACAACGCGCGTGGTCTCATCTGCGTTGCGATGGAAGGCGAAAGGCTCGACGAGCTCGATATTCCCCTGATGGTTCCGCGCAATACCGAAGTGCTCAAAACGGCGTTCACCGTGTCCGTGGACTATATCCCAGAAACAACAACCGGGATTTCTGCTGCCGATCGCGCAGCGACCGTTCGGGCCCTCGTCACCGACGGCTCTCGTCCCGAGGATTTTGCGCGTCCAGGACATATCTTCCCGCTGAGAGCCCATCCAAACGGCGTTCTCTCTCGTCCGGGCCACACGGAAGCAGCGGTTGACCTTGCCCGGCTTGCTGGTCTTTCACCATCCGGAGTGATCTGCGAAGTGGCAAACGACGACGGAACGATGGCTCGGCTACCCGAGCTGGAAGTGTTTGCTGAAAGACACGGTCTCCAGCTAATCACGATCGAAGATCTCATCGCCTATAGAACGTCCAGCCTGTCTTCTAAGGCCGCATGATTTTCGGAACTGCAGGCGCGATTTCCATTGGGGAATCGCGCCGAAGCTAAAGATGGACGTCAGCCGACGGACGGGTAGCAAAGTACGGCTGCGTGCGACATGTCCGCCATCGGATAGCTTTTTACGGGACGCTCCCTTCCCGTTGGTCTTTAGGCGGCTAAAAAACGCCCAAGTCTCGCGCCGCCGCGGCTCCTAAGGCTAATACATCCAAGGGTGGGTCGGTCGCCAACACGTTTTCGGCCGTAGCGTTAGACCTGGATGGCGAAATAACTGAGCTCAGATCTCAATTGGCTCAAAAACTGCTATTGCAGAATGAGCAATTAAAGCAACTGCTTGCGCGTTATAGCGGGTATGGAGTCAAGCGGACCAAGTGATTTCGGTGTGGCCGGACCAGCATCCGACACGAGCTTGTTGTTGTCGTCTGAAAGATAAAGCCCTTTAGCGCCCGCTGCAGCAGCCCTAGCCGTAGCTTTGGGTTGCCGTCGACTTCCGCAGAGAAAATCAGGGAGTCGGATTCTTTTGAACTATCCGCTCAAGACTCAAGGTTTACCGCCGCCAATGTTCACTGTATGTTCTGCTTCTCCATAGCGAGGTTGATGGACAGTGAGAATCGATACCCGATTGCATCGAGATAAGAAGCGCTTAGCGCAAACAAAGCTGACTTCGTTGGCCGACGACCATCCTTTGCGGGAGAAATATTACCTCTGGATACAAGAACTCGATGACCTGATGGCCGGAAGCGAGGCTAGGTTCTCTGAAAGTGACTCTCGGAAGAATAACGCCGTCGTGCAAGCCGAACCGAGGGGAGTGGACGATGGTGATGAAGTCCTTGGTGATGAAATAGGTAGAACGGGAATCAATTTGCCTGTCGGCCCGGGAGTTGCTTGCAATGACAAGCGCCCAGTTCATTCTAGGCAGGCAGACCGGTTGAAATGCTCGGCAGGCGTTGACGAGCGAAGAAAAGAACTAATGGCCGAAAACCAATGGCTTCGTGACATGCTTGGGCGATATGGCAATGCGGTCGACGACGGGCGAAGGCACCGCGCCGCGTCCCCTAGCGGGGGGGCAGCCAGCAAACGATGCCTCTGACGGGCCAGTTGTCGCGCTTCTCGATAAGCCCCTATCGAATAAACGTTGAATGCTCTACCCTACAAAGCTCCAAGAAGCTTCGGTTGACCGAGATGACTTTGGAAAAGGGCAAAACCTACCACATCAATGGCGAAGGCACGAAGCGGCAGGAGGCAACCCTACGTCAACGCCTTCGGCTCAAGTGGCTGCCTTTTGGAGACGGCGCCAAACCCGAGGCGATTGATCAATACGAGAGGTTTCTTGCCCTGGCGGATGATGAACAGCGCGTGTTTGTGGCGACCCTCGACGCCGATGAAGCCGAACTTTACATCGCATTGATGGCCGCCAGGGCGATGTATGTCGACCCCACCGGTCGTAAAGATGGAAGCATTACGGAAGCCAAGGTTAAGGCCCATCCCGAACGGGATCAATGGAAGCCGGAGTAACGCGCCGCTGGGGCAGTCTTGCTGCCTGTCAGGACCAGTGCGTCGCCACCTCATCCTGCCAAGCATTCAATTTTTACCGGAACGGCATGTGCGTGATGCTTAGCGTTCGCAAGCCGACGCGGTGAAATATTTGCCTCCTGTGGCGGGTGCTTGGTCAAACTGAGAGGCGTCGCGTTGGTTGTGAACAGCAAGCCCGCGAAGATGCGTAAGTAAATTGAGAATGCTTTTCCGAGCGGCTGTTCCCGTAGCTTCCAGTTTTCACATTCCGGGGACAGCCAGTACACTTCTGATGTGTGACCCATAGTCGCTGACGCGTCACCATTCTGTCGCTTCTTCGTCCTCGCCCTATCTCCAAGCGAGATACTCGGTCTGAACTAGGAGATACCCATGCCCGATACGACCGCATCTGTTCCCGCGCCAAAAGACCCCCACCTCCGCAAGCTCGCCAACTGCATTCGGTTCCTTTCCATGGACGCGGTCCAGAGGGCCAAAAGCGGTCACCCCGGCATGCCAATGGGCATGGCAGACATCGCGGCCGTGCTTTTCTCTGAGTTCATGAAGTTTGATAGCAAGGACCCTTACTGGTACGACCGTGACCGGTTCCTGATCTCGAACGGTCATGGCTCGATGCTGCTCTACAGCCTTCTGTATCTGACCGGCTACGAGGACATGACCATCGATGAGATCAAGAATTTTCGCCAAATCGGTTCGCGAACAGCAGGACACCCAGAATACCATCACGCGACAGGCATCGAAACGACGACCGGTCCACTGGGGCAGGGGCTTGCCAACGGGGTCGGCATGGCCCTGGCCGAGCGGATCATGAACGCAAAGTTCGGCGACGATCTTTCGAACCACTACACCTACGTCTTCCATGGCGACGGTTGCCTGATGGAGGGCATCAGCCAGGAAGCCATCGCGCTCGCAGGACACCTGAAACTCGGGAAGCTCATCTATTTCTGGGATGACAACTCGATTTCCATCGACGGCGCGACCAGCCTCGCCGAGTCCGATGACCATCAGGCGCGTTTCCGTTCGGCCAACTGGCATGTCCTGCAGATCGACGGACACGATACCGATGCTATCAGGGCAGCGATCATCGAGGCGCGGAAGGTCACCGACCGACCCTCGATGATCGCCTGCAAGACGATCATCGGTTTCGGCTTCCCGACAAAGGCCGGTACCCAGAAAGCGCACAGTGATGCGCCTGGGGAGGAAGAGATTGCGGGCGCAAGAAAGCTCCTGGGCTGGTCGTCGCCTCCGTTCGAGATCCCAGGTGACCTGCTTGAGGCGTGGCGCTCCATTGGCTCAAAGGGGCAAAACCAGCGGATGGCGTGGGCAGTACGCGTCCAAACCGCGAACGATGAGATCCGCACGGAGTTCGCGCGCCGGATGAAAGGTGAGTTGCCGCACGACTGGCGCAAGGCGATCGAGGCGGCCAAAAGTGAGTTGCTGGCAAGCGAGAAGGATATGGCCACTCGCCAAGCCAGTGGCACCGTCCTTAATCATCTGGCTGAAGCCCTGCCGGAATTGATCGGAGGTTCAGCCGATCTGACGCCATCCAACAACACGAAAGCCAAATCCCAGGTCGAGATCGCCCCCGGTCAGTATGCGGGCTCCTACATCCATTATGGCGTCCGCGAGCATGGTATGGCCGCCACGATCAATGGCATCGCCCTTCACGGGGGATTGATCCCGTACGGGGGCACGTTCCTGACGTTCTCTGATTACGCACGACCTGCCATTCGCCTTGCCGCCATGATGGAAATCCGCTCGATCTTTGTGATGACGCACGATTCTATCGGATTGGGCGAAGATGGGCCGACCCATCAGCCAGTCGAGCATCTGTCCGCACTTCGGGCAATCCCAGGGCTCGCTATTTACCGCCCGGGTGATCCGATTGAAACGGCAGAATGCTGGGAAGCAATCCTCGACGCTCCCCGCAGAGCTGCTCTCATCGCACTGTCCCGGCAGCCAATGCCATTGCTGCGCAGGGACCCTGGAAGCGAAAACCTGTCAGCCAAAGGCGGGTACGTGCTGCTGGAAGCGGAAGGAGGCGAGCGTCAGCTGACTATCATGGCGACCGGCTCAGAACTCCATCTGGCGGTTCAAGCTCGGGATCGGCTGCAGGCCGGAGGTATTCGGACCGCCGTCGTCTCGATGCCATGCCGACTATTGTTCGAGGCTCAGACGCCCGAGTACAAGGGGAAGGTACTCGGCGCCGGATCTGCGCGGGTCGCTGTAGAGGCTGCCGTCCAGGATAGCTGGGACCGATATCTCGGGTTCAACGGTCGGTTCGTGGGTATGCATAGCTTCGGCGCATCCGGAAAGATCGACGACGTTTACAACAAGTTCGGCATCACAGTGGATGCCGTGGTCAAAGCCAGCGAGGAAGCTCTGGCCTCCGGTTCGGCTTGAAGGCTGTCTATCGTGTACCCCAAGGTGCTAAGCGCACCTTGGGGGCTGCCGCATAGCCTGTTCTATATCTTCGATGATTTCGATCTAGTTTTTCGCCATTCCGCTTTACTAGGCGGCACCCCAACTAAGACCCCAAAATCCAAACGATTGGGCGTCGGCGGTTAGCGTCGGCTTGGCCCGTGGGACAACAAGCATGACAAAGTCAAATGTAGAATTCGGCCTCGATACCTTTGGGGACGTAACACACGACGCCAACGGCCAGCCTGAAACGTATGCTCAGGTCATCCGGAATGTCATCAAGGAGGCCGTAGCAGCCGACCAGGTTGGGATCGATTTCTTCGGGATCGGCGAACACCATCGCGAGGATTTCGCGATATCCAGCCCGGAAACTGTTCTTGCGGCCGTTGCGACGGTGACCGAAAGGATCAAGCTGGGTTCGGCCGTCACGGTGCTGAGTTCGGACGACCCCGTGCGCGTTTATCAGCGGTTCGCAACTGTCGACGCAGCGTCCAACGGCCGCGCAGAGGTCATCCTGGGCAGGGGGTCTTTCACTGAGTCTTTCCCGCTCTTTGGGTATTCGTTGTCCGATTACGACAAGCTGTTTGAGGAGAAGGTCGAGCTTTTCGCCCAGCTCCTTGAGCAGAAGCCAGTTAGCTGGACGGGGATGACGCGGCCGCCTTTGAATGGTCAGCGCGTGTTTCCCCTTGTCGAGAAAGGCCCGCTGAAGACGTGGCTAGGCGTTGGCGGAAGCCCAGATTCCGTCATTCGTGCTGCGCAGTATGGACTTCCGATGATGCTAGCCATCATCGGCGGGAGCCCTTATCGTTTCAAGCCATTCGTCGATCTATATCGTAACGCCAATGAGCAGCTAAAGCATCCGGCAATTCCCGTTGGTGTTCATTCCCCGGGCTATATCGCCGAGACCGATGCCGCTGCAAAAGCAGAGTTCTGGCCGCATTTCCGCGCCATGCGAGATCGTATTGGCCGTGAACGGGGCTGGGGTCCTGTTAGCGAGAGAGACTACGAAGCCGAAATCGATCAGGGCTCGCTGTATGTCGGCTCACCGGAGACCGTGGCCGCAAAGCTTGCGCCGGTTATCGAGAACCTTGGCATTCAGCGGTTCCAGCTGAAATACAGCATCGGAACGATGCCGCATGAGAAATTGGTCCAGAGCATCAGGCTATTCGGTGAAGAAGTGGTTCCAAGGGTGAAAACTACACTTGCCAAGGAAGTGGCAGCGTAACCCCCAACAGCCGGAGGTCGATCGCTTCCGAGAAAGCTCTCGCCGCTCTCTTTGCCAGTATGGGTGAGGTCAGGAGCAGGCTGGACCTCCAGCTTGCCTCTTCCCTTGGGTGAAACAAAAAATACCGTTCCGGCGGTCAATTCGTGGGATAACTGAGGCGAGGGGCTTCCAATCAGCAGTCCTTATCGTCGGGTTCTACGTCAACTACCTCGGGCTCACCACGGACAGTGAAATCGATAAGCTCGATTGGTGCGTTTCCTCCAATCTGGAGCCATAGTTCTACCATGGTCGTGATCTCGTAAAGCGCGCTGCCCCTCGGGATACAAACTCATCAGTTAACGACGACGTTCTCCTGCAGTCTCGCCTCAAACCGGCTCATACCGTTCATTGGCATTGCGCGTGAAAGATCTCTGTCACAACGGTATTATTCGAAACGGAAATACGCGCACGGTCACGACTTCTGAATGCCCGGCTACGGAGATTCAAGGCCTCTGACCCCGGCGCTTATCGTTTCGAGACAGGTAGCCGTTCACCGGCTCTCACCGCGCCTTTCAGTCGATTGCCCGATGGCGCTAATGGACAGACATAGCGGGAAGAATAGGCGCACGAAGGAAAATAGGAGAAATTGAAATCGAGTATCAATGCGCCGTCTGGACGGACAACTCCGAGATCCGCTCCCTTGATGGTGTCGAGGAGATATCGGCCACCGCCATATGTCTCGGTCCCTGAGGTCGCGTCGACAAACGGCAGGAACACGCCACCGCCGTACCCTTCAATCCAGTAAAGGGTTAATTCGCCGCCCAATCTGGCCTCCAGCCCCGATGTACGAGAGAACGCATGCATCGACAGGTCACCATCCGCTCCTGTTGCGACGGTTATCCGTTCCGGCGTGACTGCGACAAGCTGTACCGTCAAGCGCAACGAGGGATCATAAGAAAATGTCGTCGGCCCTTCGAACGTCTTGCGGTCCGCCAATTCAATTGGCGACTGAGGATGGTCGCGAAACAGGGTCGAACGGGTGTCGCACCAAAGCCTCCAGGCAGCAACCACGTCCGGGCTAGAACGTACCTCGTAGTAGAGATTTGCGATCTTCTCGCGCCATTCCCACAGGTGTTGTGTCTCGTTCAAATCATATCCTCCCATGCCGGAAATTTCGCCGCTCTCGTCATCGAAACGCTCGCCCCAATCATCGCGGCGTAACTTTAAGCAATCACGCACCGTTCCGAAAGATGCGGTCTAAACACCGCCTACAAACGAAAGTCGGTGCACCGCCGGTGCCTCACAGCCTTGAAGATGCAAACCGCCCTGATGATGCCACGCGACGAGGTTCGATTATGGTTCTTCTCTAAGCATCGTCGAGGTGAGTGGCCCTGTTTCGGTCCCTGGTATTGAGCGCGAGAAGGCCCGCGCCGGCGTCATCGCGGGCGTGACGCCTTGTTTGGGGGACCGCGCATTCAGTGATAAAATCGCAGACAGGTTGGTAACCAGTCCCACAGACATTTCGAGGCACGGAGGCTCTGATGAACGGGCTAGTGGCGGTTGACAGCGTCGAGGTTCGGGTTCTTGTCGACAATCTCACAGACAATCTTTCCACGGTGCCTTTATTTGTGGAGACGGAGGTCGCGGCCATAGAGCGGCGGCGTCGTGGGATGTGGATCATGGGCGGCAAATGCCTATGTTGCGCGGCCCACGGTCTGGCTTGTCTCGTTACCATTCATCAAGGAGGCGTCACGAGAACTATACTATTCGATACCGGTCCCGAAGACCGCGTTCTCGAGCAGAACGTCGCGCGCCTCGGCGTCGAGCTTGGGCGTGTTGAGGCAATCGTTCTATCGCACGGCCACTGGGATCATTGCGGAGCGATGCTTTGTGCCTTGCAACTCATCCGGGACCGCAATGGGGGCAATCCAGTCGCCTGCTACGTCCATCCGGACATGTTCGGAAAACGTGCCCTCAAGCGGCAAGATGGGTCGTTGCGCCTCATGGAAGACGTGGCCAGCTTGGAAGAACTTGCCTCCTTCGGCGCTGCCACAGTCAATACGAGGGAGCCGCAGCTGTTATTGGAAGGATCGGCTTACGTGAGCGGCGAGATACAGCGCGTGACCACTTTCGAACGGGGATTTCCCGGCCAATATCGGCAGTCCACGGACGGCAGCGGATGGGTGTCGGACGAGCTGATGATGGATGAGCGCTTCCTGGCCGTCAACGTTACCGGGAAAGGCCTGATCATTTTCAGCGCCTGCTCACATGCGGGCGTGATCAATGTACTGACGCACGCAAAGTCGAGCCTTCCCGGTGTGCCGCTCCATGCCGTCGTGGGCGGGCTGCATCTTGTCGGACAGAACGAGCGGATCATCCCGGCGACCATCGAAGCGTTGGCGTCGTTCGACCTTGCCACCATCGCTGCAGGCCATTGCACCGGGTGGCGAGCCATGAACGCGCTGGCGAACGCTTTTGGCGACAGCAAGATCGTCCCATTATCTGTTGGAAAGCGGATCTCGTTTTGATGCGGTAACCGTGTCGCCTAAACGCATGCCCGCGAGCAGTAATCCCTCGGGGCGAGCGAAATGATCCCTTCTGTGCAAACTCATTACAAAACGCCTCCACTCGGTGAACACGTCATTAACCGAGCAAGAAGTGTTCCCTGACTTACGACTTCGTACTGCTCTCGGCCTGCGGAGTGCATTTGGGCGCCATCAGCGACAGAAACTGCCGGGCCTATGTTTTGGTTGAGGCTCGAGCCGCGGATTCGACGATAACATTTGGGGTATCGACGCGTCGTCCGTAAGCAGTTAGCCGACCACGCTCGACTCGAAGTTCCAGGGCATCAGAGCGTCGATATCCTGCGCGGGCCATCCATTGGCCATGCGAACTAAGGTCTGTGTCAGCCAGGCGAGCGGATACGCTTCCTCGGTGACGGCCGCATCGAGATCGACTCCAACATAGTCGAAGCTCAGCGTCCTGAACACAAATCCTGCGGACCGATTCTATGAGCGAGCGGGGTTCGCACTAGAGGCGGAAACGCTCGAACGCCGCCGGTTTTCCAAGGCAGTACCAACATCCTGATTTCGCGCCGCGCCCAAGCCATGGTGCAAAGTCATGGTAGTCGCCACCAAGAGCCTGGATCGGACCAGGGGCATGATAACCGGGCGGCGGCCGATCGTGGTTCGCGCCCGAGGCGGTTTCCTCGAAGATGCGGATACACTCGACCTTGCGTAGCGCGTCGAGCTGTGCCGCGACCGTTTGTTCGCGGGTGGAAACGCGCGTAGCCGATCAGTGCCAACACTTCCTCATCACGCTGCGGCGCTCACATCGTATTCGAAATGAATGCGATCATAGGGAAACTCGATTCCATTCTCTGTCCGGTTGATGACACCAGCATTGACGAGAGTCGTCACGTCACGATGAACGGCCTGCACATCGCGGTTGACCCGACGCGCGACCTCGCGGATCGACAGCGGCCCGTGTCCCGCGAGCGCCTTGACGATAGCGAGGCGGGAAGGCGCGAGCACTCGGTGCATGTCATCGTAGGAGGTGAAGTTGACCGAAGGTACGGCCTCTGCTGTCTCCCCTGCAAGCGCCCGCCTTCCGGCCTCGACAAAGCGAGCCTTGGCATCCGCTATGGTACTCAAGCGCACAGTCAAAGTTGTCATCTGAGCATCCTTTCCATGTCAGCTTGGAAGGCATCGTAAAGTGCTTCAAGGGACGTAAATTCGATGGCTTCTTCGCGGTTACCCAAGTGCCGGTGATCGCCTTTCCCGCGCTCATTGTCATAGCGGAGAACGCACTCACCGTTCACAACGAAGGCCAGCCGATACTTGAACGGGTGCGTGCTGCCCGGAACCGGGTTGGGTAGGTGCCATAACACGACCTCAAAATAAGTCTTGTCATTGATCACCGTTCGCGGTTTCGCGATCGGTCTGGCCTTCATGTTGTTATTGATAACAACACTCTGGCGTTGTTGTCAATAACAACGCTCTCAATGGATGGGCAGCGCTCATGGGGAATAAGGAAGGCACAACAGTCGTCGCTGAACGATATGAAGAATAATTCAGCAGGATTTTCCACGCCCGACAGAGCATCACTGTCTGGGCGACCGGCCTGCCAGGTGCGTTCATTTGGATGGTCAGGTAGGTGCTGTTGACGCAAAAGATCGGCAATAAACATCGGCAAGTCTCACCTTGTGACCTAGGATAAGTAGCTGATTTATCTTCGTAACATGGATGCTAAAGATCGGCAAAAATCCCAACATGGGGCAAATTTCGAAAATCGGCAATCAACATCGGCAATGTTCTTGAAATAAGCAGGTTAACCCACTAAATATCATCGTGTTTTAGAGTTTCAAAGATCGGCAAGAATTGGCAGAAGAAGTTCCAACCCGCATTGAACCGGCTTTTTTCGAGGATAGCATACCTTCCTCGATCTCTGATCTCGTTGTGGAGATTCAGGCAGCATCTGGAAAGCTCGGCCAGGGCCTTCACAACGACTCGGCCTTCGAACTGTCCGATCTCGTAAGGGTAATGAACTGCTACTACTCAAACTTGATCGAAGGTCACAATACACGTCCCAAGGACATCGAGCGAGCACTAGCGGGCGTTGAGATTGAAGAGGCCACTCGTCCGCTGGCCTTGGAAGCAAGGGCACATGTAATCGTTCAGCGGGAAATCGATCGCTTGAACAGAAATGGCACATTGCCTCCACCGACATCGTCCGAGTTCATCGTTTGGGTACATCGCCGCTTCTATGAGGAGATGCCGGAGGAATTCCGCTTCGTCGAAGGCCGTGAAGGACCTAAGGTCGAGATCGTTCCAGGCGCGTTCAGATCAAAGAGCGCCGACGATGTTTCCGTCGGTCGACACCAGCCGCCGTCCTCTCAATATGTCAAAGCGTTCATGGACTACTTTTCCAAGCGCTACGCGTCCACCCAGGTGGGGGCGACAACCAAGATTGTTGCCATCGCTGCCGCGCATCACCGGCTTAACTTCATCCATCCGTTTATGGACGGAAACGGTCGGGTGAGCCGATTGATGTCGCACGCTATGGCTCAGGAAGCAGGTGTAGGCGGGAAAGGATTGTGGTCGATCTCGCGTGGTCTAGCCCGTGGACTGAAGGACAAGGGCGAGTACAAAAGGCTGATGGATCATGCCGACCAGCAACGCATGAACGATAGAGACGGTCGAGGAAACCTGTCCGCAAAGGCTCTGCAAGACTATTGCGAATGGTTCTTGTCGGTGGCCCTCGACCAGATTCAGTTTTCCAATGCTGTATTCTCTTTTGACACGCTCGAAAGCCGTTACCGCAAATTGGTAGAAGATGTTATCGACGACAAGCGTGCTCCGGACGTCATCTCAGCCGTCCTCAAACATGGCTCGATAAATCGCGGCGATATTGGCTTTATCACGAAGTCGCCCGACCGTACTGCGCGGAACACATTGAAGGCGCTGCTCGATCATGGTTTCCTGAAGTCCGCTTCGCCGAAGACACCCGTACGCTTAGCCTTCCCGCTAGACTACCGCGAGCGGCTGTTCCCCAACCTTTTCACGGAAGGGGAGATTGCCGCCCCAAAGCCCTCTGTCCCGTCGTTCCTTGCTCAGAAGCGTACACAGGAGGTGGCCAAACGGTCCTGCTTTCCGCCGCGCTTCGATGAAGATGAGGAGTTCCAAAAACGTGTTACCGGAATTGTGGCATTGCAGAAGTCGGTTGGCGCGAGAAGTACACTTGGCAAAATTGCGGCTCAAGAACTCGCAACTACTGAACCAGCAAGGGTGGACTGGAAAGCTGTCGAGGATCGCGTGATCGCCGAAAGCATCGGAGAGCACGGTCAATCTCGTGCACAAGTCATTCAAGCGCTAAGCGAACATAGCCCTGGCGCAGTGTCGGATAAGCAGAAGGACGATATTGAGAAACGCGTATTTGCTGCCGCACCAGCGTTGGTGGCGAAATACAACAAGCGCATCATGGACAGAAAGCCAAGGCGTTAAGTTTGGGAAAACTCGGCATTCGATTTTCCGCCAAAAGCAACAGATATGAAACCGCTCGGGTGTTCCATAAGATAGATTACGCCACAACGGATTGTAGCCGCAAAGTTAAAGTGTCCTGTTTCTGCAAAGTAGAAATGTCACTCTCTCCCCGGTTTTGATGACGGCGGAGATTGCAGATGGGATTGATAGCGATGAGCGAGCGTGATCTGCAGCGGATCGAGATTTTATCGAAGGTGGTCGACGGCCGGATGACCATGGTGTCGGCGGCGCATGCGCTTGATCTGAGTGAGTGCCAGGTGCGTCGGCATTTGCCGCCGGCGGCAATCCTGTCATGGTGGAGGCGGACCCCACGCAGGATAGATCTCCCTTACTGCAAGCCTCATGGAGGCAGTTCATTGACTGCGAGGGTTCGTGGTCGGAGTGTTGGCGCGACATCAAAAAGGCTGTCTTCCGGAGGCAGCCTTTTCCTTTTCTACCGCTTCCTGAAAACATTGCCGACCCGATACAGGTCGTAGGCAATGCAGACGCTCTGGACCATCCGATGATGGAGGTAGAGCCGATCGTCGAAGTCGGCCGACACCACTGCACCAGCCTCGATCCTAAAGACCTCATGAGGTTCCAGACCGCTGTTGTCGAGCAGCAGGGCTTCATCCGCCTGCTTCAGCGCCGCCGCCAGCTTGTCCAAGGATCCTTCATATCGCCTGCGGATGTCGTCCTCGGGGATGTCGTGGCCGCCAGCTTCGACACGCTGCCTGACGCGCTCGATGTTCCTTTCGACCGTATCCAAGCCAACGTAATAGAGGCCGACCGAAAACCCGGCCGCCTTCGCGTCGCGCATCAGATTGATGGACTGCTGGCTGCTCAGGGTGGTCTCGTAAATGAACGATGTCTTCGTTTCGATCATCTCAGCGAGCTTGCGGATTGCCGCCCTGCCCGCTGCCATGGCCGCCGCTCGGCCGTCACTGGTTCCGGTCAGCTCCTTGGCGATCTCATCGGCATTGATCCAAACGCCGTCGAGCTGCAGCTTCGCATAGGCGCTGGACTTGCCGGACCCATTAGGGCCGCCGAGAATGATGCATGATGGCTGAGACAATTACTGCCTCGCGGCAGCAGCAGGAACACGGATGTCCTCGTGTTCGGCGCGATCCTTGGCCTCGTTTTCGAGATCCCGGTCGGAGATCGGCAAGCCCAGACGACGGCGCTCGGCAATTGCTTCCCGGCCGATCTGCATCAGGGCTTCCTTGTTTTCATCGTACTTCTTCAGAAGCATGGTCGATCTCCTATGCCTTCAATATAGCGCTTCACGCCCCTGTCGGCAAATATCGCTTGTCTCAGGTTCCGTCGACGGCAACACTTATTGCAACAGGCCGCGGGAGACGGCCTTGAAGCCCTTGGACATCTTCCGTTTCTTGCTCTGACCTTGACCCCGCGGCTCACCCTGCGGGGTTCTTTTTTCGGTGCATCCCAATCCGGAAATCGATAGGCGGCAGCCCCTCTATCGGCTCTTCCTCAGGATCGTCGTCTTCGTCCGCGAAAGCACCCCGTGGCAATTGCGCCGCGATCCTGTTCGAGTTCATCCGGAAAAGGACACTGTTGGCCTTGAGCGCAAGCTGCCTCACGATCTCGCGCAGCTTCTCGTGATCCCCACACCCCTCCTCGGCCGCGTGCAGCTCCCGAACGAGATCAATGATCGGATCTGGCACAAGGTTCGCGATCCGCTCGACGGTCAATTCCCCAGTCATGCCCCCTGTCCTTCTACTCTCTCAGCTTCGCTGATCTTCGGAGGTGGCGGCGAATGCCGAGCCATCAGCAGCCGCCACCGCCTCTTCCGCACCAATTGTCGGCATCTCGAGATAGATAGTTCGCCCTACCAGCGTTTTTCCGATACCTGCTGGATCAGGTCGAAAAACGCCGACCCCAGCAGCAGAAATTGCCTAGACCGCTCGCCGCCGGCGCGCCGATCATCAACGACCCCGCGCAATTCCGCAAAGAGGTCAGGCAACCGCTACACCTAATCAAGAACTGTCAAATGGCCAACCTGGGCTTGGAGGAATGCCGCGGCATCTTCCAGTTTGCGGCGATCCGCTATGCGTTCCAGGTCCAGATACAGTGTGCCTTTCGCTCGATCCGAAATTTTTCGGGCTAACGTGGTCTTGCCTACCTGCCGTGCGCCGATCAGCGCGGCGTGCCGCCGCGACATGCCAGGCGTAAAATACATTGATCGGCTAACTTGAAGAGTGTCAGAAACTTGAATATATTTCTGACAGGAGAATTACCATGCAACGACTGACATCCCAAATTCTTGCTTATGCCGAGCAATTGCCGGAGGGTACGGCCCTGTCCGCAAAAAGCCTCCTGCATCTCGGAAACCGGGCCGCAGTGGACCAGGCTTTGTCGCGCCTGCATGAGCGTGGCGAACTGATCAGGGCTGGGCGTGGTATTTATATGAAGGCGATCAAAAGCCCGTTCGGAAGCAGGCCGCCGACCGTCGAGCAAGCGGTCGAGGCAATCGCACATCAACGTGGCGAGGTCATCGTTTCGAATGGAGCGGCGGCGGCCAATGCCCTTGGACTCACGACGCAGGTTCCGGTTCGCTCCATCTACCTGACCTCTGGCCGCAGCCGGACGATGAATGTCGGAAGCCAAAAGGTCGAGCTCAAGCACGTCCCTCGCTGGCAGTTGTCGCTCGCTAGCCGGCCGGCCGGCGTCGCTGTACGCGCGCTCGCCTGGCTGGGGCCGGAGCGAGCGGAGGATGCTCTCTCAAGCATCAAGCGGAAACTGCCCCCCGAGGCGTTCAATGAGCTTGTTGCTGCAGCACCCCAGTTTCCGACCTGGCTCGCACGAAGCGTCGGAAAGGCAGCACATGGCTGATCATTTCCTCAAGCTCTCATCCGAGGACAAGCGAGAGGTTCTCGCAATTGCGTCAGATCGATTGAAGCGTCCAGTCCACTTGCTCGAAAAGGACGTTTGGGTCGTCTGGGCGCTTCAAACACTCTTCATCACGGCGCTTGGTGAGAGCCTTGTCTTCAAGGGCGGGACTTCGCTCTCGAATGCCTACGGCGCCATTCGACGATTCTCGGAAGACGTCGACGCCACATACGACATCCGAGGAGAAGCGATGGCCGAGCGAGGTGCGACGGCGACTACCGATGTGGGTGGGCGACACGGTTGCACCAGTCATGAGGGCGAGAAGCCGATAAGAGGCTTCGGTCACCCGGTGACCTTGCATTCAGACGTGTCGGCTTGTAAACCGCCCGCCCGACTGAAAACATGGACTGAAGAATTCTGATGAAACGGTATTTTTGGACGTTGGACCGCGAGGACCAGCCGACGCGAAGCGGTCTGTCCACGGAGAACGAACTTATCGCCATCCTCGAGACAGAGGATCTGCCCTGCGTGATGCCTTCCGATTGGCTTGTGGCCACGATGCAGATGGACATCGATGGAAGCGGCCTCGCGATCCATGAATCAGCATATGATCCCAAGATGCCATGGAAGCTTCAGATGAAACTGGCCGCGTGATTGAATACCGTGCTGAGTCTGCGTTGACTTTGTGACGCAAAGATTGGCTCCCTGATCGGTGCTGACGCCAAAACGCGCGAATTCAAGGCCGCGCACAGGACCGCTATACAGACCGCAGTCCTGTGCGCGCCAGTCCATCGCTGGAAGCGCAACGGTTTGCAAAGATGTTGAGCCGCGAGCTGTATGAGGATCTCGAACCCGACGCAGGCTCGATCCCTCCATTCCTGATGTTGCTTTTAAGACAGTGGACGGGGCGTCAGATGTATGCCTGCAAGTGTGCAGCGGACCGAGCCACCTGCCCTCTCCACGGTTGGGATATGGAGGGGAACCAATTTCACTACACTCTCGATCGCTTCTCTTTGATCCGCAGTGAGAGCTTCGGCAGCCGTGGTCGACAAGGCAAGAATACGGTTTCCGTTCCCCTGCAACTCCAGAGCATTGCCTGCGAACTTGGTGATCTGATCACTGCTGAGTTCAATGACCTTCCGTCCGGACGAAGAAAGTCGTTCGTGAATTTCAGCCCGGCGACTCTCATTCGTAATCATTTCGCTGCCAAGAAGCGCGACATCCGTTCCAACACACATCAGAACGTTCGTGTGATAGACCGGCCTCCCGCGCCCATCTGTTGCATCGAAGACCATCGGTTCGAAATTGAAGTGCGTGGCAAATCGCTCCAACGCGATGGGGTCGGTACGGTCTGAGCGAACCGCATATGCAACACGATCCAAGTGATCCAGAACCATCGCGCCAGTTCCTTCCAGGAAGAGGCCGTCAAGCTCGAGACCTGAGTAGTCTATGATAGACTGAACACGATATCGGCGCTTGAGAAACTCGATGATGTCCGTTCGTCGTTCGCGACGGCGGCTTTCCGCCTTCATTGGATAGATTGCAACGTGGCCTCCGGCGTGGGTGGAGAACCAGTTGTTGGGAAATACGGAGTCCGGAGTATTGTTGCCGTGATCTTCAAAGAGGTGAACGGCCACCCCATGCGAACGCAATGTTTCCGCAGCTCCCGTGATCTCATCATACGCCTCCCGGGAGTAATCATCCTCTGAGCCGGACGTAGCCTGAAATGCGTTGTCGATCGCCGTCTCTGTATTGATCGTGAAGTGGTGCGGTCGCACCATGACGACTGCAGACGGGGCCTGAACTGAGCTTTGCTTGGACATATCGATACTCACTTTGCTCGCAGGTACATGCCAAACAGATCACGAGGATCGTCCGGATCGGCGATCATGTCCAAGTTGTGGAACAAACCAGTGCCCTGCAGCTTTGCGCGAACATATCGAAGCGCCGAAAAGTCCTCGACAGCGAAGCCTACGCTGTCGAAGACCGTGATCTGGCGCTCGTGGCGGCGCCCTTGGGCTTTGCCGTCAAGAACGCGCCAAAGCTCAGTGACCGGATAGTCGGATGCCATTTGCTGAATCTCACCTTCAATCCGCGTCTGCGGCTCAAACTCGACAAAGGTGTCAGCTCGAAGCAGGATATCACCGTGCAATTCAGTCTTGCCTGGGCAGTCCCCGCCGATCGCGTTGATGTGGACCCCGGCGCCCACCATGTTGTCGGTCAGTATCGTGGCGTACTGCTTGTCAGCCGTGCATGTCGTGATGATCTGCGCACCTTCGACCGCCGACTGTGCTGATGAACACGCGATGACATGCAACCCACTATCGGAGAGGTTCTTCAACGTTTTCGAAGTCGCCGAGGGGTCGATATCGAACAAGCGAACATGAGTGACGCCAAGAACTGCTTTCATTGCGAGCACTTGGAATTCGGCCTGCGCACCATTGCCGATAAGAGCCAATGTGGTCGGGTTTTTCGGCGCCAGGTGGCGCGCCGCCATGGCCGACGCAGCCGCTGTTCGCAGCGCCGTCAATAGCGTCATTTCCGTGATGAGAACCGGGTAGCCCGTTGCGACATCCGCAAGAAGACCGAACGCGGTAACCGTCTGCAGACCGTCCCGCGTGTTCTTAGGATGGCCATTGACATACTTAAATCCGTAAGTAGCACCATCCGAGGTCGGCATAAGCTCGATCACGCCATCCGTGGAGTGAGAGGCGACGCGGGGTGTCTTATCAAAAGCATTCCAACGACGGAAATTGTCCTCGATAGCGTCAGTCATCTCCAGCAGCATTGTCTCGATCCCAATGCGGTGGATGAGCTGCATCATGTTCTCGACGCTGACGAATGGCACGTAGGCTTTAGTTGACGGCGCAAGTGCTGGCATTTCGGTCTCCTTAGGTGTGAGGAGAAGCGTAGGCTGAGACAACGCTGCCGGAAATGCCAAGAGTCTGCAAAATCCGCCTGCCAGTTAGTCATTTTGCATACTCAAATTGACAATTTCGCCAAATCAGCTCGCGGCACGAGGACCCTTCCGCGTTGCGTATGATCCACTATGATGGCGTAAAAGTTCAGGATTAGTCAGTGACCAACCTCAAGAATCTTCCTCTGCCGACACTCAGGACATTTGAGTCGGCTGCGCGACACCAGAGCCTCGCAAAGGCAGCAGCCGAACTTAACCTGACGGATAGTGCAGTCAGCCATCAGATAAGACGACTTGAACTGGCGCTGGGTTGCGATCTGTTTGTCAAATCCGGCCGCGGCGTGGTCCTCAGCGACGCTGGGCGCATTTTTGCCAAGACCGTTTCGAACGCCATGCAGGACATTCTTGGAACGGCACTTCTGCTTGTTGACGCCGACCAGATCCATGGTCGCTTGGACATTGCTTGCCCGCCTATGTTCGCAAACACTTGGCTCGCAAAAAATCTCAACGATTTCTGCCAGGCCCATCCGACGATCGAGTGCCACATTCGTCTCGTGGAGAATCCACGCGTCCATGAATTGACGGACATAGATGTTGGGATCTCGTTTGGATCTGGCGGCTGGGTGGACAAGTGGTCCACTCTTCTCGCTCATGTAAACGTAACGCCTGTCTGTAGCCCCATTCTTTTCGAGCGCCTTGGGAGGCAGATAAGCCAACCCCGCGACCTTCGGCACGTAACATTGCTCCACCAAGACGATGGCTCGGAGTGGCGCCGCTGGTTTGCTGAGGCGGGGGCGGCAGATGCCGACAAGGAAGCAAAGCATCTTTATTGCAGCGATTTGGGGATGGCGATCGATCTGGCTATCCACGGGACAGGGGCAGCCCTCGTCAGCGACACCCTATCGGGCAGTGATTTCAAACGGGGGATCTTGATAAAGCCCGTGCCCGTTTCGATCGATGCGTTCGGTGGCTGGCATGTTGTTTGTAGCAATACCAGTATTCGGCGATCGGCTCCTCGTTTGTTCTTGCGATGGCTCCTTTTGCAGTTCGATCGCGGTAGCGCGTTGGCAACATTGCCGTCGGATTAGGCATTTTGCCTGATACTCATTCATGATTTCTTAGCTCGAATCCGGATAGGGCCGATGTAGCTGTTCGGATACATGATTTGGCGTCATGAATGGCGTGACGAATAGTCATTTGCGCATCAGCTCATAACCTCGCAAGTATGTCGCCAACAAAAAGCGGCATGGCCGCAGGGAACTTGAGAACATGACAAAACTGAGCGTGCGCGACATCCATAAATCCTATGGAACACACGAGGTACTGCGCGGTGTTTCCTTGGACGCGCAGGCTGGAGACGTCATCAGCGTTATCGGAGCAAGCGGCTCCGGAAAAAGCACGTTCTTGCGATGCATAAACTTTCTCGAGCGCCCGAGCAGCGGCTCGATCGCAATTGATGGAGAAACACTGGTTACCACAAGGGACCGTCATGGGGCTTTGCAACCCGTCGACAAGGCAAAGCTCAGGCTCGTTCGCAGCAAGTTGTCCATGGTCTTCCAAAACTTTTGCTTGTGGTCGCACATGACCGTAGTCGCCAATGTCTCAGAAGCTCCCATCAGCGTGCTGGGTCTGTCCAGAAACGAAGCTGAAGAGCGAGCAAAGGCGAACCTCGCCAAAGTCGGACTCGACGCTCGGGTCTACGACAAGTTCCCGTCGCAACTATCCGGAGGTCAGCAACAGCGCGTGGCTATAGCTCGTGCACTCAGCATGGACCCCGAGGTTATGTTGTTCGATGAACCAACATCGGCCCTCGACCCGGAGCTTGTCACCGAAGTCTTGAAGGTCATGCAGTCTTTGGCAGAGGAGGGTCGCACCATGGTGGTCGTGACACACGAGATGGGCTTCGCGAGGAACGCGTCTGGTCGCGTCGTTTTCCTCCATCAGGGCAAAATCGAAGAGGAAGGTCATCCCGACAAGATCTTCGGCAATGCCGAAAGCGAACGGCTTCAACAATTCCTAGCAGGGCGCCTCAAGCACTAAGCCTTTCAGGACACAACCAAAACAACAACCAGACGAGAGGAACGCATAGTGAAACTACCCCTTAATTCCATCTTTGCCGCAGTTTTGATCGCGTCGGCAGCCGCCCCCGCCTACGCCGCGGAAAAAGTGAGAATCGCGACCGATGCTACCTTCCCTCCATTCGAATCCGTCGACGCAAGCGGCAAGGTGGTTGGCTACGATATCGAGCTTATGGACGCAGTCTGCAAAGCGGCCAAACTCGATTGCGACATTTTCAATGCTGCATGGGATGGCATGATCCCAGGTCTTATCGATGGCAAATATGACGCGTTGATCTCTCAGCTCACCGTTACAGATAAGCGTCGCAAAGTAATCGCCTTCAGCGAAATCTATGAGCATCCGGTGTTCCGCTTTGTCGCTAAAAAGGGGGCGAACATAGAAATCACGCCCGAGGGGCTGAAGGGCAAGATGATTGCCGTCCAAACAGGCACTCCGATGGACGCATACGTAACCTCTCATTTCCCTGACGCCACGATCAAGCGCTACGACGGCGGCAGCGCTCCGTATCTCGAACTCGCCGCCGGCCGCGCAGACCTGCATATCAGCTATCAGGCCCAGATCATCCATAGCTTCCTGAAAAGTGACGACGGCAAAGGTTTCGAGCTCGTTGGTCCGCAACTCACAGGCAAGGACGCGAAGGAGTTCGGTGAAGGCGTCGCGATCGCCATTAGCAAAAAGAATCTCGAGTTGCTTGCAAAGGTGAATGAAGGGCTCGCTGCCATCAAGGCCGATGGAACTCTCAAGGCTCTCGACGCGAAGTATTTCGGCGAATGACGCGATGACGTCCCAATACATTCAAACTGTGCTGGCAGCGGGGTCTACGACCCTGCTGGTAGCCTTGGCCTCGCTCCTGCTGGCCACGCTGATCGGACTTTCGGGAGCACTCGCGAAGCAATCCGAGCACCGCGCCCTCAGGGCAGTCGCAACCGCATACACCTTCCTAGTCCGGGGAATCCCTGACTTGGTCGTAATGCTACTGATCTTCTACAGCCTCCCTGCCCTCATCAATCAGGTTTTCGAAGCAGTCGGGGTCGATTTCCAGGTAGAGTTCTCGGCGACCATTGCTGGCATCGCAAGTCTCGGGATCATTTTTGGTGCTTACATGACCGAGACTTTCAAGACTGCACTGCAGAACATTCCGCGAGGTCAGATCGAGGCCGCACATGCCTACGGGATGAGCGCCTGGCAAACGTTCCACCGTATCGTGATCCCCCAGCTTATAAGGCTCGCGCTGCCAGGCTTTGCCAACAATTGGCTGGTACTGGCGAAGGGAACCGCCCTCGTCTCCCTCATTGGACTGCAAGACGTAATGTTCCGAGCCAAGGGTGCCGCCGAAGCGACCGGGAAGCCGTTCACTTTCTATCTGGTGGCAGCGGCGTTTTACCTTTTTATCACGCTGATATCGATGGCATCCCTCGGCGTTGTGGCCAAGCGATATAGCGTCGGTGAACGAGGGCTGTCACATTGAACTGGGACATCATTCGAGAATACATCCCACTCTACATGCAAGGGGCGAAGCTGACGCTTCTTCTTACATTCCTCGCACTCGCCATCTCGTTTCTGCTCGCGCTGCCACTGGCGTTCGCCCGAAACAGCCGGAACCCTTTGATCCGCTACCCGGTCCTTGCCTATTCATGCGTCTTCAGAGGCACGCCACTGCTCGTGCAGCTATTCCTTATCTACTTTGGACTTGCCCAGTTCGAACTTCTCCGGACGAGCTTTCTTTGGCCGTGGTTGTCCAGCCCGATGCTCTGCGTTCTTGCCGCTTTCGTGCTCAACAGCACCGCGTATACGACGGAGATCTTCGCAGGTGGCCTGCGCCACATTCCTGTAGGCGAGATAGAAGCCGCGCGGGCTTTCGGGATGTCGGCCGTTGTCCAAGCACGCCGCATTCTCATTCCGGCGATGTTGACCCGATCGCTGCCGCTGTACGGCAACGAGATGATCATGATGCTGCATGCGACATCCCTCGCAAGTACCGTCACTTTGCTCGAAGTCACCGGTGTTGCACGCACAATCACCCTCAATGACTACATCCAACTGGAACCGTACCTAACGGCTGCCGGAATCTATCTGGTCTTCACGTTTGTCCTGGTCTCGTCGTTTCAGCTCGCCCAGCATCGGTGGGCTGGGTACCTCGAGCGTGGGCGGAACCGCTAATCCATCTGTCACTAACCCGGCGTCGGCCGGAAAGGAGCTAAATATGAACGACAAGCCGAACCTCGGCGCGCTTTTTGGCGCGGCCTCGGAGGCATCAACGTTTCTCGGGCTGGATAGTTGCTCTGATCTCGAGGGACTCTCGGCACCCGTTGCCATCCTAGGAGCGCCATGCGCCACTCCCTATGCCTCAGTTGGCGCTTACTGCCGAAACGCACCTCAGGCGTTGCGCCAGGCAACATCGTCCTTGACAGCCAACATTGACCGACACGATTTCGATCACGGCGGGCGCGTCTTTCCCGACGCTGGCCGCCGTCCGGTGGACTGCGGAGACTTGACCTTCGAGGAGCACGATGCCGCTGGAAACCGCGAACGAATTGCCTCGGCAGTTTCCACCATCATCAAAAAAGGCGCTATCCCCGTCTTGCTCGGCGGCGACGATTCCATCCCGATTCCGATGATCGAAGCGATTGGCGCAGCATCTCCCGGGCAGAAGTTCACGATCCTTCAGATCGACGCCCATATAGACTGGCGAGACGTGCACATGGGTGAAGACAAGGGGTTGTCCTCTACGATGCGTCGCGCGTCCGAGATGGAGCACATCGAACGAATTGTTCAGGTCGGAGCGCGTGGCATAGGATCTGCCGCGACGACTGATTATGAGGATGCTGTCTCGTGGGGCGTTAAATTCGTGCCCGCCTATGACCTCCACAAGAGCGGTATTGATGCGGTATTGGACAATATCCCAGAAGGAAGCAACATCATCATCTGCATTGACGCTGACGCGCTCGATCCGGCACTGGTCCCGGGTGTCATAGGTCGCGCGCCCGGTGGTCTTAGCTATTATCAAGCCGTCGACTTGATCAAGGGAGCTGCGAAGCGCGGGAAGATCGCGGCGATGGATTTCGTCGAATTCATGCCGGAACGTGACG
>Ga0207426_1000599_pt1 | contig 47456 bp, 36 predicted proteins | sample AraplaMF_Cvi_mMS_FD_184265 | JGI IMG/M metagenome (GOLD analysis project Ga0207426, IMG submission 184265) | Arabidopsis root microbial communities from the University of North Carolina, USA - plate scrape MF_Cvi_mMS (SPAdes) (version 2) | ecosystem: Host-associated > Plants > Roots > Endosphere... | reverse complement strand
AGGTAGACCTTGTGGCCGCCGACGACCGCCTTCTGGGTGTAGCCCTTGCGGCGATCCGGCATCTTCTCGCGCTCGCGCATCACGATGATGCGCTCGACCAGCTTCTCGACGATCTTTTCGGAAACCTGGGTGGCGCGCGCCGCCATCGGCTTCTCGTAGAGGCTCTCGACCGCATCGTCCTCGTCCTCATCGTCGCTGATGAGCTGCGAGTTGAGCGGCTGGCTGAGCTTGGAGCCGTCGCGATAGAGCGCGTTGGCCTTCAGCGCGAGCTTCCACGACAGCATGTAGGCGGACTTGCAGTCCTCCACCGTGGCGTCGTTCGGCATGTTGATGGTCTTGGAGATCGCACCCGAGATGAAGGGCTGGGCCGCCGCCATCATGCGGATGTGGCTCTCGACCGACAGATAGCGCTTGCCGATCTTGCCGCAGGGGTTGGCGCAGTCGAACACCGGATAGTGCTCGGCCTTGAGGTGCGGGGCACCTTCCACCGTCATCGCGCCGCAGATGTGGACGTTGGCCGCCTCGATCTCGCGCTTGGTGAAGCCCACGGCCTGGAGCAGGTCGAAGCCCGGAGCCGCAATGGCTTCAGCACCGATGCCCAACTGGTCGCGAATAAAATCTTCGCCAAAGGTCCACTTGTTGAAGGCGAACTTGATGTCGAAGGCGGTCGGCAGGGCCTTCTCGACCTTGGCGATGGCTTCATCGGTGAAGCCCTTGGCCTTCAGGGTCGAGGCGTTGATGCCGGGTGCGTTGGAGAGCGAGCCGTGGCCGACGGCGTAGGCTTCGATCTCCGCGATCTCGCTCTCGCGATAGCCGAGCGCGCGGAGCGCTGCGGGGACCGCACGGTTGATGATCTTGAAGTAGCCGCCGCCGGCGAGCTTCTTGAATTTCACCAGCGCGAAGTCGGGCTCGATGCCGGTGGTGTCGCAATCCATGACGAGGCCGATCGTGCCGGTCGGCGCGATCACCGTGGTCTGGGCGTTGCGATAGCCGTGCTGCTCGCCGAGCTGAAGCGCCGCATCCCAGGCCGCCTGGGCGTGGCTGACGAGATCAGCCTGCGGGCAGGAGACGAGGTCCATCGGCACCGGGTTGACGGAGAGCGCCTCGTAGCCGCTAGCCTCACCGTGCGCGGCGCGGCGGTGGTTGCGGATGACGCGCAGCATGTGCGCGGCATTCTTCTTGTAGCCGGGGAAGGTGCCGAGCTCGGCGGCGATCTCGGCCGAGGTCTTGTAGGTGATGCCGGTCATGACCGAGGTCAGCGCGCCGCAGAGCGCACGGCCTTCCTTGGAGTCATAAGGCAGGCCCATGGTCATCAGGAGGCCGCCGATATTGGCGTAGCCGAGGCCCAGCGTGCGGAACTCGTAGGAGAGCTCGGCGATCGCGCGGGACGGGAACTGCGCCATCATCACGGAGATTTCGAGCACGATGGTCCAGAGCTGGCAGAGGTGCTCGTAGCCTTCGACGTCGAAGCGCTTGGTCTCGGTGTTGTAGAACGTCAGCAGGTTGGCGGAGGCCAGGTTACACGCGGTGTCGTCCAGGAACATGTACTCGGAGCACGGGTTCGACGCGCGGATGTCGCCGGACGCCTTGCAGGTGTGCCAGTCGTTCATGGTGGTGTTGAAGTGCAGGCCCGGGTCGGCCGACGCCCAGGCGGCGTAGCCGATCTTTTCCCAGAGGTCGCGCGCCTTCAGCGTCTTCGTCACCTTCTTGGAGGTGCGGGCGTTCAGGTTCCAGTCGCCGTCCGTTTCCACGGCGCGCAGGAAGTCGTCCTTCAGCGAGACCGAGTTGTTGGAGTTCTGGCCGGAAACCGTGAGGTAGGCCTCGCTGTCCCAGTCGGTGTCGTAGGTGTCGAACTGGATGTCCTTGTAGCCTTGCTTGGCAAACTGGATGACGCGCTTGATGTAATTGTCGGGCACGAGGCTACGGCGCGCGAGCTTGATCTCGCGGCGGAGGGCAGGGTTCTTCTCGGGGTCGAAGCAATCGTCGCCCGAGCCTTCGCAGTTCACGCAGGCCTTCAGCACCGCCTTGAGGTGCTTCTGGTTGATCTTGGAGCCGGTGACCAGCGCAGCAACCTTCTGCTCCTCCTTCACCTTCCAGTCGATATAGGTCTCGATGTCGGGGTGATCGACGTCGACGACGACCATCTTGGCGGCGCGGCGGGTGGTGCCGCCCGACTTGATCGCGCCGGCGGCGCGGTCGCCGATCTTGAGGAAGCTCATCAGGCCGCTCGAGCGGCCGCCGCCGGACAGCTTCTCGCCTTCGCCGCGCAGGCGCGAGAAGTTGGAGCCGGTGCCGGAGCCGTATTTGAACAGGCGGGCTTCGCGGACCCAGAGGTCCATGATGCCGCCTTCGTTGACGAGGTCGTCACCGACGCCCTGGATGAAGCAGGCGTGCGGCTGCGGATGCTCATAGGCCGACTTGGACTTGGTCAGCTTGCCGGTGAAGGGGTCGACGTAATAGTGGCCCTGGCCGGGACCGTCGATGCCATAGGCCCAGTGCAGGCCGGTGTTGAACCATTGCGGCGAGTTCGGCGCGACCATCTGCATGGCGAGCATGTAGCGGAGCTCGTCGTAGAAGGCCTGGGCGTCCTCGTCGGTGGTGAAGTATTTGCCCTTCCAGCCCCAATAGGTCCAGCAGCCGGCGAGGCGGTCGAACACCTGTTTTGCGCTGAGCTCGCTGACGAAGCGCTCTTTCTCAGGGAGAGCAGCGAGCGCATCGGTGTCGGGCACCGAGCGCCACAGGAAGGAGGGGACGGATTCCTCCTCGACCTTCTTCAGGCGCGCGGCAACGCCGGCTTTGCGGAAATACTTCTGGGCGAGCACGTCGGAGGCGACCTGCGACCACTCGGTCGGGACCTCGACGTTATCCAGCTTGAACACGACCGAGCCGTCGGGATTGCGAATCTCCGACGTGGTCAGCCGGAACTCGATCCCGGCGTAAGGTGACTGTCCTACCGTGGTGTGGCGCCGCTCAATCCGCATGGTCTTGCCCCGTCCTTTTCTTTGACCGGTCCCGCCTCCGTTCAGGCGTTCCGGGTCGTCATTTCGCTTCGCGTTGCCGTCCGGCCCTCAGGCCCTTGGGCGACGCAGTTCAGCCGGTGGACCCGGCCCTTGTTCTCCCGACGCGATCCTTCGATGCGTGCATCGATGATCCGCCGGCATGTCCACACCCATCCGCCCCAACGGGATGTGCGCGACATGCGTTCAACGCCCCACAACGTCACTTTTTACCGATGCCATTCGAGCCTTTTGCCGGCCCGTTCTGGCGCCCCAAAAAGTCCGCTTTCGCGGGCAGACAAGCCCACATCCCGCTGCCTTCGTCTGGCCTGGCGGAGTGCAGTTCTGCGAACCCTTTGGGGGAGTGCCGGCGGGACGCAAACTCACTCGCGCCGAACGGACCGAAAGCTAGGACTCTCCGTTGCGCCCGTCAAGAACTAGTGCGAGTTCCTGAATCAAATACTAAATATGGTGGATTGCGGGGGATAACAGGGGGCAAGCCCTCACCTGTTGTTGAGCCAAGTATCGGTGAGTCCTCAGGGATTCCCAACCGAAAAAATTTGCGATCCGTGGTGATGCGGACCCTTCATCCCGCTGTTCACAGGGCAGGTATATTTTTGGGCGACGGGATTGCGTCAGCGGGACTCACGTAGCCCTACGGAAGGTGAGGGCTGGCATGCCCGCCGAGGTGGTGGTCCGGGGTGCGAATCCGGGCCAAGCTGACGCCTGATTTTGCCGGACTGCCCACATGCTTGATTCGACTCGGCCGGTGCAGCGATCGCGCATCGCCCCGGCCGGCCTGATGTTCCTCGCGATCACCTCGATCGGCTGGGGCTTCAACTGGCCCGTCACGAAATTCCTGCTCGCCGAGCTGCCGCCGCTGACCCTGCGCGGCGTCACGGGCGTGCTCGGGGCCGTGCTGCTGGCGGCGCTGGCGCTGATCCGGCGCCAGAGCCTGAAGGTCGAGCCTAAGATCTGGCCGCGCCTCGTCACCGCCGCCATGCTCAACGTCACCGGCTGGATGGTGCTGATGGGGCTGGCGCTGCTCTGGCTGCCGGCGAGCGAGGCGGCGCTGATCGCCTACACCATGCCAGTCTGGGCCTCGATCATCGCCTGGCCGGTGCTGGGCGAGCGGCCGACCGTGCTGCGCACGCTGGGGCTGGTGATGGCCTTTGCCGGCCTTGCCTCGATCATGGGCGGCAACGGCATCGCCGCCAGCGCCGAGAAGCTGCCGGGAATCATCATGGCGCTCGGCGGCGCGCTCGGCTTTGCCATCGGCACGGTGTTCTCCAAGAAGTACCCGATCCATCTGCCGCCGATCACGGCCGCGGCCTGGCAGATCGGGATCGGCTGCCTGCCGATCTCGGTCATCGGCCTCTTGGTCGAGACCACGCATCTGGACAAGGTGACGCCGCTTGGCTGGTGGCTGCTGGTCTATTCGACCGTGGTGCAGTTCTGCATCGCCTATGTCAGCTGGTTCGCAGCGCTGGCGCGCCTGCCGGCCTCGGTGGCGGCGATCGGCACCATGGCGGTGCCCGTCATCGGCGTCGTCGCCTCCGCGATCGCGCTCGGCGAGCCGCTCGGAGCAGGGCAGATCGCCGCGCTGGTGTTCACGCTGGCCGCGGTGGTGCTGGCGACGCGATGAGGCGCGACAGCCCGTAGGATGTCAGTTCGCCCCGCCCAGCGCCTTCCGGATCATCTCGGCGAGCTGGTTGCGCCGGTACGGCTTGGTCAGCAGCAGCACGCCGTCATCTAACTTGCCGTGGTGGACGATGGCGTTGTCGGTGTAGCCGGAGGTGTAGAGCACCTTGAGCCCGGGCCGGCGCTTCGCCACTTCGTCGGCAAGCTCGCGCCCGCTCATGCCGCCGGGGATGACGACGTCGGTGAAGAGCAGGTCAAACTCCTGGCCGGCCTCGATCAGCTCCAGTGCAACCTTGCTGTCGGGCGCGGCGATGGTCCGGTAGCCGAGGCTCTGCAATTGCGCGGTGACGAAGCTGCGCACCAGCGGATCGTCCTCGACCACAAAAATGGTCTCGGCGCCGCCTTCGGCCTGCGGTGCGGCGCTGGCCGCCACCTCGCTCGCGCCTTCGCCCGGCGGCAGATAGAGCTTGATCGTGGTGCCGTGGCCTTCCTCGCTGTAGATCTTGATGTGGCCGCCGGACTGCTTGACGAAGCCGTAGACCATGGAGAGGCCGAGGCCGGATCCCTTGCCGACCTCCTTGGTGGTGAAGAACGGCTCGAACGCCTTCTCCTGGACCTCGGCGGGCATGCCGGTGCCGCTGTCGCTGACCGCCAGCATCACGTAGGGGCCGGCCACCACGTCCGCGTTGGCCTGCGCATAGGCCTCATCGAGCACGACGCGATGGGTCTCCAGCAGCAGCTTGCCGCCGTTCGGCATGGCGTCGCGGGCGTTGATGGCCATGTTGAGCACGGCATTGGTGAGCCGGGACGGATCGATATGCGCCGTCATCGGCCCCTGTTCCAGCACGGTCTCGATCTGGATCTGCTCGCCGAGGGTGGGGCGCAGCAGCTTTGCGATGTCCGAGATCGCCGCGTTGATCTCGACGTTGCGCGGCTGCAGCGGCTGCCGTCGCGCAAAGGCGAGCAGATGCTGGATCAGCTCGGCGCAGCGCTCGGCGGCATCGTCGATCAGCCGCGCCACACGCTGCAGCTCCGGCTGCTGCTTCAGCTCGGCCACCAGCGTTTCCGTGTTGCCGGAGATCACGGTCAGCATGTTGTTGAAGTCGTGCGCAACGCCGCCGGTCAGCTTGCCGATCGAATCCAGCTTCTGCGACTGGTACAGCTGGCGTTCGGTTTCGCGCGAGGTGGTCGCGTCGTGATAGACCAGCACCGCGCCCGAGATCCGCCCTTGCCCGTCCAGCATCGGACGGCCGCTGATCATGAGATGACGGGGAGAATTGCCGCTGTGCGGGCGGACGATCATCTCGAGGTCTTCGAACTCGTCGCCGCGCAGGACGCGCGACGAGGGGAGCTCGTCGGCCTTTAGCGGCGTGACGCCGTCGCCGTGAAAGACATCGGACAGCGCGCGCAGATTGCGGAGGTTCATGCCGGCACGATGCAGCAGCATGCGCTCGGCGGCCGGATTGGACAGCAGGACGGTGCCTTCGTCGTCGATGACCAGCACCGCCTCCGCCATGCTGCGAAAGGTGCTCTGGAGCACGTTGACCGACAGGCGCAGCTCGTCATGCGCGGTGACCAGGTGCTCGGTGCGCTCGGCGACCGCGGCCTCGAGCTGCTCCTTCTCGGCCGTGGTCTCCAGCAGCGTGCTCTTGAGCGCGGTCTGGGCGCGCTGGCTCTCGCGCATCACCATCACGAGCAGCAGCAGGATCACCAGCGCGCCGGCGACGTCGATGCCGAGCAGCACGATGCTGGTGCGGCGCGAATCCTGGGAGCGCGCGGTGAGCAGGCGTTCTTCCTCCTCGCTCAGGCGGTCGAGATTGCCCATCACCGTGTCCATCAGGCCGCGGCCCTCGGCCTTGCCCTGGAGTGCGGCGATGCCGGCCGCGTCATTCGCGGCCCGCAGGCGCATCGCCTCGGCTGCGATCTCGATCCGGCGCAGCGCCAGCGACTCGGTGCCTTCCAGCAGCATCACCTGATCGGGATTGTCGCGCACGCCGCGCTTGAGGTCGGCGAGGGCCGGCGCGATCTGGGCGTGCGCCGCCTGGAATTCGTCGCTGAAGGCGGCGCTGCGATAGATCTCGTAGCCGCGCGCGGCGCTCTCGGCACGGCGCAGCAGCACGCGCAGATCGGAGATCTTCTTCTGGACCTGGACGGTGTGATTGATCCAGGCCGTGTCGGACCGCGACTTGACGTCGAGTCCGATCGAGGCGGCGGTGATGATCAGGAGGATTGCAAGTCCAGCACCGAGAATGACGCGCTGCGTGGGAATCAAGGGGCTTCTTTCTTGTCCTTCGGCAGTGCAGCCTCGCCGAGGCAGTCCCGGATCGCGGTCAGCAGCGCATCCGGCGTGAATGGCTTGCGCAGGCAGCGCGTCGCGCCGAGCTCCAGTGCCATGCGCAGGAAATCGGGAGAGGGCGAGGCGGACGAGGCGAAGGCATAGCCGGACATCGCGATCAGCGGGATCGCCGGCGCACGCTCGTGAAAGATACGGATGGATTCGAAGCCGCGCATATGCGGCATGAAGATGTCGACCAGCATCACGTCGTAGGCTTGCGTTTCCAGTGCAGCCAGTCCCGTTTCGCCGCCGTCAGCCAGCGTGACGTCGAAGCCCTGACGTTGGAGGAGGACCTCGATGGTCGCGCCGACCATCGGATCGTCATCTACCACGAGGATACGCGGCATGACATTTCCCAGTAGATCGAAGTCCCCGCATTGGTGATATCCGCGAATCGTGGGTCGGGTCAATTTTGGATTGGATCAGGGGAGATATGCACGGTGCGGTGAATTGGGGTCCAGTTACCTCAACTTGTACACAACGCTTGACGGCGACATGCCGATACACGCGAAACAGGTGACGGATATGACACTCGCGAAAAAAGGCGCCGCATCGCTGCGACGCCTTGTCCTGTGACGTGTCCGGTGCGCTTACGGGCAGGGATGGCGCTGGCCGTCATAGCCGAGATAGGTGCCCGAGGCCGGATCATACGATCTGTAGCGCTGCGCGCAGTAGGCCGCGGAGTCGTCGCCGCCGCCGTCCGGCACTACCGCCACTGACGGCTCGTCATAGTAGCTGTCGCCATAATAGTAGGGGTCGTCGTAGTAGCCGCCGCCGTAATAGGCGTAGGAGCCGAGACCGCCGATGGCTGCGCCGGCCGCGAAGCCGGGCCAGAAGCCGCCACGATGGCCGCGCCAGTGGCGACCGCTCCAATTGCCGCTACCGCCCTGCCAATTGCCCGCCGTTGCGACGCTGCGGGTCCCGCTGAAGGACGGGGAGAGGGCGGGACGGGCCGCCGGGCCTGCGGCGAAAGCGCCGGCGCTCGGACGGGCCACGGCACCCGCCGCGAAATTGCCGCCACCGCCGCGGAACGCTGCGCCGCCGCCACCGAAGTGCGCGCCGCCGCCCATGCGGGCACCGCCGCCGCCACCAAAGTGAGTGCCTCCGCCTCCGCCGCCGAAATGCGCACCGCCGCCGCCACCACGGCCGCCGTGGCCCTGGGCGAAGCTCGGTGTCGCCAACGGGAGAACCAGCGCCATCGCAGCCGCGGCACTCAAAACTTTCAGACTTTTCATGATCAAACTCCTTTTCCCGGAAGCCAACACGACGACGGCGTGGTGGTTCCTGGATCACGCCGGTTTGCGTTGCGTGACCGCACGGTCTCACCGGACCGCTGTACCCGGCATGAACGGATCGCGTCCGATTTGCGGCGGCGGGCCGCCGGGGGCCCTGCGTTTATGGAAGGCGCAGCCGGCCCCGGCGAACTGGACATTTTGCCGCCCGGATGGCATCAGGACCCCACGAAGCAGGGCCCTTGCCGCATGAAACAGTTCTTTCTGAAGTTCTTCACCTGGTGGAATGGCCAGACGTTTGGCACCCAGCTCTGGACCAAGCGCTATGGCGAGCTGGTCGGCCAGGACGAGCAGGGCAACCTCTATTACCGCACCCGCGGCGGGGAGATCGACCCGACACTCGGCTTCGAGCGGCGCTGGGTGGTCTATAACGGCTACGCCGAGGCGAGCCGCATCCCGCCGTCCTGGCACGGCTGGATCCACCACGTCGTCGACACCCCGCCGACCGAGACCAACTACCAGCCCCGCGAGTGGGAAAAGCCGCACCAGCCGAATCTCACCGGCACGGCCATGGCCTACCGGCCCTCGGGTTCGACGCTCGCCAGCGGCAAGCGTCCCAAGGCGACCGGCGACTACCAGCCCTGGACGCCCGGCTAACCACCGCGATCTTCGTCGTCCGACTGGATGCACCCGCATCCGCATCACGCCGCTGTGGACAACGGGAACAGCGGGGATCGCGCTTGCGCGGCCGTTGCGCCGATCAGGGCGATGCGGCTCAATGATCCCATCTTACGGAGATGGGAAACCATCGCGTTCGGTTCGGGCAACAGTTCGCGACTGTCCCGAAATGCAGCGGCCGCCGATAAGGACTCGATCGGGAGATTGGCCCCCGGTCTGGAAGCTCCGAAATCGCCCGATGTGAATGTGCAGCCGCCGTAAGACAGGAAAGGCCGCTTGGGAAACCGAGCGGCCTTTTTCTGTTGGGGCGCGGAGTCTCGTGCCCCGGACGCTGCGCAGCACGCAGTAATGCGCTGCAGAGTCGGGGCCCATGGTGCAGCGATCCGTGTGGTCTTCTGGGTCCCGGACGCGCAGCAGCATTGCCGGACGATGCTTCGCATCGCCTAGGCTGCAGCGCGTCCGGGACACGAGGGCAACGGATGCGATCGCCCGTCAGCGATTGTTCGCTTCTTCGAGATAAAGATGGAGCTGCGGCGAGTTGCCGACCGGCATCATCTCGTATGGCGGCTTCCAGCCCGGCAGCTCGGCGACGCGTCGGCGCCAGGCGTCAATGGCCGGGAAGGCCGCCGCAAGATCGAAATCGGTCTCTTCGGTCGGATAGTACAAATAGCCCAGCATTGAAAAATCGACGATCGTCGGCCGGTCGCCCAACATAAAGCGGCGTTCGAAAAGGTGTTTGTCGACGATCGAAAAGGCGCTTTCGGTCCGGGCTCGCAAGTAGGCGAGCAGGGCGGGATGGGTGGGCTCGGGCATGAAGCAGCGCTGAAATCGATGCTGCGCAAAGTTCGACGTGAATTTGTGGTTGTCGAACAGCAGCCAGCGCGTCGCCTCGAACATCTCCTCGCGGGTCGGGCCGAACACTCCGTGAGTGGCGGCGAGCCACATCAGGATCGCACCCGATTGGCTCATATGCCGACCGTCGATCTCGAGGACGGGGACTTCGCCCATGACGTTGGTTGCGGCCCGCCAGTCCGATGTGCGGATCTCACCGCCGGCGAAGTCGACGCCGACCGGCTCCCAATCGAGCCCGGCGCAGTTGAGGAACAACGCGACCTTGAACGAATTGCCGGAGGCTCCGACGCAGTGCAGCCGGTATCGCGCCATGGTCAGGTTCTCCTGTGCGCATGCGACCGGGAATGGGCAGTCGCAATCCGGATTGTCGCGACAGGCTCCTGACAGCGTCGTGGCAGCAGTGTTGCGCCCGGCAACGACAAACTCCGGTCTCGTGCCCCGGACGCAGCGCAGCGCTTCCCTCGCGATGCGAAGCATCGTCGAGTGCGGTGCGCTGCGTCCGGGACACGAGAGGAGTGATTGCGGCAGCTCCAAATTCCGTCATTGCGAGCGCAGCGAAGCAATCCAGACTGCCTCCGCGGAAAGATTCTGGATTGCTTCGCTGCGCTCGCAATGACGAGGCCGATGCCTCGTGCCCCGGCTTTGCGGAGCGTCACTGTGTGCCGCATCGCGTCCGGGACGAGAGCGGAGGCTACATCACCCGCTCGGCCGCGCGCGTCACTGCTTCGAGCCGGCCGACCTGATTCGTCGCGATGCGTTCCTTGACGCGCGCGAGCACCTCGGCGGGCGCGGTGTCCGGCGAACCGGAATTGAACGGCGGCGCCGGATTGTATTCGATGCCGAGCTGGATCGCTTCCGCCGTAGCGCGGTCGGCCAGGATCGACACCAGGGTCAGCGCGAAGTCGATCCCCGCGGTGACGCCGCCGCCGGTGACGCGATTGCGATCGATACAGACGCGCGTCTTGGTCGGCGTTGCGCCGAACTGGCCGAGCATCTCCATCGCGCTCCAATGGGTGGCGGCGCGGTAACCCCTGAGCAGGCCGGCGGCGCCGAGTGCCAGCGATCCCGTGCAGACCGAAGTGACATATTGGGCGCCCTCGGCCTGCCGGCGCAGGAAATCCAGCACCTCCGCGTCATTGAGCAGATCGTCGGTGCCGCGGCCGCCGGGCACGCAGATGACATCGAGTTGCGGGCAATCGGCGAATGTCATGGTCGGTGTCAGCGTCAGCACGGCATCGCTCGGCACCGGCTCGATCCGTTTCCAGATCAAATGCAGCTTGGCGCCGGGCAGGGCGGAGAACACCTGCAAGGGGCCGGTGAAGTCGAGCTGGGTGACGCGCGGGAACACCAAAAGGCCAATCTGGAGCGGTGCCGACATGAGAACCTCCAATGAAGAGCTTGACGCCGGCAAACTGGCATGATGCCCTGCTGTCCAAAATGGCGTAATTCCCTCACTTTCGGACATCTCAAGGGGGCCTGGCCCATGATCGGCATCCTGATCTTCCCGGACTTCCAGTTGCTCGATGCGGCCGGGCCGATCTCGGCCTTCGAGGTCGCGGCGCGCTGCGCCGGCAAGCAGCTTGCGCTGCGAGTGTTGGCGCTCAATGCGGGACCCGTGCGCAGCTCGTCGGGTGTCGAGATGATGGCGCGCGATTTCAAGTCGGCGAATGCGATTACGACGCTGGTCATCGCGGGCGGCGCAGGCGTGACCGACGCCGCGCGCTGCGAGGCAACGCGCGCCTTCGTGCAGCGGCTGGCAAAGCGCGGCGTGCGCGTCGCGAGCGTCTGCTCCGGCGCTTATGTGCTCGCCGAAGCGGGCCTGCTCGACGGCCGCCGCGCCACCACGCATTGGGCGCGCACGCGCGATTTCGTCGCGCGCTATCCCCACGTGAAGTTCGAGCCGGATCAGATTTTCACGCGCGACGGCAATGTGTGGACCTCGGCCGGCATCAGCGCGGGCATCGACCTCGCGCTAGCGATGGTCACCGAGGATCACGGCGAGGAGATCGCGCAAGAGGCCGCGCGCCATCTCGTGCTGTATCATCGCCGCAGCGGCGGCCAGTCGCAATTCTCCTCGCTGCTGGAATTGAAAACGCCGAACGGCCGCTTCGGCGCGCTGCTGTCCTGGGCGCGCGAAAATCTCGATGCGCCGCTCACGGTGGAGGACCTCGCCGATCGCGCCGGCATGAGCGCGCGGCACTTCGCCCGCGCCTTTGCCGCCGAGACCGGCACGACGCCGTCCAAGGCGATCGAACGGCTTCGGCTAGAGGTCGCGCGCGAGCGCGTGCAGTCCTCGCGCGAGGCGATCGAGCTCGTTGCGGAAACGACCGGCTTTCGTGACCCCGAGCGCATGCGGCGCGCCTTCATCCGCGCCTACGGCCAGCCGCCGCAGGCGCTGCGGCGCGCGGCGCGGGCGGGATAGGGCGTCTCACTTGCCTTGCCACCACGGAGGCGACGATGAGCGGAATGGAGTACAGCAACGAGAACGCCAAGCGGCTGCAGAGGCTCTATCTCACAGGCGATGTGAAGGCCCAGCGCGCGGAGACGATCCGGCAGCTCGATCTGTCCGCGGGTGAGCGCGTTCTCGATATCGGATGTGGACCGGGTTATCTCTGCGAAAGCATGGCCGAGCTCGTCGGGCCCAGTGGCGCTGTCGTCGGCATCGATGTGTCGACCGACCTGATCGCCGTCTGCAACCGGCAGAAGGCTCACGCGTGGATTTCCTATGCCATCGGCAACGCGACGGAATTGGGCCAAAGCGATGCATCGTTCGATGCGGTCGTGTGCACCCAGGTCGCCGAGTACGTGCCGGATGTCGACCGCGTCCTGACCGAGGCGTTTCGCGTCCTGAAACCGGGCGGCCGGACGATCTTCGTCGCAACGGATTGGGACGGCGTGGTCTGGCATTCCGACGACCGGGCGCGCATGGCCACCGTCATGACAGCATGGGAAGCGCATTGCGCCCATCCGCGCCTGCCCAGATCGATGGCCGCCAGATTGGTCAAGGCCGGATTTCATCTGGACGGCGCATCCGTCTTTCCGATCCTGAATTTGCGCTACGACGACGAGGGCTACAGCAAGGGACTGGCGCAGGGGATCCGGGATTTCCTGGGCCGCACCGGCGGCGTTTCGGCCGACGATCTCAGGGAGTGGCACAGCGAGTTCGAGCGCCTGACCGCGGCGGGGCAATATTTCTTCAGCACCAGCCGCTATATCTTCAGGGCGTCGAAACCTGCCGGGGCGCCGGCATGAGAGCGTCCTAGTTCGTGCTGCCTGCCGCCGTCGCCGCGGACGCCTCGCCGCGCGCCGTCAGGCGCCGTGCGATCGGCGTCAGCATGTACGGCGCAAGGTGGATCGGAAACTGCGTCATCGCGAAATAGAGCCAGGTGGTGGGCGGCAGGGCCCCGGCGGTCGCCGCCAGCATCAGGCCGAGATTGCGCTGTGACACCATCAGCCCGAGCGCCAGCGCGCGCTCATAGCCGATGCGGCGAAACAGCAGCGTGGTGATGGCCAGCAGCGCGAAGTAGATCGCGAAGGACAGAGCCGCGAGGCTGAGGGTGAACACCGGCTGCGCCAGGAGGTTGCTGACGACGTCGCCCATGATCGCGGTTGCGAAGATCAAGAGGATGATGATGTTGAAGCCGTCGATCGGCTTCCTGTGACGCTGGATCGCGTTCGCACCGAACAGCCATCGGATGAGGGTTGCGGCCAGCAGGGATGCGGCGAGGATGCCGAGCAGCTTCAGGCCCAGTGCCAGCGGTGAGATGCTGAGCATGTCGCCGAGGAAGAGGCCGGCGAACAGCGACGCCGTGAAGGGCACGAGCGCGGTGGAGGTTACCAGCGTGATGAGCACGAGCGTGGCATCGAGCCCCATCAGCGCAGCCAGCGCAGGCGCGGCCATCATCGGCGAGGCCATGCTCTGGAGCATCAGCGCGAGCGACAGGCCGGGCGCGCGCGCCGTCAGACCGGTTGCATGGGCGATCAGCCCGACGATCAGCGGTACGCCGATCGTGGTCCAGGCCGTGGCGGTCGCGACCAGCGCCGGCCGCCGCAGGTGGCTGTACAGCGCAGCCAGGTCGACCCGCATGAAGGAGATGCAGAGCAGAACGAATATCGCCTCGGTGACGTAGGGCCGCAGCAGCGCGCCGAGCGGCGGCACCGCGGCCGCGATGAAGACGACGGCAGCCACCGCACGCGTGCCCTGGCTGCCGAGCCAGGAGAGTGCGCGCAGGGGGAGGGCGAAGATGGTTTGAAGAATGGAAGGCATCTCGATCTAGCGTCAGTAAGGGCCCGTAGCCCGGATGAGCGCAGCGATATCCGGGACAAATGTTTGCGTATGGTGAGAGCGGCCCCGCATGTCGCTATCGCTCATGCGAGCTACAGGGTCCTCAACCACGCGCCGATCTCGCTCACGGCGACATTGGCCTGTTGCAACAATTTGCCCATGGTGAAGAAGCCGTGGAACTGGCCGGGGAAGTGCTTGTAGGCCACGGGCACGCCGGCCTGCTTCAGGCGCGCGGCATATTCGTCGCCCTCGTCGCGCAGCGGATCTGCGCCGGCGGTCAGCACATAGGCCGGCGGCAGGCCGGCGAGATTCTGCACGCGCGCCGGCGAGGCGCGCCAGTCGTGGATATCGGTGGTGCCATTGAGATAGTGATCGCGGAACCAGCGGATCACCGAATGGGTCAGCAGCACGCTGGTCTCGGGCTCGCGGTGCGAGCCGTGCGTCATGGCGAAGTCGGTCGCGGGGTAGATCAGCACCTGGCCGGCGATCGCGGGGCCGCCGGCGTCACGGGCGTCGAGCGCGACGACAGCGGCGAGATTGCCGCCGGCGCTGTCGCCGCCGATCGACAGGCGCGAAGCGTCGATGCCAAGCTCGCGCGCATTGGCTGATATCCATTGGGTCGCGACGATCGCATCATCGGCGGCGGCAGGAAATTTGTGTTCGGGGGCGAGGCGATAGTCGACCGAGATCACGACCAGGGCGCCCGCGTCGGCGAGCTGGCGGCAGGCGACGTCGTGGGAGTCGAGATCGCCAATCACCCAGCCGCCGCCATGGAAGAACACCAAAGCGGGCGCGAGCCCGTTCTGGAGCCGCGGCTGCTTCGGTACGTAGATGCGGGCCGGAATCGTCCCATGCGGGGCCGGGATCGCGAGCGGCGCGACGCGGGCAAGCTCGGGCGGCTCGGGATTGGTGGCAAAGCGCGCCTGCGCGTAATAGGCGCGCGCCTCCGGTGCCGTCAGGGTCTCGTAGGCGGGCCGGCCGGCCTCCTGGAAAGCCTTGTAGACAGCGGCAGCGTCGGGATCGAGCACAACGGGCATCGGGGCGACCTCTGGGGCTTCTGGTTCTGGTTGGACGTCGTTTCTGGAAGGCGAAGGCCCGCCTCGGGCCCCGGGGAGGGGCGTCCGACTATCCCATCCGCGGACCGGTCTGGCCAGCCGGCGCCGGGAAGGGCAGGGATGCCGCCCTTCCCCCGCCGTATTCGGCGTGTTAACCGGAGGGCCTGCGAGCGGCGGTATCCCCTGTAGAATGTCCAACAAGCCCGATTCGCTGTTGAAGCCGCGCGAGATGTTCAAAACCATTACCCTGACAGGCCTTGCGGCGCTGCTGGCCGCCACCGCGCTGACGGTTGCGACGCCCGCACAGGCGCAGATCGGCACGATCTTCTCCGATCCGCCGCCGCGGCCGCCGGGCAGCATTCCGCGCGGCCAGCCGCAGCCGCAGGTGCCCGACGACGACGAGGAGGTCCCCGAGCTGCCGCCGCAGGGCCGTGTGCTGCCGTCGCGCCCGATGCCGCCGCCGACCGGACGCCAGGGCAATGCCTTGCCCGGGCCGGTGGAGACCCAGCCTTTGGCGCCGCCGCCGGGCTCGCCCGTCGCTCCGCCGAACCAGCCGCCGCCCGTCGCGGTTGCGCCGCCAGGCGCCGCCCAGCCGGGCGCGCCCGGTCAGCGCCAGCCCGGGCAGAAGGGCGCTCCGGGCGGTGCCGTGCCGCAGACGCCGGCAAGCCTGCAGCCGGGCGACGAGGTCGTGACCGAGCCGCCGGCCCAGAAGATCGTCAACAAGAAGGCGACCTTCTCCGGCCTCGACAAGATCACCGGGCGCATCATCAATTTCGACGAGGAGATCGGCGAGACTGTCCAGTTCGGTGCGCTCCGCGTCAAGACCGACGCCTGCTACACGCGTCCCGCGACGGAAGCCGCCAACACCGACGCCTTCGTCGAGGTCGACGAGATCACCTTGCAGGGCGAGGTGAAACGGATCTTCTCGGGCTGGATGTATGCCGCAAGCCCCGGCCTGCACGGCGTCGAGCATCCGATCTACGACATCTGGCTGACCGACTGCAAAGAGCCGCAGCAGACCATCGCGACCGCGGCACCGGATCCCGCGACCAAGCCCGCGCCTCCGCCGCCGCCCGCAGCACAGAAGAAGGCCGCACCCAAGCAAGTGCAGCAGCGTCCGCCGCAGCCATTGCCGCCGATGCAGCAGCCGCAAGCCGCGCCGCCACCGCCTCCGCCGCCGGAGCAGCGGCCGGGTCTGTTCGGCATTCCCGGCTTCGGCAGCCGGTAAAGCTGGATTATTGCCGTGAGGCGATGATCTCGAGTGCGCGCGCGCCCGGGATCTCGTCACCGGGCGAGAGCCTGAGGAATTCGCCGGGATCGCCGGCGAGCGCCTTGTCGAGCAGCGCCGTGTAACGCCGCCGCGATATCTCCATCGCGCCAAAGCTTTTCAGATGCTCGGTGACGTATTGCGTATCGAGCAGCTCGAAGCCGCCATGGATGAGACGCGCGACCAGATGCACCAGTGCGACCTTGGAGGCGTCGCGCGCGGTGTGAAACATGCTCTCGCCAAAGAAGGCGCGTCCGAGACTGACGCCGTAGAGCCCGCCGACGAGATCGTCGCCCTGCCAGGCTTCGACGCTGTGGCAATGGCCGAGCTCGAACAGGCCGCCATAGAGGTCGCGGATGCGCTTGTTGATCCAGGTGTCCTCGCGCCCTTCCTGCGGCGCGGCGCAGCCGGCGATCGTGGCCTTGAAGGCGGTGTTGACGGTGACGCGGAATGCATCCGAGCGCACGGTGCGTGCAAGCCGCGAGGCGACGCGAAAGCCGTCGAGCGGGATGACGCCGCGCAGCTCCGGCTCGACCCAGAACAAAGTCGGATCGTCGGCGCTCTCGGCCATCGGAAAGATGCCGCAGGCATAGGCGCGCAGCAGCACGGCCGGCGTGATCTCAGACGAGGCGGAATCGCGCGAAGTCATGGCTTGCGACAATAGCAGGATCGTTGTGCGGTTGCGATGGGGGCAAGGGTGGTAGGTCAGCTCGCGGCGGCGTTGCTGGTCTTGCCGGGCGCGGGGGGCGTGCGCTGGAACCGCAGCACGATGCGGGTTCCGGAATGGGCGGGGTCACGCTCCACCGAGGCGTCCAGCTTGCTGGCCATCGCCGCGACGATGCGCTGGCCCATGCCGGTGGAGCGCGGGTCGGCCTTGACGTTGTCGCCGACGCCGTTGTCGGTGATGGTGAGCTGGAGTTCCTCGCCTTGCGAGGTCAGCTCGACATGGATCGGGCCGGCGCCGTCAGGGTAGGCGTATTTCACCGCGTTCATCACCAGCTCGTTGACGATGATGCCGACGGCGACGGCACGGTCCGGGTCGATCTCGATCGGCTCGGCCTTCAGCGTCAGGCGCGACATCCGGTTGCCCTCGGCCGAGCGGCGCAGGTCCTCCAGCAGCGAGTCCAGATACTGGTTCAGCACCACGCTCTTGAGGTCCTGTGAGGTGTAGAGGCGGCGGTGCACCTGCGCGACCGCGGCGACGCGGCCCATCGCGTTGGTGAGCGCGGCCTTGACCTCTTCCTGCCCGGCGGAGCTGGCCTGAAGGTGCAGCAGCGAGGCGATGATCTGGAGCGAGTTGCCGACGCGGTGGTTGACCTCGCGCAGCAGCAGCTCGCGTTCGGCAGCAAGCGCGGCGTAGCGGTCGCGCGAGGCATGGATCTCCGCTTCGGCTTCCTCGCGCGCCTTTTGCAATTCTGCCTGGCGCAGCGCGCCTTCGGCTGCGACGTGGAGCAGGGGAATGAAATCGCCCTTGACGTCCTTGACGAGATAATCGGCCGCGCCCGCCTTCAGCGCCGTGACCGCGATGGTGGAATCCTGCGAGGCCGTGACGAACACCACGGGCGGCGCGCCCGGAATGGCCATGATTTGCTCGAGCGTCTCGAGGCCGTCGAGCCCCGGCATGTACTGGTCGAGCGCCACGACGTCGATGCCGCCCTGCGTCTCCGCGCGGCGGATGTGCTTGAGGCCTTCCTCACCGCTCGCGGCATGAACGACCCTGTAGCCGCGCCGCGTCAGGCCGCGATCGACCAGCCGCGCGAGCGCGTCGTCGTCGTCGATATAGAGCAGGGTCGGCGTTCTCTGGTTCATGTGGCGGCAGGCGGGACCTGGATGACCGAGAAGAACAGCCCGAGTTGCCGGATGGCGTTGGCGAAATTCTCGTAGTTGACGGGTTTGGTGATGTAGACGTTACAGCCGAGCTCGTAGCAGCGCTTGATCTCCTGGGAATCGTCGGTCGTGGTCAGCACGACCACGGGCGAGGCCTTGAGATATTTGTTTTCCTTGATCTGCTTGAGGATGTCGATCCCGCTCATGTCGGGCAAATTGAGGTCGAGCAGGATCAGGAGGGCGTTGCCCTTCTGGGACAGCCCGCTGCCGTCGGCGCCGAACAGGTGCTTGATCGCATCGGTGCCGTTCTCGAACGAGATGATCTCGTTGTTGACGCCGGAGCGGCGGATGTTGCGCTCGATCAGCCGGGCGTGGCCCTCGTCGTCCTCGACCATGATGATGGTGACTGGTTGCGTCATCGATCTGTGTTCCGGGTGCTGGCGTTCCAGGCAATGGGCAGCGTGATGGTGAAGGTGCTGCCCGCGTTGAGTTCCGACGATACCGACATGGTGCCGCCGAGACGGCGCACAAGTGCACGCACATGTGCAAGCCCTATGCCCTGTCCCGGCTTGTCCTGGGTTCCGGCGCGGCGGAACAGGTCGAATATCCGCTGATGGTCCTTCGGATCGATGCCGCGGCCGTTGTCGCTGATCTCGAAGATAGCGTAACCGAGCTTGGTGCGCCCGCGAATTCTGATCTCGCCGGGCACGCCATTCTTCAGGTACTTGATCGCGTTGTCGATCAGATTGGAGAAAATCTGCTCCAGCGCCAGGCGGTCGCTGATGATGTTTGGCAGCGGCTCGACGTGGATCTCGGCCTGCGCCTCGGCGGCCTGGTGCGCCAGCGTCGACACGATGGCCTCGACGAATTCGCGGACGTCGATCTTCTCCGGCTGGAATTCGCGCCGGCCCTCGCGGGTGAGGTTGAGGATCGCCGAGATTAGCCGGTCCATCTTAGCGATCGACGATTTGATGAAACCGAGCGCCTCGGAGAAATCGGCCGAAAGCTGCTGGTCGGGCCCTTCGAGCGCGACCTCGCCGGAAGCCGGCGGCGGCCCGTCCGCGGGGACATGGGTGAGGCTGCTGACGCGGCGGAAGATGTCGCCGCCGAGCTCTTCGATCTCGCTGGTGAAGCCCATGATGTTGACGAGCGGCGAGCGCAAATCGTGGCTCACGATATAGGCGAAGCGCTGGATTTCGTTGTTGGCCTCGCGCAGGTCTGCCGTGCGCTCGTCGACGACGGCTTCGAGGTTAGCGTAGGCATCGCGCAGGCGGTTCTCGGCGTCATCGCGCGCCTGCGCGGATCGCCGCACCAGCCAGATCGAGAGCAGGGCCAGCACCACGACGAGGCCCGAGCCGATGCCGGTGAGCGAGGCGGCCAGCGTCTGGCTGCGGTCGGCATTCTCGGAGCGGAGGCGGAACAGGCGTTCCTCCTCGCGGATCATCGCGTTGGCGAGGTTGCTGATCGTGGTCGTGGTGTTGCTGGCTGCGGCCTCGCGGACGAGGGCGGTGGCCTTGTCCACCTCACCCTGGCGGACGAATTCCATCTCGCGCGCGAACTGGCCGAGGCGAGTCTCGATCGCCGCGCTCAGCTTCTCGATGCCCTCGCGCTGCGCCGGATTATCGCCGATCTGGCGCGTGAGCTTGTCGAGTGCCGGGACGATCGCCGCAACGGCCCTGTCGTGGTCCGACCGGAAATCCGGTCCCTGCGTCAGCAGAAAGCCGCGCGCCCCGCTTTCGGCCCGCCGCAGCTCGAGCAGCAGCGCGTTGATCTGGTTCTCCACCTCGATGGTGTGGACCACCCATTTGCTGTCGTCGCGCGCCTTGTTGACGAGGTAGACCGAGCCGGCGCTGATCGCGGTCAGCACCAAGAGGCCGGCTGCGAACAGCAGGACCTGCCAGAATGCGCGCCGCCGCTGCGCTTCAGCCGTCACGACGGTGTCGCCTCGTACTTAACAACGGAATTCCGACGCCCCTTGTTCGAACAGTTCCCGACTGCTCAAAACGCCCGCGAAGGCAATGGGTTCCCTCAAGCGCCGGATTTATTTGGCAGCGGGTTCCACCTTGCCGGCCAGATACTGTTCGAGCCAGTGGATGTGGTAGTCGCCGTTGATGATGTCGTCCTGGCGGACGAGGTCGCGGAACAGCGGCAGGGTGGTCTCGATGCCTTCGACCACCATCTCGTCCAGCGCGCGGCGCAGGCGCATCAGGCATTCGGTGCGGGTCTTGCCGTGGACAATCAGCTTGCCAACCAGGGAGTCGTAATAGGGCGGGATCTGGTAGCCCTGATAGACCGCGGAATCGATGCGCACGCCGAGGCCGCCGGGCGGGTGGTATTGCGTGATGCGGCCGGGCGAGGGCCGGAAGGTCTGCGGGTTCTCGGCGTTGATGCGGCACTCGATGGCGTGGCCGATGATCTGCACGTCCTCCTGCTTGGCCGGCAGCTCGCCGCCGGCGGCGATGCGGATCTGCTCCAGCACGAGGTCGATGTCGGTGATGCTCTCGGTGACGGGATGCTCGACCTGGATGCGCGTGTTCATCTCGATGAAGTAGAACTCGCCGTCCTCGAACAGGAACTCGATGGTGCCGACGCCGAGATATTTCATCTCGCGCATCGCTTTCGCGCAGGTCTCGCCGATCTTGGCGCGCGCCGCGGCGGCCAGCACAGGCGAGGGGCCTTCCTCCCAGACCTTCTGGTGGCGGCGTTGCAGCGAGCAGTCGCGCTCGCCGAGATGGATGGCGCCGCCGCGGCCGTCGCCGAGGATCTGGATCTCGATGTGGCGCGGCTTCTGCAGGTACTTTTCCAGATAGACGGAGGCATCGCCGAAAGCGGATTTGGCCTCGTTGGCCGCGGTCGACAGCGCGAGCTGGAGATCAGCCTCGCTTTGGGCGACCTTCATGCCGCGGCCACCGCCGCCGGCGGCCGCCTTCACCAGCACGGGGAAGCCGATCTTCTTGGCGATCGCCATCGCGTCATCGTCGGGGCCGACCGCGCCGTCGGAGCCGGGCACCACGGGGATGCCGAGCTTCTTGGCGGTCTTCTTGGCCTCGATCTTGTCGCCCATCAGGCGGATGTGCTCGGCCTTGGGGCCGATGAAATGCAGATTGTGCTCGCCGAGGATTTCTGCGAAGCGCGCGTTCTCGGACAGGAAGCCGTAGCCGGGATGCACGGCATCGGCGCCGGTGATCTCGCAGGCCGCGAGCAGCGCGGGCACGTTGAGATAGCTGTCCTTGGACGCCGGCGGCCCGATGCAGACGCTCTCGTCCGACAGGCGCACATGCATGGCGTCGGCGTCGGCGGTGGAGTGCACGGCGACCGTCGCGATCCCGAGCTCCTTGCAGGCCCTGAGGATGCGAAGGGCGATCTCGCCGCGATTGGCTATGAGGATCTTGTCGAACATGGTGCCTCGGGGCGAATAGAAAGGTGCGAATGGCGAGTGGCGAATAGCGAGTAGAGAACGGTGACACCATTCGCTATTCGCTACTCCCCATTCGCCTACTCGATGATCACCAGCGGCTCGCCGTATTCGACCGGCTGGCCGTCCTCGACCAGGATCTGCGTCACCGTGCCGGCGCGGGGCGAGGGGATCTGGTTCATGGTCTTCATGGCTTCGATGATCAGCAGCGTCTGGCCGACCGAAACCTTGCTGCCGACTTCGATGAACGGCTTCGCGCCGGGCTCGGGTGCCCAATAGGCGGTGCCGACCATCGGCGAGGTCACAGCGCCCGGATGCTTCGAGAGGTCAGCCGCGGCAGCGGCGGGCGCTGCGGCGGCAACGGCTGCCGGCAGGGCCATGGGAGCGGCTGCCATCGGCATCGGCATGGTCGCGGCCACGCTGATGTTGCGGGCGACGCGCAGGCGCAGACCCGCACGCTCGATCTCGATCTCGGTGAGGCTGGTCTCATCGAGCAGAAGGGCGAGCTCGCGGACGAGCGCGGAATCCTCGCTGGAAAACTTTGCGGCTGCTTTGTCGTCTGGCTGGCGCGCCATGTTGTTTGATCCGAATGTTCTGTGTGATGGGAGCGTCAGGCTTTGGGCTTGATGCCGAGCTTGGCGGCAAGGCCCTGGATGGCGAGGCGGTAGCCCTCGATGCCGAAACCGCACAGCGAAGCGAACGCCGCGCGCGCGGTGTAGGAGTGGTGACGGAAGCTCTCGCGGGCGTGGATGTTGGTGACGTGCACCTCGACGGTCGGGATCTGCACCGCGAGCAGCGCGTCATGAAGCGCGATCGAGGTGTGCGAATAGCCGCCGGCGTTGATGATGATGCCCTTCATCTTGCGGGCATGCGCCTCGTGGATGAAGTCGATCAGCTCGCCTTCGCGGTTGGACTGCCGGCAATCGGCCTTGAGACCGAACGACGCGGCCGTCTCGCGGCACAGTGCCTCGACGTCGGCAAGGGTTGCGTGACCATACTTTTCGGGCTCGCGCGTCCCCAACATGTTGAGGTTCGGCCCGTTGAGAACGAGGATCGTATCGGTTGCTGGTTCAGCCATTCTTGTCCCGGCAGCGGTGCTTCGGCGTGGCGGGGTTATAGGTAACAAAGCGCCCTAGGGGAAGCCTTGAAGGGCCTCAGGGGCGGGTTCAAGCACCTCATCCAGCATGCAAAAACCTGTGCGGAAACTACGGAAATTGCTTGTTAACCAGTCCAAAGGATGGCTGGCGGGCGAACGGCAAAGGGCGGGCATCGCTGCCCGCCCCCTGAGGTTGCCGGTCTACGGCCTTAGACGTTCAGGACCGCCACGATCTCGTAGGTGTCCGGGTCGATGATCACGATCTCCTCCTTGACCAGGACGTACTTGTAGGTCCGCCACTCCGGATAGATCGTCACCACCCGCGACGGCAGGGCGTGAAGCTCGATGCCCTCGCGCGGAATGCGGGTACCGACCGAGATCGAGAAGTTCACGTTGGTCACCGGCCGCACGCGCTCCTCGCGGATCACGGACGTGATCTGGGTCCGCTGCTCGGTCGTGAGCTTGGCACCGGCGCCGGCCTGGCCGACCGTCGTGCTCGTGCTGGTCTGGCCCTGGGCGTTCTTGTTGGTGCTGGTGCCGGTCTGGCCCTGAGCATTCTGGTTGGTGCTCGTGCTGCCCTTCTGGTTCTCGGCGTTGTTGGTCGAGGTGCCGCTCTTGCTGCCCTCAGCCTTCATGTCCTTGTCCTTCGCGCCGGACTTGGTGGTGTCCTGGCTCATGCTCTTGGACTTGTCCTGCTGACCCTGCGCACGTTCGTCGGTGCGCTGGCTCTTGGTCGCGCCGGCCTTGTCCTCGGCCGCGTTCTTGTTCATCTCGCGACCCCCGTGCTCGTCCTTCATCGCGCCGGAGGACTTGTCCTCGGCCGCGGTGCCGGACTTCATGCTGCCGGCGCCGCCGGCCTGGCCAACGGTGCCCTTCTCATGACTGGAGTCACGGCCCATCGAGCCGCGCTCGGCCGCGCCGCCGGAAGGCTGCGAGTGCTGCATCTGCGGCTGCGCGCCAGCGCCGCCACTGTCGCGGCCCTTGTCCTGTGCGTTCGCCAGACCGGTGCCCGCGACGAGCGCGAGTGCGGCAACCGAGATCATAAAGCGGTTCAACATCGAAATTCTCCTCACGTGGTTTCTTGCGTCATTGCCCGCGCCGACAACGAAAGGAGATTTGAGTTGTTCCGGAACTTCGCCTGTTCCGCGGCATTTGTTTGTTGAATGCCGGATGAACGACTTGGCAGGATCGCGCCACGGTTCGTCCCACGAAAAAGGCCGGCTTTTCAGCCGGCCTTCTCGCGTCTTCCAATATCGGAAAACGTGCAATCAGCAGGTCGCCTTGCCGCAGCGGGCAATGCCGATCTTTTCCTTGAGGCCTTCGACGCCGACGGCGCCGATCACGATCTGCTTGCCGATGACGTAGCTCGGCGTGCCGTTCATGCCCATCGCTTCGGCGAGCTTGAAGTTCTCCTCGATGGTGGCGCGCACCTCGGGGCTGGCGAGGTCCTTCTCGATCTTCGCAGTGTCGAGGCCGGCTTCCTTGGCCGCCTGCAGTGCGCGCGCCTTGTCGGCCGCGCCGCGGCCGCCGAGCAGCTTCTGGTGGAAGTCGAGATACTTCTTGCCGGTGGGATCCTGCATGCGCACGGCGACGGCGACCTGCGCCGCTTCCACCGAGCCCTGGCTCAACACCGGAAACTCCTTCAGCACGACCTTCAGCTTCGGATCGGCCTTCATCAGGTCCAGCATGTCGGTCATGGCGCGTTTGCAATAACCGCAATTGTAGTCGAAGAACTCGACGAAGGTGACGTCGCCGTCCTTGTTGCCGAGCACGACCTGACGCGGCGAGTTGAAGATCGCCTCGGAGTTCTGCGCGATGCTGGCCTCGTGCTTCTGCGTTTCGGCCGCGGCCTGGCGCTTGCTGAGCTCGGTCATGGCTTCCTCGAGCACCTCGGGGTGGGTGACGAGGTAGTTCTTGATGATGGTCTCGATGTCGGTGCGCTGGGCATCGGAGAAGCTGTCGGCCGACGCGGGCGCGGCTGCGCCGAACATGGCGAGCGCAAACAGCGCGGGAGCAAGCAGACGCAGCGAAGGCATAGGCAAATCCTCTTATCCAAAGCAGGTTTCGGAAAACGTCCCGGTGGACTCAAAGCTCGGTGTCGTGACGTCGTGGTCTTAAGGCGTCGTTCTCGTCAGTTGCGCGGCGGCTTGGCCGCCACGATGTCGTCGGCCTTGACCCATCCGGGCGTGCCGACGGCGAAACGGGTTTTCGCGCGCGTTGCGAGCTCGCGGGCGGTCTTGTTGTCGCCGCGCAAGTAGGCGGCCTGCGCCGAAGCGAGATCGGCCTCGGCATAGTCGCCCTTCCGGCCATAGGCCATCGCGAGCTGGGTGAAGCCGAGCGGCGCCTCGGGCTCCCGCGCCACCGCGGCGCGGAGAATCCGGACGGCATCGTCGGTGTAGGCCTTATTATCGGTTCCAACCAGAGCCTGCCCAAGTAACATCTCGATGAGGGGGGCGTTGTTCGAGAGTGCGGCAGCCTTGCGCAGGGGCGCGATGGCCTCGGCCGGCTTGCCACCGTCGAGCAGCGCCTGGCCGCGCACCTCGTAGAAGTACGGGTTGTTGGGCTGGACCTGGATCAAAGCGTCGATCTGGGCGAGCGCGCTGCGCAGATCGCCGTGCAGATAGGTGCTGATGGCCCGGGCATAACGCGCCGGCAGGCTGTCGTTGGTCTGCGGATAGCGGCGATACACCGTCTCCGGCCGCTCCATGAACGCCGAGATCTTGGCGCGCACCATGTCGTGGCGGAGTTGCAGTGCGGGATCATCCTTCTTGTCCCAGTAGGGGCTCGAACTGGCGAATTCCTGCAGCGCGGAGACGCGCTCGGCCGGCATCGGATGCGACTGCAGATACGGGTCCGCGCCGCGCGAGGCAAAGAGGCTCTCGCTGGTGAAGCGCTTGAACGTCTCGTACATGCCCTTCGGCGACTGCTGGGTCGAGGTCAGGAATTTGACGCCGGCGCGGTCGGCGTTTTCCTCCTGCTGGCGCTGATAGGACAGCAGCGTGCGGCGGATCATCTCCTGGGGACCAGCGATCGCGGCCGCGCCCGCATTGGCAAGGCCGTTGTTGGCGGCGCTGCCGGAGCTGCGGGTGCTGCCGGCGGCGATCGCACCGGCGCCGAGCAGCATGGCGATGATCATCTGGGTCTGGGCGTTGGCGAGCTGCTCGCGCAGCTTGGACAGATGACCGCCGGCCAGATGCCCGGTCTCGTGGGCGAGCACGCCGATGATCTGGTTGGGCGTCTCCGACTGCAGGATCGCGCCCCAATTGACGAAGATGCGGCGGCCGTCCGCGACGAACGCGTTGAACGTGCCGTCGTTGATGATCACCATCTGGATGTTCTGCTTCTCCAGACCGGCGACGCGCAGAATGGGGCGGGTGTAGTCGCGCAGGAGCTGCTCGGTCTCGGTGTCGCGCAGGATCGGCGGCCCCTTCATCTGCGCGCGCGCGGCCGGGAGCGGCGACAGCGCGATCGCCGCCGCTGTGACGAGGGCGGTGAGGGCGGAGGCCTTCTTGCGCAATGCGGTCTGGAGCAACATCAAACGGTCTGGGTCAAACGGTCTGGCAAGCAGTTTCGTGATTGGTTTTTGGCGATTGGCGGCGGACCGGATACGCGATATGGCCTATGAGCCGTACCCCTTATGAGCCGTACAATACGGCCAGTCTGGGGCGCAAGCGCCCCGTTTTCCGGACCGGACGGCCGGTCCGCCAGCGAAATAGCAGAAATCGATGCACGATGCGACATTGAGGAACCGGTTGGGGCAGTGGCTTGATCCCTCCCGCCGCAGCGATGTTCCCCCGTTCATGGTGATGGACGTGATGGCCGCGGCGGCCCGAATCGAGGCCGCCGGGGGCCATGTCATCCACATGGAGGTCGGCCAGCCCGCGGCCGGTGCGCCAAAGACCGCGATCGCGGCTGCCCACGCGGCGCTCGAGGCAGGCCGGATCGACTATACCTCCGCGCTCGGCATCCCATCCCTGCGCGAGCGCATCGCCCGGCATTATCGCGACGTCTATCGCTGCGACGTCAGCCCTGACAGGATCGTGGTGACGACCGGATCCTCCGGCGGCTTCATCCTGGCGTTCCTGGCGATGTTCGAGCCCGGCGACCGCGTCGCCGTGACGGTGCCGGGCTATCCGCCATACCGGCACATCCTCACCGCGCTCGGCTGCGAGCCGGTGCTGATCGAGACCACGAACGAGACGCGCCATGCGCTCACCGGAGAGGCGCTGCTCGCCGCCCATCGCAAGGCGCCGCTGAAGGGCGTGCTGGTCGGCAGTCCCGCCAATCCGACGGGAACGATGATGTCCCGCGAGGCGCTCGCCGGCCTGATCGCGGCGGCGGAAGACGCCAAGATCCGCTTCATCTCGGACGAGATCTATCATGGGCTCGACTATGCGTTTCCGGCGGTGACGGCGGCGGCGCTGTCCGACCACGCACTCGTGATCAACTCGTTCTCGAAATATTTTTGCATGACCGGCTGGCGCGTCGGCTGGATGGTCGTGCCCGAGCTTCTGGTGCGCCCGATCGAGCGGCTCCAGCAGAACCTGTCGATCTCGGTGCCGTCGCTGTCGCAGATCGCGGCCGAGGCCGCCTTCGACGGCGCAGCCGAGATGGAGGAGATCAAGCACGGCTACCAGGAAAACCGTCGGATTCTGATCGAGGGATTGCCCAAAGCCGGCCTCAGCAAGTTCCTGCCGGCCGACGGCGCGTTCTACCTCTATGCCGACGTCTCGGACTTCACCTCCGACAGCTTCGAATTCGCCAAGCAGATGCTGGAGCAGGCCCACGTCGCGGCGACGCCCGGCGTCGATTTCGATCCCATCCATGGCCGTTCATTCGTACGGTTCTCCTATGCCCGTTCGGCAGAGGAGATGCGGGAGGCAGTTGACCGGATCGCTCACTGGCTTAAATAGCCGCCAGTTTTCGCCAGCCTTCCGGAGTTCAACTTGTCTGACCGTTCCGTCCCGACCGCCACGCATTCTCCTCTCGCCGCATTGATGTGGCCGACCCGTCCGGGCGAAACAGTCGGAGCGCTGCGCGCGTTCGTGCTGATCGCGCTCGGCACCGCCTTGATGGCGCTGTCAGCCAAGGTGAACCTGCCGCTGCCCTATGTGCCGATGACACTGCAGACGCTCGTGGTGCTGGTGATCGGCGCCGCCTATGGCTGGCGGCTTGGCAGCGCAACCATGATCGCCTACCTCGCCGAAGGCGCGATGGGGCTGCCGGTGTTCGCCGGCCCCGTGGGTGGAATTGCACCGCTGGTCGGGCCGACCGCGGGCTATCTGTTCGGCTTCGTGATGGCGGCCTTCGTCACCGGCTGGCTCGCCGAACGCGGCTGGGATCGCAGCGTCGTGCTGCTGTTCGCCGCGATGGCCGTCGGTCATATCGTCATACTGGTAGCCGGGTTCGCCTGGCTCGCTTTTGGTCTCGGGCTCGGCGCTGCCAAGGCCTGGCAGGTTGGCCTTGCGCCGTTTATTGCGGCATCGCTGGTCAAAAATGCGCTGGGCGCGACGCTGATGCCGGCGGCTCGCCGCCTCGTCGACCGCCGCGGGTAAAGCCCACCATTCCGAGTAGTTCCAATTGACAGAGCCGGCCAAGTTGATCTTGGCTGGCTCCGAGTTCGAGGGGGAGTGAAACGATGACGACGACAACGATGGCGGGGGCGCCGGTTGCGCCGCCCGCAGCAAAGCCGTGGTACAAGGTTCTCTACGTCCAGGTGCTGATCGCCATCGTGCTCGGCGCCATTGTCGGCTGGCTCTGGCCGACGGTTGCCACCAACGACTGGATCAAGGCGCTCGGCGACGGCTTCATCAAGCTGATCAAGATGGTGATCGCCCCGATCATCTTCTGCACCGTGGTCTCGGGCATCGCCCACATCCAGGACGCCAAGAAGGTCGGACGCATCGGCGTCAAGGCGCTGGTCTATTTCGAGGTCGTCTCGACCTTCGCGCTGGTGATCGGGCTCATCATCGGCAATCTGGTGAGGCCGGGCGCAGGTTTCGGCAATGCGGCGGCTAACGAAGCTGCTGTTGCCAACTACGCCAAGCAAGCGGCCGGCCAGAAGTCGGTCGACTTCGTGCTGCACATCATTCCCGACACCGTGGTCGGCGCGTTCGCGCAGGGCGAGATCCTGCAGGTGCTGCTGTTCTCGGTGCTGTTCGGCTTCGCGATCATGAGCCTGGGCGAGCGCGGCCACACCATCCGCAGCTTCATCGACGATGCCGCGCATGCGGTGTTCGGCGTCATCTCCATCGTGATGCGCGCGGCGCCGATCGGTGCGTTCGGCGCGATGGCCTACACCATCGGTAAGTTCGGCACCGGCGCGATCCTCAATTTGATCGGCCTGATCGCGACCTTCTACGTCACGGCGGCGCTGTTCGTGTTCGTCGTGCTCGGCATCATCGCGCGCATGGCGGGGTTCTCGATCTTCAAGTTCCTCGCCTACATCAAGGACGAGCTGCTGATCGTGCTCGGCACCTCGTCCTCGGAAAGCGCGCTGCCGTCCTTGATGGAGAAGCTCGAGCGTCTCGGCTGCTCCAAGTCGGTGGTCGGCCTCGTGGTGCCCACGGGCTACTCGTTCAACCTCGACGGCACCAACATCTACATGACGCTGGCGACGCTGTTCATCGCGCAGGCGCTCGGTTTCGACCTCAGCTTCAGCCAGCAGCTCACGATCCTGGTCGTGGCCATGCTGACCTCGAAGGGCGCTTCCGGCATCACCGGTGCGGGCTTCATCACGCTGGCGGCGACGCTCGCCGTGGTCGATCCGCGGCTCGTGCCGGGCATGGCGATCGTGCTCGGCATCGACAAGTTCATGAGCGAATGCCGTGCGCTGACCAATCTCTGCGGCAACGGCGTGGCCTGCGTGATCGTCGCCTGGTGGGAGGGCGAGCTCGACCGCGACAAGCTCAACGCCGCCCTTGCCAGGCAGATCGATCCGACGGACATGGAAACCGCCATCACGACGGACTGATCCGGATCTGACTGCGCAAGTCGCGCGGTCAGACTTCGAAATAATAGGGCTGGTCGAGATCCTCGATCAGCCCTTTTTCTTTCGGCGCCCAGCCGAGCGCGGCGCGCGTCTTCGCGCTCGAGGTCGGCACGTCGACGGCGGCAAACCGCGCGAACCAGCCGAAATGCGCGTCCGCTTCGTCGGCGGATTTCGAGATCACGGGCACGCCGAGCCGCTTTCCGATTACCTCGGCGATCGCCTTGAAGGGCACGCCTTCCTCGGCGATGGCGTGATAGCGGCGCGCGGATGCGCCTTGCTCCAGCGCCAGCCGGTAGACACGCGCCGCGTCGAAACGGTGCGCGGCCGGCCATCGGTTGCTGCCGTCGCCGATATAGGCGGCTGCGCCTTTCTCGCGTGCGATCGCGATCAGACGCGGGACAAAGCCGTGGTCGCCCTCGCCATGGGTGGTGGGTGGCAGCCGCACGATGCCGGCGCGGACACCTTGCTGCATGAGATCTTCGGCCGTTGCCTCCGAAACGCGCGGAAAATGGCGCGCCGCCGCGTCATCCTCGGTCGCAAGGCGTCCCGGCGCGAGCAGCGCCACGCCCGAGGTGACGATGAGCGGCCGCTCGGAGCCCTTCAGCTCGTCGCCGAGGGCGAGGATGGCCTGACGGTCCAGCTCGCAATTCTCGGTGAATTTCGAGAAGTCGTGGTTGAAGGCGAGGTGCAGCACGCCGTCGGAGGCGGCCGCGCCGCTGCGCAAGGATTCGTGGTCCTCGAGCGAGCCGCGATGGACCGCCGGGCCCATCGCGGCGACGGCGGCGGCGCCGGCATCGTTACGGGCAAGGCCGGTGACGTGGTGGCCGTTCGCGATCAGGTCAGCAATCACGGCGGAGCCGACGAAGCCGGTGGCGCCGGTGACGAATACGCGCATGAAAGATCTCCAGGGATTGGCGAAGGAGGTTGGTGGAGACGACCATCTGCGTTAGGTTTATCCAGGTAAAGTAGTGAAATTATCGGGGTATAATAGCTAACAGGATGAGCGAGACCGCTTTGTCTGAAAATCTGCTCGGCGCCTATCTGAAGGACCGCCGCACCCGGCTCGATGCCGCTGCGTTCGGCCTCAGCGGCAGCCGCCGGCGCACGCCCGGCCTGCGGCGCGAGGAGGTGGCTCAGCGCGCCAATATCAGTCCGACCTGGTACACGTGGCTGGAGCAGGGCCGGGGCGGCGCGCCATCGGCCGACGTGCTCGACCGGATCGCGCGCGCCTTGATGCTGACCGATGTCGAGCGCGAGCACCTGTTCCTGATCGGCCTCGGCCGCCCGCCCGAGGTGCGCTACCAGGCGAGCGAGGGCGTCTCGCCGCGGCTGCAGCGCGTGCTCGATGCGCTCGCGTTCAGCCCCGCGCTGGTGCGGACAGCGACCTGGGACGTCGTCGCCTGGAACACGGCGGCAACCGCCGTGCTGACGGACTATGGCGCGATCCCGCCGGGCCAGCGCAACATCCTGCGCTTCATCTTCTGCGATCCGCGCGTGCGCGCCGCGCAATACGACTGGGACAGCGTGGCGCGCTTCGTGGTGGCGGCGTTCCGGGCCGATGCCGCGCGCGCCGGCGCAGTCTCGCATGTCGCCGATTTCGTCGACGAGCTGTGCCGGACCAGCCCGGAATTCGCGTCGCTGTGGCGCGACAACGACGTGCGCCATCATGGCGACGGCACCAAGCGGCTGCGTCATCCCGTTCACGGCACCCTGTCGTTCGAATATTCGAGCTTCAATGTCGAGGGCCGGCCCGATCTCAGCATGATCGTCTACAACCCGGCGACGCCTGAGGACGCCGAGCGGATCAGGACATTGCTCGCCGCGCGCGCCGACTGACGGAATTTGCGAGCTCGCGCGTTTAACCCGCATCTCAAGCGTCGAGGGGTGGGTGGTATCGTGGGCAATGCGGCTGTGAATCCGATCATGTTGCAGGCGGCCGAGCATTTTGCTGCGGGGCGGCCGGATCAGGCGGATGCGCTGTGCGCGCAGGTTCTGCAGGCCGATCCGGATCACGTTCCGGCGCTGCATCTGGCCGCGGTCGCGGCCTTCGTCACCGACCGTGCCGCCGAGGGCGCCGCGCTACTCGGCCGCATCTTCAGCGTCGATCCCGACCATGCGCCGGCGCTTGTCACGCTCGGCGACGCGCTGGCGTTGAAGGGCGAGCAGGAAGGAGCGGTGGCGGCGTTCCGCCGCGCGCTGCTGCGGCAGGGCGACGATGCGACCGTGCACAACAAGCTCGGCGTGGCGCTCGGCGAGCTCGCGCGCTTTGGCGAGGCCGAGGCTGCTTACCGCCACGCGCTGGCGCTCGATGCGCACTTGACGCGGGCCTGCTTCAATCTTGCCGTCGCGCTCGCCGGACAGGGACGGCTCATTGAAGCCGAAGAGGCCTATCGTGCGGTCATCGCGCGGGAGCCTTCGCATCGCGCTGCCTGGCTCAATCTCGGCAATCTCCTCATCGACCAGGCGCGGCTCGGCGAGGCGGAGGCGGCCTATCGCCGCGCGCTCGACGTCGACCCCGATGATCCCGGCGTGCTGTGCAATCTTGGCGCCGCGCTCTACCGGCAAGGATTGCTCGAAGACGCCATCGTCCAGTACCGCCGCGCCATCGCGCTCGCGCCGGACAATGTGCCGGCGCTGCGCCTGCTCGCTCTCGTCCTGCATGAAGCCGGTCATCTGCTAGAGGCCGCCGAGATCTACCGGCAGGTTTTTGCGCGCGACGCATCGGATCATGCGGTCGCCAGCAATCTTGGCGCCTGTCTCTCCGAGCTCGGCGAACTGGACGCGGCGATTGCGTCCTGCGAGCACGCGCTGCTGCTGAAGCCCGATCACGCTCCGGCCTGGACCAATCTCGGCATCATCTTCGAGAAGCAGGAACGCGCTGGCGATGCGGTCGCCGCGCACCGCTGCGCGGTCGTCGCCGATCCCGCTTACGCAAAGGGCCACGCCAATCTCGCGGTCGCGCTGCGCAATGCCGGTGAAATCGACGAGGCGCTCGCGGTCTCGCATCGCGCCATCTCGCTCGATCCGGAGCAGCCGCTGGCGCAGTACAACCACGCGCATTTCTTGCTGATGAACGGCGAGTTCACGGATGGCTTCGAGGCCTATCGCTGGCGACGCAAATGCAAGGCACTGTCGGACGGCGACCCTGAATTCGCCGAGCCGGAATGGCAGCGCGAGCCGCTCGCGGGGCGGACATTGCTGCTGTTCGCCGAATACGGGCTCGGCGATGCCCTGCATTTCGTGCGCTATGTGCCGATGGTGACAGCGCTAGGCGGCCGGATCATCCTGCAGGTTCAGCCCGCGCTCGCGGCGCTGCTGCGGCAGCTTCAAGGCGTGACCGTGATCGCACGCGGCGCGCCGCTGCCGCCGTTCGACCTGCAATTGCCGCTGATGAGCCTGCCGCGCATCTTCGGCACCACGCGCGAGACCATCCCGGCCGAGGTGCCGTATCTGCATCCCGATCTCGCAAGACTGTCGCGCTGGCGCGCGGCGCTTGCGGATGTGACGGCGCTGAAGGTCGGTGTTGTCTGGGCCGGCAATCCCAGACACAAGGGCGACCGCCAGCGCTCGCTGTCAGCAGAGGCCGTGCTGCCGCGTCTCGTGATGCCGGGCGTGCAGCTCTATTCCTTGCAGAAGGAGCCGCGGCCTGGGGATGCCGAAGTGCTGGCGGCGCTCGGCGACGACATCATCGACCTTGCGCCGGCGCTCGGCGATTTCGCCGACACTGCGGCTGCGATCGCGGCGCTCGATCTTGTCATCGCAGTCGACACGTCGGTGGCGCATCTCGCCGGCGCGCTGGGACATCAGGTGTGGATGCTGACGCCTTACGCGCTCGACTGGCGCTGGCTGCGCGACCGCGAAGACAGTCCGTGGTATCCGACCATGCGGCTGTTCCGGCAGCGCAGCCCACGCGAATGGGACGATCCCTTGATGCGCCTGTCGGCCGCGCTCGCGGTGCTCGCCGCAAGCGCGGGGGACTAGAAGCGCTCCGGCCGGTAAGGCGCAGGGTCGATCGACGGCGTCTCGCCGCTCATCATCTCGGCGAGCAGGCGTCCCGTTGCGGGCCCTAGCGTAAAGCCCTGATGGCCGTGGCCGAAGTTCATCCAGAGGCCGGGGTGGCGCGGGGCCTGTCCGAGCACCGGCAGCATGTCGGGCGTGCAGGGGCGGGTGCCGAACCACGGGTCGGGCTCGGCGCGCTTGCCGAGGTCGATCAGCTCGCGAGCGGAGGTTTCGGCGCTTTCGAGCTGCACGGGTGTTGCGAGCGCGTCCGGGCCTGTCAGCTCGGCGCCGGTGGTGATGCGGATGCCCTTGGCCATCGGTCCCATGGCGTAGCCGTTGCCCTTGTCCACCAGCGGCAGATCGAGCGAGGCACCGCCGCTGTAATGCATGTGGTAGCCGCGCTTGCGCACCAGCGGGATGCGATAGCCGAACTTGTACAAGAGATCGGGCGACCACGGTCCGAGCGTCACGACGGCATGCGCCGCGTCGATGCGCCCCTGATCGGTATCGACCGACCAGCCGGTCGTGGTCTGCTGCAGGCTTTGCGCATCGCCGAGCACGATCCGGCCGCCGAGGCGTTGGAACAGCTCGGCATAGGCCGTGACCAGCGCACCGGGATCGGACACCGTCCAGGTGTCGAGCCAGTGGATGGCGCCGGGCAGATCGTCGCGCAGGATCGGCTCGGCCTTGGTCAATTCGCTGCCGGACAGCACGCGAAAATTCACGCCGAACTCGCGCGCATCCTGCTCCGCGTCCTTGATCGAGTGCTCAAGAGCCGCGGCATCGCGGTACAGCGCGCGATAGCCGGCACGGCGGATCAGATTGTCGGCATGAGCCTCGCGAATGAGGATGTCGTGCTCGCTCGTCGCATAGCCGATCAGGCGCGCCCATCCGACGATGGCTTCGCGATGCCGCTTCGGCGCCGAATGCCACCAGTAGCGCAGCAGCGGCTCGATATGGCGGTGAAGCGAGGACAGGCTGTAGCGCACGTCGTTGGTGCGGCCGGTCGCGATCTTGACCAGCGTGGCGAGGTCGCGGGGCATCGGATAGGGGCGCACGGCTTCGGCCTGGATCATCCCGGCATTGCCGTAGCTGGTCTCGCGGCCGGGCTCCCTGCGGTCGACGAGCGTGACGGCCCAGCCGCGCCGCTGCAGGTGCAGCGCCGCACCCACACCGACCATGCCGCCGCCGAGAATGATCGCGCTTTGCATCGGAAGAATTCTCCTGTCAGACCCGGGTCATTCCCAGGTGAGAAAATCGGGCGCGGCCGACAGCGGCGGCGCGGCAGCGAGCCGTGCAAGATCTGGCACGGGCCGGCACATTTGGGCATCGTGCGCGAACGCAGCCTCGATGCTCGCGGCGACCGCGAGCACGATGGCATCGCCGCCGCGCGGGCCGACGATCTGAAGGCCGAAGGGCAGGCCGGCCTCATCGAGACCGAGCGGAATGCTGATCGCGGGATGGCCGGGAAGCGTGACGGCGTAGGCGAGCGCGAGCCAGTGGAAATAGGATTTGGTCGGCACGCCGTCGATCTCGGCGGGATAGAGCTCGGACCAGGGACGCGGGCTGAGCGTGATGGTCGGGCTGATCAGCACGTCGCAATTTGCGAAGAAGCTCTGCCAGGCGCGATAGATCCGCGTCTGTGTCGTGGCGGCGCGGGCGTGGTCCTCGAGCGTGTAGCCGAGGCCTTCCTCGACATTGGCACGCACGTTGGGGCCGAGCATCTCCGGACGCTCCTTGTAATTCTTGCCGTGCGTCGCCAGGAACATGCCGGCGCGCAGCACGGCGAAGGCGTCGTCCGCACCGGTACAGTCGGGCGTTGCCTCGCGGCTCTCGGCGAACAGCGGCGCGAGCTTGCTCACGCGATGGCGGAACACGCGGCGGATCGCCTGCTCGGTCGGCGCAAAGCCGAAGTCCTCGGTAAAGGCGAGGCGCAGCTTGCCGAGATCGGCGGGGCGCGGCGCGGCCCAGCGCTCGGCCCGCGCGCGCACAGGCTCGCCGGGCAGGGTGTAGGCGAGCGGATCGCGGGCATCGTCGCTCGCCATCACCGACAGCATGAGCGCGGTGTCGGCAACGTTGCGCGCCATCGGCCCGTCGGTCGACAGGTTCGACCAGCCGAAGATGCGCTTTTCACTGGGCACGAGGCCGTAGGACGGACGCATGCCGACGATGCCGGAGAAGCCGGCCGGATTGCGCAAGGACCCGCCGGTGTCGGAGCCCGAGGCGAGCGGGGCCATGCCGCAGGCGAGCGCCACCGCCGAGCCGCCGGAGGAGCCGGCTGCCGAGCGCATGGGATCGAACGGATTGCCGGTCGCGCCGAACACGGGGTTGCGGGTATTGCCGCCCGCCGCCCATTCGGGCGTGTTGGTCTTGCCGAAGATGATGGCGCCGCTCGCGCGCAAGCGCGCGACCGAACCCTGGTCGGCGACCGGCACGTTGTCGCGCAGCAACGGGCTGCCATAGGTGGAGCGCATCCCGGCGGTGTCCTGGGTGTCCTTGATCAGGACCGGGAGCCCATGCAGCGCGCCGCGATCCTCGCCGCGCAGGATTTCCGCCTCCGCCGCCTTCGCGGCAGCGCGCGCGCCCGGTTCGTCCAGCGTCACGACGGCATTGACGGCGCCGTTGACGGCGGCGATGCGCGACAGACAGGCGTCGAGCAGCTCGACAGGCGAGATCGCCTTGGCAGACAGCAGGCGGCGCAGCTCAACGGCGCTGGAATCGCAAAGTCCGGACACGGACGCTCCCTTTCAGATTATGAAAACAATTTAGCATATCGGAAAGCGAAGGCGACGCATTAATAATCGTCAAACCGCGCTATTTCGCGCGCCGACGGCGGCCGAGATGGCCTGGCGGCTGCCAAATAGGGCCGATCTGGTCAACATCGGCCGAAAAGATTAGGTCGATCGATCAACTATTTTTCCGCGGCCGTGCTAGCATTGCAACATGAGCGAGACCACGACGCCCGAAATTGCCAATTCCCAGCTCGGCCAATGCCTCAAGGCCGCCCGTCAGGCACGCGGCCTGACGCTGAAGCAGGTGGCGGAACGAACCGGCATGGCGCTCTCGACCCTGTCCAAGGTCGAGAACGGCCTGATGTCGCTGACCTACGACAAGCTGCTCCAGCTCACCTCGGGTCTGAAGATGGAGATCGCCGAGCTGTTCAATCCGGCGGTCGCGACGCCTGCGCAGGGCCGGCCGGTCACCGCGCGGCGGAGCATCAGCCGGGCCGGGCAGGGCCAGGTGATCACCACGAAGTTCTACACCTACACCTATCAATGCACCGACCTAATCGGCAAACGCATGGTGCCGATCGTGGCCGAAGTCCGCGCGCGCTCGCTGGAGGAATTTGGACCCCTGCTGCGTCATGCCGGCGAGGAGTATTTCGTGGTGACGAGCGGACGCGTCGCTGTCCACACCGAGTTCTATGCGCCCGAGATTTTGGGCGAGGGCGACGGCATGTACATCGACAGCACCATGGGCCACGCCTACCTCAACGCCGGCGAGGGGCCTTCTGCAACAGGCGTCTGTCTCTGCACCAGCGAGGCGCCCGATCTCTACGATCAGCTTCGCCAGATCGCCGCGCGCGACGTCGCGCCGCTCGGGGATGACGAGCTGCCGTCGTAGCAATATCGCGAGCGCTGAAACGAAAAACGCCCGGCTTGGCCGGGCGTTTTTTTAGTCTGTGTCCGGCTTTATTCGCCGCCGCCGAAGCGGCGCGACCACCAGCCCGCACGGCGCGGGGCGGCGGGCGTTTCGGCTGCCGCTTCCGGCGCGGGCTCAGGAGCCGGTGCGGGCGGAGCAACCTGCTCCGCTGCTGCGGCAACCGGCGTTGCCGGCTCGCTTGCGCTGCTCGACAGGAAGCTCACCTTCTCGCGGACCGTGGAGCGGCGCCGCGCGGACTTGTCGTCGGCGGGCTCGTCTTCCACGACGGCGGCGGGCGCCGGCTCCGGCGCGACCGGCGTCGCAGGCGGAACCTCTGCGCGGTACTCGGGCTGAGCATCGTATTGAGCGATCTGCGGCTCGGCGGTGTGCTCGGCCTGCGCGATCGAGGGCGCAGCCTCGCCGCCATTGCCGTCGAAATCGGCAACCGCATCGCTCGCTTCCGAAGGTGCGCCCGCGGCGAGCTCGTCGCTGATGGAGCCGGCGAGACCTTCCTCATTACCGCCGCGACGGCGGCGTCCGCCTCTGCGACCGCGCCGGCGCCGGCGCTCGCCCTGCTGATCGCCACGGGCGGCCTGCTCGTCACTTTCCTCGCCATCCTGCTCGGACTCGGCTTCTTCCTCGCCTTCGCCCGCGATCATCGCCGGCTCGGGCGGGCTCGCCGCGGTATCCTCGCGCAGCTCGCCGTCGCGCTGGCCACCACGGCCGCGGCGGCGGCGGCGGCGCTTGCGGCGCTGACCGTCCTGCTCGGCGGCCGCTTCGCCAGCCTGGTCCTCGGCGAGACCTTCGGTCTCTTCGGTTTCGATCTCGGATTCCAGCTCCGGATCGAACTCCTCGTCGTCATAGGCTTCTTCGGCCAGCGGCGGCGGGCTCGCAGCGGCCTGCGCCGCGAGCAGCGCCTTGGCGGCTTCGAGCGTGTGCACCTGCTCGCCGCGGTCGATGAGGTAGGCCTGCGGACCGCTGACGCTGGGATCGGCGATGACGGCCAGCGTGACCTTGAAGCCATTCTCGAGGTCGCGCAGATGGCCGCGCTTGTGGTTCAGCACATAGAGCGCGACGTCGGTGCGGGTGCGGACCACGAGATTGTGGGTCGCGCCCTTCATCAGGATCTCTTCGAGGCCGCGCAAGAGCTGCAGCGCCACCGAGGACACCGAGCGGACATGGCCGGTGCCACCGCAATGCGGGCAGGGATCGGTCGAAGACTCGAGCACGCTGGCGCGGATGCGCTGGCGCGACATCTCCAGAAGGCCGAAATGCGAGATGCGGCCGACCTGGATGCGCGCGCGGTCCTGCCGCAGGCAGTCGGACAGCTTGCGCTCGACCGCACGGTTGTTGCGCTTCTCGTCCATGTCGATGAAGTCGATGACGATCAGGCCGGCGAGGTCACGCAGGCGAAGCTGGCGGGCGACCTCTTCGGCCGCTTCCAGGTTGGTCTTGAGCGCGGTGTCCTCGATATGGTGCTCGCGGGTCGAACGGCCGGAGTTGACGTCGATCGAGACCAGCGCCTCGGTCTGGTTGATCACGACATAGCCGCCGGAGCGAAGCTGCACGGTCGGCGAGAACATCGCATCGAGCTGGCTCTCGACCCCCATGCGCGAGAACAGCGGCTGTCCGTCGCGATACTGCTTCACCGCGCTGACATTGGCGGGCATCAGCATCTTCATGAAGTCGCGCGCTTCGCGGTAGCCGGAATCGCCGGCAACCTGAATCTCGTCGATCTCCTTGTTGTAGAGGTCGCGCAGCGAGCGCTTGATCAGCGAGCCTTCCTCGTAGACGAGGGTCGGGGCCTGCGACTTCAGCGTGAGGTCGCGAACCGTCTCCCACATCCGGATCAAATATTCGAAGTCGCGCTTGATCTCGGGCTTGGTGCGGGAAGCGCCTGCGGTGCGCAGGATGATGCCCATGCCCTCGGGCACGTCGAGATCCTGCACGACCTCCTTGAGACGGGAACGATCCTGCGCGCTGGTGATCTTGCGGCTGATGCCGCCGCCGCGCGCGGTGTTCGGCATCAGGACGGCATAGCGGCCGGCGAGCGAGAGATAGGTCGTGAGCGCCGCGCCCTTGTTGCCGCGCTCTTCCTTGACGACCTGCACCAGCATGACCTGGCGGCGCTTGATGACTTCCTGGATCTTGTACTGGCGGCGAGGGCGGAAGGTACGCTCCGGCACTTCCTCCAGCACGTCGTCGCCGCCGACGGATTCGACGACTTCCTCTTCGGCTTCCTCGCCGTCGTCGTCGTCCTCGTCGTCGTCTTCGCCGGCTGCTTCCGCGGCTTCGGCATGCGGCGCTTCACCGCTCTCGCCGTACACGGCGTCAGCCGGCTCGGCGGCCGCGGTCACGGCTTCGGCGAAAGCCTCGTCGTGCGGCTCGGAGCTGTGAGCTTCGAAGCTTTGCGGCTCCTGCGGCTCAGCAGCGGTCTCGCTGGCAACCACGGGCTCCGCGCCGATCGCCGCGACCGGGGCGGGCGTCTCGCCGGCATGGTCATGGTCATGATGATCGTGACCATGGTCGTGCTCGTGCGCGTGATCGTCGGCATGGGCGTGATGGTGGTCATCATGCGCATGCGCGGCGTGGTCATGATCGTGGTGATCATGATCGCCATGGTCGTGGTCGTGATGCTCGTGGTCGTGCTCGCCGGCATCGGCGTGCAGGTGCTCGCCCTCGTGCGGCGCGCCCTCGGTGTTCGCAGCTTCGCCCTCGACCGGCTGGGCGGCGGGATCGCTATTTGCGTCGAGACCTTCGACGATCTCGCTGCGCACGCGCTCGCCATGACCGCGGCGGCGGGCGTTGCGGTGGCGCGAGCGGCGGCGGCCGTGGGAGCGGTTCTCGCTCTCTTCCTCGGCCTCGCGATGGGCCTGTTCCTCGGCCTCGATCAGCGCCTGCCGGTCCGCAACCGGGATCTGGTAGTAGTCGGGATGGATTTCGCTGAAGGCGAGGAAGCCGTGGCGGTTGCCGCCATATTCGACGAAGGCGGCCTGGAGCGAGGGTTCGACCCTTGTGACCTTTGCGAGGTAGATATTCCCGCGTAGTTGCTTGCGTTGCGCGGTCTCGAAATCAAACTCTTCGACGCGATTGCCGCGGACCACGACGACCCGGGTCTCTTCCGGGTGGGTGGCATCGATCAACATCTTGTTGGGCATGTCTTAACTCTTGGCGGCGGCGGGCGCGACTCACCGTGGGCGCAAGCTGCGCTGCCGGGTGACGCGACGGTCCACCTGATTCGGGGGTGAGGGGAAGGCCGAAACGCCGTCTCTCGCGCCTTGCCGAACCGGAAGCTTCAGGACCATTGCGGCGTGCGGGTTTGTCACTCCGCAGCGTCGCGAATGATCCTTCAGAGTTCGTCGGCACAGTCTGGCGCATCAAGCGTCGGCCCGTATGAAACATTGGGCGGCAAGGCCGCCCCTCAATCAGTTGCTGCTGGCCAGGCATGGCGCGAGCGCGCTCGCCCTGGGATCACGAACCGCCCCCTTGGGATCAAGGGACCGGGTAATGGGTTACGCCGCTGTCAGAACCGTCCCGGACACGCAAGTGGTATCCGGGGACCGTCCGCCGCCGGGGCTTGGTCCGTTCCACCTCGTTGCCGCGCACCGCGCTGGTCTTGGAGGAGAACGGAAAACGCTGGAATTCCCAAACCTTGGGAGCTCCGGCGCTGCACCGGGAGGCTGAATGCGACACAACCGGAAATATCGGCCGTCAGCATTCCGTACATACGAGGAATGGGCCAGCGGTGCAAGGGAGCGTCGCACGGCGGTCACAGTCAGCGAGTTTCGCGATTCTGTCATTAAGGATCGTTTAACCCTGTGGTTCTATTGCGTTAAAAAGGCTGCTCGGAGGCACGGAATCGGTGGCGAGCCGCACCAATCATTGGATTTTGCTGGGATGCGCATTGTTGTGCGCCGCGGCATTGCCGTATGCCGATTCCTCGCGTCTGAGCGCGGCGGAAGGGCAGCCGCAACCCTCTGTTGCGGTAGTGAATTTTCCAATCGCCTCGGCCGCCCGGCTGGCCGGCGATGGCAAGCAGACCCGCTTCATCCTCGATATCGACCAGACCGTCACTTTCCGTGCCGTGACGCTCGCCGACCCTTACCGGGTGGTCGTGGACGTGCCGCAGGTCAATTTTCAGCTGCCTGCGGGGACCGGTGTCGCGGGACGGGGGCTGGTCAAGGCCTTCCGCTACGGGCTGGTCATGCCCGGCGGCTCGCGAATCGTGTTCGACCTGACCGGACCGGCCAAGATCGCAAATTCCTACGTGGTGGAAGCGGCCAACGGCCAGCCGGCCCGGCTGGTGCTCGAGCTGGAAGAGGTCGACCGCGCCGCCTTCGTGCAGGCGCTCGCCCCGGAGAACCGTCCCGAGCTGCGGCCCGCGATTGCCGATGCGCCGCCGAAAACGGTTCCCGCCACGGCAGCCCCCGAAGCGACACAGCAGAAGGCTGACGGCCGGCCCGTCGTCGTGATCGATCCCGGCCATGGCGGCATCGACAACGGCACGCAATCGAGCGGCGAGAGCGAGAAGAACCTGGTACTGGCCTTTGCCGTGTCGCTGCGCGACCGGCTGGAGAAGGCCGGCAAGTATCGCGTGGTGCTGACGCGGGACGACGACACGTTCATCCCCCTCAACGACCGGGTCAAAGTTGCCCGCAACCTCAAGGCGGCGCTGTTCGTCTCGATCCATGCCGACGCATTGCCGCGCGCCGAGGGCGATGCGCAGGGCGCCACCATCTACACGCTGTCCGACAAGGCCTCCGACGCCGAGGCCCAGCGTCTGGCCGACGCGGAAAACCGTGCGGACGCGATCGCCGGCTTCAACCTTGCGGAGGAGCCGACCGACGTCGCCGACATCCTGATCGACCTGACGCAGCGGGAAACCCGCACGTTTTCAAATCGTTTTGCCCATCTGCTGATGGGCGAAATGAAGTCGACGGTGCGGATGCACAAGCATCCGCTGAAATCGGCTGGTTTCCGGGTGTTGAAGGCACCGGACGTGCCCTCGGTGCTGGTCGAGATCGGTTACGTCTCCAACAAGGGCGACCTCGAGCATCTCGTGTCCGAGGGCTGGCGGTCCAAGGCCGTTGGCTCGATGGCGCAGGCGATCGACGGGTTCCTGGCCAAACGGCTGGCGACCGCGGGATCGTCAAATTGAGGACCCTGGGATCGTCAATCGACGACCAGGGGATCGTCGAGCTGGCGATCGGGGAAAGCGTTGACTTGAGAAGGGGTTTTTCCGTCCTGCCGCAAAGGCCCTAGTTTGGCCACAGCGGACGATTTATAAAAACCCCGCAGGGGGTTCCGGAATCGGAGAGAATCCCGCTCGGCAAGCGTCTTTAGGCCCGGCCTTGATGTGATTGCGTAGGCCGGTGAATTCGCGACGTGAGGTTGGCGCCAGTTTCGGGTGCCATGGGGCTGAAACTGGGCTGATCCAGAGTTTGAACGGATAAACACATAATGCGCTTGCTGGTGCGGTTCATGGGCTTCCTGTTCGCCGCGGGAACGGTGGTGTTCCTTGTCGGTGTCGGAGCCGTGGCAGGCCTGATCTGGCATTTCTCCAAGGACTTGCCCGATTACTCTCAGCTTCAGGATTACGAACCGCCGGTGATGACCCGCGTGCACGCGGTCGACGGTTCGCTGCTCGGCGAATACGCCAAGGAGCGGCGGCTGTATCTGCCGATCCAGGCGGTACCGAAGCTCGTGATCAACGCCTTCCTCGCGGCCGAAGACAAGAATTTCTACGAGCATGGCGGCATCGACTACACCGGCATGGCGCGCGCCGGCGTGCTCTACCTGCAGAACTTCGGCTCCAACCGCCGACCGCAGGGCGCCTCCACCATCACCCAGCAGGTCGCCAAGAACTTCCTTCTGACCAATGAGGTCTCTTTCTCGCGCAAGATCAAGGAAGCCTTGCTGGCGATGCGCATCGAGAAGACCTACTCGAAGGACAAGATCCTCGAGCTGTATCTGAACGAGATCTATCTCGGCCTCGGCGCCTACGGCATCGCGGCTGCCTCGCTGGTCTATTTCGACAAGTCGGTGAACGAGCTGACAGTGGCGGAAGCGTCCTATCTCGCGGCGCTGCCGAAGATGCCGGCGACGCTGCATCCGGTGCGTAACCGCGACCGCGCCGTCGAGCGCCGCAACTACGTGATCGACCGTCTCGTGGAGAACGGCTGGATCAAGCAGGCCGACGCCGACAAGGCGCGCAAGGAGCCGCTGGCCGTCACCAACCGTTCCAACGGCGCCCACACCTTCGCCGGCGAATATTTCGCCGAGGAAGTCCGCCGCGACATCTTCGAGCGCTACGGCGAGAAGAAGCTTTACGAAGGCGGCCTGTCCGTCCGCACCACGCTCGATCCGAAGATCCAGGTCATGGCGCGTAAGGCCATGGTTGCCGGCCTCGTCAACTATGACGAGCAGCAGGGCTATCGCGGCGCCATGAGCAAGCTCGATATCTCCGGTGACTGGGGCGTGAAGCTCGCCGAGATCAAGTCGCTGTCCGACATCTCCCCGTGGCGCATGGCGGTGGTGCTGGAGACCAGCGACCAGTCGGCGCGTATCGGCTTCCAGCCGAGCCGCGAGCTCGGCGGCGCCATCAGCAAGCAGCGCGAGACCGGCCTCGTCACCGTCGACGGCGTGCGCTGGGCGAGGGCGGCCCAGGGCAACGCCAAGGGCAGGACCCCGACCTCCGTGGCACAGGTGCTGGCGCCCGGCGACGTCATCTATGCCGATCCGCTCTACACCAAGGAGGGACAGCCGGTCGAAGGCCAGTACCGCCTGCGCCAGATCCCCGAAGTGTCCGGCGCGATGGTCGCGATGGATCCGTGGACCGGCCGCGTGCTCGCGATGGTCGGCGGCTTCTCGTTCGACCAGAGCCAGTTCAACCGCGCCACGCAGGCCTACCGGCAGCCGGGCTCGTCGTTCAAGCCGATCGTCTATTCGGCCGCGCTCGACAACGGCTACACGCCGTCGACCGTCGTGCTCGATGCGCCCATCGAAATCGACCAGGGCCAGGGCGCCGGCGTGTGGCGGCCTGAAAACTTCTCGTCGGGCAAGTTCCAGGGACCGGTGACGCTGCGCAACGCGCTGCGGCAGTCGCTCAACACCGTGACCGTGCGCCTCGCGCAGGACATCGGCATGCCCCTGATCGGCGAATATGCCCGCCGCTTCGGCGTCTATGACGAGCTGCCGAACTATCTCTCCTACGCGCTCGGCGCCGGCGAGACCACGGCGATGCGCATGGTCACGGCCTATTCGATGCTCGCCAATGGCGGCCGCCGCGTGAAGCCGACGCTGATCGACCGCATCCAGGACCGCTACGGCCACACCATCTTCAAGCACGACCAGCGCGAATGCCGCGGCTGCGACGCGCCGGGTGGCTGGAAGAACCAGAACGAGCCGCAGCTGATCGACCGCCGCGAGCAGGTGCTGGATTCCATGACCGCCTATCAGATCACCGAGCTGATGGAAGGCGTGGTGCAGGCTGGTACCGCGACCGTGGTGAAGGAGGTCGGCAAGCCGATCGCCGGCAAGACCGGCACCACCAACGAGGCCAAGGACGCCTGGTTCGTCGGCTTCTCGCCCGACGTCGCGGTTGCGATCTACATGGGCTACGACAAGCCGCGTGCGCTCGGTAAGGGCAACGCCGCGACCGGCGGCCATCTGGCAGCTCCCATCGCGCGCGATTTCCTCAAGCTCGCGCTCGCCGACAAGCCCGCCGTTCCGTTCAAGGTCCCGGCCGGCATCAAGCTGGTTCGCGTCGTCTCCAAGACCGGCATGCGCGCCGGCCCCGGCGAAACCGGCGGAACCATTTTGGAGGCCTTCAAGCCGGGCACGGCGCCGCCGGACAATTATTCGGTCATCGGCGTTGCCGACGCCGACGGGCGCGGCGGCGGCATGCCGGCCTCGCAGCAGCAGCAGCCTGACACGGGCTTCTTCATGCGGCCCGGCACCGGCGGGCTGTACTAAGGCCTAGGACAAGGCAGACGATCGCGGTTCCGGCGGTTGCGCTTTGCAGCCGCCGCCGCTACATCCCCATCTCGAATTGCACGCGGGATTCCGCGAGATCAGAGAACGACATGCGCGCCGAAATCGAACGGTTGGTAGAAGAGATCAAGCAGTCAGTCGGGCTGCTGAGGAGGCATCTTTGACGTCGAGAAATCGACGGCACGCCTCGCCGAGCTGAACAAGCTCGCAGAAGATCCCAATCTCTGGAACGATCCCCAGAAGGCCCAGAAGCTGATGCAGGAGCGTACCTCGCTTGAGGATTCGCTCTCCGGCATCGGCAAGGTCGAGCAGGAGCTCGAAGACGACATCGGCATGATCGAGCTCGGCGAGGCCGAGGGCGATGACGGTGTCGTGGCCGAAGCCGAAGCCGCGCTGAAGAACCTGAAGAAAGAAGTCGCGCGGCGCGAGCTCGAGGCGCTGCTGTCGGGCGAAGCCGACCGCTTCGATTCCTATCTCGAAGTCCATGCCGGCGCCGGCGGCACCGAGAGCCAGGACTGGGCGCAGATGCTCTTGCGCATGTACACGCGCTGGGCCGAGACCCATGGCTTCAAGGTCGAGTATCTCGAAGAGTCCGAGGGCGAAGAAGCCGGCATCAAGTCGGCGACGATCCAGGTCTCCGGGCACAACGCCTATGGCTGGCTGAAGACCGAAGCGGGCGTGCATCGCCTGGTGCGCATCTCGCCGTTCGATTCCAACGCGCGGCGGCACACCTCGTTCTCGAGCGTGCAGGTGTTCCCCGTCATCGACGACAGCATCAAGATCGACATCAAGGAATCCGACGTCCGCGTCGACACGATGCGTTCGGGCGGCGCCGGCGGCCAGCACGTCAACAAGACCGAATCCGCGGTGCGCCTGACGCACATCCCGACCGGCGTCGCCGTGGTCTGCCAGGCCGGCCGCTCCCAGCACAAGAACCGGGCGCAGGCCTGGGACATGCTGCGCGCGCGCCTTTACGAGATCGAGCTGAAGAAGCGCGAGGAGAAGGCCGCCGCCGACCAGGCCGCCAAGACCGATATCGGCTGGGGCCACCAGATCCGCTCCTACGTGCTGCAGCCCTACCAGATGGTCAAGGACCTGCGCACGGGCGTGCAGACCTCCGACACCTCGGGCGTGCTCGGCGGCGATCTCGACGAGTTCATGGCTGCGACCCTGGCGCAGCGCGCCTTCGGCACCACCGGCGCCGACATCGAGGACGTGGACTAGCCATGACACGCGTCGCCTTCATCGGGCTTGGACGGATGGGCCATGGCATGGCCGGCCGCTATCTCGATGCCGGCTTCACGGTGGCGGTGTGGAATCGCAGTAAGGCCAAGGCGGAAGACCTGATCGCGCGCGGCGCGCTGTGGGCGACCTCGCCGGAAGATGCCGCGATCGATGCCGATGCGGTCGTGACCATGGTGGCCGACGACGAGGCCTCGCGTGCGGTCTGGCTCGGGCCGGAGGGCGCGGCGAAGACGGCCAAAGCCGGCACCATCGCGATCGAATGCTCCACGGTCTCCTATGACCACGCCCGCGAGATGGGCCGCGAGCTGAACGCGCGCGGGCTGATCTATATTGATTGCCCCGTGACCGGATTGCCGGATGCTGCGGCCGCCGGGAAGCTGACGCTGCTGGTCGGCGCCGACGCCGCCGATCTCGAACGCGCCCGGCCGTTCCTCGAACCGATCGGCTCGACCATCCGTCATTTCGGCGCGGTCGGCTCCGGCACCGTCTACAAGCTCATCAACAACCTGATGGGCGCGATCCAGATCGCCGGCCTCGCGGAAGGGCTCGCGATCGCCGAGCAGGCCGGGCTCGACATGGCCCTGGTGCTGGAGTCGATCCAGGCCGGCGTTGCCGCAAGCCCGCAGGTAGCGCGGCATTCGAAGCGCATGGTCGCCCGCGATTTTTCCGGTGCGACGTTCACGGCGGCGCTGCGTCACAAGGATGCCGCCTATGCCGTGAGGCTCGCCGAGAGCCTGCTCGCCGGCAAGCCGCTCGTTTCGCGCGCCGCGGTCGAGTCCTATGCGCAGGCGAAAGCCGCGATGCCGGATGACGATGAGGGCAAGATGATCGAGCTGGTGTCGCGGCCGAAGAAGCCGTCCTAGGCCAGTCACATCACATGGAGCAGCTTCGCTCGCTCCGCTGCCTCC
>Ga0207426_1000598_pt1 | contig 47559 bp, 45 predicted proteins | sample AraplaMF_Cvi_mMS_FD_184265 | JGI IMG/M metagenome (GOLD analysis project Ga0207426, IMG submission 184265) | Arabidopsis root microbial communities from the University of North Carolina, USA - plate scrape MF_Cvi_mMS (SPAdes) (version 2) | ecosystem: Host-associated > Plants > Roots > Endosphere... | reverse complement strand
GGACTGACAGCAGCGAATGGCTGCGGTCACTCGACAGCGTGCTGGGGGAGCATCATACCGATGCCGCGAGCCGGACGGCGTCGGCCTGACGAGCGCGCATACGACCGTTGACTTGGATCAACAGCGCGCGCGACGCCGCACCCACGATCCGCCGCCAGCCATGCCCATGGCGGACAGGGATCGGGAGAGACGCAATGTCCAAGGACGCAAAGCCTGCCCAGAAGCGCATCGATCAGTTCTTTTCCGGGCCCGGAGGGCGAGCGGACGATTGGCGCGATCTGGTGGAGGCCGCAAAGCTCTGGGACCGGGGTGGCGACCGCGCGCCATACGATGCAGCGTTGGCCGAGTTGTCGGTCACGGAGGAATATCACGGCTATCCGGGGCTGCAGTTGATGGCGGCCTTGCGGGAGGCTGCCTCGGCCGGCGACGCCGCGGGATCACTGGCCCTTGCGACGCGGATTGCGCGCGCGCTGACGACCCGGTCGTTCCGCCAGCATGCCGCTGACTGGAGCGTGAACGACGAGGGCAATGGAGAGGCTCCCGATCTGGTGCCGCAGGTCTTCGGGCAGCACGCCACGCGCCGTCCCTATTTCGAGACGCTCATCGTCACGGGCCTCTCCAGCGGGAGCTGGCCGGCACTCGCGAACGAATGGCGCAAGCTGCGGCGGCCGGTCGACCAGTTCGTCTATGAGCCGGTGATCGCCGGCAGCCTCGAAGACGCGTTCTGCGCCACCATCCTCAATCCAAATCTCGCCGCCGTCGTCATCAACGAGGGTTTTGCTCTGCGTTCGCGCCACGACGCGCCCGTGCTGCGCACGATGACGTCGTCCGCTGGATTGCGCGACGAGGCCGATGCATCGGCGCTGCGGCTTGCCCACATCATCAAGCGCGTGCGCCCGGAGCTCGATCTCTATCTGATGTCGAATCGCAACGTCGAGGAGATGGCGGGCAACCCCGAGGCCAACGTGGCGCGCCGCATCTTCTACTCGGTCGAGGATCTGCTGGAGCTGCATCTGTCGATCCTCGAGGGCGTGCAGGATCGCTACGACACGCCGTTCTTCGACAATCTCAAGAAGTACGCCCAGCGCCCGATCGGAACGTTCCACGCGCTGCCGATTGCCCGTGGCAAATCCGTCTTCAAGTCGGACTGGATCCGCGACATGGGTGAATTCTACGGCCTGAATCTGTTCCTGGCCGAGAGCAGCGCCACCACCGGTGGCCTCGACAGCCTGCTGGAGCCGACCGGCAACATCAAGAAGGCGCAGGACAAGGCAGCGAGGGCGCTCGGGGCCGACCGCGTCTTCTTCGTCACCAATGGAACATCGACGTCGAACAAGATGGCGGTGCAGGCGCTGCTAGCGCCGGGGGACATTGCGATCGTGGACCGCAACTGCCACAAGTCGCATCATTACGGCATGGTGCTGGCCGGCGCCCAGCCGCTCTATGTCGAAGCCTTTCCGATGACGGAATATTCGATGTATGGCGCGGTGCCGCTGAAGACGATCAAGCAGGCGCTGCTGGGCGCCAAGGCCGACGGCCGGCTCGACCGCGTCAAGATGGTCGACCTCACCAACTGTACCTTCGACGGCCACATCTACAACACCCGGCGGGTCATGGAGGAGTGCCTCGCCATCAAGCCGGACCTGATCTTTTTGTGGGACGAGGCCTGGTTCGGCTTCGCGCGCTTCTCGCCGTTCCTGCGGCGGCGGACCGCAATGGGGGCCGCCAACGAGATCGAGGCGTGGATGGCCGATCCCAAGTCGGTCGCAGCCTATGAGAAGCAGCAGTCTGAGCTCGGCAAGAATCCGACCGACGAAGTGCTGCTCAAGACGCGCCTGATTCCCGATCCGCGCCAGATTCGGCTGCGCGTGTACCAGACCAATTCAACCCACAAGTCGATGTCCGCGATCCGGCAGGGCTCGATGCTCTCGGTCAAGGATGTCGAGTTCCACACTGTGGAGCAGCAATTCAAGGAGGCCGTGTTCACCCACGCCTCGACCAGTCCGAACCAGCAACTGATCGCCAGTCTCGACGTCTCCCGGCGCCAGATGGAGCTTGAAGGCTATGGCCTGGTCGCCAACGCGATGGAGATCGCGCTCGCGATCCGCCAGGCGGTCAACACCAATCCGCTGATCTCGAAATATTTCCGTGTCCTCGGCGCCGACGCGATGGTGCCGGCACACTATCGCCAGAGCGGCTTTACGGATTATCTCGCGGCCGGCGTGAACTGGGCCAATACGCTCAAAAGTCTCGACGAGGACGAATTCTGCCTCGATCCGACCCGGATGACGCTGGTTTGCGGCACCGCAGGCTACGACGGCACCCAATTCAAAGGCATCCTGGCCAACGACTACAACATCCAGGTCAACAAGACCTCGCGGAACTCGGTCCTGCTGCAGTCCAACATCAACAACACCCGCAGCGATGTGGCTCATCTGGTCCGCGTGCTGGCGGAAATTGCCGGCGAGGTGGATCGCGGCCTGGCGCAGGGCGGCGCCAACGCGAAGAAGACATTTGATGCGCGGGTGACGAGTCTGATGAAGGATGTGCCCGACCTGCCGAACTTCTCGCACTTCCATCCGAGCTTCCGTGGTGATGCCGGCGCCAAGACCAACGAGGGCGACATCCGTACCGGCTTCTATGCGGCTTATGACGTCGCGGGCTGCGAGCACATCCGACTCGGCGATCCCGAGATCGACCGGCGCCTCAAGGCCGGGCCCGAGCTCGTTTCAGCCAATTTCGTGATCCCGTATCCGCCGGGCTTCCCGATCATGGTGCCCGGCCAGGTCATCACCCAGGAAACCATCGACTTCATGCGCAAGCTCGACGTGAAGGAGATCCATGGCTACGACGCCAAGGAGGGATTGAAGCTCGTGCGCACGGACGCCCTGGCGAAGCTCGGCCGGCCCAAGCCAGGTGCTCAGCCGAAGCTGAAAGCGGCGTCGTAGCTCAGGCGAAGACGACAACCATGACCGAACCCCAGGTCGTCAACAGGATGTTGGCGACCGGGTAGGCGGGCGTGTAGCCCAGAACCGGGACGGCGCTGCCAGAGCGTTCCTGGAGCGCAGCCATCGCGGCCGTGACCGTCTGCGATCCGGTCAACCCGCCGAGCAGCAGGATCGGATTCATCCGCAACACGAAATGACCGAAGCAGAAGCCGACGATCTGCGGCAGCAGGGTGACGGCCATTCCCCCCACCAGTAAACCGAGACCAGCCTCGCGCAGGGCCGACAGGAAGATCGGTCCGGCATGGATGCCGGTGAGACCGACGAAAGCCGCCAGTCCCAGCGAGGTCATGAGGCTGACGGCGCCATCGGGAATCTGCCCAAAGAGCGGATAGATCGTGCGGAGATAGCCCACAAGAAGCCCGGCGAGCAGGGTGCCGACGCTCGTGCTGAGCGAGATGTTGATACCGCCAATGGAGAAGCTGAGCAGAGTGCCGACCAGGCCGCCGCAGAAGATCGCAAGGCCCAGGACGATGAAGTCGATGCTGGTGCTCGGCGCAACTATGGTCCCGATGCTCTTGGCCGCACTCTGAACGATCGGCTCGGGCCCGACGATACGCAGCAGATCGCCCCGCTGCAGCACGACGCCGGCGCCGACCGGGATGTCCTGGCCGCCCCGGCTGAGCGAGCGCAGGTAGAGACCGCGGGCCCAGCTCTCCCTCGAGGCAGCTTCCAGCGTCATGCCTGCGAGTTTCGCATGGATCAGCATGACGTCGGCCGAGATCACGGGAATGTCGAGAAGCTCGCGGTCTTCGACCTCGTCAGCGCGAGGGCCGATCCATTCGACGATGATCTCTCGCGGAGCCGACAGCGCGACGAGGTCCCCCGCCGCCAGAACGGTTTCAGGATTCGTTTGGAGAATGTGCTCGCCGCGACGAATCCGGTGAATGAACAGCCGGTGCTGCGGAAAGCGCGCTTCCGCAGCCGCGACCGTCGCCCCGACGAGAGGAGAGTGTTCGTCCAACCGGTAGGCGCGCAGCTCGAACTTGCGCCAGGCGGAGGCCAGGCCCGGCTTGGTGCGTGTGACGCCCAATTCCTGCTCGAGCTTGAGGGCCTCCACGCGCAAATCAATCTTCAGAAGCGCGGGTGCAATCTGCGTGACGAAGAGGATGACACCCGCATAACCGAAGATGTAGGTGACGGCGTCCGCGACTGCGATGTGGGAGACAAAAAGCGCTCGTTGCGCCTCGGGGATGGCCAGCCCGTTGATGGCGTCGGTCGCCGTGCCCATGGCCGCGCTCTGGCTCAGTGCGCCCGACATCAGGCCCGCCGCAAAGCCGGGATCGAGGTGCAGGAGCTTGCCAACGGCAATAGCGGTCGCAAGTCCCGTCAAGCCGACGACGACGGCAAGCAGCATTGGCTTCAGGCCGTCACGCTTCATCGACTGCGCAAATTGCGGCCCGACAAGATAGCCGACGCCAAACAGGAACAGCAGGAACAGAAAGGACTTGGTCATGCCGGAGACGGAGACATGCGCAAAATCCCCGACCGCTAATCCGGCGAACAGCGCGCCTGTAACCGGTCCGAGGCTGAACGTCCCGATCTTGAAGCTTCCGATCCAGTAGCCCGCGGCAATCACCAGGAAGAGCGCGAGCTCGGGATAGCGGACCAGAAACTGCTCGAGCCAAGTCAGCATCGCGCGAGGCCTTGCTATGTCATCAGCATGACCAGCACCATTCCCCAGATTGTCAGCAGCGTGTTCCCGACGGCATAGGTCACGGTATAGCCAAGCCCCGGGATCTGGCTCTTGGCGCGGTCGTTAATCATGCCGAGAGATGCCGTCGTGGTCCGGGCGCCTGAACAGCATCCCAGCACGATGGCATCGTGAAAGCGGAACACGTATTTGCCGACATACATTGCAAGGATTAGCGGCACGCTCGTCGCCACGATACCCCACAGGAACAGGCCGATGCCCAAGGCTTTCAAGCCGGCCACGAAGCCAGGGCCCGACGAGATGCCGACGATGGCAATGAAGACGTTGAGGCCGACGGAATTCATGAACCAGACCGTCGGTGACGGAATTCGGCCGAAGGTCGGATGCACCGAGCGCAGCCAGCCGAAGAACAGGCCCGAGATCAGCGCGCCGCCGGAGGTGGACAGCGTCAGCGGCACGCTGCCGACCTTGTAGACTACCGCGCCGATCAGTGCGCCGATGGCGATGGCCGCGCCGATGAAGGCGACGTCAGCCATGTCGGTTGCCTTGTCCGGCCGGCCCAGCATCTTCGTGGCGGCTGCGACATCGGGCGTGCGTCCGACGATGGTGACGATGTCGCCGCGATTGATCTTGGTGTTGGGGAGGATCGGGATCTCGATCGCGATCGCACCTCTCGTGATCTTGCGGAGGAATACGCCGCGGGCGGCCGCTGTGTGCGACAGCTGTTCCAGCGTCTTGCCGTCGACCTCCTTGTTGGTGACATAGACATCGACGCCCTCGATCGGCATCGACAGCAGTTCGCGATCGTCGACTTCGTCGGCCTGCTCGCCGATCAGGCTGACGAGGACATCGCGCCGGCCCGCCACGGCGACAACATCTCTTGCGTGAATGACGGTGTCGGCGGTGGCGTCGATGATCTGTCCGTCTTGCCTGATCCGCAGGACGAAAACCCGATGATCAGGTAACAAGGCCTCTGCCTGCTGCACGGTCTTTCCAACAACAGGCCCCCGCTCATTGACGCGGAAGGCGCGGACGTCGAACTGGTGCCAGGCCGTTCCCGGACCGCCCAATTGCTTCTTGCCGCCGTGTTCTTCCTCGTACTTCTTGCAGGCCGCTTCGAGATCGATACCGAGCAGCGCCGGGCCGATCAGGGCCAACACGATGGCAGAACCCACCGTACCGAAGATGTAGGTGACCGCGTAGGCGACCGGCATGCCGTCGAGGATTTTCTTGGTCTCCTCCGGCGACAGTCCTAGCCGGTTGATGGCATCGGTCGCTAGCCCCATCGATGCCGAAATCGTCTGTGAGCCCGCATAGAATCCTGCGGTCGAACCGACATCGTAACCCGCGATCTTGGCCGTGACGAAGGGAGCAAGAAGGCAGAACACGCAGACGACAGCCGCAAAGATCGCTTGCGGAATACCATCATGCGCGATGCCGCGCACGAATTGCGGCCCGACGCCGTAGCCGATCGCAAACAGGAACATCAGAAAGAAGAACGGCTTGAGTGGACCCGTGATGGTGATGCCGATCTGACCGATGATGACGGCCGCGATCAGCGTCGCGGTGACCGCGCCGAGGCCTAGGCCCTTGTAGGTGAAGGAGCCGAAATAGTAGCCGAGAGCCAGCGACAGGAAGATCGCGATCTCCGGATAGGTCTTGAGCGTCTGGAAAAACCAATTCATCACGTCCCCCGTTCATGCTGTGCGAAAGCCGAGGAGCCGGAGAGGGGCTCGATACGCGCCAGCCGAGAACAGGCGACCGCTCACTTGCCAACGTTGATCTATATCAATCGTACGCATCGACGTGCGGCGCGATGCCGTTGCGGCATCTGCGCTCGCTGCGTCGCAACGCCTGACGCCAGCGCGCTTCCACGGCGTCCGAAAGCGTTGAGATAGATCAAGGGTCGTCGCCGGGCGCGCACCAACTTGATGGCCTTCGCGCAGGCTGTGAGGCCTGTCCGCTTTCCTTCTGCAGGTTGCACAGCTCTGGAGTGTCACATGGCCGACCTCTTAACTCTGAAGAAATTCGAGGCGTTGAGTCCCTTCGAGATCAAGGACGAGCTGATCAACCTGGCCAAGGCGACCTCGAAGAGGACGCAGAGCGCGTTCCTCAACGCCGGGCGCGGCAATCCGAACTGGGTGGCGACCACACCACGTGAAGGCTTCTTCCTGTTGGGGCAATTCGCCATCAGCGAATCCAAGCGCGTGATGAACCATCCGGCCGGAATCGGCGGCATGGCTCAGGCCAAGGGCATCGCCGGACGGTTCGAGGAGTGGCTGGCCAAGCACGCGGACATGCCGGGCGCGGGCTTCCTCTCGGACATGCTGCCTTATGCAGTCAAAAAGTTTGGCTTCGACCCCGATGCCTTCATCCACGAACTCGTCGATTCCATCATCGGCGACAATTATCCCGTGCCGGATCGCATGCTGGTGCACAACGAAAAGATCGTCCATGAATATCTGATGTGGGCAGTTTGCGGCGATCCGCGGCCGGCCGGCAAGTTCGACATCTACGCGGTCGAGGGTGGCACCGCAGCGATGTGCTACATCTTCAAATCGCTGAAGGCCAATCGCCTGCTGCTGCCCGGTGACACCATCGCGCTGGGGACGCCGATCTTCACGCCCTATATCGAGATGACCCATCTCGAGGACTACGACCTCAAGATGGTCGAGATCAAGGCGCCGCAGGAAAACCGCTTCCAGTTCACGGACGAAGAGATCAAGAAACTGGAAGACCCGAAGATCAAGGCGTTCTTCATCGTCAATCCCGCCAATCCATCGGGCATGGGGGTGAGCCCGGAGACGATCGCCAAGCTGACGAATCTGGTCAAGACCAAGCGTCCCGACCTGATGCTTTTGACCGATGACGTCTACGGAACCTTCGTACACGGCTTCCGCTCGCTGCTCGGCGAGCTCCCGCACAACACGATCGGTGTCTACTCCTATTCCAAATATTTCGGTTGCACCGGCTGGCGGCTCGGTGCCATCGCCATTCACGAGGACAACATCTTCGACAAGATGATTGCGAAGCTGCCGGATGCCGCCGTGAAAGCGATCGACAAGCGCTACGGCCCGCTGACGCTGGAGCCGCGCAAGCTCAAGCTGATCGATCGTATTGTCGCCGATAGCCGGGACGTCGCGCTCAATCACACCGCCGGCCTGTCGTTGCCGCAGCAGGTGATGATGAGCCTGTTCTCGCTCTCGGAGATGCTGGACGACAAGAAGGCCTATCAGGCGGCCTGCATGGAGATCGTTCACAAGCGGCTATGGTCGCTGCTGGATGGTCTGGGCCTCGCCGACAAGCTGAACCCGAATCCCAACTACGACGCCTATTACGGTCTGATCGATTTTGAGTTCTGGGCGCGAAAGAACATCGGCGATGACGCCGTGAACTATCTGAAGAAGAACGTTCATCCGCTCGATCTCGCGTTCCGGCTTGCCGAAGCCCACGGCATCGTACTGCTGAACGGGGGCGGGTTCGATGCGCCGGAATGGTCGCTGCGTGTGTCGCTCGCAAACCTCCCCGATGATGTCTACGACGATATCGGACGCGGAGTTCGCAGCATCGCGCGTGGCTATCGGGATGCCTACGAGGCGGCCCGAGCCGGGGGGAAGTAACGGATCCGACAGGACCGGTCAATCCTGATCGGTTCGAGATCATTGCCGAAGGGGAGCGAGAGACATGAAACAGACTGCCATCCGCGCTGCGCTGATCGCCACGGTCGTGGCCTGCGCCGGTTTCAGCACGCCGGTGCGTGCCGAGACCGGCCAGGTGGCCGTGGTCTTCACCAAGGGCGGCTTCATCGTCGGCGTGGGCGGCGGCGAGGGTGTCCTGGTCTACAGAGGCAAGCGATATCCGTTCACTGTCTCAGGCATGAGCGTCGGCTTTACGATCGGGGCCTCGACCACCAAGCTGGTCGGCCGGGCCCTCAATCTCAGGGGACCGCAGTCGATCGAGGGTTCCTATGCGGCGGGCGGGGCAGGCGGTGCGGTGGCCGCAGGCGCGGGTGCTGTGCAGCTTCAGAACGCCAACGGCGTGATTCTGCAGCTCAGCGGTCCGAAGGTTGGTGCCGAAGTGTCGGCGGCCGTCGGCGGCGTCACCATCCGGCTGAAATGAGCTGGCGTGCAACGTCCAAACGGGCTGCGTCGCCGCAGCCCGTTCTGCGTTTCAGTATCGCTCTTCGACGAATTTGAGCCCGCGCAGCGGCGCCTGGTCGTTGTAACGTCCCTTGTGCGACCGTGGCGGCAGCTTGACCTTGTCCCGCTTGACCCGCTTGTAGGGGATCGTTTTGAGAATGTGTGCGATGACATTGAGCCGCGCCCGCCGCTTGTCGTCGGATCGGATCAGCCGCCACGGCGCGTGCTTGGTGTCGGTCGCCTCGAACATCATGTCGCGCGCTCGCGAATAGTCGTACCAGCGCCCGAACGACTCGGTATCCATCGGGCTGAGCTTCCATTGCCGCAACGGATCCTCGATCCGCGCCTTGAAGCGGAGCTCCTGCTCTTCCATCCCGACTTCGAGCCAAAGCTTGATCAGGATGATGCCGGCGTCTACCGCGAACTTCTCGACAAGCGGGCACAGCTCCAGGAATCGCTTGTGCTCGGTCGGTGAACAGAAGCCCATGACATATTCGACGCCGGCGCGGTTGTACCAGCTGCGGTCGAAGATCACGATCTCGCCGCCGGCCGGAAATTGCTCGATGTAGCGCTGCAGGAACAACTGGGATTTTTGCCGGTCCGAAGGCGCGGGAAGGGCGCAGACGCGGAAGACGCGCGGGCTGACCTTTTCGGTCAGTGCCTTGATGGTGCCGCCCTTGCCGGCGGCGTCGCGTCCTTCGAAGATGACGATGATCTTGAGTTTCTGGGCCCTGACCCAGTCCTGGAGATGGCACAGCTCGACCTGGAGCTTCCTGAGCTCCTTCTCATAGTCCTTGCGCTTCATCCGCTCCGCGAGCGTGCCCTTGGCCATGCCTGTCCTTCCCGGCCTGTCAATCGTCCCACGAAATGGTCACGCCGATGTCGCCGGGCACACCGCCCGGGAAGTCGATGATCTGATAGGCGATCCGATAGCCGCGCGGCTTCAGATGGTCGCTCCAGAGCTGGAAAATCTCCTTGGGGATTCCCGTCAGCGTGGCTTCCCAGCCTTTTTCCATCTGGTTGATGGCGCGCCCCTTGTCGGTGCAGAGCGAGTTGGGAAAACGATAAACCATCACTTCGGTCAAGCCGTTTCGCACGGCTCGCTGAATGATGGTCGCAGCGAGCTTGATCTTTTCCTCCTCGGTCTTCCCGGAAGGTTTGCTCAACCGCTCGATCAGGGCGCGCTTCTCAGCGTCGGCCGCCGCGGCGACGCGAACATATTCCTCAGCCTTCTCCGCCTCCTTGAGGGCGGCTTCCTTGCGGATCTGGGCGGCACTGGGAATGAGATCGTCGAGACCGGCCATGGCGGCGTCTCCCTTGATGATGGGAGACGTTAGGTCCTGGCGAGGGCGTTCTCTTGATTCAAGTCAAGCAACCCCAGGACCGGCCTTAACACAGTGCCGAACAGTTATGTTTCTCCTGGAGAGTGCCTTGAGCGAGCAGCTTCATCCGATGGCTCCGCATCATCTGCCGTTCTTCCTTGCGCCGGGGAGTGGCACTGACACGCTGATGGTCGTGATGGGCCTGTTCCTCATCTGTGTCATCTTCTGGGTCGGCACGCTTTACTGGAAGCTGCACAGTCTACCGGAGCGGATGGCGCACAAATCGCAGAAGCTGCAATTCGAGATCGTCGCGGTGCTCGGCCTGATCTCTCTGTTTACGCACATGCACGTCTTCTGGGTCGCGGGCCTGCTGCTTGCGCTGATCGATATCCCCGATTTCGGAACGCCTCTGCGCAGTATCGCCGATTCTGTCGAGAAGATCGCCGACGCGAAACCCGGCGAAGGCGATGCGCCGGCTGAATCTCCTCCAGCGCCGCCGGATACGCCCGATGCCGCAAGGAAGGAGCACATTCATGCTTGAACTCATGATCTGCTCTCTGGTGACGATCCTGCCGGACTATCTGTACCGCCGCTACGTCCAGGGCAGGCGTTTCGGCAAGGAGATTACGCTCTTTTCGGTCTGGTACGAGCTGCGCTGGGGCATCACCGGTTGCCTGATGCTGACGGTGTCGCTGATCACCATGATCTTCTATTTTCACCCATCCACGTCAAACGCCACGCTCTATTTCCGCACCGTGCCGATCCTGCCCGAAGGTTCGGGGCGGGTGGCCGAGGTCAAGGTCGGTTTCACTCAGGCGGTGAAGAAAGGCGAGGTGCTGTTTACGCTCGACAGCTCAAGGCAGCAGGCGGCGCTGGAGACCGCGAAGCGAAAGGTGGCCGAAGTCGACGCCATGATGCAGTCGGCCCAGGCCGATGTGGTCAAGGCCGAGGCGCAGGTCGGCGAGGCGAAGGCCAACTACCAGCAGGCCAAGGACGAGCTCGAGGTCAAGAGCGAGCTCCAGCGTCGCAATCCCGGGATCGTCCCACAGCGCGACATCGATAAGCTGCAGGTCCTGGTCGATCAACGCCAGTCCGGCATCGATGCCGCGAACGCCACAAAGCAGTCGGCTTCGTTACAGGTCTCGACCTTGCTGCCAGCGCAGAAGGCCAGCGCGGAGGCCGCGCTCGCCCAGGCCCAGGTCGATCTCGATAAGACCTTCATCCGCGCCGGCGTCGACGGGCGCGTGGAGCAATTTCTCGTCCGGCCCGGAGACCTCGTCGCCCAGATCATGCGTCCCGCCGGCATCCTGATTCCCGCGGAGGCCGGCCGATCGGTCCTGCAGGCCGGCTTTGGCCAGATCGAGGCGCAGGTGATGAAATCAGGCATGGTTGCCGAGGCGACTTGCATCTCGAAGCCGTGGGTGATCATCCCGATGGTCATCACGACGGTGCAGGACTACATCGCGGCCGGGCAGTTTCGCGCCGGCGAGCAGTTGCTGGAGGCGCAGAATGCTGTGCGGCCCGGAACGATCCTGGTGTTTCTAGAGCCGCTCTACAGGGGTGGCCTCGACGGCGTCACGCCCGGCAGCAGCTGTATCGTCAACGCCTATACCAGCAACCACGAGGAAGTCTCGGCCAAGGACACGCCGGCCGGCCGGAGGATCGCGCTGCATGTGGTTGATGCCGTTGGCCTCGTCCATGCATTGCTGCTGCGCATCCAGGCCCTGCTGCTGCCGATCCAGACGCTGGTCCTGAGCGGCCATTAAGGACCCGAGTGGCGCCGCGGGGTCTGTCACAATTGCGCGTCTCCCGCTAGAGTTGGTGCCAGAAGCGGCGAGAGAAGGCCGCCGGGGGACGAGGATGAGCGGGCGCATATCCGTTGCGTCGGTGAGGCCGTGGCCGTTTGCAGCCGCATGGCTCGGTCTCGTCCTGCTTCTTGCCGCCTGCATCATCCGCTCTAACCCCGTTGGGGCGACCGAGCGAAGCGCGCGGGGAGAGCTCAAGCGCGTACTGCTGCTGCATTCCTTCGGTCGCGAATTCCTGCCATGGAGCGAATACGCGCGAACCATCAAGGCCGAGCTCGAGCAGCGATCATCCTGGCCGCTCGACATACAGGAGCACACGCTGCTGTCCGCGCGCTTCAACAATCCCGGCCCGGAAGCGCCCTTCGTCGATTATCTGGCCTCGCTTTACCAGGGGGCGCCGCCGGACATCGTGTTGAGTATTGGTGCGCCGGCCGCGCGGTTCGTGCAGCGTTACCGGAGCAGGCTGTTCCCCCAGACGCCCACCGTTCTGACCGTGGTGGAGGAGCGGCTGGTGAACCGCCTGGATCTCACCGAGAGCGACGTCGTCGTATCGGCACGCCTCGATTTCCTCACCGTGTTCAACGAAATCCTCCGCGTTTTGCCCGATACCAGATCGGTTGCCATGGTGATCGGCGCTTCGTCGCTCGAGAAGTACTGGATCGAGCAGGTGAAGCATGAACTGATGCCGCTGGGGGATCGCCTCAACCTCATCTGGTACTCGGATGTGCCATTCGAGGAAACCCTTAAACGGGCGGCGAACCTTCCGCCTCATACCGTACTGTTCTGGAGCCTGATGTCGGTCGATGCGGCCGGAATAGTCTTTGAAGGCGACTTTGCCTTGCGCAGCCTGCGTGCGGCCGCGAACGCCCCGATCTTTTCTTATCAGGAAGCCTTCTTCGGAAGCGGTACCGTCGGGGGACCAATGCAGCTGACAGGAGAAACCAGCGGCAGAACGGTCGAAGCCGTCATCCGCATCCTCGGTGGAGAGAAGCCGGCCGCGATCAAGTACGCTCCGATCACATTCGGCGCGCCGAGATATGACTGGCGTGAATTGCAGCGCTGGGGCATCAGTGAAAGCAATCTGCCGCCCGGCAGCGAAGTCATGTTCCGCGCGCCAAGGATTTGGGAAGCCTATCGCTGGCAGCTCGTGTCCACCGCTGCAATCATCCTGGTGCAGGCTGGCCTGATCAGTGGGCTGTTGCATGAACGTCGCCGCCGGCAGCTTGCCGAAGTGGAGTCACGCCAGCGCCTCGCCGAGCTCGCCCACGCCAACCGTTATTCGGCGGTCGGCGAGCTGACGACCTCGATCGCGCATGAACTCAATCAGCCGCTCGGCGCGATCCTGACAAATACCGAGACGGCGGAGCTCATGCTCAAGGGAGCCTCGCCCGACATCGGCGAGGTGCAATCGATCCTCGCCGATATCAGAAGGGACGACCAGCGGGCGAGCGAGGTGATCCGCCGTCTGCGCAGCGTGTTGAAGAAGACGCCGTTCGAGATCAGGGATATCGAGCTGAACGGCACGGTGAAGGAAGCGATCGATTTGGTTGCGGCCGTCGCGGAGGGGCGGCGGGTCATGCTGATCTATATGCCCACGCTTGCGGACCTGCGCGTCAGGGGTGATCCCGTGCAAGTTCAGCAAGTCGTGCTCAACGTGATCATCAACGCAATGGATGCGGTTTCCGACGCCGACATCGGAGACCGCGAGGTGAGAATATCGACATTCCGCTCAGGCGGTGTGGCCGAAATACGTGTCGCCGATTCTGGTCGCGGGATTTCAGAGAGCGATCTCGCGAACGTCTTCAACCCGTTCTTCACGACCAAGCCCCAAGGCATGGGGATGGGGCTCGCCATTGCCAAGACCATCGTCGAGGCCCATCACGGGACAATCGTTGCGGAGAACCAATCGTCGGGCGGAGCGCGTTTCACGATCCGCTTGCCGATCACCGGGTAGCACCCGCATATCCCCACGCTCTCGCGTCGCAACAATCCGGCGAAGCTGCCGTTCGTTGATCTCGATCAATGAACGGCTGTGCACCAGCCCGATCCTTCCGGACGGAAAGTCCGATGGAGGGTGCGATGTCTCGCTGCGGCAGGATTCTGATCGCGCTTTTGTTGGCGGCGCTCCCTGCCGCCGCAATGGCGCAGACCACGACGCCGGCGGCTCCGGGCACGCAGGCGCAGCCGGCGACCCAGCCGGCGCCAGCTGCCGAACTGCTGAAGCCCGCGCAGCTCGAAGCTCTGGTCGCACCAATTGCGCTCTATCCCGACGAACTTCTTGCCAATGTTCTGGCGGCGTCGACCTATCCGCTCGAAGTCATTCAGGCCGACCGCTTCATGAAGGAGCGCAAGAGCCTGAAGGGCGATGCGCTGAAAGCCGAGGTCGACAAGCAGGGCTGGGACGACAGCGTCAAGGCGCTTGCCAGCACTGCCGATGTCTTGTCGATGATGAGCGACAAGCTCGACTGGACCCAGAAGCTCGGCGATGCCTTTCTCGCCCAACAGCCCGACGTGATGGATGCGATCCAGCGTCTGCGCAACAAGGCTTATGACAACAAGAAGCTGGTCACCACCAAGCAGCAAAAGGTCAGTGTCCAGAGCCAGGAGGGCAAGCAGGCCATCGTGATCCAGCAGGCCAATCCAGCCGAGATGTACGTCCCATATTACGATCCCGCGACCGTCTACGGTACCTGGCCTTACGCGGAGTATCCGCCCTATTACTGGGGCTATCCCTCCTATATCGGCGCCGGCGTGATCGCGGCCGGCATTGCCTTCGGCACGGCCTGGGCGATCGGGCGCTGGGGCAATTACTGGGGCGGCGGCTGCAACTGGGGCAATCGCAACGTCTACGTCAATCACCGCAACACCAACATCAACACCGGCTGGCAGCACAATCCGGCGCATCGCCAGGGGGTGCGCTACAACAACGCCAACGTCCAGCAGCGCTTCGGCAATAACAATGTGCGCGCGGGCGCCTCGGACCGGATGGATTTTCGCGGACGCGACGGCAACCAGGTGCTGCGTCCCAATCAGGGTGGCTCAGGAGATCGAGCAGGTGATCGAGCGGGAGATCGCGCAGGCGATCGGGGTGGCCCCGGTGATCGCGGCGGAGCCGGCGACCGTGCGGGCAATCGAGGAGATCGACCGGGTGCGGGCGATCGTCCCAGTGCGGGGACGCGGGATCGGCCCGGTGGCGGCGACCGAGCCAAGGGGGCGGGTGACCGCGCCAAGGGCGGCGGCGACCGTGCCAAGGCTGCGAACCGCGCCGGCGGCGGCGCGGGCAACCGGCCCGGGGGCGGTGGCAATCGCGGCGGTGCCATGAATGTGTCCTCCGGGCGGGCGGCGGCCGCTGCATCTGCGCGAGGACGGTCGAGCATGGCGAGCATGCCCCGCGGTGGCGGCGGCGGACCAAGCTTTGCGGGCCGCGGCGGTGGTGGCGGGATGGCTGCGCGAGGTGGCGGCGGCTTCGGTGGAGGTGGTCGCGGAGGAGGAGGCGGAGGCCGGCGCTCCGATATCGCGCTCAAGCACGACATCTTCTTGCTGGGCCGTCTCGCGAGTGGCCTCGGCTATTATCGCTTCGTCTACAACGGAAGCGACAAGGCCTATGTCGGCGTGATGGCGCAAGAGGTGGAGCAGGTGATCCCCGATGCGGTGACCCGCGGCAGCGACGGATATCTGCGTGTGCATTACGAGAAACTCGGGCTGACATTCCAAACCTACCGCGACTGGCTCGCCGGTGGCGCGAAGATCCCGGTGGAGGTGATGCCATGACAGGTCTGGGATGGCTTCGCGCGGCCGTACTAAGTCTGGCGACGCTGGGGTTGCCCGATCTTTCGCAGGCCCAGCAATCCTACAAGTCGCCCGAAGATGCGGCCGCCGCGCTCGCCGCCGCGGTCAAGAGCGGACCGGACGACATCCTGAAAGTGCTTGGCCGCGCCGCCGACGACATCGTCTCCTCGGGCGACGAGATTGCCGACAAGGACATCCGGGCGCGCTTCACCTCGATGTACGAGGCCAGGCACGGCATCAAGGCCGAGGGCAACAAGACCGCGACTTTGATGCTGGGGCCGGATGATTTCCCGTTCCCGATTCCGCTGATCAATACCAGGACAGGTTGGGCTTTCGACACCGACGAGGGCCGTATCGAGGTGCTGCGCCGCCGCATCGGCCGCAACGAGCTCGACGCAATCCAGACCGCGCTCGCCTATGTCGACGCGCAGAACGACTATGCCGACAAGGACCGCGGCCAGGGGGCCGGTGTCTATGCCCAGCGCATCGTGTCGTCGCCCGGCAAGAAGGACGGCCTGTTCTGGCGCGACGACAGCGATCCGAGTCCATTGGGAGCACTCGCGGCCGAAGCCTCGAAGGAAGGTTACAGGGCGAGCGAGGTCGGGCCCGCGCCCTACCACGGCTACTACTTCCGCATCCTGAAGGGACAAGGCCGGGACGCGCCGGGCGGAGCACTCAACTATGTCGTCAACGGCAAGATGATCGGCGGCTTCGGCCTGATCGCCTGGCCCGCCGAATACGGCAATTCCGGCGTGATGACCTTCCTCGTCAATCATGCCGGCACCGTCTACCAGAAGGACCTCGGCAAGCGCACCGCGTTCATCGCCGAGCGCACCACGCTGTTCGATCCCGACGAGACCTGGAAGAAGGTCGATGCCGCAAAACCATGAACGGCGCGTGGGTCTGCGCCTGATCGCGGCGCTTCTGTCGGCTGCGTGGCTTGCGGCGCCAGCCACACCGGCCTTTGCGCAGGCCGCAGGCCTGGTGCACGTCAAGATCGTCAAGGCCGGGCTGCTGGTCGGCGGCGGCGCCGGCCGCGGCGTTCTGACCTTTCGCGGCAAGGCCTATCCGTTCGGGATCACCGGCCTGAGCTTTGGCATCACCGCCGGAGCCACCGTCGGACGCCTCGACGGCTGGGCCTCGGATATCCGCGACGTCGGCGATTTCGCCGGAACCTACAGCTCCGTCGGCGGCGGCTTTGCTCTCGTCGGCGGCGTCAACGGCGTCCCCTTCGCAACGAGAAGGGCGTGACCATCGTGCTGCAAGGTCCGAAGGCGGGGCTGGAGCTTGCGGCAAACATCAGCCACATCACGATCTCGCTGAGATGATTTGGTCGTTCGTCTCTGATGAACTGGGGCCACATGCCGTGCGCTCGGCTAATCATCAGCTTGCGATCACCGTCATTGCCTGCGCCGTGTCTCGGACGGGTACTCCTTGAAGAGTTCGTGGTAATAGCTGGCGAAGCGGCCGACGTTCTGGAAACCGTTCTGGATGGCAAGATCGGAGATCGTCAGGTCCGTCATTGTGCCCGAGCGAAGCGCGAGATGTGCAGCGCAGAGGCGGCGATAGCGCAGATAGGCGATCGGGCCTATCCCTAACGCCTCGTGAAATGCGCGATGCAGGGTCCTGCGCGCGACATGGAGTTGCTCGCAAATCTCGGATACATGAACGATTTGCCCGGGGCGGCTGTCCAGATATTGCTCGACCAGCCGCACGACCCTGAGCGAGGAGGGCGCGGGGCCATCGCATCGTGCAAGCGTTTCGCCGACCATATCCGCAGTCATGGCGTCAATGACGGCTCGTTTCCAGAATTCAGCGGCATCTGATGTGAGCGAAAGGTCGCCTAGTCTTTCGATCAGGGAACGCAAGCGTGGGATGAATCCAATCAGGGTCTCCGAAGCGGCCTTGAAATGCTGGCGCTGCAAGGGCGATGTTGGGCTCAGTCCTTTGCTGGCGAAGATCCTTTCGGTATCCGCAACGGTTGGCGCCACCACAATGATTGTCGTGCTGCCGAAATATCGATTCTCAAATTCCGTGTTCGGCTCCGTCACGAGCACATCACCGGGGAGCGACTCGTAAGATGATCGAATGACGCGATCGGTGGACTCTGCGACCATGCTGATGCAAGTGCGCGCCTTGTGCGATCCGCCCATCGTCCGGAGGCCGAGATTGAAGCTCGCCATATCGATCAGGAGATCGCCGATCATCGCATGCGTGATTTCCCCCTGGAGCTTTCCGCGTTCGACCTGAACGACCTTGCGCTGCGTTCCCACGACGACTTCGTCGAGATCTTCGAAGCTTTCGACCTTCTGCCTGACGAGATGTGCGTACTGGCCCATCCAACCGCCCCAAGCCGTTCGCGTGCCATCGCCATACCGTATCGCAGCGTGAATGAGCAACTCTGCGGCAACGAGTCGCGAATCCGGCAGTGTTTAGTTCAATACAGCGATAGAACAGCTCATTTGCAGCAGCAAAGCGGCAACCCAAGGCTGAGTTGTCAGAGGTAACAGGATATTTGGCACAAACTGGACGTTACATGCGCGGTGAATTGGCCTATCGTTGAAATACAACGAGAAATAGAGTTGCTGCTCTCGCGCCGCGAGCAAAAAAGGCAAGGCGCGCTGACATTTTGAGGGACGGCAACCACTGTGGAGGAGCGCTGGCAGTGCTGCCAACAACAACAACAACACGACGCGATCGCGGTTTATCGAAAATTGTGACAGTTGCGATCGCCTTAGGCTTGGGAATGACATCCGCAATGGCCGGCAATTTGGGCACGGGCGCAGGACTAGGTCATCGCGAAGCCATCGCAAACCAGCCAATCATCAATCAGGATATCGTCGAAGTGCGCGCGGGCGCCAGGCGTGGTGGGGCCGTTGTCGGACCGCGAGGCGGTGCGGTCGTTCACCGCGGCGGCGTCGTGGTCGGACCGCGCGGTGCGGCCTATCGCGGCAGGACTGCCGTCGTGGGACCGCGCGGCAACGTCGCGGTTCGCGGGACCACCGCTGTCGCCGGACGCGGCGGCTGGGCAAGGCCTGGTTGGTACCGCTGGCCGGTGGGCGGCGCGATCGCCGCAGGCGCTGCGATCGGCTTCGTGACCGCAGCAACCGCCGTGGGGTGGGCCGGTGCGGCACCCGCCCCGGGAATGTGCTGGTACTACACAGATCCATCCCGCACCCAGGGCTTCTGGGATTACTGCCCTCAATAGAGCAAAAGAGTACGCGTATCGGGGAGTACGATTGTGTCGTACGCTGACGTCGACGAGGTCCATGTTGACGGGGCAACCGCCGACATGGTGTGGATCGCAGGCGGCGTGTACCGAATGGGGTCCGACCGTCACTATCCTGAAGAGGCGCCGAGCCATCGCGTGACGGTGGACGGTTTCTGGATCGACCGCACGCCGGTCACCAATCGCCAGTTCAAAGCCTTCGTCAACGCCACCGGCTACGTCACCACGGCGCAGATCGTCCCTGACCCCGGGGATTATCCCGGCGCGCTACCGGAAATGCTCTTCGCGGGATCACTGGTGTTTGCTCCACCGGCGAAAGTCCGCGACCTCAGCGACTGGAGCCAATGGTGGACGTTCATGCGGGGCGCCAATTGGCGCCATCCCTACGGTCTCAAGAGCAATATCAGGGATATCGACGATCACCCCGTCGTGCACGTCTCCTATAGCGATGCCGCCGCCTATGCCGGATGGGCGGGCAAAGAGCTCCCGAGTGAAGCCGAATGGGAGTTTGCGGCGCGCGGCGGCCTCGACGGCGAGGAGTATGCTTGGGGCGATGCGCTGATGCCGGGGGGCAGGCACTTGGCCAATACCTGGCAGGGACATTTTCCGACGCAAAACCTGGTCGAGGACGGCTACGCGCGTACCTCACCGGTAACGGCGTTCCCGCCCAACGGCTACGGCGTTCACGACATGATCGGCAATGTCTGGGAGTGGACCTCCGACTGGTGGTCGGGCAAGCACGAGGGCGATGCGCCGAAGGCGTGCTGCATCCCAGTCAATCCACGTGGCGGCCCCGAAGCGGCCAGCTACGACCCATGCCAGCCGAAGATCAGGATTCCGCGCAAGGTGCTGAAGGGCGGCTCGCACCTCTGCGCGCCGAACTATTGCCGCCGTTATCGCCCGGCCGCGCGTCAAGCCGAGCCGGTCGACACGTCGGCCAGCCATGTCGGTTTCAGATGCGTTTTGCGCAAGCCGGCAACCACTCTCTCGAACCGTCGTGAGGCCATGTCCTAGCCAGTGAGGAGCGTTGAATGAGCGATGACGTGAAGAAGAACACTCAGGCATCGTCGAGCAATCAGACCATCGATCGCAGACATCTGTTGCTCGGAACATCGTCAATCGTCGCGGCAGCGACACTGACGTCGGAAGCACTGGCACAGGCACAAAAGGCAACTCCAGGGGCGCAGCCGGCTCCGCTAGGCACGAACGCCGCGCCCGCCGGCCCCAAGCCGAACATCCTCGTCATCTTCGGCGACGACGTCGGAGTGACCAATGTCAGCGCATACTCAAACGGGTTGATGGGTTATGAGACGCCCAACATCGACCGCATCGGGCGTGAAGGCATTCGGCTTCAGCACTATTATGGCGAGCAGTCGTGCACGGCGGGCCGCGCCGCGTTTCTGACCGGCCAGCACGGCATCCGGACCGGCCTGACCAAGGTCGGATATCCCGGCGCCCCCATGGGCATCAGCCAGCTCGATCCAACGATGGGCGGCCTGTTGAAGAACCTCGGCTATGCGACCGGACAGTTCGGCAAGAACCACGTGGGCGATCGCAACGAGAACCTGCCGACGGTGAACGGGTTCGACGAGTTCTTCGGCAATCTCTATCATTTGAATGCCGAGGAGGAGCCGGAGCTGCCGGACTATCCGAAGGATCCCGCATATCGCGCCAAGTTTGGCCCGCGCGGCGTGCTTCGCTGCAAGGCCGCTGATCGGGACGACCCGACCGAGGACCCGCGCTTCGGCAAGATCGGCAAGCAGACCATCGAGGATACCGGCCCGCTGACTAAGAAGCGGATGGAGACGATCGACGACGAGACCTCTGCGGCCGCAATCGACTTCATCAAGCGGCAGCAAAGCGCCGGAAAGCCGTTCTTCTGCTGGTTCAACTCCACCCGCATGCACCTGCGTACGCATGTGCGCCAGGACCATCGCGGCCGCTACACTCACGGCGACAGCGAGTATATCGACGGCATGATGGAGCATGACGACACCGTCGGATCGCTGCTGAAAGCGCTCGACGATCTCGGCATCGCGAACGACACCATCGTCCTCTACACCAGTGACAACGGTCCGCATATGAACACCTGGCCGGATGGGGCAATGACCTGGTTCCGGTCGGAGAAGAACACGAATTGGGAGGGGGCCTTCCGGGTGCCCTGTCTCGTCCGCTGGCCCGGAGCGATCAAGCCGGGCACCGTCAGCAACGAGGTCATGAGCCACAATGACTGGATTCCGACATTCTGCGCGATCGCCGGTGAGCCGGACATCGTTGGCAAGCTGAAGGCCGGCTACACCGCCAACGGCATCTCGTACAGGGTGCACCTTGATGGCTACGACCAGTCCTCGTTTTTGCGCAACGTGAGCGGATCGGCCGGTATCAACAACGGCACCAAGAGCGCGCGAAACATTTTCTACTATGCCGACGACGATGGCCTGCTCGTAGCGATGCGGCAGGGCGACTACAAGTACGTGTTCTCGGAACAGCGTCTCCCGGGCACCATGGGCGTCTGGGCGGAGCCGTTCACGACACTCCGCATGCAGAAGATCTACAACCTGTTCCAGGACCCGTTCGAGCGTGCCGACATCACCTCGAACATCTATTGGGACTGGCTGATCAACCACGTCGGCCCGGTCTACGGCATGATCGACGAGGTGGCGACTTTCGCGGTCAGCTTCAAGGAATATCCGCCGCGCTCGTTCCCGCCGAGCTTCAATCCAGCCACCATCATGGAAGAGGTCAAGGACGGAATCAAGGACCAGCGCAGCCGTCAGGCGGGCAGGGCAGAGAGCATCGACAGGATACGTGCCAATCTGAGGCAGATGATCGACCAGCAGATACAGCAGCGCACGAGATAAAGGAGGGGCGCTGCGATGATGGGAAAGCAGCCATGGCTAGTCTGATCCGCCGCGGGCTGATGACCGGTCTGGCTGTTGCGTGGCTCGCTGTTGCAGGCGGGGGCTGGGCGTTTGCCCAGCCCGATCCGCTATCGTCGTGGAACAACGGAGCGGCCAAGACGGCGATCACCGCGTTCGTCGAGCGGGTGACGAGAGAGGGCGGTGCTGACTTCGTGCCACCAGCCGAGCGTATCGCCGTGTTCGACAATGATGGCACGCTATGGTGCGAACAGCCTGACTATTTTCAGGGCCTGTTTGCGTTCGACCGCGTCAGGGCGCTGGCACCGCAGCATCCGGAGTGGCACGAGAAGGAGCCGTTTCGCTCGTTTCTCACCGGCGACAAGCAGGCGCTGGCCGCGCAGGGCGAGAAAGGCCTGATCGAACTTGTTGAAGCCGCGCATAGCGGCACAACGACCGAGGCGTTTGCGACATCCGTCGCCGACTGGCTCGCGAGCGCAAAACATCCACGCTTCAACCGCCCATATGACGAGCTGGTCTACCAGCCGATGGTTGAACTGCTGACCTATCTCCGGGCGAACGGGTTCAAGACCTTTATCGTCTCCGGCGGCGGCGTGGAGTTCATGCGGGTCTGGGCGGAGAGGGCCTACGGCATTCCGCCCGAGCAGGTTGTCGGGTCCTCCGGCATGGTGAAGTTCGAGATCGGCGCAGACGGCACGCCCAAACTCGTCAAGCTTGCCAAGGTCGAATTCGTCGACGACGGCCCCGGCAAGCCGGTCGGGATCAATCGCTTCATCGGCCGCCGCCCGATCCTGGCGTTCGGCAATTCGGACGGCGACCAGCAGATGCTGCAATGGACCGCGGCAGGGTCCGGCGCGCGCTTCCTCGGTATCGTCCACCACACAGATTCCGCGCGCGAATATGCCTATGACCGGCTCTCGAAGATCGGACAACTCGACAAGGCGTGGGACGAGGCCAAGGCGAAAGGCTGGATCGTCGTCGACATGAAGCAGGACTGGAAGAAGGTGTTTGCATTCGAGCCGTAGGAAGAGAACAGGATGAAGAAAGCCGTAATCGTCGCTTGCCTGCTCGCTGCGTTTTCCGGGCCTGCGCTCGCGCAATCACCAGAGGAGCGATTGAAGCAAAGTCGCGCGGTGGAAGCCGTCATCTGGGGCATGCCCGCTGTCAACACCGACCTCATGCGGCAGGAAATGCTGACCAAGACGAGCGGCAAGGTGAACCAGGTCATCTACTGGGGCCGTCCGCTCGATTGGCGCAACCAAACGCTTACGCCGAATCCCGACGTCATCTATCTCATGGTGTTCTTCAATACGAAGGATGTGGGGCCTATGGTGCTTGAGGTGCCGCCGGGGGACGACCAAGCTTCACTCACCGGCAATATCGATACCGTGTGGCAAACTGCGCTCGAGGACGTGGGCCTGCATGGCATCGACAAGGGTGCCGGCGGCAAGTTCGTCATCCTGCCTCCGGGCTACAAGGAGCCGATTCCCGCCGGCTATTCGGCATTACGTCCCGACACCTACAGCAGCTACGCCCTGCTTCGTTCCAACATGAAGAGCCACGGCGATTCTGATGTCGCCGCATCAATCGCCTATGGCAAGCGCGTCAAGGTCTACCCGCTGTCGGCGTCGGCCAATCCTCCGGAAACGGTCTTCGTCGACGTGAAGGACGTCAACTATGACAGCACGATCCGATACGATGCGAGCTTTTTCACGAACCTCCATCGAGTCGTGCAGAGCGAACCGTGGATCGAGCGCGACCGCGCGGTGATCGACCAGTTGCGCTCCATCGGCATTGAAAAAGGCAAACCCTTTGCGCCCGACGCGGCGGCGCAAAAAATCCTGGCGGCCGCCATTGAAGAAGCCAGGCTGCTGCTGGAGCAGCGCTATGACAAGGGATTCCCGTCGTTTTTCTCGAACGGCAACTGGATGTTTCCGACGTTGCAGGAAGCGATCGACGGGCAAGGCACGACCTATGCGGACTCCAATCACTACGCGATCGACGCGCGCGCCCTGCTCTATACTTATGGCTATATCTCCATCAAGCGTCCGGGCACAGCGCAATTCTACCTGGTGAGCATTCGCGACAAGGACGGTCGAGGCTTCGAAGGCGGGCAGACATATCGGCTGCGGGTGCCTCCCAATGCTCCTGTCGACCAATACTGGTCCGTGACCGCATATGACCGGAAGACGCACGCGCTGATCAAGAACATGCCGCGCGCGAGCCGGGCCTCGAATGCGGCCGACCTGGAGAAGAATGCCGACGGCTCGGTCGACATCTATTTCGGCCCGAAGGCACCGTCAGGCAAGGAATCAAACTGGGTGCCGACTGATCCTCAGCGCGGCTTCGAGCTGATGCTCCGCGTTTACGGCCCAAGAAAGGAATTCTTCGACAGGGTCTGGGTGTTGCCGGACGTCGAAAAACTCTCGGGTTAGAAGGACAACACGCCATGATGGAAACGGGCGCGCGGTTTGCCAAATGGGGCCTGGGCTTCTTTATCTTTGGCCTCTTCCTCACCTTCGGCGTTATCGGGCATTACTGCGTCGGCGCCAGCGCGGACGCCGGCGAACTGTTCAAACGCAATGTCACGCTGTGGTGGGCCTGTCCGTCGACGCTCTCCGTCGCCATCGTTCAGGGCGGCGGACTTGGCATGGTCGGGCTGGGCCTGACGCTGCTGAGCGCCGGTCGGGGAAACTCCAACGCAGGCGCGGACCGGCTGGCGTTCTGGTTCTGCACGCTCGGCCTGCTCGGCGTCTTCGCCATCGGGTATCCAGGCTATTTCGTTTTCAACTCGGTCTGGCCGAACTTCTATTACGTACCCAACATCACCGGCAAGAATGCCTGGCTGCTCGGGCAAACGCTCTTCTTCGCCCTCTACTTCACTGGCGCGATTCTCGCCTTCAACTCGGTCCGACATGCCCTCAACCATATTGCGGCCGTCCCGCAACCGTGCGCCTCGTAGCAGGAGAATTGAAATGAAGTTGGAAGCCGCTGCTGCGTTCGCATTGTCCATTCTGACGGCGCCCGCATTCGCGCAAGGCGCCCAGCCCGTCACCGTCGACAATTTTCCGCGCGCCGAGACCGACCTTTACTTCGCCCAAGCCATCAAGGACGCCGGCGGTATCGCCAAAATGAATCATCATCGCGAAACGGTGGCGGTCGATAAGCAGGTCGTCGTCCGTTCCAACCGCGACACCCTCTATTCGACGGTCGTGTTCGATCTCGATGCCGGGCCGGCCACGATCACCCTCCCAGACGGGGGCAAGCGGTTTCGTTCGCTGATGGTGATCAACCAGGATCACTATGTGGTCGGCAATGTCGAGTATCGGGCCGGCAGCTACACCTACGACCGGAAGAAAGTCGGCACGCGCTATGTCTTCCTCGCCCTGCGCACGCTGGTCGACCCAGCTGACCCCAAAAATCTGGCACAGGTGCATGCATTGCAGGATGCGACTAGATTCGACCAGAAGGGCTCCGGAAAGTGGGAGATTCCCAACTGGGATCCGGCAAGCCAGAAGAGGGTGCGCGACGCCCTCACGGCGCTCGGCTCGACCATCCCGGACTTCAGGAATGCTTTTGGCGCCAAGGGACAGGTCGATCCGATCCGGCACCTGATCGGAAGCGCAACCGCCTGGGGCGGAAACCCCGACAAGGACGCTTCGTATCTCAACGTCATCCCGAGCAGGAACGACGGCCAGACCATCTACCGGCTCGACGTCAAGGATGTGCCGGTGGACGGCTTCTGGTCGATCAGCCTCTACAATGGCGACGGGTACTTCGTGAAGAATGATTTCGACGCCTATTCGCTCAACAATATCACCGGCAAGAAGAACGCGGACGGATCGATGACGATCCAGTTCGGCGGCTGCGACGGCAAGGTGCCGAATTGCCTGCCGATCACGCCGGGCTGGAACTATACCGTGCGGCTTTATCGGCCGCGTCCCGAGGTGCTGAACGGCAAGTGGAAATTCCCGGAGCCGAAGCCTGTGAGCTGAACCGTGAGCGGTTACGACATCTTCGCCTGGATCGTGCTGATCATCCTGGTCGCCAGTTGCATCGGCGTGTTCTGCATCGCCGGCTGGCTGCCGGGGCACATTGCGAAGAGCCGCAATCATCCGTGGGCGCAGGCGGTGACGGTGGCTGGCTGGATCACCCTGATCTGCGGCTTTGCACTGTGGCCGGTCGCCTTCATCTGGGCCTATGTCGACGTGCCCTCGCGCAAGACGGGAGATGCGTGATGGGTGCCGCGATCATCAACAGCTATCTGGTGCTGCTGTTCCTGCTGGTGCACTTCAAGATCGTGCGCTTCAACCTGTTCTGGAAGCTGTCGCCTTTCGTGGTGATCCTGCTCACTCTATTCGGTCTTCTGATTCCCATGGGCTGGGGCGCGCCGCAGGGCTCTGCGCTGGTGGTGCGCAATGCGGTCTCCATCGTGCCCGATGTCGCCGGAGAAGTGGCGGAGGTTCCGGTCGCCGCCAATATGCCGCTTCGGGCGGGAGATATTCTCTTCAAGATCGATCCCACGCCTTACGCGGCGCAGGTCAAGACCATCGAGGCTCAGCTCAAACTGTCGAAGACCCGTCTCGCGCAGATGACCCAACTGTTCGAGCGCGACTCCGGCCGCGGCTTCGACGTCGAGCAGCGGCAGTCCGAGGTCGACCAGCTCTCGGGCCAACTCGACGGAGCGCATTGGAATCTCGACAAGACCGTCATTCGGGCTCCCGTCGACGGCTACGTGACAAACCTCGCACTGCGCAAGGGCGCCCGGGTCGCCAACCTGCCGTTGTCTCCGGTGATGGCCTTCATCGACACTTCCAGCACCATCGTCGGCGTCGAGATCAACCAGAACGATGCGCGCTACGTCGCACCCGGGCAGGATGCAGAGGTGACCTTCAAGTTCGCGCCCGGCCAGATCTACAACGGCAAAGTCGAAAGCGTGCTGCAGGCGATCGCAACTGGCCAGGCTCAGACGTCCGGCACCGCCGTCACGCCCAAGGCGATCGAAGCCGGTCCCTTCGTGGTGCGCATCAAACTCGAAGATGCCCATGTCGCGCGCAGCTTGCCGGCGGGATCGGCGGGGACCGCCGCGATCTACACCGATCACCTGAAACCGACGCATATCGTACGGCGCGTCGTGCTGCGCCAGGTCGCCATTCTCAATTACGTCAATCCGTTCTGAGGGAGGGAAACATGAAGATCAGTACTTCGTTCTTGGCCATCGCATCGCTCGGCGTCGCGTTGGCCGGCCTTCCCACGCACGCGCTGGCCGATGCGGCCGGCCTCAGCTTCTGGCTTCCCGGAACGTTCGGCAGTCTGGCCGCAGCACCGGTCACGCCGGGCTGGTCGTGGGCGCAAATCTATCTTCACCTCGACCAGAGAGCGGGCGGTGGGACGAATTTTGTCACCAGCAACGGCATTCCTGGCTCGGTCGTGGCAGGCCTGAACGCGAGGGCGGATGCGCTCGTCGAAGGCGTCACCTACACCTTCGCGTCGCCGGTTTTCGGCGGCCAGGCCGGGGTCAGTCTGCTCGCCGCACCCGGCAACCTCGGCGTGGGGATCAACGCATCGCTCACCGGTCCACTCGGCAATACGATCTCCGGCAGCAAGTTCGATAACCGTAACACGGTGTCCGACGTGTTCTATCAGGGCACGTTGAAGTGGAGTCAGGGCGTGCATAACGAGATGATCTATGTCGCCGGAAACATTCCGAGCGGTACCTACGATTCCACCCGGCTTGCCAATCTCAGTTTCGGCTTCACCGCCGTCGACGTGGGTGGTGGGTACACCTACCTCAATCCCAAGACGGGACACGAGTTCTCCGTCGTGGGCGGCGTGACGTATAGCGGTCCCAATTCGGCGTTGCAGTACCAGAACGGCATCGACGCTCATATCGATTGGGCGGCGTCGCAGTTTATCAGCAAGAGCGTGCATATCGGCGTTGCCGGTTACTATTTCCAGCAGCTCACGGGCGATGGCGGTGCGGGCGCGAGGCTTGGCGACTTCAAGGGTATGGCAGTCGGTTTCGGCCCCCAGATCGGCTTTCTGTTCCCGGTCGGTGACTTGCAAGGCTATCTCAACGTCAAGGGGTATGGCGATCTTGAGACCGAGAACCGGCCCAAGGGATGGTCGACCTGGGTGAGCTTTGTCCTGTCGCCGAAGGCGCCCGAGCCGCCGCCCACGGTCAAACCCATGATCCGCAAGTAACCGGGCCAACGCGCAAGATCGGAACCTTGATGGAGCGTATCGCGTCCAGTTCGCGGCGGCGTCCAGTCCGGATCGGTTTTCGCACGTCGATCATCACGGTGTTCGTCACCGTGGTGCTGGTCGTCGGTTTGACACTGGTCTGGCTCAGCTTTGAACGCGTGTCGCGGATCACGCGAACGGCGGCCTCTGGCTTCATCGAGAAGGTCGCGCAACTCGGCGCCGAACGCATCGACGAGCAATTCAAGAAGGTACGTGACTCCCTTCAGATCCTTGGCGGTATTCCTTCGATTCAGGAAGCCGATATCGAGGATAATCCGCGGCTTTACGGCTTGATGGCGTCCATGCTGAGGGGCAATCCGCAGCTGTTCAATCTCTATGTGGGATATGAGGATGGCTCGTTTCTCGAAATGGACGTGATCGACCGCGCCAAACCCGCTTTTCGCGCGAGCCTGAACGTCGATGACGACGCCGTGTTCCGGCTTGTCGTCATTTCGCGCACCGGCAACGCGAAACCCGTCACGCGCTTCCTGTCCGACAATTTGATCGAGGTCTCAGACACGCCCGGCCCCAATTCCTACGATCCCCGCAACAGGCCGTGGTACGTCGCAGCTCTCAAGAATGATCAGACGCTGCTGACGGGTCCTTACGTCTTCTATGCGACCGGAGAGGCTGGCTACACCCTGCGCATGCCTTCGCGGGAGGGGCGGCGTGGCGCGCTCGCAGGCGACATTCTGATGGCCGGTCTGGAAGATATGCTCAGGCAACAGCAGCTCGGGGCGTCCGGACTGGCCTTTCTCTTTGACGATGCCGGCCGCATCGTCGGGCATCCGGAGATGGGTCGCCTGATAGCGGGCATGGCCGAGCGCGGCGACGATCTGCCGAAGATTGATGCGCTCAGTCTGTCCGGGCTGGCGTCCGCAATTGATGCATGGCGCAGCAGCAGTCGCGCGCAGCACTTCTTCAACGACGCGGCCGGGAATACCTACGTCGCCGCATTCCATCGGATCGAGACGGCCGGCGACGCGAACATCCGTCTGGCGACCGTGGCGCGCCTCGACGAGTTCTTTTCGACCATCATCGCCGAGCGGCGCATCCTGTTTGCCATCACGATCGGCTTCGTGGGCGCCATGCTGCCGCTGGCCTTCGGCCTGGGGTCGATGTTGGCGCGCTCGCTGCGCGACCTGGCCCGACAAACCGACGAGATCCAGCACTTTCAACTCGCGGACCGGCCGCGGCTGAATTCGATGATCAGCGAGATCGACGAACTCGGTCATTCGGTGTCCACGATGCGGACTGTGACCCGAACTTTTGCGAGCTTCATTCCCCGGCAAATCGTGCGCCAATTGATCGAGACTGGAACGGCCGTTGAGCTCGGCGGGACGCGGCGCCGCATCACGGCTCTCTTTACCGATGTCGAGAACTTTACGGCCAAGACCGAGAAGGCCGATCCCTCGGACGTGATGATCCATACCTCGCGCTATTTCGCCGCTCTCTCCGAGGCGATCATGAGTCATCAGGGCACAGTAGACAAGTTCATCGGCGACGCCGTGATGGCGTTCTGGAACGCGCCGGCAGACGATCCCGAGCACGTGCTGCATGCCTGCAACGCGGTGCTCGACTGTGTGCGCAGGAACGAGGAGTTGAACGGACAGTTCATGCAGGACGGTTGGCCGGCCTACGTGACAAGGTTCGGCCTTCATGTGGGGGAGGCGGTGGTCGGCAATGTCGGCTCTGCCGATCGCATGAATTACACCGCTCTTGGCGCGACCATCAATCTGGCTGCACGTCTTGAAGGCCTGAACAAGAACTATGGGACGAAGGTCCTGGTCAGCGAAGCCGTCAAGCTGGAGGTCGAGTCCGCCTTCGTGTTCCGGCATGTCGACCAGATCAGTCCCAAGGGATTTGCGGAGGCATTCAATGTTTACGAACTGCTGGCGCGTCGCGACAGTCTTGAACCTCCCTTTTGCGAACGCTGGAACGCGATTTATGCGTCAATGCAGCACGAAGGCGTGGCGATTTCGATAGCCAGAATTACCCGCTACCTCGCTGATCATCCGCATGACGGCGTCGCGAGGTATCACCTCGAACGGCTGCGCGCCGTGAGCGGTCGGCATTCATCGGATGCGGCAGTATGAACCGGCTCATCCCGGCGCGGCGTGATATTGCGACCCGTCGCCACGTCTTGCTCGGTTCGGCAGCCGTCGCGGCAGGCGCACTCGCGTCGCCGGCGATCGCGCAAAGCGTCACGAAATTGCGGCTCGGCTACCTGCATGTCGTGGCTGTCGACGGCCAAATCCTTATCGGCTCGGACCGCGGCTCCTTTGCGAAGCAGGGGATCGAGTTTGAGCACTTCCGCTTCAATACCGGTCCCGAAGTGTTTGAAGCCATGGCGGCCGGAAAGCTTGATATCCTCTCGGCAGGCGGCGTCATCTCGAACTATCTGGCGTTGGGGGCCGGCCGTGCTTTCCTGATCAACGACGTCGAGGTGGCGACGGCTCAACTCTGGATCCGGCCGGATCGTGGTGTTCGGACGTTTGCCGATCTGAGGGGCAAGCGGATTGCGACGACTGCAAGGACGACCGCCCACATTTTCCTCGACCGGGCGCTCCGCGCCAACGGGATCGACGCCGGTCAGGTCGATATCGTCAACGGCAGCATGTCCGCCTCGGTGGCCGCCTTCATTGCCGGCGACGTTCCGGCGGTCGCCCTCTGGGTCCCCTTCAACATCACGGTGCGCGAGAAACTGCCGGAAGCGATCAAGCTGGTCGATGCGTCCGCGTTCTATCCCCAATCCGCGGTCGTCGGCGGCTGGGTGGTCCAGCCGGCGTTCCATGACAACAACAAGGACGTCCTGGCCCGGATTATCCGGGGCTGGGCCGATGCCAATGACTACATGGTTCGCAACGGTGCGGCGGCTGCAGAAGCTCTACAGAGGAATCACTATCGCGAGGCGACGGTCGTGGACATGGCCGAATCCCTCAAGGCGCAAAAGATGTTCTCGTCGCGCGAGTGGAAGCGGCTCTATTCGGACGGAACGGTGGCGAAGTGGCTGCAGCAGGTCAGCGACTTCTTCATGGCCGACGGCGGTACGCGAGCGCCCGCAAAAGCAACCGAGTATTTTGATCCGAGCCTGTTCTTGGCGACCGTTGGATAGCCTGATCGCGCTTAATCGGGCTGGACCAGTATCGGACCCATCGTGCAGGGTTTCGACACCAAGGCATTGGTCAACTCCGCCAACCGCCGCCAAAGCCAGCAAGAATAACGCGCTGTCGACCGCCTCGCTCGTCACGTCCTCGCGGACCGCAGCGAATCAGATGCTCTGCGATGCTGCGGGCCTGCTCTGGTTCATCAACGACATCGGCAATGCGACCGGAAGCCTCTACAAGTACACCGGCTCGGGAAGCTGGCCTTCCGCAACCGGTGCCGGAAGTGGCTGGCGAAGCGTCGCCGTTAACCCCTCGAACGGTGCTAGAATCTACATCGTAGATGACTGGGGCAAAATCGGTTTCTCGCTTGATACCGGCAGCACTTGGGCTACATCGACCTCCAACTCTCTGACCGCCACAGTCATCCCGTGGATCGATGCTTACGAAGCAGGTCTAACAAGCCCAGGCCCCGATTATCTATCGACCGGCGGCAGTCTTACTTTTGCTTCCGATGGGAAGCTGTATATCGGCTACGGCCTCGGCGTCGCTTACTGCACGCCCATCACGTCCGCTGGCGCCGTGACGTGGATTGATATGTCCGATGGCATCGAACAGCTCGTGTCGAATTGGGCAGGGCAGCAAGGTCCAATGTGCGATGTGGGACCAAGGTGTGTTCTCTATTTCGGACCCGACTACATTCCCGGCATCTCGAGGTCCAACCTACGATTTCGCTGCGGCCTGGTCGGTCGATTGTGCGAGTTCGAACCCGGCCTGTATTGTCGCCAAGGTCAACGACCACGGCAACGAAAAGTCGGGCTATTCGCTCGACGGCGGAGCGACGTGGACAGTGTTTGGTGCGAGTCCGGTCGCGGCCGGTACGGGAGCCACAGGCGGATGCATTGCTGCGTTAACGCCTAACAGCATCATCATGGTCGGTTCCGGTGACACGGGCAACAAGTTGCTTTACACTAGCGACGGCGGTGCGCACTGGAACGCCGCAGCGTTCAGCGGGACCAATACGCCGCTCACGACCACGGCGAGCGGCTGGGGCACGAATTACTATTGGGCTCGACAGATCCTGATCGCCGATCGCGTCAATTCGGTTTTCTACGCCTTCAACGACGACGGCACCAATGGTTCGTCCGGCACTATGGGCATCTGGAAATCGACCAACGGCGGCGCCAATTGGACCCGTTATTATTCGGGCGGCCTGCTCAAGCAGGGATACGGCAGTTGTCAGATGCGATCCGTGCCAGGTCGCGGCGGCGAATTCTGTTTCACCGCGGGCATCGATGCGCCGCCGCATCCGGGCTCGGAGGGCTTCTATCGTTGCGTCGACAACGGCTCGTCGCTGTCGGTGACGGCCGTCTCGGGTGTGAAGGAAGTCCGGTCGTTCGGGTTCGGCAAAGCAAAGCCTGGCGGTAGCGGCAATCCGTCGGCCTACATCGCCGGCTTCGTCAGCAATGTTTACGGCATCTACCGCTCCGACGATTTCTTCGACGGCGGCACGCCGACATGGACGGCCCTCGGAGACGGCTTCCCGAATGGCGTTTGGGATGTCGTCAAAACCATCGAAGGTGATGCGAACGTCTGGAATCGTTGCTACGTCGGCTTCAACGGGTCAGGTTTCAAGTATTGGCATTAGGCTCGCCACGCCAGTATCGGCTCATGTGGACCTGCTAAACACTAAGAGGTTCTGCGAAATCCAATCCGGAAACCAGACGCCCTCGTGCGGGATTGTTGGGTGCTTCATGACGGTTGGGACATCCTTAAGCTGACGACCCTGTGCGATGATGCCGGTTATCGCATCCGCTTTCTTGGCATCGAGAGCGTATCCTCGATTGGCCATCTTAGCGATCCAGTAGGCCGGCGGCTGTTCGTTGACATGGTGATGGCCGCCCTGGCCGGGCGGGGCTGCGGTTAGCAGCACTGTCTGCGGCCGCGGCTTGACGATGTTATCGAGGTAGTTGTCGGCGAAGCGCTCCTCGATGTGCTCGGCGACCTCGATGGACATTGTGAGATCGGCGCGAGCGCTGAAGTCCGGCAACGGATAACGCAGATCGCCAATGGTGACGCGATCTGCAGGGCACACCAGCGCATTTTTGGCTGCGGGCGATCCTTCGAAGCCTCGCGCATCAACGCCGGCACGCAAGAACGCATCGATCCAATGGCCGGTGGCACAACCGAAATCGTAAACGCTCTTGACGTTGAAGACTGCCGCAATGCGCGGCGCGAGCCATTCGGCCTGCGGCCGACTGTCGGCGAGGTTGAAGGCGAAGAAATCATCATCGTAAGCAGCGTGAACGTCGTATTTTCCGGTGACCGTCTCTTTCGTCTTTTTAGCGACTTTCCGGAGCAATCCGGCCGCGCCTTCATTCGAGAGGACCTGCATTGTACGCTTAGCTAGATTCATCTAATTTCTCCATACGACAATATCGAAAATCAACTTACGGCCCGATACTCAGACGGGGCTCTGACATAGCGCTTGACCAACATCATTCGCTCGGTAAGCAGCTTTGTTCGGTCAAATCGACTGCCGGATCTAGCTGCTTGATAAACTAGGCTGCAAAGCGCTTCACGATCGAGATCCAGTCTCTGAATGTGGTCCGCGAGATGGGACCAATCGCCAAGGCCGGAAAATAATCCGCCTCCATACTCCGCAGTTAAATCTACTGGGTAAGCACTGGCATATCCGACGATCGGACATCCACAGGCAAGCGCCTCGCCCAAGATGCGAGCGGACTCCTCCGTCTTGTGGCAAAAAAGCAGAATGTCGGAGCTTCTGATCGCATCGAGGATGGCTGATCTATTTGAAACGTAGCCTGGGAAACGAACTTTGTTAGCAATGCCAGCAGCGGCAACTTGTTTCTGAACGATTGGCAATAATGGACCATCCCCTAGCCATGTTGCCTCTAGATCAATTCCGCACTTGATCAATTCGTGGATTGTGTTCACCCAATCCAGTGGCCCTTTCATGCTGACGAGTCTGCCAGCATAACATATTCTCAATGGTGCGCCTGACTGGATGCGCTGCAGCTTGGCGTCTAGCTGATCTTGAGTTACGTGATCTCGACCATAGATCGGGATGTGATGCTCGACCTTGTGCGCATTGTTGCAATACGGGGAATAAGCATCAAACACTGTCTTGCCTTGAAAGAGCGCCAATTTTGCGGATTTCAAGCTTTTTTCGTAGCCTCGACGGAAGCCCGAAACCATTCGCTCCTTCAGAAACTGCTTCCAGTCTGGATCGCCTGAAAAACCATTCCGCGCCACGCTTTCATAAACGACGTCGGCCTCGACTACGTACGGCTTTCTAAGTTTCTGAGCTTGCCTGATTGCGACTGTGGGCCAGTCACCGATGAGTGTGTGCGGGGAGGCAATCAAGCAATCGGCGCGCTCAAGCTCGCGGCGCAATAGAGATTTGACGCGAGCGTAGTCTTTGAAGAAAGCCTTGGGAGAATAGGCATTCGGCAATTCGATGATGCTGAATTTGCTCGCGTCCAGATCGTTAACAGGTTTGCAGCGCTCAAGCCCTGTACCACTAGCGTCTGTCTCGGTAATGGGGCATGCGACTTTTACGTGGTCAAAATGATCAAGGTAAATCGCAAGCGCTTCGTGGAAGTCCACGTCGAGTTGAACCTCTCCCGAGACTCTGCGGGCGACAGAGGGAAGAACCTGCAAAATCTTCATCGAAAATATCCGACAATCGTTACGCTGTTACTTGACCGGCACGTCCGGAGGCGCGATCAGAAAAATGAAGTAAAGAAGTATGGTTATTCCGAACAATACAAAAGCGATCGCCCGCGGGTTGTTTAATTTCCCACATTAGCGACGCTACCGCAGGTGGCAGGTAGGGCGCAAGGGGGCTACCCAATCAACCTTGGCGGCAGCTTCACCATAGCTGCCCCAGGCTCTAAGCCATTGAGCGCCCTCCAGGCGTCGCCGTTGTCCGGGACGCGCGACGGCAGGCGATAGGGCGAGGGGACCTCGACGTCTCCTCGATGTGTGAGACCTCCGAGCCCGGCCCCGGTGCCCCGCGTGCCGGGCTTTTCGTTGCCGCCCGACGTTATTGCTTTTTGACCTCATCCACATGGATCATGATCCCATTCTGGTCCGGTGAGTACGTCCCGCTCGGAGCAGAAAGCGTTTTGCCGCAAGTCGGGCAGGGCCTGATGTGGGTGATAATTCCATTCACAGTCAAAGACGACATATCCGAGAAAGCCAGGGGCATGCCGGCGATGTCGATGTCTGCCAAGACCTCGTGGCCATCATCACACCTCATCTTGATCTTCCGCGCTGTAGCCATGCGGCTCTCTCCAGTGTCGGCGCGTGTTTTTGGGTTTAGGCCTTGTCGAGAAACTGATCAGTCTTGGGAATGAAGTTGAAGTTGTCGAGGTAATCTGTGACGTCGAGCCAATCAGCCGAGATGTCTCCTGATCGCGTCGCGATGAACCAGCGAAATGTGCCACCGTCCTTCTCTTCATGCCGATAGCCATCGTAGTCGGCTGCTTCCACGACTCCACCGAATGCCTTCGGGTGTTGGAAGCCAGTGAGGCACATTGCGTGATATGCAGTAAGTTTCTTTGGATCGATGTCCGGTCGCATTCCTGCCTCTCCATCTAAATTCCAATGACCAGCAGCATAGCACGCCACAAAACGCTCGCGGCTTCGGGCTATCAGGAAAACGCGTCCATCACCCGCCGAAACGCCGGGTGCTGCCGGTTCTTCACTTTGACCCAGTCGCAGGTCCGCGGCCGGTACCGACGCTCCCGGTGCTTTGAGACCAGGCCCTCGAGGCCCATGCGGCAGGCGGCGTCGAACAGGTCTGGCCCGATCTCGCGCGCTGGCGCTTTGACCCGTCAGTAGCTCAGCCGACACCGCCGGCCGACCTTGACATGATTTGGGTCGATGTCGATGCGGACGCGCTGATTATGGAGCCGAACTGCGCCGGTCGAACGATGGTTTGGCCGATCTGGGGCCACCAAGGCCCATCGATCCACTGCTTCAAGCAGCATGATCTAGTGACACTCACGAAGTAAGCTGGCGTGCAATGCTCCGCTTTCGCATCAGATCCTGCCAAACGCGAAACTGGCTTGGCGAGACCTTTTTTGCGCCATGGCAAAGATCGCACTTAGGGGCGAAAAGCTTGAAAACCCCTTGAACATTTGTGCAGGCTGGACAATCGATCTGCGTGTTGTCGTCGGACATTCCGGCAGTCCCTCGGCTAACACTTCTCCAGTTTCATCTTCACCGATCTATGCGGGGTACAACCCTACGGTAGATTATGAAAATCTCTATCGCATCGGTGATGCTAACGTGGCACTGCGCTTAAAGCTCCACGACAATGCTCTTCGACCTCCGCGCCTTAGCAGATGAGCCTCGGCAGCTTCACACCCATAGCCGTCCCCAGGCTCTACGCCATTGCGCGCCCGCCGCATGGCGGATGCGTGCGTGCAGCGTCGGCCCTCGGTCCTCATTCCCTGCGCCGCTTTCCAAACTCGGCATTGCGACGGGATTCGACGATCCACAGCCGTGCGCAAGCGAACGCAGAAAGGGCAGCAAGCAAACCAAGAATGGATCGGTCAATTGAGTGAGGCCCGTTGATAAGTTCACCAATCACGAGCCCGCCAGCACCACTAACCGTCAACCCGCTGGCCCAAATAGCCCACCTCCGCATCAAACCAAAACTCTAATTCAAGGCTGCCAGCCAAGTAGCTTGCTTTATCCAACCACACGCACGCGTAGGCTCTGTAAGGCAGTGGGTCGGCGCAAGTTCGCTATCCCGTCGCTGATTTCCCTTGCATTTGGGGCAAACGAAGTGGTGCGTAAATAGCGGCCGTACGTCATCTTGCACCAGTTCGGATCGAAACCACGCCATCCCGACATTGCAGTTACGACAAATGGGCGCTTCAATGCGTCCTAGTGTCTGAATAGCCATTCCATGTCCCGCTTTTGTTCGGGAAATAGTAGCAAGATTTCTTTGCCGACAATGTGTCAAGGGGGCTCTGCAGTCTAATAAATGAGGGAACTAACTGCGTTTGAATATCTGCGCAGAGATTCACATTTGTTATTGCGGTAGGTTTTGAATTCGGGAAAATTTGGTAAGCCGGGCTGGCTGCATATTCCCTTAGCTCTTTTTACCCGGATTTTTGCACAATGCGCGGGCCGCAGCTTTCCCACCCCCAAGCTGCGGCCTCGCTGCATGTCAGTACTCTCCTGAACGCCGGATGCTGGCGGTTCTATGCTTTGATCCAGTCGGTGCCGAGACCTGAGCATTTGCTGTAAGAGTGTGGCTACGGCCTCCGCCATTACCCGCGCAACGGGATGCCCCTGTCATGCGCGACACGTCGCACGGAGGCGAGGTATCTGTGCAGCGCTGTGGCTATCTCGATTGCACTCGCGCCGTTGCTGCTCATTTCGATCAGCATTTGGACCTCGCCTTCGGTCCATTCTCGGGGCTTGTCATTCCGCATGGATTGCGGCCCTTGAAATAGATTGCAGGGAAAGAAGCCGTTCGGAATAGGCGCAATGTTGGTCGGCTATAATTCCCAGCCGACGCCGCCCGATTTAAAACTTTTTAATGTGAGAGCGTCAAATTAATCGAGGGACGGGGCCGTGGGGATATGTGCGGCCTTGCCTCAGAGGTTGAAGGCCCGTCGATTGCAGCCAGCCCGGCGGGCCTTCCCTCACGGTTCCAAATTAAATACGTTTTAAAGTGTGTCCTAATTAACATTGCGCCGCAGCGGAGCGGGTGTAGTCTTCCTTTCACCGGGGCTGGCTGCATATTTCACTTGGACCGTTTTCACCCGGATTTTTTGATCATGCGCGAACCGCAGCCTGCCCCCAGGCTGCGGTTTCGTGTTTTCGGACTGGCAATGGCTGTATTCGATAACGTCCGCGAATTGATGCGCCTCATAAGTGCCTTCAAAGAAATCAAGAGCGTTGGGACGCGGCGGGCAGTCGTGATGCTTATTGAAGAGTTGGCTCAGAAGGCCCAGCAAGCTTCAAAAACGCCACAATCCGGCAATTGACTGGCGCGCGACAGGCCTCAGGCGAAGCTGTCCATCACCCGCGCAAATGCCGGATTCTTCCGGTTCTTGACCTTCACCCAGTCGCGGGTCCTCGGCCGGTACCGCCGCTCCCGGTGCTTTGACACCAGGCCCTCGAGGCCCATGCGGCAAGCGGCCTCGAACAGGCCGGGGCCGATCTCGCCGCGCTCGAACGGCGCGATGAAGATGCCTTCAGGCCGACGCGCGAGCAGCTTGCCTAGCCGCGCCTTGCGATCGAACAACGGCAGCTCGCGCAGATCGTCGCCCTCGATCGCGACCAGGTCGAAAGCATAGAGCTGGGCTTCGTCGTTTCGCTTATTGGAGTGCAGCGCGTTGAAGTCGGAGATGCCTTGCAGGTCGAGCACGCAGATCTCGCCATCGATGACGAAGCGCTGTTGCTTCATCTTCAGCGCGGTCTCGGCGATCCAGGGGAAGCGCCACGTCCAGTCGAGGCCGGACTTGGACATGATCTTCACGGTGCGGCCGTCGCGCACCACGCGGCCGCGGTAGCCGTCGTATTTGACCTCGTGGATCCAATCGGGCCCGGCCGGGACGGCTTTGGCGAGGGTAGGCTTGCAATACTCGAATGGACGCATGGCGCGAAGATAGGTGCTGGCGGCCGCCTTTGCGAACTGGGGAGTATTTCGGTTACTCGATATAGCCTTCATCCTCGGCCAATTTCCAAATGGCGGCGAGGGCGGTTATCAGGAACTTTTCGCCATGGTCGCGTGAGGGGACGACCGGCCGGGCGATGAGCTGGGAGCCGTGCATGATCTCAACCACAAAGGTGAGCCGGCCCTCGGGATCAGGGATGACTTCGGCGGTAATCCTCGACATTTGCGCTTTCTCACTCTCGCCCCTCATTGACTGTGCGGGAGTGGTTCTTAACGAATTGAGCTGCGGATCGCTGTTAACTCTCAGACCAGCCGCAGCGCGAGCTGCCGGTGATGGCCTTCGTGCAGCTCGACGAAGTCCTGTAAGCCCGACGGCACGTCGGCCGCCTGCAGGTCGAACCGCCGACGGATCTTGCGGGCAACGTCCTCGGAGACGTCCTCCGACCAGCGCTCGGCGGTGTTGAAGCCGATCACCCGGACCGGGTCGCTGTATTCGCCGGCCATCAGGTCGGTGATGACGGTCTCGAGGTCGGTGGTCTCGGCGCGGCTTCGCGCCAGACGGCGCCTAAGCGCCCCAGATCGTCCTTCACCAGGTAGACCGTCTGATCGTCACCGGGCACGATCGAGGGCGTCCAGCTGCGTCCGGGCATACTCAAAACTCCACGCTTACCGACCCGAAAGAGATAATCGCGGCGTCCCAATATTGCGAATCGGCCGTCGCGGCCTCGCTTCAACGGTGGTAATTCTGTGGCGTTCCTCGCTCGCGGTGATTCGATGCTGCAGATGATCCTGGTGATGGCGATCGGCGGAGTGGTTGCGCTGGGTATCGCCATCATAGCGCTGGAGTGGCGCGTCCTGGCAGGCTTCTTCCGCTTGAAAGCCAGTCGGGACGGCGGCCCCGACGTCAGGTGACGGGGGTTATCGTCGGAGCCGCTCCCGGCCGGCTCGGCGGCGAGCCAACCGGGAACCAAGCTCCGTCGGGAACCATCGGTTCCTATTGCGCCAGCAGGTCCTGTCCCGGCGGCATCAGCTTTAGATACGTCCCGCTCTCGTGCAGCCACAGCCAGCCCTTGTCGATCGCGAAGGTGAGGCCGTTGCCGAACTCCGGGTGGCCCTTGCTGCCCCTGAGCAGGGCCACGAACTGCGAATTGACCCGCTCGATGTAGATCCGGCCGTCCTGGACCGCCGGCGTGCTGGCCGCGATATCGACGAGCTTGCGCGCGGCGGTTTCCGGGTCGCCGTAGGGCGTGGTCTCGACGTGCTTCATGCCCCGATGCCCCGGTGAACGGTGTGGACGTGCTCGACGGATGAACGGTTGGTGATCGTCGCGCCGCAAAAGCAGGTCGCGCGGTCGTCCTGCGTCTGGGTCGGCAGCAGAAGGCCTTCCGCCCTCATGCGCAGGATCCAGGCATGCAAGTCCCGGTCGCGGCGCCAGCGCTCGTAGTTCTCCTCGGTGAGCGTCGGCTCGATCTCACGCCAAGCGGCCTCGAATCCGGCGCGCGCCTCCTCGAAACTGGCGGCGGTCCCGCGGCGCTGTGTCCCCGGTTCGGTGCCCGGATAGAAGCCGACGCTCCAGCCCCATTGATCGGCGTGCGTCGGGGCACGCCGGCGCGCACGCCGATCGCGCCGATCCGGACGTCGTCGCGGTAGATGTGCCAGGTCTCCTCGTGGCGGTTATCGGTGCGGCGGCCTTGCCAAACCACGGTGACCGGCGAAGCGCAAGAACAGACCGCGCACATCAATTTCAGAAGTCCCACGGAATCCGAGTTTCAGAACTCTGAGGGGAACGGAGCGAGGGCGGTTGCGTAAGTGGTTGATCGCCTGTATTGATCCGCGCCAGTGGGGCCACGTGGCGGAGTGGTTACGCAACGGTCTGCAAAACCGTGTACACCAGTTCAATTCTGGTCGTGGCCTCCATCATAACTCTCTGAAATTTCAGTGCAAAATCCATCTCGATCGAGTTCCGTCGAGGGCGCGGACCAGGCTTGCCGGGCCGGGCGCACCGGGTTTGCCCGGGGGCCGCTGGAAACCCGCGATTCAGCTCCACTGGCATAGACTTCGCATCTGCGAAGTGATGCATGTTCCATCAACGAGCGCTGGAGAGCACGTGGGCGAAATCGTCCGACTGGTCCCGAAATCCGAGCTGGAGCGGGCGCGCCTCATTGCCGAGGCCCGCGCGATCTACGACAGCATTTTTCCGCCGGCCGCACCCGACCGCGCGCCACAGGATACCGAAGAGCGCGTCGACACCTGATCGTGCGGTCGGGCCCGGCGGAGGGCAGATAGCAAAACGCCCGCGAGACGCGGGCGCATTCGGCTCAACGCGAGAGAGGCGACTGCTCAGCAGGCCGCGTACCAGCCATCCGGAAACGGCAGCAGGGGCCAGGCACCTTCGTTGTCATTGGCGGCCTTGGGCGTTGCGGCATACGACCACGAGCGGGGCACGAATTCCTCCTCCGGCTCAGGCACGAGATCTTCAAAGACCATGGCGTCCCGGACGGCATCCAGCATCAAGTTGAATTCGGCTTCGCTCATCACACCCTCGCAGAACGCGGATGGCGCAATGTCGCAGAGCCGGTTTGTTACCCGATTGAGCCAATCGTTCGCATTTTAACGATCGGGCGGTCGGGCCTCGGTTGGTTAGCGATTTCTAAAGAAAATCCCCCGCGAAAACCTAGGGGCCGGCCGGCTGTCCCCAGTGTGAAAGAGATCACATCTCCCGCGATTTATTTCTCCTACCCCTCTGCACGACGCCGGCCGCGAAGGCTGGGCCGGGCAGGGCAGACAGGAGACTTGGTCATGAAGGCAAGGTTCTTGCGGTTCGCGAGTGTGAAGAGCCGGGCGCGACGCGCCTCGACGGTCGGGCTGTTCCTCACGCTCTTCGCCACGGCCGCTCAGGCGCAGCAGGGAACGCCTGAACAGCGCCGGGCCTGTACTCCCGACGTCTACCGCCTCTGTGCCGGCGAGATCCCGAACGTCCGCGCCATCACGGCATGCCTGCGGCGTAACCGATCAAGCTTGAGCGAGGCTTGCCGCACCGTGTTCGATCAGGCTGGCGGCTGACATGGCCGCCCTGTGGGTTTGTGCGCAGCAAGTGGCTCGTGCCGGCTCGCGAATCCGACATAGTCGGGCTGTGGATATGCTGCGGACAGGCTGTGGAAGCCTGTGGATAGCACCAGTACGGAGAGCAGATGCGCCTTTCGTGCGCCATATCTCCGGCAAGCGGCCTTACCGGATGGTTCACGGATCGCCTTGATTGCTACGGGGGCGAGACCATTTGGTTCTTCCGAATTCGGAATCGCGCGCAGCGCGTTGCCGTCGTCGCGAACAGTTTTTGTGCAGCCAGCTGCTCAAATCGCAGGCCGCGTTCATCCAATTTTTTGTACGCCCGCGGACAAGCTTTTCGCTTCGTCCTCCACCTAGGTTCGTTCCCGAGATCTGGAACATGGCCAGTGCCATGGCAATTCGAGGGAGTTCGAGATGGAGAGACCGGTACTGTCCCAGGCGCAGCGGGGGACGTCGCGTCCATTGCCATGGCGCAAGGTCGCGCTCGGCGCTGCCATCGCTGCCGGCTTCGTTGCCGTAGCGCCGCTGAGCGCGCAGGCTGCAGCGCCTGCGGCTTGCGCCGCGCTACAGGAGAAATATCCGGACTGGAAGGGCAAGACGCTCGTCAACGCCATCAACCCGCACACGCCGGGTTACGAGACCATCGATCCCAAGGATCCCAGCAAATATATCGGCTTCGACATCGATCTCGGCGAAGCGATCGGCGAATGCCTCGGCTTCAAGCTGACCTACAAGCCGGTAACGTTTGCCGCGCTCCTGACCACGCTCGCCGCCGGACAGGCCGACATCGTCATCTCCGACATCTATGCCACCAAGGAGCGCGCCAAGGCCGCGGACTTCATCACCTATTCGAAGGTGTTCGACGGGGTGCTGGTTGCCAAGGGCAATCCGAAGGGCATCAACGGCATCAATATGTCGATGTGCGGCACCGCGGCCGCCGAAAACACCGGTTATGTCGAGGTGCCCTTGATCCAGGCGCTGGCACCGGAGTGCAAGAAGGCCGGCAAGGCTGACCCAACCATCCAGCTCTACGACAACAACGCTAATTGCATTCAAGCGATCCTCGCCGGTCGCGCAGACACCTACATCAACGACGTCAACACGGTCGACAGCGCGGTGAAGGCCTACCCGGACAAGCTGGAGAAGGCGCTCGCGGTGACGATCCCGTATTCGGTCGGTATTGCCGTTCCCAAGGACAAGCCGAAATTCCGCGACGCCGTGATGGCCGCGCTGATCGAGGTGCAGAAGGCCGGCACGCACATGGAGCTCCTGAAGAAACACGGGCTCGATGTGAATAATTTCAAGGAGCCGGACATTCTGACGGCCGACTGATGTCGCTGTTCCTCCATTATCTGAGCCTGCCGTATCTGCTCGAGGGCATCGAGCTCACCCTCGAGGTGACCGCCCTCGGGCTCGGCGGCGGATTGATCCTCGGATTGATCCTCGCCGGCATGCAGCTCTCGCGCTTCTGGCTCCTGGCGGCGATCGCCAGGACCTACACCGTGATCTTCCGCGGCACGCCGCTGATCCTGCAGATGGTGTTCGCCTACGACGCGCTGCCGCATATCGGCATCAAGCTGCCGGCGGTGCTGGCGGCCGGGCTGGCGCTCGCCTGCAACGAGGCGCCGTTCATTGCCGAGATGCTGCGCGCCGGCGTACTCGGCGTCGACCGCGGACAGGTGACGGCCGGGCAGGCGCTCGGCATGACGCCGCGAATCCTGATGTGGCGTGTGATCGCGCCGCAGGCGATCCGGACCATGGTCCCGGCCTTTGGCAACGAGGCCGTCAGTGCGCTGAAGAATTCCTCGCTCGCCTCCGTTGTCGCGGTGCAGGAGCTGACGCTGCGCTCGACCCAGCTGGCGTCCTCGACCTTCGACTTCTTCTCGATCTTCTTCGCCTCGGGACTTCTCTATCTCGTGTTGACCGCCACGATCAGCGTCATCCAGCTCTTCGTCGAATGGCTGCTCGATCTCGATCGCGCCAAGGGACGTCAGCGCAAGCTTGCGGACTATTTGCCTTGGCGCCGCGTCGATCTCGACACCAAGCTGGAACTTGCGGCGACGACGGCTGAGCCGGTGCCCGTGAAGGCGGAGCTTGTGGATACGCCGCCGCTCGCTCTGACGAGCGAGGAACGCGCCCGCCGGGCCGCGACGATCGCGCGTAACAACATCGCGGTCGAGACCAAGGACCTTATCAAAAGCTATGGTCCGCAAAAGGTGCTCGACGGTCTGGATCTCACGGTGCGCGTCGGCGAGGTGGTGGCGCTGCTCGGGCCGAGCGGCTCCGGCAAGAGCACGCTGCTTCGCTGCATCAACCATCTCGAAAGCTGGGATGGCGGCACCGTGCGCGTCGGCGGAAGACGTCTCGGGTTCGGCGAGAACGGCAAGCCGTTGTCGCCGCGCGCGCTTGCCAATGAGCGGGCCAGCGTCGGCGTCGGCATGGTGTTCCAGCAATTCAACTTGTTCGCCCATCTGTCGGCCCGCGAAAACATCGCCGGTCCCTTGCGCTGGGTCCACGGCATGACCCGCATCGACGCCGACCGCCGCGCCACCGAGCTGCTCGACCGCGTCGGTCTCTCGCACCGTGCCGATGCATTGCCTCGGCATCTCTCCGGCGGCCAGCAGCAGCGTGTCGCCATCGCCCGCGCGCTGGCGCCAAACCCGAGTGTGCTGCTGCTGGATGAGCCGACCTCGGCGCTCGATCCCGAGCTCGTCAACGAGGTGCTGGAGGTGATCCGGCGCCTCGCCATCGACGACGGCCTCACCATGATCATCTCGACCCACCAGATCCGCTTTGCCGACGAGGTCGCCGACCGCGTTGCGTTCCTGTCCGGCGGCGCGATCATCGAGGAGGGCCCGGCGCACGAGGTCCTCTCCAATCCCCGCAATCCGCTGACGGCGCGTTTCCTCAGCGTAATGGAAGCCGACAAGACCCCGGAGACCACGTCATGAAGCATTTCACCCTCCCGGTTTCACCGAAGACCGTCCACTGGGGTTATTTCTCCAAGAAGGTTGCGCCGGCTCTTACGTTGCGATCCGGGGATCGCGCCACGATCGAGACGCTGACCCATCATGCCAATGACGATTACGAGCGCATGATCCAGGGCGATCCCGGCGCCGAGAGCGTGTTCCAGTGGACGCGGGAGCACAAGGCCGTCGCGCGCCGCGGCTCCGGTCCTACCGAAGGCCCGTTCATCCGTGGCGCAGGCGAGGGGATCGGCGTGCATCTGCTCACCGGTCCGGTCGCAATCGAGGGCGCCGAGCCCGGCGACATCCTCGAAGTGCGCATTCTCGACGTCCGGCCGCGGCCGAGCTGTAGCGCTTGTCACGCTGGCCGCTGTTTCGGCTCCAACGTCGCCGCCAACTGGGGCTTCCACTATCACGACCTGATCGAGGAGCCGAAGCCGCGCGAGGTCGTCACCATCTTCGAGCTCGACACTTCGGGCGAGCCCTATGCGAAGGCGGTGTACAACTATGTCTGGACGCCACAGACCGACCCTGACGGCATCGTGCACCCGACTATCGACTATCCCGGCGTCCGCGTCGATCACGCCACCATCAGGAAGCGCGAGAACATCCTGTCGAGCGTGAAAGTGCCGGCACGGCTGCATTTCGGCACCATGGGCCTCGCACCGTCGGAAGCCGATTTCGTCAGCTCGATTCCGCCGAGCTACACCGGCGGCAACATCGACGACTGGCGCATCGGCAAGGGCGCGCGGATGTTCTATCCGGTCGCGGTATCAGGCGCTTATTTCTCGGTCGGAGATCCCCACGCGGCCCAGGGCGACAGCGAGCTCGGCGGTACCGCGATCGAGACCTCGCTGACCGGCGATTTCGAATTCATCCTGCACAAGAAGGCGGATCTCGCCGGCACCAATCTCGAAGGCCTCGACCATCCCATGCTCGAGACCGACCACGCCTGGTCGTTCTATGGCTTCACCTATCCGAACTATCTCGCCGCGCTCGGCGCCGAGGCACAAACCGAGATTGCCAATCACAGCAGCCTCGACCGTGCGATGCGCGATGCGTTCCGCAAGTTGCGGCGGTTCCTGATGACGGTGCATCACCTCAGCGAGGACGAAGCCATCTCGCTGCTGTCGGTCGGCGCCGATTTCGGCGTGACCCAGGTGGTGGATGCCAATTGGGGCGTCCACGGCACGATCCGAAAAAACATGTTCCGATGCGACTAATGCGTTGATGCGCATCCGATATTCGGGATGAGCGCATGAAGGATAGCCCTCATCTGCGGCCCGTCGCTGCGACGGAAGATCGCGTGCGGCTGGCACAGAGGTTGCTTCGATCGACCGCAACCTGGGTCGATCCGATGAGCTTCCGTCCGTTCACGAGCGAGTCCTACGCACAAGACGATCGCCCCGAGGCCTGGCGCGACGTGCTGGCGGCGGTTGGTCTCCAACCGGCGGGCAGCCACAGCTTCCTCGATGGGCACGCGACCGCGTCGCATCGTCACGCGGCAGGTGTCGCGCTGACGCGCATGGCCGCGGGCGCCCAAACTGTCGGACCTCTCGCGCAGACGAACGAGGAGCTTCCGATCGCGCTGATTCCGGTCGAAGACGGCATGGTGCTCAAGAGCGCCGGCGGCCATCGCATCGTTCCCGTCGGTCATCTGGTGCTGCTGCCGCGCAGCGGCGACTGGAGCATCGTGTTCCAGCGCGACATGCGCGCCATCGTGCTGTCGGTGAGCTCCGAGGCGTTGCACGGACGCCTCTCGGGCAGGCCGCGGCTCGGCGAACCTCGCGTCATTTCGCCCTCAGGCTTTTCCGACGTGTTCTCGCGTCTGCTGGATGCGACCGCGCGCACGCTCGACGGCTTGAGCGATGCGGAGTGGAATGCGGTCGCGCAGTCGCTGGTCGATCTGCTGCTGACGCTCGCACATCAACTGGCGGCCTCGTCGTCCGACGCCGGATCGAGCGCAACGCAAGCCGCGCTCCTGCACCGGATCTGCCAGACCATCGAGCGCCAGCTCGACGATCCCGATCTGGTCCCGGCGCGTGTCGCGCAGGTCGAGGGGATCTCCGAGCGCTATCTGCAAAAGCTTTTCGAGACAGTCGGAGACAACTTCACCCATTATGTTCGCGAGCGACGGCTCCAGCGTGCCTGGGCCGATCTGTCCAATCCGACCGAAGCGCATCGGTCGATTTCAGAGATCGCCTACGCCTATGCCTTTGGCGACTCCGCCCATTTCAGCCGCGCCTTCCGCCATCGCTTCGGCCTGCCGCCGCGCGAGTTTCGCCAACAGGAGGCGGAGCGGGCCACTGCGCAGCACGGCATCGCCGGTCAGCGCGGCTGGCCGCAGGAGGCGCTCGCGCAGCTGCGCGTGCATCAAAGCGTGGAGTCTCGCGGCAGCATCGCCCGTGCCGGCACCGAACAAACGGCAACCCGGGAACGCCGGCATCACCATCTCCCGGTCGAGGCTAGCCGCGTTCATTGGGGTTATTTCAGCCGCTCGCTGCCGCCGCAGATTGAGATCGCGTCCGGCGATACCATCACCATCGAGACACTGACCCAGCACGCATCCGACGCGCCGGACCTGATGATCGCCGGTGATGCCGGCGCCGAAAGCGTGTTCGGCTGGACGGCCGACGGGAAGAACGTCGACCGCCGCGGCGCAGGTCCGATGGATGCGAGCGTCTTCGGCCGC
>Ga0207426_1000597_pt1 | contig 47604 bp, 58 predicted proteins | sample AraplaMF_Cvi_mMS_FD_184265 | JGI IMG/M metagenome (GOLD analysis project Ga0207426, IMG submission 184265) | Arabidopsis root microbial communities from the University of North Carolina, USA - plate scrape MF_Cvi_mMS (SPAdes) (version 2) | ecosystem: Host-associated > Plants > Roots > Endosphere... | reverse complement strand
CCGCCCCAGATGTGCTCGCCGCGATCGATGAAGATCTCCGAGCACGGGCCGCACGGGCCGGTGTCGCCCATCGCCCAGAAATTGTCCGAGGTCGGGATGCGGATGATGCGGTCGTCGGAGAAGCCGGCGATCTTCTTCCACAGGCCGGCCGCCTCGTCGTCGGTGTGATAGACGGTGACGAGCAGCTTATCCTTCTTCAGCCCGTATTCCTTGGTGATGAGCTTCCATGCGAGCTCGATCGCGCGCTCCTTGAAGTAATCGCCGAACGAGAAGTTGCCGAGCATCTCGAAGAAGGTGAGATGGCGCGCGGTGTAGCCGACATTGTCGAGGTCGTTGTGCTTGCCGCCGGCGCGCACGCATTTCTGCGACGTCGTCGCCCGCTGGTAGGGCCGCTTCTCGACGCCGGTGAAGACGTTCTTGAACTGCACCATGCCGGCATTGGTGAACATCAACGTCGGGTCGTTGCGCGGCACCAATGGCGAGGACGGCACGATCTCGTGGCCGTTCTCGGCAAAGAAGTTCAGAAAGGTCGACCTGATCTCGTTGACGCCGCTCATGTTCATCCAATCGGGTGTGCTTGGGCCCGCTTCCCAGCCATCCAAACCGCGCGTTTGGGCTGATATCTGCGGGCCAAAGCGCTTTTAGACAAGGCCAGCTTCGCTGTCCAGAAACTGTGCAAGGAGATCAGAGGGTTGCCGCAGGCGCGCAATCCCGTTGCAATCCCGTTGAAAGACAGAAAGGCCTCGTTGACAGGCTTGGTCGGCCTGTGGTCTGTACCCATCTGTATCGTACGGCCACGTCGGGAGAGACCGGCAACTGGTAGCCGGCGCCGAAGGAGCAACCGCCCCGGAAACTCTCAGGCAAAAGGACCGCGTGGCTTTGACGACATCTGGAAAGAGGCGCTGGCGGGTCTAGGACCCGGATAGCGTCCGCCGACGGGATAATACTCTCAGGCACAGCGACAGATGGGGCTTCGATGGGTTGCTTCCGGGGAATCGTCCCCGGGGAACCGCCGAGGGCCCCTGTGATGCTTGCGTCGGACGACAAGAACTCCCTGAAACGTACCCCCCTTTATGATCTTCATGTGTCGCTCGGCGGCAAGATGGTGCCGTTCGCGGGCTATGATATGCCCGTGCAGTACCCCGCGGGCGTGCTGAAGGAGCACCTTCATACCCGCACCCAAGCCGGCCTGTTCGACGTCTCCCATATGGGCCAGATCGCGCTTCGGCCGAAATCGGGCAAGGTCGAGGATGCCGCCCGCGCGCTGGAACGGCTGGTGCCGCAGGACATCGTGGCAATCGCGCCCGGCCGGCAGCGCTACGCCCAGTTCACCAATCCGGATGGCGGCATCCTGGACGATTTGATGGTCGCCAATTTCGGCGATCACCTGTTCCTGGTGGTCAACGCCGCCTGCAAGGACGCGGACGAAGCGCATCTGCGCGCGAATCTCGCCGATGTCTGCGTCATCGATTCGCTCGCCGACCGCGCGCTGATCGCGCTGCAGGGCCCGAAGGCGGAAGCCGCGCTGGCGAAATTGTGTGCAGAGGCGCCGGCCATGAAGTTCATGGACGCCGGCCCGCACCGGGTTGCGGGCCTCAATTGCTTCGTCTCACGCTCCGGCTACACCGGCGAGGACGGCTTTGAGATTTCCGTCCCCGCTGCCGATGCGGAGCGCCTTGCAAAGACGCTGCTGGAAAACCCCGACGTCATGCCGATCGGCCTCGGCGCCCGCGACAGCCTCAGGCTGGAAGCCGGGCTCTGCCTCTATGGCCATGACATCGACACCGCGACGACGCCGGTCGAAGCCGCGCTGGAATGGTCGGTGCAGAAGAGCCGCCGTACCGGTGGCGCGCGCGCCGGCGGCTTCCCCGGCGCCGAAAAGATCCTGGCGCATTTCGACAAGGGCGCATCCCGCCGCCGTGTCGGCCTGCGTGCCGAGGGACGCGCGCCGGTGCGCGAAGGCGCACTGCTGTTTGCGAATGACGCAGGCGGCGATCCCATCGGACAGGTCACATCGGGCGGCTTCGGCCCGAGCCTGAGCGCGCCGGTCGCAATGGGCTACGTGCCCACCGCATCGAGCGCGCTCGACACAAAACTCTTTGCCGAGGTGCGCGGGCAACGTCTGCCGCTCACCGTCGCCGCCATGCCCTTCGTGAAAAACACCTACAAACGCTGAGGATTTGAAATGACCACGACGCTGTACACCTCCGACCACGAATGGCTGGCCATCGACGGCGACGTCGCGACCATCGGCATCACCGACTACGCGCAGTCCCAGCTCGGCGACGTCGTGTTCGTCGAGCTGCCCAAGGTCGGCCGCCCCCTGAAGAAGGCGGAAGCCGCCGCCGTCGTGGAATCGGTGAAGGCCGCCTCCGACGTCTACGCCCCCATCTCCGGCGAAGTGCTCGAGACCAATGCCGAGCTCGCCGGCGAGCCGGCGCTGGTGAACTCGGACGCGCAGGGCAAGGCGTGGTTCTTCAAGATCAGGATTGCCGACAAGAACGAGCTCGGCGGCCTCATGGATGAGGCTGCCTACAAGGCGCACACGGCTTAAGGACAATGGAGCAAGCGATGACCGCGCACCGTAAATCCAGCGGCGACACCGCCGCCAGTTTCGTTCGCCGCCACATCGGCCCCTCGGCGCGCGATGTCACCGCCATGCTGGAAACCGTCAGCGCCAAAAGCGTCGACGCGCTGATGTCGGAAACGCTGCCGGCCTCGATCCGGCAGGTCACCCCGCTCGATCTCGGCAAGCCCTTGAGCGAGACCGAGGCGATCGCGCACATGACCGAGCTGGCGCGGCAGAACCAGGTCTTCACCTCGCTGATCGGCCAAGGCTATTCCGGCACGATCCTGCCGGCGGTGATCCAGCGCAACATTTTGGAGAATCCGGCCTGGTACACGGCCTACACGCCCTACCAGCCCGAGATCAGCCAGGGCCGGCTGGAGGCGCTGCTCAACTTCCAGACCATGATCTGCGACCTCAGCGGGCTCGACGTCGCCAACGCCTCGCTGCTGGATGAGGCCACCGCCGCCGCCGAAGCCATGGCGCTCGCCGAGCGGCACTCGCAGGTCAAGGCACAGGCCTTCTTCGTCGACAAGGACGTGCATCCGCAGACGCTGGCCGTGATGCGCACCCGCGCCGAGCCGCTGGGCTGGACTCTGGTCGTCGGCGATCCCCTCACCGATCTCGCCAAGAGCGACGTGCTCGGCGCGCTGCTGCAATATCCGGGTTCTTCGGGCGCCGTGCGCGATTTGCGGCCCGCGATTGTAGCGCTGAAGGCCAAGGGCGCGCTCGCGATCGTTGCCGCGGACCTGCTGGCACTGACGCTGCTCGCCTCGCCCGGCGAGCTCGGCGCCGACATCGCGATCGGCTCGGCGCAGCGTTTCGGCGTGCCGATGGGTTATGGCGGACCGCACGCGGCCTATATGGCGGTGCGCGATGCGCTGAAGCGCTCGCTGCCCGGCCGCCTCGTCGGCCTCTCCGTGGATTCGCGCGGGATGCCTGCCTACCGGCTCGCGCTGCAGACCCGCGAGCAGCACATCCGCCGCGAGAAGGCGACCTCCAACATCTGCACGGCGCAGGTCCTGCTCGCCGTGATCGCCTCGATGTATGCGGTCTATCACGGCCCCGAGGGCCTCACGCAGATCGCGCGCAACGTGCACCGGCGCACCGCCGTGCTGGCCGCGGGTCTGCGCAAGCTCGGCTTTGCACCTGACAGCGAAGCCTTCTTCGACACGCTCAGCATCGATGCCGGCGCTGGGCGCGCCGAGATCGTCGCGCGCGCGGCCGCCGAGAAGATCAATCTTGGCGTCGGTGACACCCATTTGCGCATCGCGCTCGACGAGACCACCACGCCGGCAACGGTCGAAGCGGTCTGGCGCGCCTTCGGCGGCACGCTGTCTTACGCCGAGATCGACGCCACCACGCGCGAGGCGCTGCCGGAGGCGCTGAAGCGCGGCACTCCGTTCCTGACGCACCCGGTGTTCCACGCGCATCGCTCGGAGACCGAGATGCTGCGCTACATGCGCAAGCTCAGTGATCGCGACCTCGCGCTCGACCGCGCCATGATCCCGCTGGGATCCTGCACCATGAAGCTGAACGCGACCACCGAGATGATGCCGCTGACCTGGCCGGAATTCGGCTCGCTGCACCCGTTCGTGCCGCGCGAGCAGGCCGCCGGCTATCACGCGCTGTTCGCGCGGCTCGAAAAATGGCTGTGCGACATCACCGGCTATGACGCGATCTCGCTGCAGCCAAATTCCGGCGCGCAAGGCGAATATGCCGGGCTGCTGGCGATCCGCGGCTATCATGCGGCGCGCGGAGAGAGCCATCGCAAGATCTGCCTGATCCCCTCCTCCGCCCACGGCACCAATCCGGCTTCGGCCGCGATGGTCGGCATGGAGGTGGTGGTGGTCGCCTGCGAGAAGAACGGCGACGTCGACGTCAACGATCTCCGCGCCAAGGCCGAGAAGCATTCGAACGATCTCGCCGCGGTCATGATCACCTATCCCTCGACGCATGGCGTGTTCGAGGAGCACATCAGCGAGATCTGCGACATCGTGCATGGCCATGGCGGCCAGGTGTATCTCGACGGCGCCAACCTCAATGCGCAGGTCGGCCTGAGCAGGCCCGGCGATTACGGCGCCGACGTCAGCCATCTCAATCTGCACAAGACCTTCTGCATCCCGCATGGCGGCGGCGGCCCCGGCATGGGCCCGATCGGCGTGAAGGCGCATCTTGCGCCGTTCCTCCCCGGTCACCCCGCAACGCAAGCCGAGGCCCCGGTCGGCCCGGTCTCGGCCGCGCCGTTCGGCTCGGCCTCGATCCTGACCATCTCCTACATCTACATCCTGATGATGGGCGGCGAAGGATTGAAGCGCGCCACCGAGATCGCGATCCTCAACGCCAACTACATCGCCGCGCGCCTCGATCCGCACTTCCCGGTGCTCTACAAGAACGCGAAGGGCCGTGTCGCGCATGAGTGCATCGTCGACCCCCGTCCGCTGAAGGCGACGAGCGGCGTCACCGTGGACGACATCGCCAAGCGGCTGATCGATTACGGCTTCCATGCGCCGACCATGAGCTTCCCGGTGCCGGGCACGCTGATGATCGAGCCGACCGAGTCGGAATCCAAGGCGGAGCTGGATCGTTTTTGCGATGCCATGATCGCGATCCGGAAAGAAATCGCCGAGGTCGAGGCCGGCCGCTTCAAGATCGAGGCCTCGCCGCTGCGCCACGCCCCGCACACCGTGCACGACATCGCGGATGACGCCTGGAATCGCGCCTACACCCGCGCCGAAGGCTGCTTCCCCGACGGCGTCTCGCGCACCGACAAGTACTGGTGCCCGGTGGGCCGCGTCGACAACGTCTACGGCGACCGCAACCTCGTGTGCTCCTGCCCGCCCGTGAGCGATTACGCTGAGGCCGCGGAGTAGGACGCGGCGTAGGATGGGTAGAGCGCAGCGAAACCCATCGCCTTCTGTGTCGTCGGGAAGAGCGCAGTGATGGGTTTCGCTGCGCTCTACCCATCCTGCAGGCTTGCCGCGGAATAAGCCGGGACGGAGGTCTCGTAGGGTGGGCAAAGCGCAAGCGTGCCCACCATCTTTGCATGACGTGAAAGAACGTGGGCACGGCGCTTACGCCTTTGCCCACCCTACGGCACTGAATGCGTGGCTAGGGCTCAACCAGCGATCGGCTTTCGCGATCCCACCGCCAAAGCCGTTCGTTGGTCAATTCAGTACCGCCCCACCAGCGATAGATCCGGTTGTGGCGCCACATATCGTCTTCGCGCGCAAAAATTGAACGACCGAGCTCGGTCAGCGTGACCTTCCACTCGCTCTTGCCAAAATAGCGAGCCTCATTGTCAAACGCCGGATCGCCCAACAGGACTGGCGGCGTCGAATGTGCCCCCAGTTCGAGCAAGGCATCCTGCGCGTCTTTTTCGTCGAACACATCGCGCATCCACCACGCCTCGGTGACGCGTCTTGGGTCCGTATGCCCGTCGTTCACAAAATCCAGAATATCCATTTCGCTGGCACCCAGGCCCGTCACGCTGTCCGGAAGCTCTTCAAGCAGCGCGATGAGCGCCGGTCGAAGTCTCGGCAGGATCGTCAGATCCGTCATCAGAAGATCGAAACAGGGCTTTGGCGTTTCAGCCCGATAGGCGCGCCAGGCGCGACTTGCCGTCACCAGATGGTTGTCGGCCACCTTGAAGGCCGGCAGCTTCCATTTTGCGACAGATTCTGGAGCATAATGCGCAACATGATCGTCTGTGTGCACAAGACTCAGCTTCGTTGTGATCTCCTTGTAGGGGCGAAGCAGGTCCAGCAAACAGACCAGCACGAGCTGATCGTTTGGTCGAGGATCGACCCAAATTTCAATTGAGTCGAACTTTCGCGCACAGTTCGAAGAAACCGATATCGCGCGTTCCGAATCCCTCCAGCGAGCCGCGGCAAGTGTCATCGAGCCAATGATCGCCGGGATTGCAGTGCTTTGCCGATCGGCGCTCCAGCCCCATCAAAAGCCGTTCCTCGGAAGGCAATTTCCTCCAGACGAAGCGTAGATAGAACCCGAGCACGACGTTCGCGGCGCGCGACTGGCGAAGCACGTTTTCGTCAAGATGGTTCGTCGACAAAATCAAATGGGACACGGTCACCTCTCAAAATTGCTACGCATATGCTGAGAGCCATGCACAGGCCTTAGTCAGGCGCGATCAACGCGCGGTTCTCGGCATCCCATCGCCAGAGCCGTTCGCCGGTGACAAGCGTGCCGCCCCACCAGCGCCGAATCGGATTGTGGCGCCGGAAATCCTCGTGGCCTGCCAGAACGGACTTGCCAAATTCGGTCAGCGACAGCCGGCTCCGGCGAAATGCGGCGTTGCGGCCTCGCGTATCGTTCGGATCGAGCGTCGCCAGCTTGCCGTCCAGACCCGCAATCGCCGCCGCCGGGCCGAACGCCAGTCCCTCGAGCAGCGCGCCCAACTCCCAAGGATCGAACACGCGAGCCTCAGGGGTCCCTGGCCGAAACAGCTCATCGATACGATTGCGTCCGCTTGCGATCAGGTCGAGCAGCCGCGTCTCGGTCGCGCCCAGTCCCGTCGCCGTCGACGGCAGTTCCGAGAGCAGATCTTCCATGGCCGGCTTCAAAAACAACAGCTTGCCGAGCGGCCGGTCGAGCAACCCGGCGCAGAGCTCGGGCGTCGGCGCGCGGTAGGCCTCCCAGGCCATGCTGGCGATTCCAACATCGCTTTCCGCGATATCGAACTGCCGCACGTCATGATGACGAAGCTCCGAGGGATCTGCTCCGCGCAGATCGAAATCGACGCGTCGTAATCTCAGGCTCTCCGCGAGTGACGGCTTGAAACGCAGCAGGTAATCGAGAATCCAGATCAACTGCAATTGACTATTGGGTTCAGGGTCGAACCAGAGTTCGATGCAATCGACCCCACCCTCACGCAAAACGAAACGGGCACTGACGACGTCGGCAACTCAACGTCTTCAGCGCCCGCTCCTCGCGAAAACTTTCGCGTTAGGTCTTACTCGTCGCCGGGCTCCTCGCCGTCGGCGTCGCTCTCGGGCGTGCCGGCCAAAATTTGCTCGGAGATCAAGCCGGAGTTCTGGCGGATCGAGGTCTCGATCTTGGCGGTGATGTCGGGATTGGCCTTCAGGAAGGCCTTCGAGTTCTCGCGGCCCTGACCGAGGCGCTGGCTGTCATAGGAGAACCAGGCGCCTGATTTCTCGACGATGCCGGCCTTGACGCCGAGATCGAGGATCTCGCCCATCTTGGAGACACCCTCGCCGTACATGATGTCGAATTCGACCTGCTTGAAGGGCGGCGCCAGCTTGTTCTTCACCACCTTCACGCGCGTGGTGTTGCCGACCACTTCGTCGCGCTCCTTGATCGCGCCGATGCGGCGGATGTCGAGGCGGACGGAGGCATAGAATTTCAGCGCATTGCCGCCGGTCGTGGTTTCGGGCGAGCCGTACATCACACCGATCTTCATGCGGATCTGGTTGATGAAGATCACCATGGTGTTGGACTTGTTGATGGACGCGGTCAGCTTGCGCAGCGCTTGGCTCATCAGACGCGCCTGCAGGCCCGGCAGCGCATCGCCCATCTCGCCCTCAAGCTCGGCCTTCGGCACCAGCGCCGCGACCGAATCGATCACCATCACGTCGACCGCGCCCGAGCGCACCAGCGTGTCGCAGATTTCCAGCGCCTGCTCGCCGGTGTCGGGCTGCGAGATCAGGAGCTCGTCGATGTTGACACCGAGCTTGCGGGCATAGACCGGGTCGAGCGCGTGCTCGGCGTCGATGAAGGCACAGATGCCGCCCTTCTTCTGAGCTTCAGCCACCGTGTGCAGCGCCAGCGTGGTCTTGCCCGAGGATTCCGGCCCGTAGATCTCGACGATGCGCCCCTTGGGCAGGCCGCCGATGCCGAGCGCGATATCGAGCCCGAGCGAGCCCGACGACACCGCCTCGATGTCCATGGACCGATCGTTCTTGCCGAGCTTCATCACCGAGCCCTTGCCGAACTGGCGCTCGATCTGGGAGAGCGCGGCGGCCAGAGCTTTACTCTTGTCCATGGAAGATCCTTCGACGATACGCAGGGCAGTGGCGGACATTGGGTCGTGCTCCTTATGACGAGGATTCGGGTGCGGGACAAACGGTTGCGGCGGCGGGTCGTCGATAAAAGCAATGTACCCCATTTGTTCCAGGTTCGCAATATGTTCTTTTGGAAATCTGGGCAGATATATACCCTTTGAACATGTACTCTAGATCGGGTACATCTTCGTCTGCCACAACTACCCCTAGCGGGATGTGGGAGACGTTCGCATGGGCATTAAGAACGGCCTCAGTCGCTCATGGAGGGCATGGGGTCAATGGAACAACATCAAAGAGCTTCTCGATCTCTTTGGGTGGAAAGATTGGCTCCGCGATCAGGCTATTGCCTGGGGACTCTCAGCCTTTGCGGGCGGCGGTGTAATCGGCATGTTCACCGGCGCGATTACCATTGGAAGCCCGATTGGCGTTCTGTTGAGCGCACTTGCAGCGGGAGTGTTGGCGGCAACTTTGGCCGTGGGTGTCTCGCTTGCCCGCGCGCTTTCCCGCTTTCAGCCGCAGCCCAACCTCGCGGTTGGAGATGATGCGATCCTTTCGCCAAGCGGCGCCGTTGCGCCATCATCGCTTCGCCCTAAAGATAATCTCGCCGCCATCAGCAGTGACATCCCCAACGTCAGAGTCGCTGATTGTCCCGCCGCTTTAGAGCTTTTTGATCATCCTGAGCAGGACAAACTGCTCCCACTGCTGGAAGCAGAAAAACTGATTGCTTGGGCGCGGCCAATGAAGCCAATCAGCGACCATCCTGCACTTATTAAAGTACAGGGGGCGGTTTGGCGCGATCACGTTTTAGAGTTCTATCCTCGTGGAGATGGCCCAGGTCGAATCAATCAAACCTTCATCAGGACGAGGCCCAGCAAGGATTCAATTTTCTATGATGTTTTTCTGAATGCCCATCAGTTGAGACAAGTATGGCCGAACATTGATTTCAGCTCAAAACAGCAAGCCAACGAAACGTCAGCTAAAAAGCCAAACCGCCCTCTTCCGATTGCCCTGAGCTTGGAATCACTTGGATCTTATATGAGGACCAGCTCCAGGGTGGAGCGACTCGACCGGACTATCGCGAGTGCTGGGCGATGGCAAATGAGCCCCGAAGGTCACACACTCGCATTTGGACTATCTGAAGATCTCAAAAATCTCGGCGTGGCTAATATCGCAGAGGTAGATGCTCTTCTTGAAGAAAAGGAGGAACTGGTTCTGCACTCCGCTACCCATTGGATAATGAAAGATGGTGTGATTTCTGGCCAGTGCGTATGGGAACTCTGCAAGATAATGAAAGCAGAACGCGGGAAAGATAACTACACAAAGAAGATCATCGACGACTACTTAGCTGCAAAGGTCGTTGCGGCCGCGGGCTCCAAGACGTCTATTGTTCCGGCGACCCTCACGATCAGCGAAAATCATTCAGCGGCCACCGTGCTTAACTACTATGATCCGATATGCGCCATCACTATTCGGAATATCGGTGATATCGATCTAACGGGCGCGGGGCTCATTCAGATAGAGCAGATCAGCTTACGTCCTAAAGGGATGCCATTGCCTCTTGTTCTAAGGACGGAAAATCAAATTCGTGAAAAGAGAACGGGTCGATTTACCCTATCAGCCAAACAGCCGAAGACGGTCCCCATTGTATTCAGTCTAGATCAGCGCCCGAACGTCAAGGCAAGCGAATGGATACTGTTTGACTCTCAAGAGAACTATTACGGCTTAGAACCGAGGCCCGTTCAGATGGTTATCGGAGTCTACGGCGGCGAAAAGCCCAGTCGCGCGTTGGTATCGATGGAGCCGAAGGAAAATTCAAAGCCTCACTTCACAGTCGAAACTGTGCCGTTGGAATACTCACTGCCAGGGAACGACAATGTCTGATAAATCAAAGAAGCGCTTCGACCAGTTATTGCAGGCAATGGTCACTCAACCTGCACCCGGGGAAAAGCCTGCAACAAAAGCTCGAACATCAGCATCGGCTGCTTCCGCAAGTTATGGCGATACTCGAACTCGCGAAGGTAGAGCTGCAAGTGCTTCTTCGAAACCCAAACGTAAGTCCCGTTGATCCCGCGCTTCACTTGAGACCAGAACGACTCGATTGAGTTGGTGTGAACGTCGCCGCGCACATACTCTTTAGCAGAGTGATCGACGGCTTCGTGATCGTATCCGTACTTCTCCTTAAGTAGCTTGAAGTTTGACGCCTCGTCCGTATGGACGCGGGAGCCCTCCTTCACAAACCGCACGACATGCGGAACGATATGAGCCTTGCTACGAGCCTGCACGACGCGGGTGACAACGTCGCCGCCTCGCTCGACAATGCCCATGACAATCGCTTTGTCGTCCTTGCCCTGCTTGTCCTTGCCGCCAATGAACGTCTCATCCACCTCGACGGTCTTGCCGGGGCCGCCCATCGGAGCGTCGCCATCAACATACCCCATGTAGAGGCGGATCAGGTGGCACATGCGCCAAGCTGTCTTGTAGGTCACGCCTAACTGGCGCTCGACTTCCTTGGCCGCCACGCCGTTCCGCGTCTCACAGAACAGGAACATGACGTAGAACCAGTCGCGGAGGCTGGTGCGCGTCTTCTCAAAGGGCGTGCCGGCAGTCGGATAGACCTGATAGCCGCAGTGTTCACACTCGAACGACCGGCGCGCTTTCACGCGGTAATAGGTTGCCTCTTTCTGGCACTTGAAACAGGTGAACCGCTCGCCAAACCGCGTCCGCATCAGGTGGGTCAGGCAGCTATCTTCGTCCGGGAAACGCTTCTGAAACTCTCGAATTTTTGAGGGCTTCTGGGCCATGGGTGCAAACCTCTCCGGAGAATATATGTACTGTACCGGAGAATGTTCTACATGTCCAGAGGGGATATATCCGAATCTGGGCGCTGGCCTGTTTTAACCCCTAGTGGCCTAAGTTGAATTTGGGAGTGGCCTGTTTTCGTTTTTGTACTGGACCTTATGGTGAGCAATTTTGCTCAGCCCGCACGACGCGGATATGCAATTGGTGCAACACCGGGGTTTTGCAAACCCACGCGGGGCTGGGAAGCCGCTGCCCGCGACACATATTGAGCGGGTGGCGTTTTTTCCGGAACTTGTCCGCGCAACCGACCGGGGAGCCTCGTAATGATGAGCGCCATCGAGTGTCGGAAGGCCGCCGAAGCCCGCAAGATTGAAGCTGGCGTCATCGGTATTTCCGCAAAAAAAGTCGCCTTGCTCACAAACATCGCCCACAGCTTAAGCGGGCTCGCGAGCCAGTTAGAAATGCTCGATAACTACGAACAGGAAAGCAAGCGAAGAGAGTAAGGCCGCCTCAGTTACGAGTCGATATTCGAAAACCATGAAGGGCTTGGCTATTGGTTCCGAGGCAAGAGAATTCCGACCGATCCAGATATTTTTGACAGCGAGCCAAAAGCCAGTTGAGGGATGGCCTACTTTGAAATCCCAGTGGCCTATTTCGGCCAGTACCGAAATCTGGGTACTGTCCGTATTTGACCCCGAGTGTCCTAAGTTAAATTGCGCACTGTCCTAGTTTGCTTTTAGCCTGCGATAGTTGCTGCCCGTGGTTCTCCCGCCATGAGCACCGTTCCGCGTCTGAGTTGGGGGGGCGAAATGCAGGACATGAAGGTCCACTTGGAGAAGCTGCGCATTCAGATCGCCGAGTGCGAAATGATCCGCGATCTGGCGACCAACCCGGCCAAGCAGGAGTTATTCGGCAAACTGGCGGAGCACTTCAAGGTGCTGGCGGCAGAGGTTGACCGGGCAATCGCCGTGGAGGACCGCAAGACAAAACAGTCCTGAAATTTCGGGCATCCTCTAAGGAACCGCGGATTGTTTCACTGCATATAGGAATCGTTGGTGCCAACCCTGCGGTTAGGACCCGTGAGCTGGGCGCTGGCCTGTTTCCAGCCTCGGTGGCCCACTTTGATTTTAGGAGTGGCCTGATTTGAAGCGGGGGCGCTCAAAGTGAGTAGCTTACTAACTTTAGTTTCGCAGTTAGGAACAGAACTGCCTTAAAGTGGTAATGACTCCCATCACCGGCAACGATTTCCTGGCGTCGGTGGCTGAGAGATGCGAGCGCTCCCGCCTTCTGGGAAGGGATGCGCCATGGCCACTCCCCAAGGGCCTCGCCCGCCGCGTGAGCCGCCAAGCCACTGCCCTGCATGCGACGGCGTTCCTCGCCTCTATCTTACACTTCCCAATACCAGCAAAGGGACGACGGCTTATGTCTATCGCTGTCAGCGATGCAACGAACTGATCTGGGACGACTAAGACCGCCTGGGTTGGCGCCCCCTTTCATGCCGTCGCCAAAAATTCAGTTTCCGCATAACGGGCTGCTGCGGGTGACAGCTGAACCTTTTCGCCCGCCACCGAGACGGACCAAGTACCGGGATTTTGTTCGTACCCTCTCGGCTGGAAGGCCGCGCCGCCTGTGAGAGTTTCAAACGGGCGGCGTAGCTTTGTCGGCCACGCCAGCGGGCTTGACTTAGATCAAGCGTCTGTCGATTTCGAGTGTTCACTTCGGAACCGACGAGTATTCACCGGCATATTAAGGAATCGGAACTTCAAACCCCACGGTTAGGACCCGAGGAGGAAGTGCCATGCAGAAGCGCCGACGATTTAAGCAAACCATATCGCTTGAAGAGCGTCTTGCCGAAGAAGCCAGACGCCTCCGTGAAGAAGCCGAATCTCTCCCCCCAGGACCTGTAAGGGACGACGCCCTGCGTAGGGCGCGGCAGGCCGAAACTGGCTCTCACATGAGCGAGTGGCTGAGATCGCCCGGCTTGCAGCCCCCGGACTAGGCTGCTTCCCATGAACATGCCCAGCGGCCAGAAAGAGGTCGATGAGCCCAAACCCTCCCGCGTAGAGGAAGCGCAGCGGATCGTGTCGGAATACGCGAACGATCTCCGCGAGACCATTCAAAAGCTACGCCGCAAGATGAATTAAGGCCGCCTCAGTTGGCGGCCTTTTTTTTATTTGAACACATCGTCCTCCGCCTCGTCGTCCTGATCCGCCAGAATCTCTTTGTCGAGTTCAAGCTTCCTGATCAGGCGCTCAATCTCCTTGACGCCAACATTGCCGCTCACGATCAGCCGGAAACTCGCGTCTTTCGACAACAGGCCGGTAGTCAGTTCTCGTTCGCCAGCCATGACTTTCACCTTTTCGCCGCCTGCAGCACCCGAATTTGGGCGCTGGCCTGTTTTCCGACCTCAGTGGCCTAAATTGAATTTCGCGGTGGCCTGTTTTGGACTGCGCCAAGAACCAACCGTATCCACCCGCGGGGACATGGCTTTTAGGGAAGGTGCCGAATTGACTCGTGTTCAGAACTTCTGAGGCGCACAATGTTCCCCATCACCGCCCGGCCCTTGGCATTTATCGGTGACTGAGAACGCCCGGTCGCGCTCCCGCCCTACTCAAGCAGGGGAGCCGCGCCATGCAAAAGCATCGACGCCGTTTCAAGCAAATTGATCCCCTCGACATGCGCCTTTCGAAGGAAGCGAAGCGCCTTCGGAAACAGGCGCAAGGAACCTCACCAGGGATTGAGCGCGAGCAACTACTTCGCAGGGCGCGGCGGGCAGAGATAGCCGCTCATATAAGCGAATGGCTCAGCTCTCCGGGCTTGAAGCCAGCCACTTAAAGTAAGGCCGCCTCAGTTGGACCTGTTCGTGCAGGAGCTTCGCCAGCGCGTGCTGGGCGCCCCGAAGATCAGCACCGATGGCTTCCTGCCCGATCAGAACGCCATCCGCGATGCCTTCAACGGCCGCGCCTCGCATGGCGATGCAGAAATTTGACCAACCCGCCTTGCGGGAGTCGGAATCGAAAGGGACCCACCTTTGCGGCTGCCACCCTCAGCAGCGACCCCGCCAACGCTGGCACGTGCGTGCGTGGCGAGGCCGCCTGCGCTCCGGACTCGGCTGGAGGGGCGGAATCCGGAGGCCTACCAATCTTAGGACCGCCACCCAGGATTAACGATTACCAGAAAGAGGCACTCCCAACGGAGTGTCCTAATCTGCTTTCGCGGGTGTCCTCATTAGGACAGACAGCACCGGAATTTAGGGGCTGTCCTGTTACCGACCTCAGTGCCCGAGTTTGAAATCTGGGGTATTCAAATCCAATGCAGCAGCAATCGACCCTGACCTGTCCCGAGTGCGGCCACCGCGCCACGGAGACCATGCCAACCGACGCCTGCCAGTTCTTTTATGACTGCGGCGGGTGCGGCACACGGCTTAAGCCCAAGCCCGGGGATTGCTGCGTTTACTGCTCTTACGGCGACGTACGGTGTCCGCCGGTCCAGCAAGACGGTACATGCTGTAAGTAGGGTTTTGAGCTAGATGAAAGTTTCCACGCTTTGCGGTCGGACCATCGGACCGGCTGGTAGCGGGTTTGCGGTCCCAGGTTGCGGCCGTCCGGTTGGATGCGAAGCCGGGTAGGAATAGTTCGCCGTCGATAAGGGGCTCCCGATGGCCTTGGGCTGATCAGCTTCCAAGCAGCCATTGCCACTTTTTTCCCTAATTTTGAGGACGCCGCGGCTTGTTGATTTTTCGGGCCCTCGTTTTCGCTTTTGGAACTGAGACTGGGCAGCCTCGTTGGGACTCGTCTTCAACGGCTCAAGGAATGCGCCATGACAGAGCGGCGCCGCAAAACACCGCAAACACGCCCCCTTGAAGAACGAATGGCCGAACAGGCGGCCAAGCTCAAAGAGCGGGCAAGCCTGCTTCCAGCGGGTCGAAAGCGCGAAGAGCTTCTCAAGCGAGCCAGGATCGCGGAGACCGGATTACACATAAGCGACTGGCTCACCTCTCCCGGACTGCAACCTCCAGACTGACCGGCCAGAACACGAAGCAGGTAGGGATCGATGGCTGTCCCCTATCCGGCTACCCATCGCTTGGGAGCGGCAGCTTCAGAAGACAATTGCCACTTTTTCCCGAATTGCTTAGGTTTCATTTGGGCGCCCTTTCGGGCGTCCACGCATAGTAATGCTCCTGCCGCCCGCCCTCTGCGTCCCGCAAAGACGAACACCAGAGGGCGGGTTTTAATTGGGGTGTCCTGGCTTCCCGAAATGACGGTCCTCACGAGGACAGCACCGGAATATGGGGGCTGGCCGTATTTGACCGCCGATGTCCCATGTCGAGTTGGGACTGTCCCATCTGGACTTTTGGTGCTGGGAGGGCGGGAGAAACCCTATCTGCGCTTTTTACGGCGCCCCAGCTGATCGCCTTGCCAGGTCAAGCTCTCCCGGCTTGGCTAAGGCCAACCGCGTTTTACCGCCGCAACATCGAAGTTCAAAGCGAGAGCAAGGCCGCCTCAGTCGGCGGCCTCTCTGATCTTCCCCGACCCGCCGCATTTGGTACAGGGCTGGAAATCGTTCTTCTCGCCCAGGCGAACCGGCCTCATATTTCGATCCTGACCTGTCGAGTCACATTCGGGACAATCGCGCTCGACTTCCTTTTGGTCGGTCATGTTTGCCTCCCTTTGTCGTCCTCCCACCGCAGTCCTTGAGACTTCCGATATTCGGCAATCTCCGGGCGGCGGCGACAATTTGCGCTGGCTTGGCGTCCTCATGGAATCAGTTGGCCCCCGCCTCCAAAAGACCCGGGCACCATATCAGTTTCCTGATCTGCCATCGCAGGGCGTCGATCGATGAGACAGAAGATAGCTCTTGCGTGCATCCTCATCCTGATCGCGGTCGAAGTGTACTTTCTGTACGACGACTACACGAAATGTCAGCAGCAATACCATCGCGGCTGTGTCCCCACAGTCGGCAGCGGGCCGGTCTCGAAATGAGGCCTCTTCCGACGCCCGGATCGGGCGCGCCAAAGGATGGATTTTGCCGCCAGCAAAAAAGCCCCAGCTCGCAGGATTTTGGGGGGCGATGAGCTGGGGCCGCTTGCAGTACCCTTTGGGGAAAGGGCATCGGGAAAACTTGGCAGCCGGCCAAACGTTCCTGTTTCAAATCTTAAATCGTGGGTGCCGTCATTGAAGAGCACCGGAACTTCGGCGCTCTCCGCAGCCCCTCAAGGTTCCCAGGCAGGGCGCGGCGTCAGTCCATTCCGCCGCTGAAACGGAACGGACAACGCCGCCTCGGCGGCGAGCTTCCTGATCACCCCCGCTGCGTCCTAGCTTCCGGAATGACCATCGAAGCCACCAGTGTCCGACTGGCCGCTGTTGAGGCTCGGCCCGGCCTCGGTGTTGTCCCGGTCCGGCCGCACCTTCAGTCCCTGCCGAAATGCGAACCCGATAAAGCCGACGAGGATCGCAAGACAGATCGGCGCGAGGATCCAGTCCGGCATTTGGCTCTCCTCTGGATGAAGCAATCCCATTCGGACAGTTTTGACATCAGCTCGTCCAGCGCCTGTTCATCCATGAACCGTCCGAACCGCGCCCACATGCGCCGTCGCTGGATGCTGCGAAATATCATGATCGGGCGCCGTCCGTGTTCGAGCCTGGTCTCGTCGCCGCGTCGGCATCGATGTCGGACAGTCCCGGCGGCTCGTGAAGCGCAACTTCCCATGCCTCGAACGGCGGATCGACGACGTAGCTTCGATCCACGTAAGCGCGGATCGATTGCGCGGCACGCCTCTCCGCGGCTCTGGGATTCAGCACCCGGCCGGACTCGTCGATGCGAAGGACGTTGGCATAGATGGCCATCGCCGCTTCGAGCGCCGACGGCTCCCGGAAGATGCACGAATAATCGATCCCGCTCAGAACGGGATGGCCAACGGTCCCGTTTGCCAGCCAGAAGCCGAATGTACGAAGCGCGCCGCTGACCCAATCTCCCAGCCGTTTCATTCACATCTCCACCACTCACCTCGCGATCGTATCGTACTGCACCTGCGCCGGCTTCGCGCAACAGCGTCTTTCTTCGGACGAAGCTGATGCGCATCAAAGACGAAAGCGCTGCGCGCCGTCATAATTCCGCAATCCTGTGGCATTGAACTTTTCGATGCGCTGCGGCCTTCTCTGGGGTGGACCGCAACATCATTGGGAATCTCGGACATGACGGAAGACACGCACCACGATGCGGCCAGGCGCAATCATCAGCTCGAGGCGGCGCTCGAGGAGATGATCAAGTTCGAGCGTAGGGAAAACGAGTTCCGCAAAAGGGATCGCGAGGAGCGCGCGGCCGAGCTCAAGCTACCGCTGGACGCGATCAAGGTTCACTAGGCGCTGCGGAATTGCCTTGGGGCCCTACTGTGCATGGGGTTGTTTTTGCAGTTTTGCGAGACCGGGACCTCCGTGCACCGCCCAATGTGCACGCGTCCGCCCCGGCCCGGACGGCCGTCTCCCGGCCTTCCCTGCGCAGCTCTACAGCAGCGCCAGCAGTGCGAGGCCGATGACCAACACCACGAAGCCGGCCGCCGTCGCGGCGGCAAATGACCGCTCTACGTTATCCATGATGCCACCCCGTCGCCGGTGCGCCACGTTCCCCCATGGCAACGACCGGACTTTGCGGATTCTCGCCTGCGGCTGTGGCTCCAGTTGTGCGATCGGATGGCCAAATTGGGACCGGTGCGGGGCCAGTCTGGGGCTTCGCGCCGGTACCGAGGCGGGTGCGGCCGTCAGGCGCGTGTAAGCCTCCTCGCCTAATGTCGCCTAGCCCGGTGGACCAACACCGGGCCTCCATACCCAGTCGACGACCCCGCTCTCCCCGAGCGGGGTTTTCTGCTTTTGGGCCTGCGGCGAGGACAGCACCGATTCATCGGCTTGTCAGGCTGTCGTAAGCTCGGGCGGTTAGGGTCATTTGGCTTATGGTGTTGCAGCCCAGCACCTCAGCCTCCAATAACCTTCTCCCCGCTTGGCTCTCCCCAGGCGGGGTTTTTTCATGCGCCGCTCTCCTCCCGCGTCAGCCGCAGCGAGAAGGCGCGGATCGCAGGCGCGGCCAGCAGCACGATCGGCAGCATCGCAAGCCACGCGATCAGCCATGACACCACCCAGTGCCGGACGAACAGCACCGCGCCATCGGCGGGAAAGCTGGCGATGCCCGCAGCGATCAGCGAGGTCAGTCCGGACTGGATGACACCAAAAACGAAATGACTGTAGCGGCGGGGAATGCCGAGCATGATGCGCCCTTGTGGTTGCCGTCATGCCGCCAAGCAAGGCACATGCCGTCCAGCGCAGCGGGATTGCGCCTGAGCGCTTGCAATTCGGCGCTGCGCGTGTCCGGCGCCGAAAGGCTGATCTGGATCAAGCATCCACGGCAACATAAGCACTGAACTGGCTTCCCGTGGTTCTCCGGCCATGAACAAAGTTCCTGGATCCGCCGGCCAGAGCCACAGGGTCTTTCGGCAGCAGGTTGTTTCGGAATGCGATTTCGTTTGTTTCGCGTTCCCAGTGCTTTCAGAATTTCCGTGAATTATCCACGAGTTAGATGCAAATTTCGCTTGCTGCGGGAATATTACGACGGCCAACATGTTGTGCATGTGATGGAAGGTGAATCGTGGGAGGTGACCATGAATCACAGGGGCATTGAGTTCACCGTCGCCAAGACGGCAATTCCCGGCGTCTGGCAGTGGCAGTTCCGCATCGGCGAGCAGATCAAGTCCGGCAAGACCGAGACCAAGATCGACCTCTTGGCGATCCGGCGGGTGCAGCTGCGCATCGACCGGGAGCTGAAGGCCATCGGGCGCAAAACGGCCTGAACCGGCGGGGCGGCCATCGACTGCGACGGCGCCTGATGCGCCGCAGCACGCCAGGGCGTGCCGCAGCGGCAGCCGGCGTCCTCCGTATCCGACCGGAATTGATCTGCCGGAGGTTTGGGATTGCACTGCGCGCCGTGGTCTTCGGGACAGGGCCATCACGCGATCGGTGCCAGCCATGCCGCTCTACTTCTTCCGAATCCGGAACGGCCGCTATTCCGGCTGTGCGGACCAGGCGTCGGAATTTGCCGATCGCGATTCCGCCTGGAAAGAGATGACCAGCGTCTGCGCCGACATGGCCGCCGGGATCGCTCGCAAGCTCCAGGAAAATTCCGAGTGGCACATGGAACTGCTGGACGAGGCCAAGGAGCCGGTGTTCCGCATCCGCATCGTCGCCGAGACGCTCGACTAGGCGCGCACCCTCTAATCGGCGCTGGGCAGCCGCCGCATCGTGAATTCGATCTCGCCGCCGGGCAGCTCGCGCCAGGACTCGACCGCGCTCATATAACCGGCCTTGGGGTAGCGGGCGAAGAACGCCTCGGCCCTTGCCCGCGCCGCCGGGCGCGGCAGCGTGAAGGTCTCGCGCAGATAGCCGTCGCCGATGCGCGCAGCCGGCTTGCCGGCCTTGCGCCGCCGCGCCATCCGCTCGGCGAGATCCCGCGGACGATCGGCCATGACCTCCCCTCCTCTACGCAACACCTGCCCTCAATGTAGGGCGTGACAGGGCGAGGAGGAGTCCCGGCCGGAACGGCGTACGCCGCCGCCGGCCGCAAGGCTCAGTTGGCGGACGTCCCGGTCTTGGTCTTCTTCGGCGCGGTGGTGGCGGCCGCCTTCGGCGCCACCGGCTGCTGCTTCGGCGGATCGGAGCGCATGCCGCCCCAAGGATCGTTGGAGGTCCTGGCGTCCGGGATCTTCTTCAGGGTTTCCTTGTAGGCCTTGTCGCGCTCGGCTTCCGCGGCCTTCTCCTCCGGGGTCTTGCCCGGGCCTTCCTGCAGCAAATTGAGATTGGGCATTTGCGCGTAGGCCGGTCCAGCCAGAACGGCCAGCAACACCGCCGCCATACGGAAAAGCTTCATCTTCCACTCCTCAGATCGTTCATGGGGGCGCGGATCGCCCGTGCCTTGTCATCCCGGCGCGGCCGCCGGTGGGGGCCGCAGGGACCGCTACGATCGGCACGATTTCGGCGCGCGCAGCCAGTCGTCCCAGATCGGGCCGCACTTGGTGCACCCGTTCAGCGCAAGACCGAGCGCCACCAGACAAAAGACGAGGACATACCGACGCAACATCGCCCACCCGTACCCAACCAGGGCATCATATCGGGCCAAGTCAGGCATTTTCAAGCCGACGGGACCGCTACCGGCCGGGTGACTTTGCCGCGCCGATGCGCGCAGAATGGCCGAAACATCCGGCAACAATGGAGGACACGACAGCAATGCCATCGCAGCCAGAAGCCGAGTTCGGCATCACCGATGCCACACGCATCCTCGGCGAGGTCTTCGCGCCCTGGGTCCAGGATCTCAACCTCTCGGTCGAGCGCATCGAGCATGCGCCGCCCCCGGATGACCCGGACTGGCAGCCGGGCGCGCTGCTGCGCATGGCGTTTTCGGAGCGGCTGTGCCGCAGCGGCGGGGTGGTCTGCGGCCAGGCGCTGATGGCCCTCGCCGACACCGCGATGGTGATCGCGATCCTCGCCGCCAATCGCGGCTATCGCCCGATGACGACGGTCGACCAGACCACGCATTTCATGCGCGCGGCGTCCTCGTCGGACGTCCTTGCGGATGCCCGGGTGGTGCGGCTCGGACGCACCATGAGCTTTGGCCGCGTCACCCTGCTCTCGGCTGCCGACAACAAGCCGGTCGCGATGGTCTCGAGCGCGTTCGCGATGCTGCCGGGCTGAGCATCATCCAGAAACGAAGAGAGCCGCGTGAGCGCCAGGCGCTCCGCGACTCTCCATCACGTTCGCATCGAAGCGAGCGACCGAAGCGCGATTGCGATCGCGCCGCGGCCGGCACGCTTCGCGCCGTTACTTGCCGAGGATTTCGTCGGCGGCGGTGACGACGCTCACGGTCGGATTCTTTCCGCAATAGGCGCCGAACTTCTTGGCGTTCTCGATGAACACTTCGGTGTCGATGATCGCGTTGTCCTCGTCGCCCTTGTACCAGCCGTCCATCCAGGTCAGCACGACCGCGATGTTGTCTTCGCCGCTCTCGAGGAATTGCTTGCAGGTCATGGTCGAGAGGTCCCACTTGACGGCGTGAGCGGGCATCGACGACAGCGAGAGCGCTGCGGCGAACAGAAGCGAAAGCGTGGTCTTCATCGGAATCTCCATCGGCGCGTAACGCCATAAAGGAAAGGCTTGTCGGGAAAGTCGGCAGGGAGTCGCCGCTCAAACGTCGTAAACGAAGTCTGAAGCGGTGCACAAGTAGCGCCAGTATTGAGTTTAGATCAACGCAATTTCTATGCATTACTTCACAATTGTCATTATGGATTAATGCGGATGATCGAGAAGCGGACAACGCAGCGTCACCGTGTTTTCAAGGGTGGGACGATCACCTATGAAAACAGTGGAATCGCGTGCACCGTGCGAAACATGTCTGAAGGCGGCGCCGCGATCGACCTCGATGCGGCTGTCACGCTGCCGCAATCATTCACGCTCTCGATCGCGCGCGACAATTTCGTGCGGAATTGCCGTCCCGTTTGGCGCGATGACAGACGCGTCGGTCTCGCTTTCGTGCAATAGCGCGCTCGATGTGAACGACGGTTCGTATCGCATCCACAACACGGTTATGTCTGCGTGATACGACGACGGCGTCTCTTGCCGAGACTGCGATCGCACGCGCGATGACCGCGAGACGCGACGCTGACGCGCGCACGTTCGGACAATCGATCATGCGCGACCACAGATGCGACGGCGCGCCGAAACGGCGCGTTGACGTTCCGGCTGTGCGAAGGCACGGCGTACATTGCGTGTCGGAAGGAGCGTGATGCGCGCGGCCGCAACCCGCATGGCGGGTGGGCGCGAGCCGTCACATCATTTCGGTTTCTTGGCAGGCTCGTTCTTGGCAGGCTCGGCCGGGCGGGCCCCGCCCCACGGATCGTACTTTTCCTTGGGCTCGGGTATGCGCTCGAGCGCGGCCTTGTAGGCCTTCTCGTCGACCTTGGGCTTGTTGTCCGCCGGCTTGGCGCCGGTGTCATTGGGAGAACGCCGCCCCTGCGCCTCGGCCGAGCCGCACGCCAGAGCCAGCACCGCAGCCGCTATGACCAAAATCTTCATTGGTGCAATCCCCCTCGCCTGGGGTACAAACTAGCCCGCAATCCCATAATAGCAATGCCACCGGTTCCGGGCCCTTCAGCAATTCTTGATCGGCCGGGGCTTCGTCGGACCGCATTCGTACTTATTTGTTGGCCCGCAGGGGACCTTCACGGATGTTGCGGATCATTGCCCATGCGGCGCTGCTGGCCGGCGCGCTCGCGCTCGGTGCCTGCGGCTTTGCCGACAGCCGCGCGCCGGTGCCCGAATTCATGCGTTTGAAAGAAGTCGAGCAGCCGCCACCGGAGCCGCCGCCCGACGTCAAGCGCGTGGTCCGCGAGCAGATCGACCTGGTGTTCCTCACCACGTCGAATCCGCGCGAGGTGCACGTGGCCCCGCCCCGTCACGAACCGCGAGGACCGGGCTGGACCGCCTGCGTCCGCGCGCAGCTCACATCCGCGACCGGCGGGGCCCTCGGCCCGCAGACCTACATCGTGACGATCAACGGCGGGAAGGTCGTGGATCGCCGGCGCGCGGAAGCCGTCGACACCTGCGGGACCGAGACTTACGAGCCGATCTAGGAACTAACCGCCACTCGCGAAAATCAGGTTCCGGGAAAAACCAGCATTGCATGCGGGAACGATCACCGCCTCCCCTTCTTGTTACCGCCGAGGGCAGTTTCGGAGGAGGACATGATGAGGACGTTGACGATTGCGCTGTTGGCGGGCGTTGGAGCTTTGGCAGCCACATCGGGCGCGAAGGCTTCGGATATCTACACAAGCAGCGAATACACCAATCCGGATCTCGTCCAGCAGGTGCGGCTGGTCTGCGACGACGCCGGCCGCTGCTACCGCACGCGGGGCGGCGCCCGTGTCATCGTGCGCGATTCCTATAACTACATGCCGCGCGAGCGCTACTACGAGCGCCGCACCTATCACCGCGACTGGGATGACGGCCCGCGCGCCGGCGTCGGCATCCGCGCGCCCGGCGTCAGCGTCGGCGTGGGCGTCGGCGACGACCGCTGGTAAGCGATGAAGCACTGATTGGCGGGACCGGGCGAGACAACTCGCCCGATCCCGCTTTTTTGTGCCCGGAACGGAATCAGGCGGCGACGGATTGCTGCTGAAACTGCTCGTAGGCCGCGATTGCATCCGCGGCGTACATCAGCGACGGCCCGCCTCCCATGTAGACGGCCATGCCGAGAGTCTCCTCGACCTCCTCGCGCGTTGCGCCGAGCTTGACGAGCGCCTCGGTGTGAAAGCCGATGCAGCCGTCGCAATGCGAGGCGACCCCGAGCGCCAGCGCGATCAGCTCCTTGGTCTTCTTGTCCAGCGCGCCGTCGCGCGTGGCGGCCTGGGCAAGCAGGGCAAATCCCTTCATGGTGTCGGGAATGTCGCCCCGCAACTTCTTCAGATTGGCGGAGATCTGCCTGACGATCTCGGGATAGTTCTTGTCCATGACTTACTCTCTACTGTGGCCTCAGGTTTCGAGCGGATCGGCCGGCGTGACGAAGCGCGTCAATGACGGCAGGTGGGCGGTGAAGCGGGCGAGCAGCATGCCGGCACACATCGCTGCAACGAAAATGAACGCGGAGACCGAGCCGTATCCGAGCGCGGTCAGCGCCGGCCCCGGACAGAAGCCCGCCAGTCCCCAACCGATACCGAAGATCGCGGGACCTGTGACGATCCTGGGATCGATATCTCGTCGCGTCGGCAGATAGAATCGATCGGCGAAGAACGGACGCGCCAGCTTCAGCACGCCGCGAAAGCCGATGAAGGTCACGGCCACCGCGCCCGCCATCACGAAGGCGAGGCTCGCATCCCATGTCCCTGCCGGAATGCCGCCGACGTCCAGGAAGTTCAGCACCTTGGCCGGATTCGACATGCCCGAGACGATGAGGCCCATGCCGAAGATCAGGCCGATCGCGAATTGAACGAGGATTGCCATCGCCGTCAGCTCCAGTGCCGCATCACGAAGACGGTCGCCATGCCGGCTGCCATGAAGGTCATCGTCGCGACCAGCGAGCGCACCGACAGCCGCGACAAGCCGCAAACGCCGTGGCCGGAGGTGCAGCCACTGCCCCACACCGACCCGAAACCCGTGAGCAATCCACCGATGATCAGGACGGCCGGCCCCGCCGCGATCGTCTGCGTCGGCAGGCTTCCTGTGACGAGCCACACCAGCACGGGCGCGACGACGAGACCGGCGACGAAGGCGAGGCGTCCGGCGAATTCGCGGTCCTCATAGGGCGGAAAGAGCCGCACCGCGATGCCGCTGACGCCGGCAATCCGCCCCGTCGCCCACATCAGCAGAACGGCGGCGAGGCCGATCATCCCGCCGCCAACGAGCGACGTGACCGGCGTAAATGATGTCGTGACCATGAGCCTCTCCTGGCCGGGAGCACCCTTCGGGGCGCGATACATTTACTTCAGCTGTTTCTTATTTTCGAATTTACTAATATATAGGGCGATCATGAAGCGCAAGCCCAGGAATCAGGAACTGCTCGCTCTGGAGGAGAAGGCCGAAGAGGCCTCCCGCCTCCTCACCGCCATGGGCAATCCCAAGCGGTTGTTGGTTCTCTGCAACATGCTGGACGGCGAAAAGTCCGTCGGCGAACTCGCCGACATCGCCGGCCTGTCGTCGGCCGCGCTATCGCAGCATCTTGGAAAGATGCGCGCATTGAGCCTGATCAAACCCCGGCGGGACGGCCAGACCATATACTACAGCATCGCGAGCCGCGAGGTCCGCTCGGTGCTGGAGACCTTGTACCGCCTCTTCTGCGCACTGGAATAGGAATTCGCCGACGCAAACGGGGACGCGCGGGATGACTGACAACACCTTCATTGAGGGGCCTCTCTACGAGAAGCGCCGAAAGGTCTATCCGCAGTCAGTGCACGGCCCGTTCCGCCGCATCAAATGGGCAATCCTCTGCATCACGCTGGGGACCTATTATCTGTTGCCGTTCTTGCGCTGGCATCGTGGACCCGGCCTGCCCGACCAGGCCGTTCTGATCGACCTTCCGCATCGCCGCTTCTATTTCTTCTTCATCGAGCTATGGCCGCAGGAAGTCTATTATTTTACCGGCCTCCTCATTATCGCAGCGATGACGCTGTTCCTGATGAACGCGGTCGCCGGCCGGCTCTGGTGCGGCTACATGTGCCCGCAGACGGTGTGGACGGACCTGTTCTACGCGGTCGAGCGCTGGGTCGAGGGCGACCGGCGCGAGCGCATGCAGGGCGACAAGCGCTACTGGACCTTCGAGCACATCAGCAAGGTCGCGCTGAAGCACTTTATCTGGATCATGATCGCCTGGTGGACCGGCGGCGCATGGGTCCTGTATTTCGCCGACGCACCGACGCTGGTGAAGGAGCTCGCCACCCTTCAGGCGCCGTTCATCGCTTACCTGTGGATCGGCATCCTGACCGCGACGACGTACCTCTTCGCCGGCCACGCCCGCGAGCAGACCTGCATCTACATTTGCCCCTGGCCGCGCATCCAGGCGGCGCTGACCGACGAATGGGCGCTCAATGTCACCTATCGTCGCGACCGCGGCGAGCCCCGCATGTCCGTGAAGAAGGCGGACGCCGCCCGCGCCCACGGCGAGCTCGCCGGTGATTGCGTCGACTGCCACCAGTGCATCAATGTCTGCCCGACGGGCGTCGACATCCGCCACGGAATCCAGCTCGGCTGCATTCAGTGCGGCTTATGCATCGACGCCTGCGACAACGTCATGCGCGAGATCGGCCGACCCAAGGGCCTGATCGGCTACGACACCGACATCAACATGCAGCGCCGGCGCGAGGGCAAGGCACCGATCTACCGCATCATCCGTCCGCGCACGCTGATCTATGCCGCGGCCATCGCCATCGTCGGCAGCATCATGCTCTACACCCTGGCCACCCGCGCGACGATGGACGTCAACGTGCTGCACGAGCGCAATCCCCTCTTCGTCCAGCTCTCGGATGGCGGGGTGCGCAACGACTACACTGTGCGCATCCTCAACAAGGGCGCCCAGCGATCGTTTGCGCTCGAGGTCTCCGGTCTGCCGGGTGCGGTCATTCGTGTCGCCGGGATCGAGGCCAGCCCCGGCGGCAAGCCGGTCATCGAGGTCGGGCAGGATCAGACGCGGGAGGTCCGGCTCTCGGTGCAGGTCGGCCCGGCTGACCTGCCGAAGACCTCCCGCGACGTCGATATCGCCATCACCGATACGGTCGACGGCGATCGCGCCAGCACCCGTGATCACTTCGTGCCGGGAGACTAGTCACCATTCCACGGAGCAGCCGGACGCAGCCGCGGCCGGCTGCTGAATGAAGTGTTAACACTACCACTCGAATTGAAGCCGCGTCCCAACGGTATTTTCCAATCTTTGCGCTATGCATGGCCTCCTGAACGGGGAACGACGGGACGTGGTCGACATCGCGCACCAGGCGGCGATCAATCCGGCATCGGCAAGGGATGCCGCGCCGGCGCGCGCGCCCGTCCCGCTCGCCGCGATCGACCCCGGCCAATGGCGCGCGCTCGCGCAGCGCGCGGTCGAACCGAACGGATATTACCTGCCCGCATGGGAGCTCGCCGTCAGCGCCAGCGCGCGCGGCCGCACCAATGCCTCGGCGCTTCCTGCATTTGATGGATCTTCGCCGCGGCTGATCGGGCTGATGCCGGTGATCTCGCTCTGGCGCGCCCTGAAGATTCCCCTGCCCGCGCTGGTGAGCGCGCATCCCTATGGCACGCTGTGCAGCCCGCTACTCGACCGCGACGCTTCGCTCGAGGCGGCTACGCGCCTGTTGCAGCAGGCGCGCGACGCCGGTGCGCATGCGCTCGTGCTGAACGACGTCGCGCTCGACGGCGCGGCGATGCAATCTCTCAATCAGGTTCTGAGCCGCGACGGCCTGAAGCCGCGCATCCTCTCCTCCTACATCCGCGCCAGCCTCGATGCGACGCAGGATGCCGACGCGATGCTGCGTGACGCGCTCGGCGCCAAGAAGCTCAAGGAACTGCGCCGCCAACGCCACCGCCTCGAGGAGCACGGCCCCGTCGCGTTCGAGGTCGCGCGCAGTCCCGATGAGATCAAGCTCGCACTCGAAACCTTCCTGCAGCTCGAAGCCAGCGGCTGGAAAGGCAAGCGCGGCACCGCGCTGGTCCAGCATGACGGCGATGCCGCCTTCATCCGCCGCGCGGTACCGGCGCTGGCGGAGACCGCACAGTGCGAGATCGTCACGCTTCGCGCCGGCACGACGCCGGTCGCCGCCGGCACCGTGCTGCGTCATCAGGACCGCGCTTTCTTCTTCAAGCTCGGTGTCGACGAACGCTTCGCGAGACATTCGCCGGGCGTGCAGCTCACGCTCGATCTCACCCGCCATCTCTGCGCCGACCCTGCCATCGCCAGCGCGGACTCAACGGCAAGCGCCGATCACCCCATGATCAACCCGATCTGGCGCGGGCGGTTTGCAATCGGTGACGTGCTGATTCCGCTGCGGCGGAACGATCCGGTCGTTGCGTTGATTCACGCGGCCCTGGTCGGCCTCAACGCCGCGCACGAGACGGCGCGACGCGTGGTCCGCCGCCTCCGCAAATAACGAGCGCTACTCCGCCGCCTGCGCGTTGATCTCCTCAGAGACCTGACGAATGGCGCGGGCGAGCAGGTTTGGATCCTGCGCGCCGGACACGGCATATTTTTGCGCGAACACGTAGGTCGGCACGCCGGAGATCCCCTTCTCGGCCGCTTCCTGCGCGTCCGCCGACACGCGCGCGACGTCCTCGTCGGTGGCAAGGCGCTTGCGCACGTCCTCGGCATCGAGGCCGACATCGGCCGCCGCCTGCACCAGCACGTTCACATCGGTGAGATCGCCGCCGTCGCGGAAATAGAGTTCCATCAGGCGCTGCTTCATCTCCGGCGCCTTGCCGATCGCCTCCGCCCACAGGATCAGGCGATGGCAGTCGGTCGTGTTGGGCTGGCGTGCCACGAGCTCGGGCTTGTAGACGAGGCCTTCCTCGCTCGCAGCCGCGACCACGCGTCCTGCAATGCCCTTATAGGCTTCGACCGAGCCGAACTTCTGGGTGAGATAGGCCTCGCGGCTGATGCCCTCGCGCGGCACCCAGGGATTGAGGAAGAAGGGCCGGAAATTCAGCTTGACCGGAACGTCGGGCACGAGCGCCAGCGCGCTCTCGATGCGGTGCTTTCCGATGTAGCACCAGGGGCACACCACGTCGGAGACGACGTCGATCTGGAGCGGTTTCAGCGTGCTCATGTCAGGCGCCTCCTTCGGGCACTGCGAGGGTTCGCCCGAACATAAGCCGAACCGGGGGCGGCGCAAGGCACCCGTCCCGCACGGCTCACGACTTCACCTCTGCGGTTATTGTGAGCGGTCCCACCCGCCTCGATACTTGCGGCACGATCAAGCCCTGGGGAGACCGCGATGACCGCTATTTTCAAGCCGGAAGGCCAACTGTTCCGGGCCACCGAGCATGCCGGCGGCACGTGGTCGCCGGACATGTTGCAGGGAAGCGCCACCACAGGGCTGATGACCCGTGACGTGGCGCGGCTCGCCGCCGAATCCGGCTTTGCGGTGCGGCGCCTGACCTTCGACCTGTGGCGGCCGGCGGGCCTGCGCCTGTTCAGGACCGTCGCCGAATTGCTGCGCGATGGCCGCAAGGCCAAGACTTTGCAGGTGCGCCTGATGGACGGCGAGACCGAGATCGGCCGCTGCACGGCGCTGCTGACGGCATCGAGCACAGAATCGCCGCTCGATCCCTTCGCAAGGCCCGCGGCGCTCGACAAGGCGCCCGAGGCCGGCAGCCCGCCGCCGGCCTTCGCACAGAAATGGAGCCGCTATTTCCAGAACGTCTCGGTCCGCCTGATCGAGGGCGCGCTGGAGAAGCCGGGTCCGGCGGCGGCCTGGATGCGGCTCGATGCGCCGCTGGTCGAGGGCGAGCCGAACACGCCGCTGATCCAGGCCGTGCAGGCCGCGGACTTCGCCAGCGGCGTCGCGCAGATCGTCGACATGCGCGACTGGACCTTCATCAATCCCGAGATCAGCCTCTACTTCTTTCGTCCGCCCGAGGGCGAATGGATCCTGATCCGTGCCGCGACGCGCGTCGGCGCCAACGGTGCGGGCCTCACCACGGCAACGCTGAGCGATCGCAACGGCGCATTTGCCGAGGTGATGCAGGCCATGAGCTTCGAGCGGCTCGAGGCCAGGCAGGCTCAGGCGTCCTGAGCCGCAAGCGCGGTCAGGGTGGCCTCGGATGCCGCATCGGCGGGCATGAACATCTCGACGCGCAGCTCCTGAAGCGTCACGTCCTGCGGCGTGCCGAGCGTCAGCACCGCACCGATCAAGCCGATGCCGACATCGCCCTTGCGCAGGCGCACCTCGCAGAGCGGCCCCGGCGCGGAATTGTCCTCGGTCGCAGGCGCAGGAAGCTCCGGCAGTCGCATCAATTCGCGCCAGGTCGATTGCAGGGCTTCATCGAGCGGCGCCGCCATCGCCTCATGCCGCGCCCGCGCCAGCAGCGCGGCAGCAACGATCGGCCAGTTCTCGACGAACGGCTTGAGCTCGTCCGGCGCGAGGAACATGCGCATGTGATTGAGCGGCCGCTGCATGCGCGCAGGACCAAGCAGCATGGTCATCAGGCGCGAGGCGGCGCGATTGGCCTGCATCACGTTCCAACGCCGGTCGGTGACGATCGCCGGGAACGGCTCGTGACGGCTGAGCAGAAGATCGATGGCGCGGCGTGCATCGGCGAGCTCCGGCGCCGCCAGATCGCGCTCGCCATATTGCCGCGCAAAGCCCCCGGCCTCGAGCAGCGCATTGCGGTCACGCAGCGACAGATCGAGCGCGGACGAAAGTTGCAGCAGGATGTCCCGGCCCGGCGCCGCCTTGCCGGTCTCGACATAGCTCAGATGCTTGATCGAGATGCCGGCCTCGATCGCCAGCTCCGCCTGGCTTAAGGCCCGGCGCGTGCGCCAGCCACGCAGGAGATCACCGACGGGATTGGCCGGCCGCAATCGCCGGAACGCGCGTGTGTCCATCCGCGGATTATGCGAGCGGCGCTTGCTCCTGTAAACGGCGCGGCTAGAGGCCGGCCGCCATCTGCTTCAGCCGTTCGGCGGTACGCTCGTCCGCCGGAAAGAACGTCTCCAGCGCCAGCTCCGACAGCGTGATGTCGACGGGCGTTCCGAACACCATGGTGGTGGAGAAGAAGCTGAGGATCTCCCCGCCATGCCGCAGCTTGAAGGGGATCGCGACATTGTCGCCCGACAGCGGCGCCGAACGCGCCGGGATGGGGTAGCTCTTCAGATCATTGTAGAGCTTGATCAGCTCGGGATCGGCCGTCGCCTCGCATTGGCGGTGCAGCCGCTCGAGAAGATGCCCGCACCATTCCGCGAGATTGACGGTGCGCGGCGCCAGCGCCTCCGGATGGAAAGCGAGCTTGAGCACGTTGACGGGCTGGCCGAGCAGCTGCTGCGGGATTCCCTCGAGCAGCGGAGCGACCATGCGGTTGGCCGAGACCAGGTTCCAGTGCCTGTCCACCGCGAGCGCCGGATTGGGCTCATGCGCTTTGAGCACGAGGTCGATCGCCTGACGGGCTGATTTCAAGGCGGGATCCTCCAGCGGGCGCTGCGGAAAGGCCGGAGCAAAGCCGGCCGCGACCAGCAGCACGTTGCGTTCGCGCAAGGGCACATCGAGACGCTCGGCGAGCCGGAGCACCATGTCGCGCGAGGGCGCGGCACGGCCGGTCTCGACGAAACTTAAGTGCCGCGCCGAGATTTCAGCCTCGCCCGCCAGATCGAGCTGGCTCAGGCGGCGGCGCTGCCGCCATTCGCGCAGATGGTCGCCGATATGGATCGGCTGGCTACGTTCGGCCTGGGCCGTGGATGCATGTGCGTTCATGACCAAAAACCTAGCATGCGGATTTCGGCCCTTCCATTACCCGCGAGGTAATCGAATTGGGCCACGCAGCGGCGCATCTTCGGTCGCAACAGGAGATGACCATGATCGCGCTGCTGCTCTACCGGACCGTCGCAGACCACGTCTTGCCCTGGGCGATGGCATTCGCAACCCGGATGCTGGCGCGCAGCCTCAACATGCCGGAGCCGCTGGTGCATTCGACCGGCGACTATGTGGTCGCGCAGGTCATCGCCTTCGAGCACGGCGTCGGCAGGAGCCTCTGCCCGTTCCGCCTCGCCCGCCTGCTCCGCGCCTGGTGGCGCGGACTGCATTGAATTCCACCCCAGCCCAAGCAAGGAGACCAAAGATGATCGACGCATCCACCTTCCTGCGCCGCGCACTGCTCGCCGACGCCGTCTTCAGCGGCGTCGCCGCCCTCGGCTTCACCTTCGGCGCGAGCGCGTTCGCGGCGCTGTTCAACCTGCCTGAAGCGCTGCTGCGCGAGACCGGCCTGTTCCTGATCGCCTACACCGCCCTGGTCGGCTGGCTCGCCGCGCGGGCCTCGGTGCCGAAGCCACTGGTCCTGCTGGTCGTGGTCGGCAATGCGGCCTGGACCGTCGGCAGCGTCGCGCTGCTGTTCTCGGGCGCAGTGTCGCCGAACATCGCCGGCGAGCTCATGGTTGTCGCGCAGGCGATCGCCACCGGCGTGTTCGCGGAGCTGCAATTTGTGGGATTGCGGAAGAGCGAGCGGGTCGTGGCGGCGTAAGGCCGCATCCGCTGCTGTCGTCGCCCGGCCTGGTGCGCGATTGCGCCCTGGACCGGGCGCCCCAGGCTTCCAGAGACGTTGAAGGAATACGGAGACGCCGCGACGTACTGGATGCCCCGCTTTCGCGGGGCATGGCAGCGCGGCTAACGACTACGCCCGCGCGCGGCCGTTGGGCTTGCCGACGGCGTGACCGTTGAGCTTCTTCTTCTTGGCCGCCTTCGGGGCCACTTTCTTGGCCTTGCCCTCGGTGCGCGCCTTCACCTTGGCGCGCTCCGCCCTCGCCTCAGCGCGCTGCTTCTTGCGCTTGTTCTCGCAGGACGGGCACTTGCAGCCGATCGGCTTCAGATAGGCTTTGAAGTAGTCGGTGCCGTAGTCGTAGTTGATCTCGTCGCCGGGCTCGATGTTCTTGATGGCGCGGATGAAAACCTTGCGCTCGCGCGGGCGGACGTCCGACTCCGCGTTGGGCCGGCAGGAATGGTTGATGTAGCGGGCGACGTTCTTGCGCACCGAGCCGTCGATGGTCCAGCGGCCGTTGAGCTCGAACAGATATTTGTTCTCGATGTCGTCCTGCTCGGGGATCCGCGAGTCCAGGATCGGTCCGAAATAACGGATGATCCGGGTGCCTTTCTTGATCGGCATGGTGGCGAAGAGGCCGAGTCCGGTCTTGGAACGGCCGACGCGGTAGGATTTGCTCGAAGCGGTGACTGGCATGATTGAATGAGATGACGCGAACGAAAGCGCGGTAAGCGCGGGCAAGCCGCCCTTCTAGAATGATTCCGCGCCGCTGTCAGGCCTATCCCGCCTTTGTTTGAACCTTGCCCACAATCAAGACGTCTGATGAAGGGAGTTCCCGCACCATCAAGGCATCATCATGAGCCGTATTGGGTTCATTTCCCTGGCCGCGCTGCTGATTTGCTTGAACGCCGTCGCAGCCGTCGCCCAATCCATGGGCAGTAGCTACACCTCCACCGCGCCAAAGGATTGCCGCCAGATCGGCAAGCCGAGCGAGCTCGACGGCAGCACGACGCGGGCATGTCCCGGCAAGGATGGCCTCATCGTGCTGATCGCGGAGGACGACCTGCGCGAGGTCGTGTCGGTCGGGCGCAATCGCAAGGCTGCCGCGGAGGAGCCGGCGGCGAAGCTGTGGTTCGCGCCGTTCAATTCATCGGAGAATACGGTCGAATGGCGCAGCGCTGGCGCAAAGCCGTTTGCGATGATCCAGCGCTGGCACATCGCCGACAGCACCGATCCCGACAAGCAGGGACGGCCCAACACGAAAGCCATGCTGGTCGTGACCCGGTTGCCGCCCGGCCCCGTCTGCCACGTCGCCTATGTCGATGCCATCGCCAACACCAATGCCAATGAGCTGGCCCGCAAGGCGGCCGACGATTTCGCCCGCGGTTTCACCTGCGGCAAGGACGAGGTCAAGATCATTGGCACGCGCAGCCGTGCGGTCGAGCTTGCGACCATGCGCTGATGTCCCGGCGCTAGGCGCGCGCCTTGATGCGATGATAGCGCGCCAAGAGACGCTCGCCCTTTGCCGCAATGCGCCTTGCGGCTGCAACGGTCTTCGGAACTGGCTCGCCCCAGGCATGCGCCGACAATGCGTGGCGGGTCGGTCGCCCCTTCGCATCGACCAGCGGCGGCAACGCCCGACCGCGGCAAGGGTTGCGTCAGCCCTGACGGATCAGGGCCCCGGCAGCTTTCCGCTGATGGGGGCCGTCAGCATCGACTCGAGCAACCGCTCGGCCGTCGTGCCCGCGGGCAGACGCCCCAGAATGTCCTCGAGGCGGCCGTCGAGCAGCAGTGTGGTGAAGCCGTGCACCATCGACCAGGCGCGCGCGATCGCGGCGCCCTGCTCCATCGTCAGCGCATCGCCGCTGATCTGCTCCTGCCGCATCGCGCCGATGGCGTTGGCAAGCCCGGCGAAGGACGCCTCCGCCGCCTCGTGCAATGAGGGCCGGGAATAATCCAGCCGCTCGGTGCGGAACATGATGCCGTACATGCCGGGATGGGCCTGCGCATAGGCAACGTAGGCTTTCGGCCGCGCCAGCGCGCGCCCGAGCGGCGTGGTGGCGGCATCGCAGGACGAGGCCATCGCGGCGTTGAACTGGCGGAAGCCGACGGCTGCAAGCTCGCTGAGAAGCCCGGTGAGATCGCCGAAATGATGCGTCGGCGCCGCATGGGAGACGCCCGCCTCGCGCGCCACCGCGCGCAAGGTCAGGCCTCCGAGCCCGTCGCGCTCGAGCACCCGTTCGGCGGCCTGGAGCAGCGCTTCGCGCAGGGCGCCGTGATGATACGGCGTCTCGGTCTTCGCGCCCGCCGCGCGGCGTGCCGGACGCGATGCCGCAGTCGACGTTGGTCTTTTGACGGCACGCGCGCCTCGCGCCGTTTCGCCCTTGGTGTCGGTCTTGGCCATTTGCAAGCTATATGACGCAATATTGACAGTGTAAAGATTTCACTTGACGGAAGCCGCGATCGGCTCTATTCGATCTTTACGATGTAAAGATAGGGAGGGCTACGCCGTGCAGCACGACGCCGTCACCGAGCGCCGCAACAATATCGCGCCGATCCCGTTCGAGGCCGACGCCCCCTTCCTCAAGATCGTCGGCGAATTGCCGCGAGAGCTGAACGGCGTGCTCTACCGCAACGGCCCCAATCCGCAGTTCGAATCTCCCGGCGCGCACTGGTTCGTCGGCGACGGCATGCTCCACGCCTTTCACCTCGAGAACGGCCGCGCCAGCTACCGCAACCGATGGGTCCGCACGCCGAAATGGCTGGCCGAGCACGACGCCGGCCGCGCGCTGTTCGGCGGCTTCGGCCGCAAGCTGCCGGATGCCCCGGCGAACCTGACCGACGGCGGCGTCGCCAACACCAACATCATCTTCCATGCCGGCAAGCTCCTAGCGCTCGAAGAAGCGCATCTGCCGACCGAGATCGAGCCGGGCACGCTGGCGACGCGCGGCTATCACAACTATCACGGCCGCGTCGCCGGCAGCTTCACCGCGCATCCGAAGGCCGATCCCGTCACCGGTGAGCTCATGTTCTTCGGCTACAACGCCGCGGGGCCACTGACGTCAGCCCTCTCCTACGGGTCGATCGACGCCTCCGGCAGGGCTACGCGCTTCGAACGTTTCGAGGCGCCCTATGCCAGCATGGTGCACGACTTCATCGTCACCGCGAACCACGTGCTGTTTCCGATCCTGCCCATCACCGGGAGCATGGAGCGCGCGATGAGCGGGCGGCCGCCCTATGCCTGGGAGCCGGACAAGGGCGCCTATGTCGGCGTGATGAAGCGCAGCGGCACCGCCAAGGACATCGTCTGGTTTCGCGGCGAGGCCTGCTACGTCTTCCACATCATGAACGCGTGGGAGGAGGACAATCGCATCGTCGCCGACGTCATGCAGTTCGAGGAGGCGCCGCTGTTTCCGCATCCCGACGGGCGGCCGACCGATCCGGACAAATCACGCGCCCGCCATTGCCGCTGGAGCTTCGATCTCTCGGGGAATACCGACCGTTTCCAGCAGACCTATCTCGACGACCTTACCGGCGAATTCCCGCGCATCGACGACCGACGCGCCGGGCTGAGGAGCCGGCACGGCTGGTACGCCTGTGCCAATCCGAAGCTGCCGATGTTCGGCGCGCTGTCCGGCATCGTCCATGTCGACGGCAACGGCAGGCGGCTCGGCCATTATCTGCTGCCGGCCGGCGACACGATTTCAGAGCCTGTCTTCGTCGAACGCTCAAAGGATGCGCCCGAGGGCGACGGTTGGCTGCTCGCATTGGTCTGGCGCGCGCGGGAGAACCGCAGCGACCTCGCCGTGTTCAATGCCACCGACATCGAGGCCGGGCCCGCCGCACTGGTCCAGCTCGGCCACCGCGTGCCCGACGGCTTTCACGGCAATTGGGTGGGCGCGGCGTAGTGCGCGGAATGACATCGCGAATGCAGAGAGGTCTTTCATGTCCATGCCCTCGATCACCGCGGCCTGCCTTGCCCTCCTCGCCCTCGGCGGCGCCGCGCTCGCAGTCCAGATGATCCGGTTGCGGCGGAATGGCCCCACCTTCCTCGACGGCGGCATCCTGCTCACCGTCGGGCTGCTCCTCGCCTCCGGACTGCCGCTGCTGTCGCGCCTGCCCTGGGCCGAGTTGGCCGAGGAGGCATCCGACCAGGCCGTTGCAGCCCTCCACTTCCTGGAGGTCGCCTACGTGATTTTGACACTGTAAAGATTTCACTTGACCGCGTGCCGGGCCTGAACTACTAATCTTTACACCGTAAAGATCAGCCAGACCGAGGCGGCCCATGGCGATTTTCCTGATCCTTGCGCCCTACGGCGCCTACACCTTCCTGATGCTGGTGACGACGGCCACGATCAGCGTGCTCGCGGCCTCCGCGATCTGCCTCGCGACCGTCGCATTCGATGTCGCGCGCGGCCGCTCGGTGAAGATCCTGGCCGTGGGCTCGGCAATCGTGTTTGCGGCGATCGCCCTCTACCTTGCACTGGTCGACCCCGCGCTCGGCTCGCTCGGCGTCAAGCTGTCGGTCGATGTCGGCATCTTCGTCATTTCACTGGGCTCGATGCTGCTGCGCCGTCCCTTCACGCTGCAATATGCGCTTGAATCCGTCCCGGCCGAGACCGCGGCGATGCCCGGCTTTCTCCGCGCCAATTACATCATCACCGCCGCATGGACCGCGGCCGCGCTGCTGATGGCGGCCGCCAATCTCGTGCTGCTCTACGTCCCCGGCCTGCCGCTCTGGTCGAGCCTTGCGGTCGCCTTCGCCGCCCGCAACAGCGCGATCTACTTCACAAAATGGTATCCCGAATATCGCCAGATCAAGTACGGTACGCCCGCCCGCGCTCTCCCCGACGCCCGCTGAACAGGATTGACGATGAAGGACGTTTTCGCCCGCCTCGCCTCCGACTTCCTTTCCGCCATCATCTTCCTGGCCGTCTATCTCATCACCGACAACGTCATCCTGGCGACGTCGGTGGCGATCGCCGGCGCGTTCGCGCAGGTGATCTATGCCCGCGTCAAGGGGCAGCAGCTCAACTACATGACCTATGCGAGCCTCGCGCTCGTCGTCGTGCTGGGCACGGTCACGCTGCTGACCAACGATCCCCGCTTCATGCTGGCAAAACCCTCGATCGCGCATTTCGCGATCGGCGCCATCATGCTCAAGCGCGGTTGGATGCTGCGCTACATGCCGCCGATCGTCACCGAGACCGTCCCGGAATACGTGACCGCCGCGGGCTATGCCTGGGCCGCGCTGATGTTCGTGATCGGCGCCGGCATGATCGCGGTTGCCGCCACAGGCGATCTGAAGCTGTGGGCGTTCTACATCACGGTGGTCGCAGGCGGCGCCAAGATCCTGGCCTTCGCCGTGCAGTATGTGGTTCTCAGGCTCATCGTCACCAGCCGCCGCCGTGCGGCCGCCCGCGCTTAAATGCCCCATCGGAGCGTTAGGCAGGCGCTGCGAGTTGGGCTATAGGCTCGCCCAGGACTGGCCGCGGATCGTCGCGGCCCGCCGGGATTTGTTCGGGAGACGGGAATGGCCGTAGACGGCAACTGGAATCTGACGATGACGACGCCGATGGGCGAACGCCAGGCGACGCTCAGCCTCAAGGCTGCGGGCGGCACGCTCACGGGCACGCAGGGCGCGGAAGGTAATACCGCCGAGATTTTCGACGGCGCCATCTCCGGCGACAACGTCTCCTGGAAGGTCTCGATCACCAACCCGATGCCGCTCACGCTCGAATTCACCGGCACCGTCTCCGGCGACAGCATCAACGGCGAGATGGGCATCGGCCCGATGGGCAGCTTCCCGTTCACGGGCGCCCGCGCGTAAAGGGCCGGGCTGCACCGATGCGCGTGCTCCGCCTCATCGCGGCAACGATCCTGTGTGTCGCGACACAAGCGGCGCGCGCGGACGACACCGAACCGGCGTGGCGCGCAAGCGCGCTCGCCATGGTGCCGGCCGGCTATGTCGCCGGCCTCGCCTACCGCACTGAAGGCGCGACCGGCTATCTCGCGGTCTATCCGGCGGCGTCGAACGATCCGAAGACACCGGCAAGCGTGTTCGCCGCGCGTCAGACTCTCGTCGTCACGCTGACGCCGGATGCGGCACGCGCCGTTTCAGCCGAACTGAAACCGCGCGCCGAGCCTGATCCCGACAATGACGACGGCGATTTCGCGAAGCTGCACGCCGAGCTCGCCGCGAAACGCGCCGGCATGCCCGAAGGCACCGAGCCCTGCGATCTCGGTGCTTGGTCCATCGACAGGGACCCGAATGGTCTCAACGTCCGCGCCGAGCCCTCGGTGAAGGGACGCGTGCTCGGCACGCTGCCGCCGCCGTACAAGCTGAAGCTCGGCGGCGCCGAGAACACGCCCGACGGCGGCTGGCTCACCGAATTCCGCATCATCGGTTTTAGGGACGGCTGGTTCCTGATCGAAGGCGCAAAACCGCCGGGCAAGGATTACGAGGACGAGAAGCGCTATCCGCGCAACGCGCCAAAGCCCTATGCCGGGCGCGGCTGGGTCGCATCGAACAAGGTCGGCGCGAATTACGCCAATGGCTACACGCGCGCGGGCGGGCTGTTCCAGGCGCCCTTCGTCGACGCCAAATGGACGCCCGCGCAGCACGAACTCGGCGGCCCGATCGACGGCGACGGCGGGCCGAAACGGCTCATGGCGTGCAGCGGCCATTGGGGACTGGTCGAGAGCCACGACAACGTGCGCGGCTGGTGGCGTTCGCTCTGCTCCAACCAGGTCACGAATTGCAGCTAGCTATTCGATCTCCTACCCCGGCAAGCGGCAGGGCCATCGCAGATGCTTCCTGGCGACGACTGAGCAAGCGCCTCGCCCTTCGAGACGACCGCTTCGCGGTCTCCTCAGGATGAGGCTGAGCTGCGTCGGCCTTCCCGGAAACCGCAACCGCGTACTCCGCCCTCATCCTGAGGGCCCGCCAACGGCGGGCGTCTCGAAGGATGCGCCGCGGGGAAGCTGCTTCAAAGGCGATCGCCCCGCCACCAACAGGACGAGGGCCTAACCCAGGTTCAACTCCTTGAAGAAGTCGTTGCCCTTGTCGTCGATGATGATGAAGGCGGGGAAGTCCACGACTTCGATGCGCCAGATCGCTTCCATGCCGAGCTCGGGATATTCGAGCACCTCGACCTTCTTGATGCAGTGCTCGGCGAGGTTCGCCGCAGCACCCCCGATCGAGCCGAGATAGAAGCCGCCATACTTCTTGCAGGCCTCGCGCACGGCCGGCGCGCGGTTGCCCTTGGCCACCATCACCATGGAGCCGCCGGCAGCCTGGAACTGATCGACGAAGGAATCCATGCGGCCCGCGGTGGTCGGACCGAACGCGCCGGAGGCATAGCCCTCGGGCGTCTTGGCGGGACCGGCGTAGTAGACCGGGTGGTTCTTGAAATAATCCGGCAGCGGCTCGCCCTTCTCCAGCCGCTCGCGCAGCTTGGCATGCGCGCTGTCGCGCGCGACGATCATGGTGCCGGTCATCGAGACGCGCGTCTTGATCGGGTTCTTGGAGAACGTCGCCAGGATGTCCTTCATCGGCTGGTTGAGGTCGATCTTGACCACCTCGCCGCCGAGCGCCTCTTCGACCTGCGGCAGGTACTGCGCCGGGTTGTGCTCGAGCTCCTCGAGATAGACGCCGTCCTTGGTGATCTTGCCGAGCACCTGGCGGTCAGCGGAGCACGACACGCCGAGCCCGATCGGCAGTGAGGCGCCGTGACGCGGCATGCGGATCACGCGGACGTCGTGGCAGAAATACTTGCCGCCGAACTGCGCGCCGACGCCGAGCGACTGCGTCATCTTGTGGATTTCCTTCTCCATCTCGACGTCGCGGAAGGCGTTGCCGTCGGGCGAGCCGTGGGTCGGCAGCGCATCGAGATAGCGGGCGGAAGCGAGCTTCACCGTCTTCATGCAGAGCTCGGCCGAGGTGCCGCCGATCACGATGGCGAGGTGATAAGGCGGGCACGCCGCGGTACCGAGCGTGAGGATTTTTTCCTTCAGGAAGGCAAGCAACCTGTCCTTGGTCAGTACCGAGGGCGTTGCCTGGAACAGAAAACTCTTATTGGCGGAGCCGCCGCCCTTCGCCATGAACATGAACTTGTAGGCATCGTCGCCCTCGGCGTAGATCTCGCACTGCGCCGGCATGTTGTTGGCGGTGTTCTTCTCCTCGTACATCGACAGCGGCGCGACCTGCGAGTAGCGCAGGTTACGGCGCAGGTAGGCGTCGCGCGCGCCTTCCGACAGCGCCGCCTCGTCCTCACCATCGGTGATGACGTTGCAGCCCTTCTTGCCCATGATGATCGCGGTGCCGGTGTCCTGGCACATCGGCAACACGCCGCCGGCGGCGATGTTGGCGTTCTTCAAAAAGTCGAGCGCGACGAACTTGTCGTTGGGGCTGGCCTCGCCGTCCTCCAGGATCGCGCGGAGCTGCTTCAGATGGCCTGGCCGCAGATAGTGGTTGATGTCGCCAAAAGCCGCTTCCGACAGCGCCCGCAGCGCCTCGCGCGACACCACCAGCATGTCCTTGCCGAGGACCTTCTCGACCCTGACACCCTCGGACGAAATCTTCTTGTAGGGCGTCTCGTCCTTGCCCAGCGGGAACAGCGGGGTGTGCTTGTAGGGCGGAACGGGCTTTGACGGGTCGGGAAAGGCGGTGGGAGCGTTCATGGGGTCGAATCCAGGGGTTTTGGAGCCCTCAGGCGGGTCCTAGCATAGAAGCGTTCTAAGCTTTTTTGCCGCAAAGGGAAGGCGTTCTGGCGCGGCCGGGGCATCCCAAATCGGCGACAAGACGGCCCTTTTTCCGGATCGATGACCGCGGGGATGCCTAGCCCATTCTTGTCCCCGGGAAGCTCTGGTTGCACCCCTTGCGCTCCGCGCGCGACGACGGTTGAATGCGCGCCCTCAGGGGCTTTTCATCATGATTTTCAACTCGAACTTCCGCGGCGCGATTCTGGTCGCCGCCGCCATCACCGGACTTGTGGCTCTCGCCTCGCCTGCGCGCGCCGATCGCTGCGACGACAGCGCCAAGGAGCTGGCGAACCAGGTCGATCGCCTCAAGGTCAATTTCCGCGCCGGCAATGTCGTCTACCTGACGCACCCGGCGGCCAAGGAGCTGTCGGTCGGCTGCCGCGGCGACAAATACTCGATCGAGCTCTATGCCAAGGGCGATCGCAAGCCGACGCCGGAGTTCTTCGCGCTGGTGGGCTCGATGGCGGCGATCGTCTTCACCGTGACCAAGGACGACACCACGACCGGCGCGACGCGCTGCCTGAAGCGGATGGGCCTGTTGCGCGGCGACAAGATCAGCATGCGCTACCGCCGCCTCAACATGGAATGCACCCGCACCAAGACGGACGCCTCCATCGCGATCACACGCGGCAAGGACGAGTAGAAGGGTGCGCTTACTTTGTCTACGAGCGCGCCGGCACAACGCGTTGCGACGCTGCTCGCCGCACACTCCGTCATTGCGAGCGTAGCGAAGCAATCCAGACTGCCTCTGCGGAAAGACTCTGGATTGCTTCGTCGCAAGAGCTCCTCGCAATGACGAGGAGAAATCTCGTAGTCTTCGCGGCACTGCGCGGATGAGACGCAAGCATCCGCCTCCCACCGCCCCAATCCCTCGCATTTTAACAATTGCCTTGAAGGAAATTTCGCTCCTGTCGGGGCAGGTTGAATTGTTTCCATGTGTGAGGATTTGTGGATGAAGGTTTCCACCGTGGCGCCGCCGCCGATCGCGATCGTGGTACCTAACTACGACACGACCAAGCAGCAGGACGACCAGACCAAGACCAAGGACACCGATCCGACCTACAAGCCGCAGCCGCCCGCGCCGCTGCCGCCGGGTCAGGGCACGCGGATCGATCAGCTCGCCTGATCGGCCTTGCCGGAGCTGAAAAGCCCGATCCGGTCGATCGGGCTTTTGGCGTGTCCGGCCGCATCTTTGCCGGATAGCGGGACCATGCTCGTGCGCGCTCGAGCCTGAGAGCTGCGCATGATTGCACGCCTTCTGTTGCAGAACTTCACATTCACCGTCGCGATGGGCGCGCTGCTGTTCGCATCCGCCGGCACGCTGCATTGGCCGTCGGCCTGGGTGTTCCTCGCTGCCTCCGCCTCGCTCGGTCCGCTCTGCGGCTGGTGGCTCTACCGGCTCGATCCGGCGCTGCTGGCGGAGCGTCTCCGCCCGGTGATCCAGAAGGAGCAGCCGCCGGCCGACAAGGCCTTCGTCACCGTGCTCATGGCGGCGATGCTGGCCTGGCTGGTCGTGATGGGGTTCGACCGGCGCGCGCTTGCGTCCGACATGCCGATTGCATTCCAGGTCCTCGGCTTCGTGCTGTTCATGCTCTGCATGCTGTTCACGATGTCAGTGTTCCGCGAGAACTCGTTCGCGGCGCCCGTGGTGAAGCTCCAGGCCGAGCGTGCGCAGCGCGTGATCTCGACTGGACCCTACGCGTATGTGCGCCATCCCATGTACAGCGGCATGATGCTGTTCTTCGCCGGCCTGCCGTTGGCACTGGGCTCGTGGTGGGGACTTGCGATGGCGCCGCTGTTCCTCGCTTTGTTTGCCGTTCGCATCGGCATCGAGGAGCGCACGCTGCGCGAGGGGCTGCCCGGCTATATCGATTATGCCGCGCGGGTGCGCTATCGCCTGGTGCCCGGCGTGTGGTGAGGGCGCATCACTGTCGCGCACCACGTGGACATCTGCCGGAAAAGTGCCCGCCATCCTCCGATCGACTGACGTCGCCGCGATCGAACCTCGCTAGAGCAGGCAGCAATCCACGCAAGCGGAAGACGCGACGATGTTCTGCAAGCCTCCCTGCCCCGACGAGCATGATCTCGCTCCTGCCTCCGGCGATTCAAACCATCGATCCGGCCCGCAGCATTCGCAGTCGCTCGGAAGCCGTGACGCGTTCGGGCGATTGATCGCGCCCGATACGGCCGGTCCGGAACGGGGGCTGCCGCCAGCCTCCATCCGGACCGGCTAGCGCTGTTATTTGACGCATTTCCTTCGCGCGAACCGGAATCGACGTCGCGCGAAAACGCTCTAGCCGTCCAATTCCTTGTAACGGCGAAAGATGCCCTGCTCGTTGAAGGCGATGCGGCGCGGGCTGTCGAGATAGGCCTTGATGTTGGGCCGCGTCGCGATGCGGTCGTGCAGGCCGACGAGGCCGGGGATGTCAGTCTCGAACGCCTTCATGCGCCTGGGAAAGGCGTAGCGCAGCCCGGCGACGATCTGGAACAGCGAGAGATCGACGTAAGTGAGCCGGCGGCCGGTGACGTAAGCGCCGCCATTGCCGGCGAGCAGCTGCTCGAAATAGCCGAGATATTTCGGCACGCGCTCGTCCCAGAACTCCGCCGTGCGCTTCTTCGCCGGCGCCTTCTGGTCCTCGTAATAGAGCGAGGGGCCGAGCGGATGATGGGTGTCGTGGATCTCGACCACGAAATCGGTGATCGTCAGCTGGTGCTGGTGCACAAGGAGCCGGCCGGCTTCGGTCTTCGGCGCGAGCCCGTGGCGGGCACCGAGATAGAGCAGGATGTTTGCGGTGTGGCCGATCACGAGCTTGCCGGCCTTGAGGAACGGCGGCGCAAAGGGCGGCGTGCCCTTCTGCGCATCCATCATCTTCATCATCGCAGCCGTCCCGCGTGCTCCCCGCGCGACGTCGACGTAAGCCGCCCCGACCTCCTCCAGCGCGAGCCGCACATATTCGCCGCGGCCCTGGATCTCGGGCCAGTAATAGAGCTCGTATTTCATGGGAGGAGTCCGTGAGCGTTGAGAGCGGTCGGACCAATGTAGCATGCAGCCGAAGGTTCCGTGAGGGCGAGACGGAACGGCTCTCACTAAACACTCCGTCATTGCGAGCGCAGCGAAGCAATCCAGAAGCCTCACCGCAGAGATAGTCTGGATTGCTTCGTCGCTTCGCTCCTCGCAATGACGAAGGAGAGAGCTCAGTTCCTCAATTCGACGCGAAGCAGTACAGCAGGCCGTCGCCGCCGGTGCTCTTCAGATCGGCCTGCGAGCAGCCGCCATCGGGGCCGCGCGAGGGGTGCGAGCTGTTCCAGGACTTTGACGGCTCGTCGTCGCGCAGGCCTCGGCGATCGAGATGGCCGACCATCGCGGCGCCTTGCGTGCTCGACGTCCAGTTCTTGCACGTGCGATCGTCCGGACCGGCAAATGCGGTACCGTCTGGCTGCGATCCCGTGAGAACGTCATGCCGGTTCGGCTGGTCGCCGACACCATTGATCCCTTCGCCCTTCTCGCTCAGCGCCGTCTGCTTGGTGAGGTTGTTGGCCGCGCCGTGCAGGTCCGCGACATCCTTGGCGACGACCGCGCCCTTGGCGTTCTGCCACGGTCCCTTGCCGATGCGATCCTTGGCGTTGACGGCCGGCTTGCCGTCGGCGGCCTGCGTAGACAGATAGGCGCGCCAGGTCTTGGCGCCGGCACCGGCGGACTGGGCGAGCTTCTGGCACTGCGCGTCGGCGCCTTCCAGGCCGCCGAGGTCGGCGCCCTTGCCCGGGCCGCTCGAGGTCACGAAGAACGTCATGTCAGCCGACTGCGCCTGCACGGATGGCGCCGCGAGCAGGGCCAGCGTGAGCGCGAGCCCTGAAATCGTCACGGATCTTTCGATACGGAACATCTTGTCCTCCCAGGAGTGTTTTTGTTCGCCGCCTGACTTCAACCCAGGGCGCGCCCGCTTATTCCGATGCCGCGATGCGGAACGCCCAAAAGAAAAGGGCGCCGTGCTGGAAGCACGACGCCCTGGTTTCTCATCTCGTCCGCGATCAGTTGGTCTGCTGGATCGCCGACAATTCCCAGCCGCTGTTCGGGCGACGGGCGAAGGTCCAGATCTCGGTGGCCTCGCCCGGCTGCTCGCTGCCGGCGACGATCGCGCCGGTGTTGCGGTCCACCGTCTTGTCGGTGAGCGCGAAGCGCAGGGCCACCGTGGCGTAGTCGGTCTCGCCTTCGCGCCAGGCTTCCGCGAGGTCGCCCTGCAGCAGCTTGGTGTTGGTCACCTTGTTGACGACGTTGCGCGCGCGGTTCTGGGCGAGGTCCTGCTCGAAATAGGAGACCATCTCCGGCGTCGCGAGCGTGTGCAGCTTGGCCACGTCCTCGTTCGACCAGGCGGTCTGGATTTCGCCGAGCAGGCGCTCGAACGCCTCATAATCGTCGGGCTTGATCTCGAGCGGCGCGTTGTTGGCGCTGCCGAAGCCGAAGCCACCGAGGCCTCCGCCAACACCACCTCCGAGACCGCTGCGATAGTTCGTCTGCGGTCCGGGACCTGAACCGGCGTCAGCATTGGCGTACGCCGCCTGCGGATTGTGACGGCGCTGCCACCATGACATCGCCAGCCGTACTACCAGCACCACCAGCGCGATCTGGATGACCAGGCCAATGATCGACGACAGGCCGCCGAGGCCACCGAACAGGCCGCCACCGAACAGCATGCCGAGCAGGCCCGCGCCAAGGAAGCCGGCCGCAAGGCCGCCCATGAAGCCACCGGCGCGGCCAAACAGGCCGCCGCGCGCAGGCGCGCTGGCAGCCGAATTCATGCCGGCGCCCGGCTGGGTGTAGGTGCGATTGAACTGCGAGGCCGAGCCCGGCGCAGTCGTGGTCGACGGCGGGGCCGAATAGGTGCGCGAGCCGCGCGACCCCGACGACCCGCCGCCACCGACGCGCGCGTCGGCGGACGAGATGGCGAGCGCGGTCGGCAGCGCAAGCGCCAGCACGACGGCAATCGTCTTGAAGAGAGAACGGGAGCGTTGCGAGAAAGTCATGTGCGTTTCCCATATCCCCGGCATGGGGACGTGTCCCTAAGATGGGCAGACTTCCCGAAAAGTGAAGCCGGTTTCGGAACTTGTGGCTGCGGCCCTCCGTCGCGGGGATGTGGCAAAAGCCCATATTTGACGGGGGTTTGGCCGGCGGGCGGTGCGGAACCGTGGTCGCCGGTTACCGGCGGTTTGGCGGCCGGGATTCCGCTTTTTCCTCGCCCGCGTTGAGGCCCCGGCTCTCTCCACGTCATTGCGAGGAGCCCTTGCGACGAAGCAGAGTCCCGGTGTCGTCCTGGCGAAAGCCAGGACCCATTACCCCAGCAAACAATTTGGCGAAGACAGCGCGCTCGGGATTGGCAGCATGCACGATCGATAGATCACGCGGTATGGGTCCTGGCTTTCGCCAGGACGACGACGGTGGATGCCGCGCGGTCCGCGCATCCCACTCGCCCTCACCCCTGCTTCGTCATCGTCTCCTTCACCGCCGCCACGAGCTGGCTGAGCGTAAACGGCTTTGGCAGGAAGTCGAACTGCTGGCCTTCGGGCAGGCTCTTCTCGAAGGCGTCCTCGGCATAGCCGGAGACGAAGATGAACTTGATGTCGGGATTCTGCTCGCGCATCGCCTTCAGCAGCGTCGGGCCGTCCATCTCCGGCATCACGACGTCGGAGACGACGAGGTCGATCGCGCCGCTCTGCTCTTCCAGCATCTCCATGGCCTCGACGCCGTTCTCGGCCTCGACCACGGTGTAGCCGCGCGAGCGCAGGCCGCGGGCGTTGAGCGCGCGCAGGCCTTCCTCGTCCTCGACGAGAAGGATCGTGCCCTGCCCGGTGAGATCGGTGCGCGGCTTGGCTTCTGACGGCGCAGCGGCTGCGGCGTCCTTTGCGGCACCATTGGTCGCGCTGGCGGCGGCCGCGGGCTGCTCGACCTGCGCTTCCTGCTCGGCGTGATGGCGCGGCAGGAAGATGTGGAACGAGGTGCCCTGCCCCGGCTCGGAATCGACGTAGATGAAGCCGCCGGTCTGCTTGACGATGCCGTAGACGGTGGAGAGCCCGAGGCCGGTGCCCTTGCCGACTTCCTTGGTCGAGAAGAACGGCTCGAAGATCTTGTCGCGGATGTCGGCGGGAATGCCGGTGCCGGTGTCGGCGACCTCGATCCGCACATAGTCCGCCGCCGGCATGCCCTTGTAGGCGAGCTTGCCCGCATCCTCGGTCGTGACGTTGGCGGTGCGGATGATCAGCTTGCCGCCGTCGGGCATGGCGTCGCGCGCGTTGACCGCGAGGTTGACGATCACCTGCTCGAACTGGGAGACGTCGACCTTCACCGGCCAGAGGTCGCGGCCGTGGATCAGGTCGAGCTTGACCTTCTCGCCGATCAGCCGGCGCAGCAGCATGGTGAGATCGGAGAGTGCATCGCCGAGATCGAGCACCTGCGGCCGCAGCGTCTGCCGCCGCGAGAACGCCAGCAGCTGCCGCACCAGCGTGGCGGCGCGCGTCGCGTTCTGCTTGATCTGCATGATGTCCTGGAACGACGGATCGGTCGGCTTGTGCGCGTTCAGCAGGAAGTCGTTCGCCATCATGATGGCGGAGAGCACGTTGTTGAAGTCGTGGGCGATGCCGCCGGCGAGCTGGCCGACCGTCTCCATCTTCTGCGACTGGTTGATCTGGT
>Ga0207426_1000596_pt1 | contig 47621 bp, 45 predicted proteins | sample AraplaMF_Cvi_mMS_FD_184265 | JGI IMG/M metagenome (GOLD analysis project Ga0207426, IMG submission 184265) | Arabidopsis root microbial communities from the University of North Carolina, USA - plate scrape MF_Cvi_mMS (SPAdes) (version 2) | ecosystem: Host-associated > Plants > Roots > Endosphere... | reverse complement strand
CGAAATTGCCCTGGCCGTCGACCAGCGGATAGCGCGAGGAGAAATCCTGCGCGAGGCGCACCATGGCGTCGTAGATCGCCTGGTCGCCGTGCGGATGGAACGAGCCCATCACGTCGCCGACGATCTTCGCGGACTTCTTGAAGGCGGTGCCGGGATCGAGCCGGAGCAGGCGCATGCCGTAGAGGATGCGCCGGTGCACCGGCTTCAGGCCGTCGCGGGCGTCCGGCAGCGCGCGATGCATGATGGTGGAGAGCGCGTAGGCGAGATAGCGCTCTTCCAGCGCCTCCTGCAGCCGCACCTCATGGATTTCGGCCGGCTCTTCCGGCGGCACAATTCGCTTGCCCATAAAGCCTTTACTTTCAGACACTTGCCGCCGGCAATCCGGCGGCAGCCCAAGATGGTTCCCAATAGCCCCGGGCTGGGGCGCGATTCGGGCGGATGTATAGCAGGACCCGGGCGGACATGCGCCCCCTGCCCGCCCGAGGACAGGTCAACCAGGTTATCCACAGCCGCGGCGAGGTGGCACCATAGGTGATAGCGGCATGTCTCGGGCGACCCGGGACCTGCCCTCCAGGGCGGTCAGGCGGGAAGTCCTCCGAACCAGGCCCCGAAATAGCCGGCATAGAGCGCCGGCTTCTCCAGATTCATCGAGTGGCCGATGCCTGGCACGACCACGAGGCGGCAATCCGGCATCGCCTCGGCCATGGCGCGAAGATCGGCGGGCGGAATCCAGCCGTCCCATTCGCCCCACAGCACCAGATGCGGATGCCGCAGCTCCGACATGCGGCGCTCAAGCTCGCGACTTTCCCTCTCCCGCGTGAGGTTGACCGGGGTCCCGATCCAGATGCCTTCCGAGACGCCGAAGGTCTGGTCGATGATGCGGTCGAACAGCGCCTGGATCTCGGTTAGCCCCTCGCGGAAGCGCGGTACCGCATTCGGCGCCATGCTCTCGGGCACGAACAAGGACGAGGCCGCCGTTGCCATGATCGTCCGGGTCAGCTCCTTGCTCGCCATCATCTCCCGGAACAGGCCGATCTGGTCGGCATTGAACGCCATGCCGAGCGGCGTCACAGGGTCGAGCGCGAGCACCCGGCCGAAGCGCTGCGGCTGCATCAGCAGCATCCGCGCGGCGATGATGCCGCCGGTCGAGTGCGTCGCCAGATGGCAATAGCCGATGTCGAGCGTATCAAGCGCAGCCAGCATGTCCTCGGCATGTTGCTGCATCGAATAGTTGGAATAATCGGCGGCCGGCTTCGGCCGGTCGCTGTCTCCGCATCCGCGCCAGTCGATCGCGACGACGCGCAGCCCCGTTGGAAACAACGGCGCTGCCAGCTCGATCCAGTCCTTGCTGGCGAGATTGCCGTGGATGAAGACGACGGTCACCTCGCCGCGTCCCCACTCCCGCCAGCCGAGCTTGACCTCACCCGCCTGCACTCTCGGCACTATTCCGGTAGCGGCTCCTGGCACCGTCCGCATGGGCGGCCCTATTTATTCAGGCCGGCCGTGGGCGCGGCACCGGGAGGACTCGGGGCCACCGGCAAGGCCGAGACGACGGCACCCTTGATCATGCGGTCGATACCGGCCGGCGATGACGTGTCGACGCCGCCCTTGACGACGAAGTCCACGACGTCGACCGAATATTCGACGGGATTGTCGGTGTGGATGAAATGTCCGGTCTCCGGGTAGATCTTCAGGATCGGCCGATTGCCGGCATTCGTCATCCTCGTCATGAACGGCGAGATGACGTCGCGCCCGAGATCCGTCAGCCCGTTGAAGGCGGGCGTCGGAATGAAGGGCTCCTTGTCGCCGAAGGCGAGGAAGATCGGCGCCTTGATCTCGGTCACCCGCTGATAGAGGTTCTTCGGATCGTCCTGCTGAACCTCGGCGCCGATGGTGTGGATGTCGTAGATGAAGACGTTGCACCACTGCTCGAGCTCCTTCGGGTTGCCCTTGGTCAGCCCGACGCGCTGCTCGGTATGAAAGCGGGCATACTCGCTGTCGCTGAAGAAATAGCCGCTCTTGGCCGCCGACACTGCTCCGGTGTCGGGATCGCGCTTCCTGAAGTAGAAGAAGTCCCGGATGTTCTGCTCCGAACGCCCCATCTCGGCCGCCAGGATGCCGGTCTGGTCCCACGTAGCCTTCCACTTGTCGAAATCGTGGCCGAAGGCCGGGTCGAACAGCTTCGCCTTCTTGTCCTTTGCGATGGTGATCTCGCGCGGATATTCCTCGAGGCCCGACGGCGCCTCGAGCGCGAGCCCCTGCACCGCGTCCGGCCAGGTCAGCGCATAACCAGTCACGAACTGGCCGCCAAGCGAATGGCCGAGATAATAGGCCTTCTTGACGCCGAGCTGGCTGACGACGAGATCATAGATGACCTCGCGCATGTCCTGCATGGTGCGCGCCGGGCTCTTGTCGAGATTGCCGGGCCCGGACATGCCATAGTGCGGCAGATCGGGCACGATCACCCGCAACCCGCTGCGCAGGGCATATTGCATGATGTTGCCGTAATGGCCGCCGAACGCACCCTTGCCATGGATGATGACGAGCACCTTCGGGTCCTTGTCGGTGCCGTTGTATTCATCCATGTAGCCGATCTGCCAGGCGTTGCCGCTCTTGTCCTTGGCATTGGCGAACTGGACCGGATAGGGATAGGTCACGAAATCCTTCCAGAAGGATTTCTTGGGATCGATGGTCTCGGCGACGCCGGGGACGCGATAGTTCTTGTCGACGAACTTCTGCGCGCGATCGAGGCTCGCGACATCGTCCATGAAGGCGACGAACTTCGGATCGTTCTTGCGCTGGTTGATGATCGGGAACACGCCGTAATGGGCGACCGGGCTTTCCTGAGCGATCAGATCGGCGCCGGGCACGCGGTCGACCGCCTTCTGAGCCAGCTTGAAGTTGAGCCAGAGATCGTTGGTGATGTGCATCACCAGCGTGCGCGCCTGGATGCGGCCGAGATAGGGATTGACGTTGTGGATTTCGCCGACCCTGTTGCGCCAGACGAGATCAACGGCGTCGTAGAGCTTGGCGCGGTTGACGACGTTCAATCCCGCCTTCTCGTTCGGGGGATCCCAATAGAAGATTTCAGGCTGCACGGCGCCCCAGTTCTGGCTGGTGCGGAAAGCGAAGTCGTACCCCGTCATTCCGAGAATCGACCAGCCGAACGCAACGCCGGGCACCGGGTGCTTCTCCTTTGGCAGCTTGTAGTAATCGCCATTGGTGGACTGCCAGACCGGATCGGCCTGGATCGCCGCCGTCATCATCTGGAAGGTCCAGTTGCCGACGGGGTCATCGCCGTCAGACTGCGTGGTGCCGCCGATCGGCATCAAGGCGCTCACATATTCCGGATGCATCACGCCCCAGACATAGGTCTGGGTGCCGCCCATCGAGACGCCCGTGACCAGCGCGACGCGCGCAACCTTCAGCTCGTCGCGTAGCAGGCGGTAATTCGCCTGCACCATGTCGTAATAGCTGTACTGCGGAAACTTGATGCCGAGACCGTCGGACGGCTTGCTCGCGCCCCAGGTCCCGAGCGGATCGACCATGACGACATAGTAGCGGTCGGTGTCGATCGGCCGCCCCGGTCCGATGATGGGAACACCGCCCGACAGCGCGGCGCCCTTGACCCACTGCTCGTACATGTCGGTGGAGTCGCCGGAATAATAGGAGTTGATCACGATGGCATTGGTGATTTCGCCGGCGGCATTGCGCCGCGCATTGCCGATCGCGATGTAGGCGGTCCGCAGCTTGCCGGCGCCCAGCGATTCCAGCGTCACTCCGCCCTCGCCGCCATTTTCCCATTTCGACGGATTGGCCAGGTCGTACTTTCCGCCGAGGCGGAAATTCGCGATCTCATAGGTTTTCTTGAGACCGTCATGCTGCACCTGCGACGAGCGGCGCGTGAACGGCTGCGCGACGGCAAGCGCGGTGCCGACCAGCAACACGATCAAGGTGACGAAGCAACGCTGAAGCACCTTTGCCCCGGCCATAGCGGATTCCTCCTGGTGTTGTTTTGCGCGAACGCTAGGTCGGGCACCCCGGGGAGGTTTGATTTAGCTCAATGGAATCCTCGCGCCGGCGTTGAGGATCGCAGCCATCATCATGCTGGCCGGTCCCCGCTATGCCTTTCCTCAGTCACGGCTCATATCGAATCCGCTATGAGCTTGACGGGCCAGCGGGCGCGCCGACCTATGTCCTGGTGAACGGCCTTACGCAATATTCCGAGCTCTGGGGCACCTATCGCGACGCGCTGACCGCACGGCACTTTCGGGTCGCGACTTTCGACCTGCTCGGCCAGGGCATTTCCGACAAGCCCGCCTTGTTCATCGATCAGGACGACCATACCGCCGTGCTGCATCGCCTGATCGGCGAACTCGGCGATGGTCCTGTGTTCCTCAGCGGCATCAGCTTTGGCGGCCTGATCGCGCTGCGCTATGCCATCGAGCACGGGGCGCGATTGTCCGGGCTCGTGCCGATGAGCTGCTTTGCGGAGCTCTCGCCACAACTCCTGCTGATCGGCAACGCCCTGCGTACCGGTCTCATCCTGGGCGGCACCGGCTATCTCCAGGATCTGCTGCTGCCGATGAACCTGTCGGACCAGTGGCTGAAGCCACTGCTGGACAAGCTCGACAGCGTGAAGCGGCAGGGATGGCTCGTGAACGACGTCTACGCGCTCCAGAACCTCATGGAGTCCTTCCTCGACTTCAAGCCGCTGACGCCGCGTCTCTCCTCGATCACCGCTCCGACCATGATCCTGAACGGCGAGTTCGACTTCCTCACGCCGCGCACGCTGCACGAGACGCTGCGTGTGGAGATTCCCGACAGCGCACTCGTGATCATCCCGAAGGCCTACCACGCCTTCACGCTCGAGAAGGCCGCGCTCACCGCCGACCTCCTGGCCCGCTTCGCCGAGGACGTCATGACCGGACGCTGGCAGGGGAACAAGCAGGTCCTGATCGCGCCGGACGATGCCGGCGGAGACTATTCGCCATTTCCCGCGGGCTACGACCATCTGCGCGCGATTCCCGTGCAGAGGACGGCGACGACATGAGCGCGTTCCTTGGACCGCTGGAGGCCGATGGCCGCGTGCAGCCGCGCCAGCAGACACGGGTCGCCGCGTTCCTGGTCTCTGCCCATGGCGCGCTGGCGCGGCAGTTCGCGGTCGCCCTGCCCGCGAAATTCGATGCAGCCTGGCAGGTCGAGCTGAACGCCCAGTTCTATCGCGAGAGCGAGATCGTCTCGCTGCTCGCGCGCGCGACCGCATGGGTCCCGGATTTCTCGCTGCCCCACATGGTCGCGTCCTGGGAGATGGCCTGGCTTCCCGCCCCGGTCGAGGACATCGCCGATCCCACCCGCGCGCAGGCCATTCACCTTGCGATCCTCGCGCACGCGGTTCACGCCGGGATACGCCCGGCCGCCCTGCTGCCGACGGACGCGAACCAGAATGATCCCTTCGTCATGGCCCTGCGCCGCATCGAGTTCGAGAGCAGCCGGCTGTTGCAGGCGCAGATCCTGTTTCTGAAAGGACCCGACCTGATCCCATTCCGGGATGCCGTCAGCGCGGCACTCGAGCGGCGGCATGCCGACGTGCGCCGGCTCTGGAACGAGACCCTGGAAAGCATCGGTGTCGTCCAGCGCGAATGAGCCGGAAGCCTTGACGCAGATCAAGACTGCGAGACCGCCCGCCCGCAACATCGATCCAGCATTTGTCTGCGCCTGCCGCGGAGGTCCCTGCATGAAGGCCGTTTCCGTCGAAGAAGCCGTTGCGATGATCCCGGCCGGCGCGAGCGTCATGGTCGGCGGATTCATGGGCGTCGGGACGCCGGAGCGCCTGCTCGACGAACTCGTCCGGCAGAACAAGACCGGCTTGTCCCTGATCTGCAATGACGCCGCCATACCCGGCAGAGGCGTTGGCAAGCTGTTCGATGCGGCGCTGGTCTCGAAGCTCACGGCAACGCATATCGGCCTCAATCCGAAGGCGCAGCAGCAAATGCTGGGGAACCAGATCGCCGTCGATCTCGTGCCGCAAGGCACCTTCGTCGAACGCATCCGGGCCGGCGGATGCGGATTGGGCGGCGTGCTGACCCCGACCGGCGTCGGCACCCTCGTCGCGGAAGGCAAACGCCAGATCGAGGTCGACGGCCAGCCGTTTCTGCTGGAGACGGCATTGCGGGCACAATACGCACTGGTCCACGCTTTCCTCGCCGACTATCTCGGCAATCTCGCCTATGCGCTGACGGCGCGCAACTTCAACCCGATCATGGCAATGGCGGCGGACACGGTGATCGTGACCGTCGAGAACATCGTGCCGGTCGGCGTCATCGCGCCCGACCACGTCATGACGCCGGCACCGCTCGTCGATTACCTCATTACGAACGGGTGACACATGGATCCGCAGATCATCATCGCGCGGCGCGTCGCCAGGGAGTTGAAAAGCGGCAACCTCGTCAATCTCGGCATCGGTATTCCGACGCTGGTCGCGAACTACGTTCCGGCGGATCTGAAGGTGTTCTTCCAGTCGGAGAACGGCCTGATCGGCACCGGGCCGATCCCCGAGCAAGGCATGGCGCACCCGACGCTCACGGACGCCGGCGGCCGGCCGATCAGTGCACTGCCGGGCGCGGCCACCTTCGACAGCGCGATGTCGTTCGGCCTGATCCGCGGCGGCCACGTCGACGTCACCGTGCTCGGCGGCCTGCAGGTCGACGCGCATGGCCTGCTCGCCAACTGGATGATCCCGGGCAAGATGGTGCCAGGCATGGGCGGCGCGATGGACCTCGTCAGCGGCGCCAAGCGCGTGATCGTCGCCATGCAGCACGCCGCCAAGGGCAAGTCGAAGATCGTCGCCAAATGCTCCCTGCCCCTGACTTCGGCGCGGCCGGTGAACCTCGTGGTGACCGACATGGCCGTGATCGGCTTTCCCGGCGGCAAGGCGACGCTGCTGGAGACTGCGCCCGGTATCAGCATCGGCGAGGTGCTGGCGGTGACGGAGGCGGAACTGGCCGTTCCCGACAGCGTCCCGGAAATGCAAATCTGACGAGGGGGATTATGCGCATATTCAGCGATTTCAGCGAGATCAAATCCGCGGTCGGCACCGAGATCGGCGCAAGCGACTGGGTCGAGGTGTCGCAGGACCGCATCAACCAGTTCGCGGAAGCGACCTGCGACGAGCAGTGGATCCATGTCGACCAGGAGCGCGCAGCCAGGGAGATGCCCGGCGGCAAGACCATCGCCCACGGCCTGCTGTCGCTCGCGCTCGCCCCGCTGTTCATCCGCTCGGTGATCGGCCTGAAGGGCCTCCGCAACACGCTGAACTACGGCGCCGACCGGATCAGATATCTCGCGCCGGTGCCGGCAGGCTCCAAACTGCGCGGCCGCGTGAGCGTTGCGGAAGCCGAAGACGTGCCGCCGGACGGCCTGCGTGTGAACTACCATCTCGTGATCGAGATCGAGGGCGGCAAGAAGCCGGCCTGCATCGCCGAGCTGATCGCCCTGCACTACCGCTGACCATAAAAGTTCGAAAACAACCCCATGCACAGTAGCGGCGGGTTGGAATCGTTACGCTTTTCGATCAACGAATCTGCAGCCTCAAAAATCGGTTGTTCCGTCGGGCAAAACACCGGCATGATGCCACGATCGGCCCTTCGCCTCCGAGCCTGCCGACCGCGACAACGGATGATCCCGCGCGTCAATCGATGATGTGATAGCCGCCGTCGATGTAGAGCACTCCGCCGGTGATCAGCTTGGCGCCGTCGAGTGCGAGAAACGCGGTGGCATTGCCGACATCGTCGATGCTGACCAGGCTGCGCGCCGGCGCCTTCGATTGCGCCTTGTCCATCAGCTCGTCGAACTCCGGAATGCCGGATGCCGCACGGGTCGCCAGCGGCCCCGGCGAGATCGCGTGGACGCGGATGCCCTTCGGACCGAGCTCCGCAGCGATGTAGCGAACCGAGGCTTCGAGCGCGGCCTTGGCGACGCCCATGACGTTGTAGTTCTCGACCACCATCTGGCTGCCGTAATAGGTCATCGTGAACAGCGTGCCACCGTTCTTCATCAGCGGCTCGGCGAGGTGCGCCATACGCATGAACGACCAGCACGAGACATCCATGGTCTTGAGGAAGCCGTCGCGGCCGACGTCGACGACGCGCCCGTGCAGGGCCTCCTTGGGCGAGAAGGCGATCGAATGAAGCAGGAAGTCGAGCTGTCCCCACTCGGATGCGATGCGTTCGAACACCGCCTCCGTCTGGCCCTCGACCATGACGTCGAGCGGCATGAAGATCGGCGCCTCCAACGCCTGGGCGAGCGGCTCGACATGCTTTTTGGCGCGCTCGTTCAGATAGGTGACGGCGAGATCGGCGCCGAGCGCGCGAAATGCCCGCGCGCAGCCCCAGGCGATCGACTGGTCGTTGGCGATGCCGACGATCAGGCCCTTCTTGCCCTTGAGAGCTACCTTGCTGTCGGGGAATACCGGAATCATGACACCCTCTCAGGTCGTGTGTTGTGCGATTGGCCGTTCATCAATAGCGACAGCGTGTGCTGCGCGATCATCAGCTCCTCGTCGGTCGGGATGACGTAGACGGGGATGCGGCTGCCAGCGTCCGAGATCAGCCGCGCATGGCGGGCATTCTCGCCGGCATCGAGCACGGCACCGAGCCATTCGAGCCGGCTGGCGACGCGCGCGCGGATCGAGGCCGAGTTCTCGCCGATGCCGGCCGTGAACACGAAGGCGTCCAGCCCCTGCAGGGCGGCGGCCAGCATGCCGGCATTGAGGCCGATGCGGTAAACGAAACAGTCGATGGCGAGCCGCGCATGCGGGTCAGTGCTCGCTTCCAGCTCGCGCATGTCGTTGCTGACGCCCGAGAGGCCCTTCAGCCCGCACTCGCGGTAGAGGAAATCCTGCACTTTCGCGGCCGGCATGCCTTTCTCGGAGATGAGATAGAGCACCACGCCGGGGTCGATCTGCCCCGGACGCGTTCCCATCGGCAGGCCGTCGAGCGCGGTGAAGCCCATCGTGCTCTCGACACTGCGGCCGTCTTTCAGCCCACACATTGAGGCGCCGCTGCCGAGATGGGCGACGATCACCCGTCCCTTGGCGATGTCGGGAGCGACACTCGGCAGCGTCCGGGCGATGTATTCGTAGGACAGCCCGTGAAAGCCGTAACGCCTGACGCCCTCGGCATGGAGCTGATGCGGAATGGCGTAGTGATCCGCGACGGCGTCATGGGTTCGGTGAAAGGCCGTATCGAAGCACGCCACCTGTGGCAACGCCGGGAAATTCGCCAGCAGCGAGCGGATCGGCGCGAGATTGTGCGGCTGGTGCAGCGGCGCCAGGGATACGAAGCGTTCAAGACGCGACACCACGCCATGGTCGATCCGCACCGGCTTCGCATAGTCCGGGCCACCATGCACGACCCGGTGCCCGACCGCGATCGGCGTGACGCGCAGCTCGTCCCGCAGCCAGGCGCCGGCAACAGCCATCGCCGCCGGGACGTCGGGCACAGCCTCGATCTGATAGGCGCGATCGGCCAGCGGATCACCGCCGGCGCCGCTTGCCCGCAGCCGCGGGCGGCTGCCGATGCCGTCGATCTGCCCCTTGATGTGCCGGCGAAGGGCGCCCTCGCCCTCGATCGCATAGACTTGAAACTTGACGCTGGAAGAACCCGCATTGACGACGAGGATCGTCTCCATGGCGATCACGCGGCCACTGTCGGCGCCTTCTGGCGCCGGGCGCGCGCATAGAGCGCCGCGACCGCGCAGGAGGCCATCCGTGCACGCGGCGAATCCGCGCGCGAGGTCAGGACGACGGGCACCCGCGCACCGAGCACGATGCCGGCGCCGTCCGCCTTTGCGAAATAAGCGAGGTTCTTGGCCAGCATGTTGCCGGACTCAAGATCCGGGACGACGAGGATCTGCGCGCGGCCGGCGACCTCGGAGGTGATCCCCTTGATCCGCGCGGCCTCGGGGTCGATCGCATTGTCGAACGCCAGCGGACCATCGAGCAGGCCACCGGTGATCTGGCCACGGTCGGCCATTTTACAGAGGGCCGCGGCCTCGATCGTCGAGGGGATCTTCGACGTCACGGTCTCGACCGCCGACAGGATCGCAACCCGCGGCGTCCGGCCGAAACCGGCCTGGTTGTAGAGATCGATCGCGTTCTGGATGATGTCGCGCTTGGCATCGAGATCGGGGAAAATGTTGATTGCCGCATCCGTCACGAAGATGGTCTCGGCATAGGCCGGCACGTCCATGACGAAGACATGGCTGATGCGCCGATCAGTGCGCAGGCCGCCGGTCTTGGCCGTTACTGCACGCATCAATTCGTCGGTGTGCAGGCTGCCCTTCATCAGCAGCTCGCCCCTGCCGGCATGGATCAGCTCGACGCCCTTGGCAGCGGCTTCGTCGCTGTGCGCGGCATCGACGATCTCGAAGCCGGAGATGTCGAGATCGAACTTTGCGGCCGTGTCCCTGATCTTCCGCTCGGGCCCGACGAGGATCGGCCGGATGATGCCGGCGCTGGCGCTATCGACGGTGCCGCGCAGGGACGTCTCGTCGCAGGGATGCACGACGACGGTCGGCGTCGGGGGCGCGGCCCTGGCCGCCGCGATCAACCGGTCGTACTTGCTGCCGGTTTCGTGCGTCGTATCGGCCGACATCATGTTGCTCCCGCCTCCGCCAGTCCGCGCTAGGACGCTCTTGCCTGGGGGTCGAAAGGGGCGACGTTGGACGTCACCTCGCCCTCTCCGTCCAGGCCAAACAGCCCGGCGACGCGCCTCAGGCGATTGGCGCGCTCGCCGGTGATGTCCTCACTCGCCGACAGCACCTCGCGCATCGCGGCGAAGGCCGAGCGCCGCTGGTTCATGTCGTCGGGCAACAGCCCTGGGATGGCGGCCAGGGCGCGCTCCCGATCCAGCAGCAGCATGAAGAACTGCTCGCGCACCAGCATCTTGAATTCGGACAGCGTCATCCGGGCGCCGGTATGGTCGCGCCGAACCTGGCGCAGCGCCTCGATGCTGCGCTCGTCCACCATGCCGCGCGCGGAGCCGACATAGAGCAGCGCCCGCAGCGTCGCCTCGCGCAGCCCGCCCTCGCCGATGTGCGACTTCAATTCGGCGATCCGCTTCTCGAGCATGGTGCGATGCTCGTCCGACATCTCGCGGCGACGCGAGGGCACGGAATCCGGATCGATGCCGACGGCGGCCTGGAGCACCGGCGAGCCGTACAGATTGAGGAACATGGTCTCGCTCAGCGCTTCCTGCGCGTCGCGCCAGCTATCGAGCGCATGAACGATCTGCTTGGACATCTGCTCCTGGAACGCCAGGAACGGATTGTCCTTCGAGGCCGGCCTGCGGTTGTCCTCGATCCGGTCGGCGGCCGATTTGACGCTGGACATCCAGGGGTTCTTGCTGCTGAAGGCCTCATATTGCAGCCGCAGCGGATGCATGTTGCGGGCGAAGTCCGCCATTTGCGGCGTCACCATCTTCTTGACCCAGGGCTGCAGGAATTTCTGATAGGCCGCGAGGTTGAGCTCGGAGATGCGCTTGGCGGCTGCGAAGCGGCGCTCATCCTCCGGCGAATTGCCGCCCATGGCGCGGATATCGTCCAGGGTGCGGGCCTCGCAGCGCATCACCCAGTTGCCCGCCACGAGATCGGCATTGGTCGTCTCGTCGCCGCGGCCCTCGAACGTCGCCTCGTAGAGCCCGGGCGGCAGCACGTCGATCAGATCGATGTTGCTGGAGAATTCCGCGTGCTCCTTCTTCGCCACGCCGCCGGAGACGAAGATGCCGAGATGGCCGATGTTCTCGTGAACGGTATAGACGATGGTCTGGCCGTAGGCCCTGATCTCGTCGACGTCGGAATAGCACTCCAGGATCCAGTCCAGCGCCTGCTGCGGCGGGGTGACGTTGTCGCCCTTGGAACAGAACACCACGATCGGCGAGCGGATGTTGCGCAGGTCGACCTTCTGCCCGTCCGACATCTCGATGCGGCCGGCGGCGAGATTGTTGCCGATGAAGAGCTCATCGACGATGAACTGGATCTCCTCGGCATTGAGGTTGACGTGTCCGCCCCACCAGCGCTCGAAGTCGAGATAGCGTTCCGCCTCGGTATCGACCTTGGAATAGACGTTGTACTGCTTGGTCCAGAGCGTGTTCGACGGGTTCTGGTTCTCGAAGTTCTGCACCAGCCAGGCGCCGTCAAACTTGCCGGCGCCGAGGTCGCTGGTCAGCGCCGTCAACCAGCTTCCGCCCAAGAGGCCGCCGGAATAGCGCATCGGATATTTGCCGTGCACGCCGGCCCAATAGGCGAGCGGCGCGCCGGCGATGATCAGGGGACCGAACAGCTCCGGCCGCAGCGATGCCAGGATCATGACGGCCCAGCCCGCCTGGCAGTTGCCGATCACGCAGGGCTTGCCGTCGGCATCGGGATGGCGGCTGATGACGGTCTCGATGAATTTCGCTTCAGCGCGCGCGATGCGCTCGATGGTCTGGCCCGGCACCGGCTCGGGCAGGAAGCCGATGAAATAGCAGGGATGTCCCGCCTTCATCGCGACGCCGATCTCGCTGTCCGCCTTGAAGCCGCCGATTCCAGGACCGTGGCCGGCGCGCGGATCGACCACGATGAACGGCCGCCGGCTCATGTCGATCTCGACATCCCCCGGCGGAATGATGCGCACCAGCGCGTAATTGACCGGCTCGTCCAGCGTGCGGCCGTCGGTGATCAATTCGGCAGCATATTGCAGCACATGTGGTGCCGTTTGTGCGACGTGCTCGCGGTACTGGTCGCCGCGCTGGCGCATGATGTCGAGGAACAGGACGCTGCGCTGCCCGGCATCGACCAGATATTCGACGGCGGACGCGACAAGGCCCGACATCGGACCGTCGGGCAGCTTCAGATTTTCCATCGCCATGTTCGACCTCGCCGTCTCGCAGAGCCATTCAACGAGGGCTGCACATGCCGATGTTGATTTAGGTCAACGGTCGAAGATGCGCTGAAATCCGATCGGGCCGATGTGATGCAGAAATCTCCGCTCGCAGGCGAGCGAACGCGTCCCGCGCGCTGCGCGACCTGCAGGTTATTGCGAGGTCAAGCCATCGCACCGGCGCGCAATGGGCGCGTCGGTGATCGCTGCATTCTCGTCCAATGCGTGAACGGGCGGCCTACTGCCCTGCCCAGCCGGCCGTCACGGTCGGGGTCACGCTGGGGGTCTTGGCCTGTGCCGGCGCATTGGCCACGCAGCGGCGGGCGGCCTCGATCTCGGCCTCGGTTGCCCCATGGGATCGCGCCCATGTCTCTGCGGCCGCAGCGGAATATTTGGCCACATAGTACCGGACGACGGTACAGGAGGCGCGCCGAAACACGCCCGGTTGCGGCTCGCCGGCCGTTGCTTCAGGCGCAAGCGCGACCAGCGCCGCGGACAAGGCAAATCCTCTGATCAACATTTGGGCTGTCCCCGTTGTGGAACCCTGAGGGAGCGAACGCGACGAACCCGATTTCGTTCCGGGGGAACCCCCATGTCGATGGGCAAGGCAGAAACGCGATCAGCTCATGGCGAGGGAATCGCCGCCCTCGCTTGCTGCCGCGTGAGGGCGTTGATGAAGCCGGCCCGCGCGTCCGAATGGGCCTGCCCGCGCGGCTCCAGCACATGGCGCAGCAGGAACAGGCCGGTGAGCCGGAAGCCGTCCTGGAGGTCCTGCTCGGTGAGCTCGCTCGCGGCTTCGCCATGACGCAGGAACGGCGGCAGCCGCAGCAGCCGGTCGCGCCACGGCTCGCCCGCGCCGCGCGACACCGCGCCGCCTGACTTCGGCGAGACGTAGATCAGGTCCGTGGTCTCGCCCGTGACCGCGCAGTTCTCCAGCGCCAGCCCGAAGCCGAGCTCGGCGAGCATCGCCAGCTCGAAATGAATGAGGTGCACGGCCGCACTGCCGATGTCGTCGAAATCGTCGAGCGAATGCTCGAGCAGCGCAAAGATCTCCTCGTGCGGGTCGCGCTCCGGCAGCAGCCGGGCGATCGAGGCCAGATGAGTGACGCCGTAGACCCCATGGGACGATCCCAGCAGCGTCGCGGCGCGCAGCTTCAGGCCCTCGATCGCGTAGGTACCGAGATGCTCGTCGAGCCGCGCCCGCCACACCGCGCTGACGCTGTTGCCTGGCTGCAAGAGCGGCCGCAGCCGCGAGCCGGCCCCGCCGCGGACGAGACCGAGATGCCGTCCATGCGCGCGCGTGAGCAGCTCGACGATAGCGCTCGATTCGCCATGCCGCCGCACACCCAGCACGATGCCTTCGTCGGTCCATTCCATGTGCTAAGTATAGCCCGATATGCCTCTACGCAGAAGTTCGGACACGCTTGGGATCGCGATGGCCAGCATCATTTTCGACTTGATCGCGCTCGTTCTCGAATTGGTGTTCTGGGTCGCTTGGGCGGTCCTGCCGACCGTTCTCTATTTCACTGCGCTCGCGCTGCTGTTCATCGCCACGTTCGGCAGGATCACCGTCGAATTCCCGGAAAGCTTGAGCCGGATCGGCTGGACAGGCCTCTTGCAGATTACGCGTAGGAGCGAAGGTCGGGTGATCCTGTCCCCGGCGCTTGGCGTGATCGTGGGCTTCGTGATCTGGGCCGTCGCCGTGAGCGCGGTGATCATCGTTCACGCGTACCGGTCGTAGGGCGGATTAGCCCGCGGCTGTGCGAAGCGTAGTCCGCTGCGTCATCCGCCAATTGCCCGTGCACACAAAATTGGTGGATTACGCTTCGCTAATCCACCCTACGGCAGCGTGCAAAATCTCACGCGTTGAACCAGCCTTGGGCGTCGCCGCTGAACGAAAAATACAAACCCATCGCCGTCAGCACGCAGGAGACGATCTCGATGGCACTGTCGAGCTCCATGCCCTTCTCGCCGATGATCTGGCCGAGCGAGATCACCGACAGCACGAGCGCTGCGGCCAGCACCCAGCGCGGCCAGTTCTTGCGCCAATGCGCGGCGAGCCAGACGAAATAGACCAGCAGCAGGATCATGCCGCCGGCGAGCAGCGTCGCCGTCATGATCATCTGCTCGGTCATCTCGGCATTGGGCGTGCGGTCCTGCACCGCGACCGAGACGGCATCCAGCATCAACGATGCATAGAGCAGCGCTTCGAAGCGCTGGACGTTGGCGGGCATGCTCATCGGCGATCGATCTTTTCTTGGTTATTCTTTGGGGAAGTCCAGGCCCATCTCGCGATAGCGATCGGGATCGTCACCCCAGTTCTCGCGCACCTTGACGAACAGGAACAGATGCACCGGCACGTCCAGGATCTGCATCAGCTCCTTGCGCGAGTCCGCGCCGATCGACTTGATGGTCGCGCCGCCCTTGCCGAGCACGATCTTGCGCTGGCTTTCGCGCTCGACGAAGATCGTCTGCTCGATCCGCACCGACTTGTCCTTGCGCTCCTCCCATTTGTCGGTCTCGACCGTGGACTGGTAGGGCAATTCCTGGTGCAGTTTCTGATAGATCTTCTCGCGCGTGATTTCGGCCGCGAGCTGCCGCATCGGCGCGTCCGACATCTGGTCTTCGGGATAGAGGTACGGCCCCGGCGGCACCATCTCGGCCAGCGTCGTGCGGATGTCGTCGACGCCGTCGCCCGAGATCGCCGCGATCATGAAGGTCTTCGCGAACTTCATGCGCTCGTTGGCGGCCTGCGCCAGCGCCAGAAGCTTCTCGCGCTGAACGAGGTCGACCTTGTTGATGACCAGGATCTTGTCGTGGTTGACGCTGGCCGCCTTGGCGAGGATGGCCTCGGCCTCCTCGTCGATCCCGGTCTTGGCATCGAGCAGCACGCAGACGAGGTCGGCGTCATGCGCCCCGCTCCAGGCGGTCGAGACCATGGCGCGGTCGAGCCGGCGCTTGGGCAAGAAGATGCCGGGCGTGTCGACCAGGACGATCTGCGCATTGTTCTCGATGACGATGCCGCGGATCAGCGCGCGCGTGGTCTGCACCTTGCGCGAGACGATCGTGACCTTGGCCCCGACCAGCGCGTTGACCAGCGTGGACTTGCCGACATTGGGCGCGCCGATCAGCGCGACAAAGCCGCAGCGCGTCGCGGTGGGCGCCTCGCCGCTTGTTTCAGCCGTCATTGCTGCCGCCAACACCTTCGCGTTCGATCATCACCGAAGCTGCTACTTTCTCTGCTGCGCGTTTGCTGCCGCCGATGCCTTCGGCCGGCGCCAGTCCCGGCAGGTCGACGGCGACGCGGAATTGCGGATCGTGATGCGGGCCGGTGCGCTCGACCTCGCGGTAAACAGGCGTCGGCAGTCCCTTCCCCTGCGCCCATTCCTGCAGCACGGTCTTGGGATCGCGCAACGGGCGCCGCGGCTTGTGCATGCGCTCGGTCCAGTTGCGCTTGACGAACTCGGATGCCGCGGCATGGCCGCCATCGAGGAAGATGGCGCCGATCACGGCCTCGCAGATGTCACCGAGGATGGATTTGCGCAGGCGGGCATCGGCGCTGGAGCCGACCGAGCCGAGCTTGATGTCGTCGAGCAGGCCGAGCGATTTGGCGACGTCGGCGCAGCTCTCCTTGCGCACGAGCTCGGCGAGGCGCTTGGACAGCTCGCCTTCGTCGGCGTTCGGGAAGGCATGGTAGAGCATGTCGGAGACGACGAGCCCGAGCACGTGGTCGCCGAGGAATTCGAGCCGCTGATAGCTGTCGCCGCGCTTGCGCCCGGACTTCAGCGCCGAGACGTGCGTGATCGCCTGCATCAGCAAGTTCGGGTCAGTGAAGGCGTGCCCGATGCGCGCCTCGAGCGCGGCGTTCGCATCCGAGCCCTTGGCCTTGCTGCTGCGCGCCCGCTTCTTCTTTGCGGGCGTTTTGGCTTCAGTGCTCTTGCCTTCCGAAGCCTTGCCTTCGGAAGCCTTGGTCGCAAGCGTGTTGGCGGCAGCTTCGCCGTCAGGGACGGCTTGCGCGTCGATCGGTTGGGTCGTGATGTCCTTGGCTTCGTCTTTCATCGGACGATTTTGAAGAAGCGATTCCAGCGCACAGCCCACGGCCAGCGCCAGAACATCCAGGCATGCTCGCCTTCGGCGATCGAGAAGAAGATCATCTGGGCGCGGCCGATCAGGTTCTCCTGCGGCACATAGCCGACCTGGCCGAGGAAGCGGCTGTCGGTGGAGTTGTCGCGATTGTCGCCCATCATGAAGAAATGGCCTGATGGCACGGTGTAGACGTTGGTGTTGTCCATGTAGCCGTTGTCGGCGCAGTCCAGTGTCTCGTAGGACACGCCGTTCGGCAGCGTCTCCTTCCAGCGCTTCACCCGGGAGATCGCGCCGCTTTCGGCGCCGCAGGGATCCTCGCCGACATACTCGCTCATGCGCTGACGCTCGACCGGCGTGTCGTTGATGTAGAGCAGCCCGTCCCGCATCTGGATGCGGTCGCCGGGAAGGCCGATCACGCGCTTGATGTAGTCGGTGGAATCGTCCTTGGGCAGGCGGAATACGACGATGTCGCCGCGGTTCGGGTCCGAGCCCCAGATCCGCCCCGAGAACAGCGGCGGCGAGAACGGGATCGAGTAGTGGCTATAGCCGTAGGAATATTTCGAGACGAACAGATAGTCGCCGACCAGCAGCGTCGCCTTCATCGAGCCGGACGGGATGTTGAACGGCTGGAACAGGAACGTGCGGATCACCAGCGCGATCAGGAGGGCGTGGATGACGACCCGGATCGTTTCGCCGACGCCGCTTTCAGTTTTCGTTCCCGAAGTCACGCTCATTGCTCTCTCAATTCCGGCCGGCGGTCACAGAGCGCCCTCCTCCCGCGAACTGCCCATCGCTCGCGGCGCAAGGAGATTGTCCTGATTCTGATAATGAGGGCCAATTCCGGCGTAAAGCCGAATTCGCCCAGCCTGATTTGCGTCGGCGGACTTTTAGACGGTTGTCGGGGGCCACGCAATCAAGGATCGCATCAAAACTGCCCAAAGCATTGATTTTCAAAGAGAATTATAAAACGACCGCTGAACGATCAGGACTTCGGCAAGGGAACGGCGGAAATGATCACGAAGGCCTGGGCCAGCGGCCAGTCGTCGGTGATCGACAGGTCGATCCGGGCCTCGAATCCCGCCGGCGTCAGGGCCTGGAGCCGGGCCAGCGCCCCGCCGGTCAGCTGCATGGTCGGCCGCCCCCCCGGCAGGTTGACCACCCCCATGTCGCGCCACCAGACGCCGAGACGGATGCCGGTGCCGAGCGCCTTGGAACAGGCCTCCTTGGCGGCGAACCGCTTGGCATAGGTCGCGACCACCATCTTCTCGTTCTTGGCGCGCCGCTCCGCCTTGGCCCGCTCGGCCGGAGTGAAGATACGGTCGAGGAAACGCTCGCCATGGCGCTCGATCACCTTGCCGACGCGGGTGATGTCGATCAGGTCGGAGCCGATGCCGATGATCATGCCCGGCTCCGGCCGCGGTCCATCGCCGCGCGCATCTTGCGCACCGTCTCGGCAAGGCCCACGAACAGCGCCTCGCCGATCATGTAGTAGCCGATGTTGAGCTCCATGATCTCGGGCAGGCCGGCGATCTTCTCCGCGGTGGCGTAGTCGAGCCCGTGGCCGGCGTGAACTTCCAGTCCGGCCGCCTTCGCCAGCTTCACGCCGGCGATGATCCGCGTCCATTCGGACTCGGCCTTCTCGGTGTGGCCGTCGGTGACGGCGTCGCACCAGGCGCCGGTGTGGATCTCGATCACGGGCGCGCGCAGCCGGGCCGCCATCTCGATCTGCGCGGGGTCGGCGGCGATGAACAGCGAGACGCGGATGCCGGCATCGCTCAGCCGCGCGATGTAGGGCGCGAGCGCATTGTGCTGGCCGACCGCGTCGAGGCCGCCTTCGGTCGTCACCTCCTGGCGGCGCTCCGGCACCAGACACACCGCGTGCGGCCTGGTGGCGAGCGAGATCCGCATCATGTCGTCGGTCGCAGCCATCTCGAAATTCAGCGGCTTGGAGATTTCCGCCTTCAGCCGCGCCATGTCCTCGTCGCGGATGTGCCGGCGGTCCTCGCGCAGATGTGCGGTGATGCCGTCGGCGCCGGCCTCGATGGCCAGCAGCGCGGCGCGCACCGGATCGGGATGGCGGCCGCCGCGCGCGTTACGCACGGTTGCGACGTGATCGATATTGACGCCGAGGCGGAGCGGAGATGCGGGCATTTCAGGACTCACGAAATCGGAGGAACGGACGCGTGCAAGCAGCGCCTATCCATTAACACGTTCGACGCGGGCAACGACCGCCTTCGCGCGCAACTGGGCGAGGATCGCGCTCAAATGCTTCAGATCGTAGACTTCGAGATCGATCGTCGTCTCCGTGAAATCGGGCGAGCGGCGCTGCATGCTGATGTTGTCGATGTTGCCGTCGTGCTCGGCGATCACGGTCGCGATCTGCGCCAGCGCACCGGGCTCGTTGACGTTCTCGACCCTGATGCGGGCCGGGAAACGCTGCGGCGCGGTGTCCTCGATGTCCCAGCGCACGTCCAGCCAGCGCTCCGGCTCCTCCTCGAAATCCTTCAGCGCGGGCGCCTGGATCGGGTAGATGGTGATGCCCTCGCCCGGCGTCACGATGCCGACGATGCGGTCACCGGGCACCGCGCCGCCGTTCGGCGCGAACTTCACCGGCAGGTCGGAATTGATGCCGCGGATCGGGATCGCGACCGGGCTGCGCGGCGGCTCGGCCGACTTCTCCTTGAGCTTGGCGGCGAGGCCCTTCTTGATGCCGTAGCGGGCGACGCGCTCCTCCTTGTAGTCCGGATACATCGCGCGCGCGACGTGGGAGGCCTTGATCTCGCCGCGCCCCACGGCCGCCATGACGTCCTCGATCGAGGTGCGCGCCAGCCGCGGCAGCGCGCCCTTGAGCTTGTCGTCGGCGTATTCGATCTTGGCGCGCTCGAACAGGCGCTCGACGATGCGCCGGCCGAGGCCGACATACTGGTCGCGCACGGCGGTGCGCGTGGCGCGGCGGATCGCGGCGCGCGCCTTGCCGGTCACCGCTAGCGTTTCCCAGGCCGACGGCGGCGCCGATTGCGCCTCCGAGGTCAGCACCTCGACCTCGTCGCCGTTCTGCAGCTCCGAGGACAGCGGCGAGAACTTGCCGTTGATCTTGCAGCCGACGGCGCTGTTGCCGACGTCGGTATGCACGGCATAGGCGAAGTCGATCACATTGGCATGGCGCGGCAACGCGATCAGCTTGCCCTTCGGCGTGAAGCAGAACACCTGGTCGTGGAACAGCTCGAGCTTGGTGTGCTCGAGGAACTCCTCGGGATTGGCGCTCTCGGACAGGATGCCGACGGTGTGGCGCAACCAGGCGAACGCGTTGGACTCGCGCTTGAGGAACTCGGTCGGCGAGCCCACGCCCTCCTTGTAGAAGACGTGCGCGGCGATGCCGCGCTCGGCGATCTGGTCCATCGCCTCGGTGCGGATCTGCAGCTCGACGCGCTGGTTGCCCGGGCCGATCACCGTGGTGTGGATCGAGCGGTAGTCGTTCTGCTTCGGCGTCGAGATGTAGTCCTTGAAGCGTCCCGGCACGACCGGCCAGGTGGTGTGGACGATGCCGAGCGCGCGATAGCAGGCCTCGATGTCGTTGACGACGAGTCGAAAGCCGAAGATGTCCGACAATTGCTCGAAGCCGACCGACTTGCGCTCCATCTTGGTCCAGATCGAGAACGGCTTCTTGCGGCGGCCATAGACCCGCGCGCCGAGACCCCGGTGACGCAGATTGTTGGAGAGCTGGTCCTCGATCTCGCCGATCAGGTTGCGGTTGCGCTCGGCGAGCGCATCGAGGCGCTGCATCACCACCGAATAGGCCTCGGGATCGAGGGTACGGAAGGACAGATCCTCCAGCTCCTCGCGCATTTGCTGCATGCCCATGCGCCCGGCCAGCGGCGCGTAGATGTCGAGCGTCTCCTCGGCGATGCGCCTGCGTGATTCCGTCGGCACGAATTCCAGCGTGCGCATGTTGTGCAGGCGGTCGGCGAGCTTGACCAGCAGCACGCGGACATCGTCGGCAATCGCCAGCAACAATTTGCGCAGGTTCTCGGCCTGCTTGGCCTCGCGCGAGACCAGCTCGAGCCGCTTCAGCTTGGTCAGGCCCTCGACCAGTGCCCCGATCTCGGGTCCGAAGATCTGGTCGATCTCGGCCCGCGTCGCCTCGGTGTCTTCGATCGTGTCGTGCAGCAGCGCGGCCACGATGGTGGCGTCGTCGAGCTTCAGGTCGGTGAGAATCGCCGCCACTTCGAGCGGGTGCGAGAAATACGGATCGCCCGAGGCCCGCGTCTGCGAGCCGTGCGCCTTCATGGCGTAGACATAGGCGCGGTTCAGCAGGTCTTCGTTGGTGTTGGGATTGTAGGACCTGACGCGCTCGACGAGGTCATATTGACGCATCATGCGCGCGCGGGGCTTTGCGGGGCGCGCGACCTGAGCAGTCGGGACCACGGCAACCGATTCGGTTGCGGCCTGCATCTGCGTGGATCTCCGGCGCCGATATACCATTCCGTCCTGCCTTCAAACGGACCAGGAGGCGGCCCGTTGTATACATCTTAGCCCCGATCGCGCGTGCGTCAGTTCAATTCGGTGACAGGTTCGCAGCGCCCATCGACAACACTATGGTAACCACGAAAACGCCAACAAAAGCAAAGGCCCGAACAACGGTTCGGGCCTTTGATATGATCACAAGAAGTCGATGATTGCGACGGGACGATTTACTCGTCTTCCTCGGGCTGCTCCTCCGGCGGAGCGAGGCCTTCCAGGCCCTTCAGGAGCTCCTCTTCGGTCATGCGCTCAACGGCAACTTCGGTATCGTCCGCATCGACGCTGGCGCCGGCGGAACCGATCAGCGGCACCGTATCGGGTTCGGGCTCGTCGACCTCGACGAACTTCTGGAGCGAGTGCACCAGCTCCTCGCGGAGGTCCTCCGGCGAGATGGTCGTGTCGGCAATTTCGCGCAAAGACACAACAGGGTTCTTGTCGTTATCGCGGTCAACCGTTAGTTGTGAACCAGACGAAATCATGCGGGCACGGTGGGCGGCCAGCAGGACCAGGTCAAACCGGTTGTCGACCTTGTCGATACAATCTTCTACGGTGACGCGAGCCATGGACTGTCGCTCCGTTGTGGGTGGGACGAAATATGTGGATGATTGGGGGTAGTTATAGGGGACAGGGCGATTTCGCAAGGCCAATTTGTGATTTGGCCTCGCCAAATGGCTCTGATACCCCCACATTGGGGCTGGGATGGGTGATTTCCCGGGCTGCCATCGAGGGCGGCGCCGGGTGTATGAGAGTCCGCCATAACTATACCTTGATTGCCCCGACTTCTCCGGATTTGCGGTTTCGACGGGTTTAGGCGCTATGGGACTGCGCGGCTGGGGGCCGCCGCGCCAACAATAAACGATCAATCACGACACACTACGCGAGCAAACTGAATGTCACCTTCTCCTACCAACAAGATCGCGCTCTTCATCGACGGGGCCAATCTCTACGCGACGGCGAAAACTCTGGGCTTCGACATCGACTACAAGCGCCTGCTGAAGGAATTTCAGAGCCGCGGGACGCTGCTCCGGGCGTTCTACTACACCGCCATCATCGAGGATCAGGAATACTCCTCGATCCGCCCGCTGATCGACTGGCTCGACTACAACGGCTACACCGTCGTCACCAAGGCGACCAAGGAATTCATCGACGCCTCCGGCCGCCGCAAGGTCAAGGGCAACATGGACATCGAGCTCGCGGTGGACGCCATGGAGCTCGCCGAGCACATCGACCAGATGGTGCTGTTCTCGGGTGACGGCGACTTCCGCTCCCTGGTCGAGGCCGTCCAGCGCCGCGGCGTCCGGGTGACCGTGGTCTCCACCATCGCCAGCCAGCCGCCGATGATCGCCGACGAGCTGCGCCGCCAGGCCGACGTCTTCACCGATCTCGTCGAGCTGCAGTCCAAGCTCGGCCGCGACCCGTCCGAACGTCCCGCCCCGCGCGACCGCGGCGAGCGTGGCGAGGGACGCCACCACGCCCCGCAGTTCCTCCAGCGCGCAACCACCATGGCGCCGAGGGGCGATGACGACTTCGAGGAGTGAGGCGGTCCGGTCAAGCCGCCAGCCCCCCACCCTCGTCCCCGACCGTGATTGTCCGCTCTGTCCGCGCCTGGTCGCCTTTCGCGAGGCGAACCGCGCGCGCGAGCCGTTGTGGCACAATGCCCCCGTCCCGCCCTTCGGCGACATCACGGCGCGTCTGCTGATCGTGGGCCTGGCGCCGGGCATGCAGGGCGCCAACCGCACCGGTCGCCCTTTCACCGGCGACTACGCCGGCGACCTGCTCTACGCCACGCTGCTCGAATACGGCTTTGCCAAGGGGACCTATCAAGCGCGGCCCGATGACGGGCTGAAGCTGGTGGACTGCCGCATCGCCAATGCCGTGCATTGCGTTCCGCCGCAGAACAAGCCGCTGCCGGTCGAGATCAACACCTGTCGCCAGTTCCTCGTCGCGAATCTCGAGACCATGCCCAAGCTGCGCGCGATCGTGGCGCTCGGGCGGATTGCGCACGACAGCGTGCTCAAGCCACTGAAGCTGAAGGCCTCGCAGGCCCCCTTCGGCCACGGCGCGGTGCATCAGGCCGGCGCCTTCAGGCTGTACGACAGCTATCATTGCTCGCGCTACAACACGAACACCGGCGTGTTGACCACCGACATGTTCCGCAGCGTGTTCGCGAAGATCAGGGCCGACCTCGACTAGGCCTTGGCCGGATTGGCCTTCAGCCAGTCCAGGACGTCGCCGGCGTTCCGGTCGGGCGGGAACACCGGATAGAGCGCATGCGTGATCCTGGCGTCGTCGATGACAAGCGCGAGGCGCTTGATCAGCGTCAGGCCCGCGACCTCCATGGTCGGCAAGTTCAACGCGCGCGTCAGCACCAGCTTCTCGTCCGACAGCACGGGGAATGGCAGGTGCAGGCGCGAGGCCATCTCGGTCTGGTATTCATTGCTCTGGGTCGAAAGGCCGAACACGTGGGCGGCGCCGGCAGCCTTCAACTCGGCAAACAGATCGCGGAACGCGCAGGTCTGCGGCGTGCACCCGCGCGCACCCGGAATCATATCCCAATCATCGACCAGCGCGATCTTGCCCGGCTCACCTGTACGCGGATAGGCGAACACCACGGTCCGGCCGGCCAGCGCCGACAGCGTCACCGACCTGTCGTCGGTCGCGAGCAGGCCGATCGGCGGCAGCGTCATGCCGGTCAGATGCGCGGCACCGCCGTCATCGGCGGGCGCCGGGATCTGGCTCCAGTCGACCTCGAGCAGGTTGCGCTGGTTCATCGCACTATCCTCTCGCCCGCAGCAGCCGGCCCTTCTCCCGGCTCCAGTCGCGCTTCTTCTCGCTCTCGCGCTTGTCGTGCAGCTTCTTGCCCTTCGCAACCGCGAGCTGCAGTTTGGCGCGACCGCGCTCGTTGAAGTAGAGCTTGAGCGGGATCAGCGTCATGCCCTCGCGATCGACCGCGCCCATCAGCTTGTTGATCTGCCGGCGATGCAGCAGCAGCTTTCGCGGCCGCTTCGGCTCGTGATTGAAGCGGTTGCCCTGGAGGTATTCGGGAATGGTGGCGTTGATCAGCCAGATCTCGCCGTCCTTGGAGTCGGCATAGGATTCGGCGATCGTGCTCTTGCCGTTGCGGATCGACTTCACCTCGGTGCCGGTCAGCGCAATGCCGGCCTCGATCGTGTCCTCGATCGCATAGTTGAAGCGGGCCTTGCGATTTTCCGCCATGACCTTGATCGGACGTTCGTTCTTATCGGCCATGACCTACAAACCTGATCGACATACGCGCGTAAGCTAACAGTTTGGACGAAGGGTGCGCGTCACTTCTTGAGGAGATCGCGGATCTCCGTCAGCAACATGACCTCCGCCGACGGCTTCGGCGGCTCCACGGGCTTGCTCTCTTCCTTCCGCTTCAGCGTGTTCATGGCGCGGATCACCAGGAACAGCACGAAGGCGACGATGATGAAGTTGATCGTCAGCGTGAGGAAGCTACCGTAAGCGAGGACTGCGCCTTGCTTTTTCGCATCCGCCAGGTTGGTGGCGGTCACCGCCTTCGACAACGGAATGTAGTAGTTCGAGAAGTCGAGACCACCGGTCGCGGCGCCAATGATCGGCATGATGACGTCGCCGACCAGCGACGTGACGATGGCGCCGAAGGCCGCACCGATGATGACGCCGACCGCGAGGTCGACGACATTGCCCTTCATGGCGAACTCGCGGAACTCCGTGAGCATCTTCCCGCCCTTTTCGTCGACGCTCATGAACGGCTCCCCCGATTTGCTAGCGCATCAGTTGATCAACCCGGCGTGCACCATGGCGCTGCGCACCGCAACGCGCGTCGGCTCGGAGACCGGAACCATCGGCAGCCGCAGCGTCTCGTCGAGCTTGCCGATCAGCGACATCGCATACTTGATCGGCGCCGGGTTGCTTTCGATGAACAGGTTGTTGTGCAGCGGCATCAGCTTGTCGTGGATCGCGAGCGCCGCCTTGGCGTCGCCCTTGGCCCAGGCCGCCTGGAACTCCGAACACAGGCGCGGCGCGACATTCGAGGTCACCGAGATGCAGCCATGACCGCCATGGGCCATGTAGCCGAGGATGGTCGCGTCCTCGCCGGAGAGCTGGTTGAAGTCCTCGCCCATCGCGGCACGCTGCTGCGACACGCGAACCATGCTGGCGGTGGCGTCCTTGACGCCGGCGATGTTCTTCAGCTCCCACAGCCGCTTCATGGTGTCGACCGACATGTCGATCACCGAGCGCGGCGGGATGTTGTAGATGATGATCGGAATCCCGATCGCATCGTTGATCGCCTTGAAGTGCTGGTACATGCCTTCCTGGGTCGGCTTGTTGTAGTAGGGCGTCACCACCAGCACGGCATTGGCGCCCGCCTTCTCGGCGTGCTGCGCAAGCTCGATCGCTTCCTTGGTCGAGTTGGAGCCGGCACCGGCGACCACGGGTACGCGGCCCTTGGCCTCCTCGATGCACCATTCGACGACCTTCTTGTGCTCGTCATGGCTGAGCGTCGGGCTCTCGCCGGTCGTGCCGACCGGGACCAGGCCGTTGGTGCCCTCTGAGATCTGCCAGTTGACCAGGGAGCGGAACGCCGCCTCGTCCAGGGAGCCGTTCTTGAACGGTGTGACCAAGGCGGTGAACGACCCCCGGAATTTCGTCTTGGCTGCCATGGACTTCCTCCGTACGCGGCAATCTTGAGAGCAAGCCCCATACATATCGGGTCTGTCCCGCAGGTAAAAGGGCCGCTGCCGCGTGACGCACCGTTTAGGCCGCGATTTTGCCGCGGTGGTGGTGCAAACCCGCCGAAAGTAAGCGGCTGTTGGTATTTTGTCCGCATATTCAATCGAATACCGCGAGATCCTGTACAGATAGGTCTTGAGCCATTTGACTGATTCGGGGCGACGAAACGCCGTGACCTCCTTCCCGCGCGCCGCATGGAGATCCCTAGGTCTGGTCGTAAGCCTGGCGGCAGGGCTGTCGGTCGGCTGCGCCGCCTTGGCCAAGTCCAACGAGACAGCCGCTGAAGGCTCCAAGGAGAGCGCGAAGCCAGCCGCCAAGGACGGCGCGAAAGGACCTGCCAAGGGGTCGGCGAAGGATACGAGCAAGGGAACCGGCAAGGAAACCGGGAAGGACGCAGCGAAGGCCGGCACGGCCAAGGGTGCAGCTCAGGCTCCGGCCAAGGACGCCGCGAAGAAACCGGCCCAGGATGCCGGCAAGAGCGCCGGCAAGGACACCACGAAGGACAAGCCAAAGCCCGCGGCAGCGGCCACTGCGCCGAAACCGCATCCGGCCGCAAGCGGCGCGTCTTCCAAACCGGCGCCCGCCCCGGCCGTGACGGCCACCGTCAAACCGACCGCCCCGGCCCCGGCCAAGCCGATCGCGGCGCCCGTGCTCGCGCCTGCGACCCGCCAGCACGCCGCGCCGCGCAAGCCGGTCACGCCGGCCGCGGTCGCTGCGACCTCGTCGACGTCGCAGGCCGACAAGGACACGCTGGAGAACGTCATCGAGCTCGTGCGCAAGCGCAAGGCAGCCGATGCGACCAACTATGCCGCCTCTATCTCCGATCCCGTCGCGCGGAAGCTCGCGGAGTGGATCATCCTGCGCAGCGAGGACAACGGCGCGACCGTCGAGCGCTATCGCGCCTTCCTCTCCGCCAATCCGAGCTGGCCGTCGCAGACCTTCCTGCGCCGCCGGCTCGAGGCCGCGATGTGGGACGACAGGCGCGACGAGTCGGTCGCATGGTCCTGGTTCGAGAATGAATCCCCGATCTCCGCCAAGGGTCGCTTCACGCTCGCCCGGGCGATGCTGGCGCGGGGCGACCGCGCCAATGCCGAGCGGCTGGTGCGCGAGGCCTGGCGCAGCGATCCGATGTCGGAGGACACCGAGAACAACGCGCTCGACCAGTTCGGCGCCCTGCTGACGGCGGGCGACCAGAAGGCGCGGATGGATACCCTGCTGTACGGCAGCGAGAACGAGGCCGCGCTGCGCGCCGCAAAGCGCCTCGGCGCCGGCTACATCGCGCTGGCCAAGGCCCGCATCGCCGCCGTCAAGAAAGTGCCGAACGCGCGCGCATTGCTCGACGCGGTGCCGCGCGAGCTGCACAACGATCCCGGCTTCATCTTCAGCAAGATCCAGCTGCTGCGCCGCGAGGAGAAGTTTGCCGAGGCCGCTCAGCTCATGCTGGCAGCGCCGAAGGATCCGAACCGGCTCTACAATCTCGACGAATGGTGGATCGAGCGGCGCCTCCTGGCGCGCAAGATGATCGACACCGAGGAGTTCCGCAGCGCCTATCTGATCGCCCGCGATGCGGCCCTGCCCTCGCGCGACATCTACAAGACCGAGCAGGAATTCACTGCGGGGTGGATCGCGCTGCGCTTCCTCAACGATCCCGCGACCGCCGCGCAGCATTTCGCTCGTATCGGTGTCGGCAGCGTCAACCCGACCACGCTGGCGCGCGCCGGCTACTGGCAGGGCCGCGCCGCGGAAGCCGCCGGCCGCCAGCAGGAGGCGCGCAATGCCTATGCGCGCGCTGCCGAGCAGTCGACCAGCTATTACGGCCAGCTCGCGCGCGCAAAGCTCGGCCTGCCGCAGATCGAGCTGAACAGCCAGCCGCGCGGCCGCGGCGCCGAACGGCTCGAGATCGTGCGCGCCGCGCAGCTGCTCTACGAGCTCGACGAGCGCGAGATGGCGATCCCGATGCTGGCCGACATGGGCGAGAACGGCGATCCGGAAGCGCTCGCCGGCCTCGGCGAGGTCACCCAGCGCTACAGCGACGCGCGCGGCATGCTGCTGCTCGGCAAGGCCGCGCTCAACCGCGGCCTGCCGTTCGACTTCTACGCCTACCCCGTCAACGGCATTCCGCAGTTCACGCCGATCGGCCCCGAGGTCGAACGCAGCATCGTCTACGCCATCGCGCGGCAGGAGAGCGCCTTCAACCCGTCAGTGGTCTCGCCGGCGCAGGCCTACGGGCTGATGCAGGTGACGCCCGACGCCGCGCGCTATGTCTGCAAGCGCCACGGCGCGACCTACGACCTCGGACGTCTCAAGAACGATTCGGTCTACAACGCCACGCTCGGCTCGGCCGAGCTCGGCGGTCTGCTCGAGGACTATCGCGGCTCCTACATCATGACCTTCGCCGCCTACAATGCCGGCCGCGGCAGCGTGAAGAAGTGGGTCGACCGCTACGGCGATCCGCGCGACTCCAAGGTCGATGCGGTCGACTGGGTCGAGCTGATCCCGTTTTCCGAGACGCGCAATTACGTGCAGCGGATCATGGAGAACCTGCAGGTCTACCGCGCCCGCTTCGGCGGCGGCACGCGCCTGCAGATTGAAGCCGATCTGCGCCGCGGCGCCGGCAGCGTCGAGTAGCCGCCCTCCTCCCGAGCGGACGCCTCACGCGCCAGAACTCATGGATTGAGCAGGAGTCCCTGCACGCGCTCTGGTCCTCCGGAATGAGCGTCTGCCGCCCCAAGCAATACGAACAGGACGAAGGCCATGAAGACGTTGGCCATGTCCGCGCTTGCTCTTGTCGTCGTCCCGATCGCGCCGTTGAGCGCCGCCCCGATCAAGGTCGCAGCCCAAACCAGCAGCGGCCCAAATAGTGGTCCCTGGGTCGGATGCTCCCTGTCCGGTGCCGCGATGCAGAACTGCCGAACGTTCTTGGCTTCAAGACCCTTCTACGAGTGCCAGAGCAACAGGATGGAGCGGGGCTGGATCAGCGTCGAGAGCTCCTACTCCTGCCGGACCCTCGACCTGAAATGGCGCCGGCCTGGCTCCGGATCCCAGGAGGCCGCCGCGTTGGCGGGCTCTTTCGTATCAAGAGCCGGCACCGGATGCCGTCCTTGCGGGCCTTGCGGACTTACGTCCCTGGCGTCCACCACCTCTCCCGCTGACAGCAAGGCAAGCGGCCGCCCAAAAGAAAAACCCCGGCGGTTTCCCGCCGGGGCTCTCTGTCAGGTCGTTAGACCGAACTTACCAGTTGCGCTGAGCGCGGAGGAGCAGGGTCACAGTGTCCTGATCCTTGAGGGTGTAGGTCGCGGTCGGCTTCGCAGCACCCGCAACGATCGCACCACCGGCGTTCTGAGCAGCCGGGAGAGTGATGTTGCCGGCGTACTTCTGGTCGAGATGCGTCCAGTTCAGGTCGGCCGAGAAGGTCAGGTTCTTCACCGGGGTCCAGCGGGTGATCAAACCGAGCTGGGCAACGTTGAAGTCCGGGTTACAGGTGTTGGTCGCAGCGGTTGCGCCGATACCCGTGACAGCCGAAGCCGAGAAGAACGCGGCGCAGATGCCGGCCTTCTGGTTGTCGGAGTACGAGACGCCAGCGTAAGCGCCGTAGATCGCGGTGTTCCAGTACGCATCCCAGTTATGGGTGTACGCACCACGGAAGCCCCAGGTCTTGACCGTCTCCTGCGAGGTGCCCGCACCGTTGAAGGTGGTGTCCGGAGCGAAGGCGAAGCCAACGCTGCCGTACGTACCAGCCGCACCGTTCGAACCCCACATCGAGTAGGAGCTGCCCGCCAGGTTCTGGAAGTTGTAGCGGGTGGCACCGTCGGTGTAGACGCCCGAAATGTTGATCACGTCACCCGCACCAGTCGGGATGTTCTTGATCGACAGAGCGAGCTGAACCGCCCAACCCCACTTGTCGTCGGGGTGGCCAGTGGCTTCGTTCGAGCCGTAGTAAGCGGTGTGGTTGTCCTTCGCCGCGATCGACGCCTGGAAGAGGCCCCAAGCCTGATCGACACGAACCATGGCAACGAGGTTCGGCGAGCGCGAGCCACCGATGCTGTTGTTGGTGGTGCCGAAGCTGCCGCCGACGAGACCGATGCCGGAAGCGCCAGCGAGGTTGACGTTGCCGGCCTGCATGTAGGAGGTCGGATCTTCCGCCGAGAACGCCGCCGTCACGCCCTGACCGAAGTCAGCAGTGTAGGTGAACTGGTTGATACCAGTGACCGTGCCGCTGCCGCCGACGAGGCTGTCGAAGTTGTTGCCGGGATAGTTGGTCCAGGGCGCGTCGAACTGCGACACGGCCTTACCCATCGTGAAGCCAGCGAACTGGATGAAGGCGTAGTACACGCCGAGCGAACCAGCCGAGGTGTTGCCGTCGGTGCCGTTGACCGAGCCGGAGCCCGAGCCATAGAGGCTGACCGAGTTGAACGCCGAGGTACCGGTCGCGGCCGGGCCAGCAGTCAGCGTGCCCGAGTAAGCGGTACCGCCGGAGGTGCTGTTGATGCCGACGTAGTTGCCGGTGGTCCAGGAGAACACGCCGTCGAAGAAGGTACGGACGACGCCGTACTCGGTCGCGGTGCGCGTGTCGATGTTGAGATCTTCACGAGCGCGCATCGTGTAGTAGTTCGTCAGACGGTTGCGAGCACCGTTTGCGCCCTGGCTCGAAACGTTCAGCTGACCGCTGAAGTCCGAGTTGGTGTTCAGCGCGACTTCGGCGCGCAGATAACCGCCCAGCTTGATGCAGGTGTCAGTGCCCGGGATGTAGTAGAATCCGGCACCGTACAGGGAGCAGATCTTCACGTATTCGACCGCCTTGGCCTTCACGGGGAGATCGGCTGCCTGTGCTCCGCCAACGGCGATCAGACCCGCCGCTGAACCGAGCAAAAGGCTCTTAACCAACTTCATGTTAAACCTCCAAGTTTGCTCTATAGGGAAGGTTCCGGATCCGCTGGGTGAAGACACCCTAAGGTTGGTTCCCTTGTCCCTTAACTCACCGCTTAGTCGCTTCGCGCCTTCGGACACACCCGCTGAACGCGAGGGACTTAAGCGAACCACCTAAAACGGGACGACCTCGGGATGCCCCCCTCCGTCGCTCAGTCACAATTACCGAACGTCTTTGCACACACAACAACAGAACGCTTCGAAACGGGCCTACGGAGCTTGTTTTCCGACGGGTGTTGCACAAATAACACGCAGATGTGATCGATCCGCCCGCGCAACACTCTGATTTTACTTATCTTTTTTTTACGGTTCCATTTGACCTCAATACTTCCGGCCCGCAACCGCTTCTGAGCCGAGGAGGCCTTTCCGCCCCGGCTCACCCGAATCGTGACTTTCGAATAGAGACTCACAGGCCCCGTTCGTTTGCGGGATTCGGATAAGTCAGGTCAGGAAAATGCCATGTCATTGCTCGGTGAACCTTCGCCGGGCCTGGCTCCGGGAACTCGAGCACGAGCTATTCCAGAATCGGAAGCGCAGTCGTTCCCGGTAAGCGGCGTGGTTCCCGCGGACGTTAGCGGTCTGACATCCGACAGCGCGCGGCGGACGAGAATCGTCCCCAGAAGACGATCGACGCTCCGGGAGCACCCGAGTGATCAAGACACGTGAACGTCGATATGGTCCGGCGGCAATCCGTCTCGATATCGTCGGAACATTGCCTCGTAAGCAGCCTCGAGCTTTCTGGCGTAAAGCGCCGCGTCAAACACCGATGTCGAAGCGCGAGTGTTTTGCAGCCTTTCGCGAATCCCGTGCAGCCTCTGCCGATCGAGCGCGAGGTCGATCGCAAGCGCTTCGTAGTCATCGCGCGTTCGCGTGATCAGCTCAGGCAGGCCAATGGCGCTCAGCAAGCTCGCCGCGACCCGGCCGGCGAAGCCGTTTCCGATCTGCGTGACGAGCGGCAGCCCGGCCCACAGCGCATCACTCGCCGTCGTGTGCGCGTTATAGGGCAGCGTATCCAGGAAGAGATCCGCAAGACGGTGGCGCGCCAGATGTTCGGACGATGATGCGACGCGTCCCGCAAACACCAGACGGTCCGGATCGACACCGAGGTCGCTGGCGCGCTCCCGCAGATTTGATTTCGCGATCTCGCCGACGTCGGACAACCACAGGACCGACCGCTCCACGCGCTTCAAAATCTTCATCCAGCTGCCGAACACGGCTGGATTGATCTTGTAGGCATTGTTGAAGCAGCAAAAAACCGTACCGTCCTGAGGCAAACCGTGATCGGCCCGATTGGGTGCCGCCTGCCCGATCGTCTCGCCGTCACGGCCGCGCGGCATGAAGCTGCCGGGCAAGCGAACCACCTTCTCTTCGAAGAACTCCGCGTTCTGACCGGGCAACACGATGTGATCGGCGATGATGTAGTCGGCGAGCTCCCTGCTCCCGAGCGTGCCTGCGAATCCGAGATAGTTGACGACGATCGGCGCCGGATCGGACGCAAACAGCGACAGCCTGGCGTTCTGCGTGTGACCTGCGAGATCGACGAGAATGTCGATCCGCGCAGCGTCGATCGCTTCCAGGATTTCAGCGTCGGTCTTGGTCTCGCAGTCGACGAAACGGTGAAATGCGCCTTCCAGCCGCCTGCGCAGATCGCTGCCGTCGTCCTGGCCGATCGAGAACGCGTATGTCTCGAAACGATCCCTGTCGTGGCTTTCGAAGATCTCGGCGGCCAGATAGCCGACCGGATGCTGGCGCAGATCGGGTGACACATAGCCGACGCGAATTCTGTCATGTCCGCCGGCCTTCTCCCTCGCCGGCCGCTTGGAGAAATGCGGGAGCTTTGCACTCACCCAAGCTTTGGCACATCGCAGATGATCTTGGGGCTCGTCCGTCAGCGACAGCAGCGCAAAGGGCGCGCTGCTCGCCTTTCCGGCCCGGATCGCCTCGGTCAGATGAGCGATCTCCTGCTCCAGATCCTCCCAATCGCACAGGTTCATCTTCGCAAACAGACGAACCCCTTCGATGCCCTCCAGATCCGGCTTGATCGACAGCGCCTCGCTGTAGGCGCCGACAGCGTCATCGTATCGCTTCAGCTCTGTGAAGACGTTGCCCCGGCCGAGCCACGCATTCGCGAGTCCGTCCTTGATCGCGAGCGCCTTGTCGTATGCGGCAAGGGCCTCGTCATGGCGCTTGAGAGCCCAGCACACGTTGCCCCGCCCGAGCCAGGCCTCCGCCAGATCGGGCTTCAGCGCCAGCGCCCGGTCGTAGGCCGCGAGCGCATCGCCGGAACGCCTGAGCTCGGTCAGGACGTTGCCCCGGCCAAGCCAGGCTTCCGCCAGATCAGGCCGGATCGACAGCGCCTTGTCGTAGGCCGCGAACGCTGCTTCGTAGCGTTTCAGGTCGCAGCAGACGTTGCCTCTGCCGAGCCACGCATTCTCCAGGTCCGGCCGGATCGACAGTGCCTTGTCATAAGAGGCCACTGCATCGTCATAGCGGCCGAGGATCCAGAAGACATGGCCTCTCGCAACCCACGCACTCTCGAGATCAGGATTGGTCGCCAGCGCCTTGTCATACGCCGCAAGCGCCTCATCATGGCGCTTGAGATCGGCGAGGACATCACCCCGGCCGACCCACGCCGGCGCGAAGCCGGGCTTCAGCGACAGCGCCTTGTCGTAGGTGGCGAACGCGTCGTCGTAGCGCACGAGGTTTCTGAACGCGTTCCCCCGCCCGAGCCACGCGCTCTCCAGATCGGGCCTGATCGACAACGCCTTGTCGTACGCGACGAGGGCATCCTCGAAGCGCCCGAGCTTTTCGAGGCAATTGCCTTTGCTGGCGTGGGCCTCGGCAAAGTTCGGATTGTGGGCGATCGCCTTGTCGAATTGCTCGATCGCGTCCGGATAGTTTCGGGCGGACTCCGCGAGGATCGAGCCTCTGTTATGGTACGAGAGCGGATTGCGCGGATTCACCGCCAGCGCGCGCGTAAAATAGTCCAGCGCTTCCTGCGGCCGGTTCAGGGCCTTGAGCGCATAGCCGTAATTGCTCAGCGCTTCGTCGCTGCCGCCATTCAATCCGACCGCCGCCTTGAGATGGGGCTCGGCCTCGCCGAACCGCCCCTGCACGAGCTTGATCACCCCCAGGAGGTGCTCGACCTCGAAGATGCGCCCGGCCGATTTTGCGATCTGCTGGAGGATTCTTTCCGCTTTGACGAGATCATGGGCGTGAAAGGCATCGACAGCACGTCGAAATTTGGTCTGCAGCTCACCCGCCAAGCCCGTCGCTCCCTCAAGGACACCTGCGTCCTCCCTCAAGGACATCTGCGCCAATCATACCATTGGCTGCGTCATTGCAAGACGAAGCCGCCACGGCCAGGCCGCACAGAGAAAGTCAGACAAATCAATCGCTTAATGGAATTCAACGTGGATTCGGGGGCACAGCGGATGACGGGGGTCACCCGCCCAGCCTATTTCTCAAATAAACTCAGCTACTTAAATGGGGAGCCGGGGCTTTGCGCACGAAAGACGCCTTTGCCGGGCGACACCAAGCGCTCCGCCCCACCCGGCATTATGTGCTCGCTCCGGGCCCAAACTCATCTTGTTCGAAAGATCGCTGGGAATATTCGAGCAAAAACACGCGCTTCCAAATTGACCAGCCCAAGCAATTAGATGCATAAGGCTCGCACCGGAGAGGTGGCCGAGTGGCTGAAGGCAACGCTTTGCTAAAGCGTCATACGGTCTCAAGCTGTATCGAGGGTTCGAATCCCTCCCTCTCCGCCACCCAGCCGCAGTATCCAGCGATATCCGGGTGCTTTTGCGCCTGAACGCGACCGTGGAACGGTTGCCAAGTCTGGCTACGGCGGAATCAGCACGGTCGAGCCCTGCCCGCTCAACGCTCTCTTATATATGGACGCGTAGTCAGCGAGAGGCGGGATCGCCAGATCCGCCAATGCGAGGGCGATATCAGCACGGCCTCCTTCGCCCCGACATTGAATCAGACGCCAGCCTCGCGGCGGCATCGAAACGTCAGCGGCGGAATGCCGGTCTTATGCGGGCGTTCGAGTTCCAGTACGCAATCATCGGGCGCGATCAGAATCCGCAGCTCCTGCCCCCGCGATGGAGTCGTTCTTGTCGGAATAGCTCGTGCGACGCATGTGATAGCCGACGCGACGCGGGAACTTCATTCAGCGAAGCAAGATCAACCGCGACGACATGGATGTGCCGCGTTTCCCGCGGTTCAGTGAGCAGACACCCACGCCCTCGCATCACGCTGCGCGGCCGAGATCTCGGATTCCGACATCTGACCGGCGACTTCCTGGCGCAGCGCGACGGCGTCCTTGCGGCCCTTCAGGGCGGCGAGATTGAACCATTTGTGCGCGGCGACGAGGTCGACGAGGCCGGAACGGCCGCTCGCCCAGTAGATTCCACGCTCGAACAGCACGTCCGACAGCGCGCTCGCATCGATCGGCGTGGCCGCATCGAGATCGAAAGTACCCTGAAACATAACGCATCCCCTTTTTTCTTATGCCGCCTCGTTCCCCCGAGCGCGGCTCCCGTCCAACTCTGATGTGCTTGACCCTTCCCCGGATCGCGCACTGTTCAACTTCTCCCCATGCCGTTTGCCGGCTTGTTGAGGTGGATGATGGCGGGCAAATTTGAATGGCAGTTTAAGCATCGCGATGAAGCAGACGTAAACGCGACCGCGCTGCAGCCGCGCGCGGAATTCAAGAAGTCCCTGATTTGCAGGCACTTCTGCGATTCGTTAGATTCGGTTTACCCTGGGATTTTGGGATATCGATAACCATCGCGCGCAGTGGTGCGCCGCGTCTGGCACCAATTTGCGGAAGCGGCGCGCGCAATGGCGCCGGGCCCGGACGCCACGGCAAAAGCCCGGCATGCCGCCGCCTCGCCTGCTCCAAGGCGGCAAGACCGCAACAGAGCGCGACTGGCTCGCAGGTCAGATCAGCAATGTGGGGGATGAGGGATGCCGGCAATGCCCCGGCTTCAAGAGAACGAGGGCGTCGGCGAACACGTCAGGACCAGATCTCACCTTGGCCCGAAGGCCGCCTGTGAAATTGCGGAGCTCCTTACGGAGAACCGCACCGAACGAAGAAAACTTGTTTCTTCTGCCGGACCGGGCTTTAGCGAGCGAACCCGCGAAGAGAACGATCCGACCGTTGACCTGATGTCTCGCCGACACCCTCTATCGTCGACCAGAACCTCTAGGAGGCGCTGATGACGTGCCGGCTGCGAGAGCCGGCAACTTCAGAAGCGAAGTTACTTCTTCTTGGCGACCTTGCGGGTCTTCTTCGCAGTCTTCTTCACTGCGCTCTTCGCCTTCTTTACCTTCTTCGCCTTCTTCGCTTTCTTGGCCATGTTGCCCTCCGATGTGTGAGATGGCTTTAATCGCTGCGCGCATTCGGGGATCGAATGTGCACACACCCCGAATACACCAACACGACGAAAAAAACATCTTCTCACTTAAGGAAGTGTTGACGACGCAACGCGCGTGCGCCAGTCGCGCTTGATTTGCAGATGCGCGGAAACGCGTGTCTGCGATTGCAAATACTTCTCGCTGCATCGACGTCGGCGGGAGCAGAGATTGCAGAAAACACTACGCAGCAAGTATTATTCTGCGCGCACATATCGCGCACCATCAATGCAACGACAAACGCGGCGAAGCGCTCGATCGCATCGCGGGGGCGAGTCGCGGACTCTGAGTCGCGAATTTTGGCAACGAAATTATTTTCATGCCCACCGGCGCGAAAGCTCGTCAGAGCGTGTGCGGGTCGCCGTTTTACGCGAATCGCGCGACGGCGATTCGGTGGCGCTGCGTGTCTCGAATAGGTGATGAGAGGGTGATGTTGATCGCCGACGATGCGCGCGAACGTCGCATCGCAAACCTTCGCGAGGTGACGATGCGTGTTCGTCACCTCGTTCGAACGTGCGAGGCTAGACGCCGAGCTTCGACTTCAGCAGGTCGTTGACGCTCTGCGGATTGGCTTTGCCGCCGGACGCCTTCATCACCTGGCCGACGAACCAGCCGAGCGACTGCGGCTTGTCTTTCACCTGCGCGGCCTTGTCGGGATTGGCGGCGATGATGTCGTCGACAACCTTTTCGATCGCCGAAAGATCCGTCACCTGCTTCATGCCGCGACTTTCGACCAGTGCGCGGGGGTCGCCGCCTTCCTGCCAGACGATCTCGAACAGATCCTTGGCGATCTTGCCGGAGATTGTGCCCTCGCCGATCAGGTCGACGATCGCCGAGAGTTGCTCGGCGTTGACCGGAGAGCCCGTAATATCCCGGCCTTCCTTGTTGAGACGCCCGAACAGCTCGTTGATCACCCAGTTCGCCGCCATCTTGCCGTCGCGCGCGCGGTTGCCGAGCCTGTCGAGCACCGTTTCGTAGAACTCCGCGCTCTCGCGTTCGGCGACGAGCACGCTCGCGTCATAGGCCGACAGGCCGAAATCGGCGACGAAGCGCGTCTTCTTCTGGTCCGGCAGTTCAGGCAGCTTCGCCTTCAGCTCGTCGACGAACGCCTGGCTGAACTCGAGCGGCAGCAGATCCGGATCGGGGAAGTAGCGATAGTCGTGCGCTTCTTCTTTCGAGCGCATCGAGCGCGTCTCGCCCTTGTTGGGGTCGAACCGGCGCGTCTCCTGCTCGATCTTCCCGCCATCCTCGATGATCTCGATCTGGCGCCGCGCTTCGTACTCGATCGCCTGGCCGATGAAGGTGATCGAGTTCATGTTCTTGATTTCGCAGCGGGTGCCGAGCGGCGCGCCCGGCTTGCGCACGGAAACGTTGACGTCGGCGCGGAGCGAACCCTTCTCCATGTCGCCGTCGCACGTGCCGAGATAGCGCATGATCGAGCGCAGCTTGGTCACATAGGCCTTGGCCTGCTCGGCGTCGCGGATGTCCGGTTTTGAGACAATCTCCATCAGCGCCACGCCGGAGCGGTTGAAGTCGATGTAGGACAGCGACGGCGACTGATCGTGCAGCATCTTGCCGGGATCCTGCTCGATGTGCAGGCGCTCGATGCCGATGGTGACGCTGCGGCCGTCGTCGAGCTCGACCAGCACCTCTCCCTCGCCCACGACGGGCGACTGGTACTGGCTGATCTGGTAGCCCTGCGCGAGGTCCGGATAGAAGTAGTTCTTGCGGTCGAACACCGAACGCAGATTGATCTTCGCGTTGAGACCGAGCCCGGTCCGGACAGCCTGCCTGACGCATTCCTCGTTGATCACGGGCAGCATGCCGGGCATCGCGACGTCGACCAGCGACACCTGGCTGTTGGGCTCGCCGCCGAACGCGGTGGAGGCACCGGAGAACAATTTCGCCTTCGAGGTCACCTGAGCATGGATCTCCATGCCGATGACGACCTCCCAATCGCCGGTGGCGCCCTTGAGAAGCTTGTGCGTGGCCGTACTCATGTCCTGCTCCCGAGCAGCGCGGCAGCGATCCGCTGCCACTCCGCTTCCAATGAATCCTTTGCCGCGGCCTGGCCGGCCTGGCGATACCAGTAGCCGGCATTGCCGAGGTCGCCTTCGACGCGGTGCAGATAGGCGTGCACCCAGGCGACGTCGCGGCTGTTGTCGTCCTGAACGATTCCGTGCGCCCGGTCCCAGTCGCCTTTCGCGGCCCACCACAGGCCTGCGAGCGGCGCGCTCAGATCCGGCGCGGGCGCCGCGCCGTCGAGGCTTGCGATGAAGGCCGCGGCATTCACCACCACCTCGCGGGCGTGAAGCGGCCTGCTGCCTGCTCGATCACCTCGCCGAGCGAGAACAGCGTCTCCTCCTCGAACGGACGGCCGATCAGTTGCAGGCCGAGCGGCAGGCCCTGACTATCCTTGCCGGCGGGCACCGCGATGCCCGGCAGGCCCGCCATGTTCACGGTCACCGTGAAGATATCGTTGAGATACATCTCGACCGGGTCCGCGCCGCCCTTCTCGCCGACGCCGAAAGCCGCCGACGGCGTCGCCGGCGTCAGGATCGCGTCGACGCCCCTGGCGAAGCAATCCTCGAAATCCTTCTTGATGAGCGTGCGCACCTTCTGGGCGCGCAGATAGTAAGCGTCGTAATAACCGGCCGAGAGCACGTAAGTGCCGATCATGACGCGGCGGCGCACCTCCGCGCCGAAACCTTCGGCGCGGGTGTTCTCGTAGAGTTCGTTGATGTTCCTGCCCTGCTCGCGCAGGCCGTAGCGGACGCCGTCATAGCGCGCCAGGTTCGAGGACGCCTCCGCCGGCGCCACGATATAATAGGCGGGCAGCGCGTACTTCGTGTGCGGCAGCGACACTTCGACCAGCTCGGCGCCGGCCGCCTTCAGCCACGCCGCGCCCTCGCTCCAGAGCTTTTCGATCTCGGCCGGCATGCCGTCGAGACGATACTCCTTCGGGATGCCGATCTTCATGCCCTTCACGGACTTGCCGATCGCTGCCTCGTAATCCGGCACGGGAATGTCGACCGAGGTGGTGTCCTTCGGATCGTGGCCGGCCATCGAGCGCAGCAGCATCGCGGCATCGCGCACGCTGCGCGCGATCGGACCTGCCTGGTCGAGCGAGGATGCAAAGGCGACAATGCCCCAGCGCGAGCAGCGGCCGTAGGTCGGCTTGATGCCGACGGTCGCGGTGAAGGCGGCCGGCTGGCGGATCGAGCCGCCGGTGTCGGTCGCGGTCGCGCCCATGCACAGCAGCGCCGCCACGGCCGAGGCCGAGCCGCCGGACGAGCCGCCCGGCACCAGCGTGGTGTTGCTTCCCTCGCGCCGCCAGGGATTGCCGACGGGACCGAAGCACGAGGTTTCGTTCGCCGAGCCCATTGCGAACTCGTCGTTGTTGAGCTTGCCGAGCATCACCGCACCGTCGCGCCAAAGCTGCGAGGTCACGGTGGATTCATACGTCGGCACGAAATTGCCGAGGATCTTCGAGCACGCGGTGGTGCGCACGCCCTTGGTCGCGAACAGGTCCTTGATGCCGAGCGGGATGCCGGCAAGCGGCCCCACCTCCCCCTTGGCGATCTTCGCGTCCGCCTCGCGCGCCATGCTGCGCGCCTGGTCGGGCGTCTCCATCACGAAGGCGTTGAGAACGCGCGCGGCCTCGATCGCGGAGAGATGCGCGTCGGTCAGTTCGAGTGACGTGAAAGTCTTTGCCGCGAGACCCTTGCGGGCCTCGGCGAGCGTCAGCGATGTCAAATCGGTCATTTATTGATCGGGCTGCAGAAGAACGGAGACAGGGTCTTGTCGTTGGCCGGGTCGTCTTGCACGACGGGTTTTCTGGCGGCCGCATTCGCGGCGGCCTGCATTTCGTCGAGCACGGCATCGACGGCGGCATTGGGATCGGCAGCCTTGCCCTGCCGCTCCATCTTGTCGAGGTAGTTCATGTAGGCCTGATAGGCCTTCTCATCGTCGCAAAGCATGCACATCGGACAACGTCCTGAATTGAAGACTTACTCGACGACCTTGGGCACTAGGAAGTAGTGACCCTCGGTCGCGGGCGCGTTGGCAACGATATCGTCCGCGATCCCGCCGTCGGTGACCACGTCCTGCCGCTTCTTCATCTGCATCGGGGTGACCGAGGTCATCGGCTCCACGCCCTCGACATTGACCTCCGAGAGCTGCTCGACGAAGGCGAGCATGGCGTTCAGCTCGCCCTGAAGATGCGGAACCTCGCCCTCGGAAACCGCAATACGCGCCAGATGCGCGATGCGGCGGACGGTAGCGGCGTCGACGGACATTATATAAGGCCTCTCACGGCAAAACCTATTGTGCCGTATAGCAGAGGCCGGTTTTGCGCCGCAACCGGCGCAGCGCGCCCGATCCGGGCCTAAGGGCCTATCCGGCGAGCGCTTTCATCCGGGCCAGCGCCGATTTGGCAAGATCCCGGGTCAATTCGGCCGCGGGGACCTCGCGGCCCAAGGCCACGGCCTGGCCGGCCCAGAGATTGGTGAAATCCACTTTCCCCTGTTTTTCGGCCGCGGCCTTGAGCGGCGCCAGTGCGGTCGCGGCATGAGGGAACGGCGGCGCGTCGGGCGAGATCGGGCCGGCCTCGCGCATCAGGCGGTTCTGGACGCCGCGCGCCGGGCGCCCGGTCATGACATTGGTGATGACGGTGGAATCGTCGTGCGCCTCGGCCAGCGCCTTGCGGCCGCCTGCGCTGATCTTTGACTCCGGACAGCGCAGGTAAGCGCTGCCGACCTGCACGCCCGAAGCACCGAGGGCGAAGGCCGCCGCGATGCCGCGCCCGTCGGCGATGCCACCGGCCGCGATCACAGGCACCTTCACGGCGTCAGCGACCTGCGGCACCAGCGCGAACGTGCCGGGCTGCTCGGAGATCTTGTCGGTCAGGAACATGCCGCGATGGCCGCCCGCTTCGGCGCCCTGCGCGATGACGGCATCGACGCCGTGCTGCTCGAGCCAGACCGCTTCCTTCACCGTGGTCGCCGACGAGATCACGAGGCAGCCGGCCGCCTTGACGCGCTTGAGCAGCGATGGCTCCGGCAGGCCGAAATGGAAGCTGACGATCTCTGGCTTCAGCTCTTCCACCACCTCGCAGAAGGCGGCGTCGAACGGCGCGCGGTTCGCGGCATTGACCGGCGCTGCGGGATCGAGCCCGTGCTCGGTGTAATAGCCGGTCAGCCGCTGCTTCCAGCGCGCCTCGGCCTCCTTCGTCAGGTCGATCGGCGTGTGGCAGAAGAAATTCATGTTCAGCGGTGCTCTCACCCGCTGGCGGATGATCTGGACCTGCTCGCGCGCTTTCTCCGGCGACAACAGTGCGCTTGGCAGCGAGCCGAGCCCGCCGGCTTCCGCCACCGCAATGACCAGCTCGGCATCCATCGCGCCGGCCATCGGCGCCAGCACGATCGGAAGTTCGGTCTTGAAAAGGTCGATCAATCGACGGTCAGGCCACATGGTTGTTCTCTCGAAGTTCAGGCAGCAGATACGATTGAGTTGCGACGGCCGGCAAGAACTTGCTCGGCTTCGACGGCAATCCGTTCGACGATCTCGGCGGCCGGTGGAATATCATGGATCAGGCCGACCGCCTCGCCTGCGATGACGGCGGCGATATCGAAATTGCCGGCTTCCCTCGCGACAGCATAGTCCGCCGCGACTGCGGCGACATTCTGCATCAGTTCGACCTCGCGGCCGATCCAGCGCCGGGCGTGGTCGTTGACAAGACACCGTCCCGTGAAGGGCGCCGGCCAGACATTGTTGCGTGAGAGGTCGAAGACGATGCCGCGCACCGTGGAGCCGCTGGTCGCCGCGCAAATCCGCCGTTTGGCTTCATCGGCGCCGTCGGCCTCCTGGCTTGCATAGAAGCGCGTGCCGAGCAGTACGCCGCTCGCGCCCAGCATCATCATCGCGGCAAGCCCGCGTCCATCGGCGATGCCGCCGGCCGCAACGACCGGCACGCGGCCCGCGGCGAGATCGACGATTGCAGGCACCAGATCGACGGTGGTGCGCGTCGCGCCATGTCCCCCCGCCTCCGTCCCCTGAGCGATCAGAACGTCGGCGCCGGCATCGAGCGCCTGCCGCGCCATCGCCTCATCCTGCACCTGGCAGATCAGGCGCGCGCCGGCCGACTTGATCCTTGATGCGAACGGTGCGGGATCGCCGAACGAGAGCATGATCGCGGACGGCTTTGCCGCGAGCGCGATGTCGAGAAGCTCGGGCCGCTTCGCGAGACTCCAGGTGATGAAGCCGATCCCGAAAGGTGCGGCGAAGCCGGCGAGCTTCGCCGTCTCCCGCTCGAGCCACGCCCTCTCGCCGTAACCGCCGCCGAGAACGCCAAACCCGCCGGCATGGCTGACGGCCTTCACCAGACGGCAGCCCGCGATGACATCCATCGGCGCGAGCAGGATCGGATGTGTGATCCCGAGCAGCTGCGTCAACGGCGTGGTGATCGGCATGGGTCCTCCCGCTCTGGACAGAAACAGTACTCGCCACTAGCATTCACGAAAAATGAATTCCTGCGAACGCTGCCATCACAAAAACGAAACGGCCATGGAACTCAGCGATTTCAAGACCTTCGCCGCGGTCGCCCGCGCCGGCGGCATCACCCGCGCCGCCGAAGAGCTCAACACCGTTCAATCCAACGTCACCCAGCGTGTGAAGGCGCTGGAGGCCGAGATCGGGACGCCGCTGTTCGAGCGCCACAGCCGCGGCATGACGCTGACCGCGGCGGGCAAGCGCCTCCTGCCCTACGCGCAGAAGATGACGGCGCTGTCGCACGAAGCGCTGCTCGCCGCGCGCGACGATGGCGAGCCAAAGGGACCGCTCGCGATCGGCTCGATGGAGACCACCGCGGCCGTGCGACTGCCCACCCTGCTCGCCGATTTCCACCGGCGTTTTCCCGCCGTGCGGCTGTCGCTGCGCACCGCGACCACCGCCGACCTCGTCGCCGCCGTGCTCGATGGAATCCTCGACGGCGCCTTCGTCGCGGGCCCGATCGAGCACGCCGACCTCGTTGCCGTCAGCGCCTTTCGCGAAGAGCTGGTGCTGGTCAGCGCGCGGCGCTGGTCCTCGCTCGCCGAGCTGCGCGCGGGCACGCCGGAATCCGGGCCGACCGCGCTCGTATTCCGCAGCGGCTGCACCTATCGCCAACGGCTCGAGCAGATCTTCGTCGAATTCGGCTGGCCGTCGGCGGCGCGCTTCGAACTCGGCACGCTCGACGGCATGATCGGCTGCGTCGCCGCCGACATGGGCGTGACGCTGCTGCCGCGCACCGTCGTCGAACGCAGCGCGATGAACGGCAGCGTGGCGATGCACACGCTGAGCCCGTCGCACGCGCGCGTCGAGACGCTCTTCATCCAGCGCCGTGCCGGTCACCAATACAGCGCGCTGAGCGGCTTCATCTCCTGCCTCAAGGGCGAGGATGCCGTCATCGCGGCCTGATCGACCACCGCCGCAGTGCCACCAGGGCCCAGATCGCCTCGACCAGCCCGAACGGCCAGGCGCCTTGCAAGAAGCCGTAAGCCGAACCGAGCGCGCACGAGACCGCGAACAGCAGCACGAACCAGTGGCTGCGATCCTCCATCGCATAGCAGACCAGCATCGCCGTGACGGCAAACAGCCCGAATAGTGTCAGTGCGTCCATCGTTCCGGGTTCACTCCGCGGCGCAACGCGTGATATGCGCTAGGTCCATGCCGGCTCTTATCCTGCCTCTCGTCGATGCTGCAACCCACTGGCCCGAACGCGGCGCGCTGGTCGGGCTTGATCTGGGCACCAAGACCATCGGCGTCGCGGTGTCCGATCCGGACCGGCGGCTCGCCACCGGCGTCGAGACCATCCAGCGCAAGCAGTTCAAGCAGGACGCAGCGCGCCTGCTCGCGATCGCCGCCGAGCGCAGGGTCGTCGGCTTCGTGCTCGGCCTGCCCATCAACATGGACGGCAGCGAAGGTCCGCGCGCGCAATCAACCCGCGCCTTCGCCCGCAACCTCGCCCATCTGACCGCGCTGCCGATCGGCTTCTGGGACGAGCGTCTGTCGACCGCCGCCGTCGAGCGCGAGCTGATCGGGATGGATGTCAGCCGCGCCAAGCGCGCCGAAGTGATCGACGAGCACGCCGCGATCTTTATCCTGCAGGGCGCGCTCGACCGCCTCGCGAATCTGCGCGCCGGCCCGGGAGCTGGCTGATCCATGGCGGTCGTGATTGCGGCGCTGCTGCCGGTCTTCATTCTCATCGTGCTCGGCGTGGTGCTCCGGTACAGCCTGATGCGGCTCGACACGCAATGGCACGGGCTGGAGCGGCTGACCTATTTCGTGCTGTTCCCGATGTTGCTGATCCAGACGCTGGTGAAGGCAGACCTCACCAAGGTGCCGGTTGCCGGCGTCGGCGGCGCGCTGCTGCTGTCGGCGCTGGCGATGTCGCTGCTCTGTCTTGCGCTGCGCCCTGCTTTGTCGCGGCTCGGCATCGACGGCCCCGCCTTCACCTCGATCTTCCAGGGCGCGACACGCTGGCAGACCTATGTCGCGCTCTCGGTCTCCGCCAACTTGTACGGCGATGTCGGGCTGGCGCTCGCCTCGGTGGCCATGGTCGCGATCATCCCGCTGGTCAACGTGTTCAGCGTCGCCGTGCTCGCGCAATATGCCTCGCCCGAAAAGCAATCCGCGCGCGCCATCGCCATGACGGTGATCCGCAATCCCCTGATCTGGGCCTGCGTCATCGGCCTCGTCATCAACGTCATCCACCTGCCGTTGCCGAAGATCTGGCACGAGGTCGCCGACGCGCTCGGCCGCTCCTCGCTTGCCATCGGCCTGCTCGTCACCGGCGCCGGCCTGCAGCTCAAGGGCCTGTTCCGCCCCAGCGTGGGCGCAACGATCGGCGTGGCGTTCAAGTTGGCGCTGATGCCGGTGCTCGCACTGGCGCTCGCCGTCTGGTTCGGACTGTCGGGCACCAACCTCGCCATCGTCGCGATCTGCGCGGCGGTGCCGACCTCGCCGAGTGCTTATGTGCTGGCCCGCCAGATGGGCGGCGATGCGCCATTGCTGGCGCAGATCATCACGCTGCAGACGATCCTGGCGGCGATCACCATGCCGATCGCGATCGCGCTGGTGGCCTAACTCCCCAGCCACATCGTCAGCACCACCGCCGTCAGATTGTTCAACGCGTGCAGGATGGTGGTCAGCCAAAGCGAATTGGCGCGATAGCGCATGTAGCCGAACCACAGGCCGATGGTGAAGACCTCGGCCAGGAAGTACATGTCGTATTGCAGGTGGACGACCGTCCACACCAGCGACGACAGCAGGATCGCGCCGGGCACGCGCAGGAAGCTCGCCGACCAGCCGCGAAACAGGAAGCCGCGCGCCAGAAATTCTTCCGACATCGGCGCGGCCACGCTGAAGGCGAACAACAGCAGGAACGCCGCGCCCTTGTCGCGGCCGGATTTCAGCAGATCGGTCATGAAGCCCGGCGTCGCCTCGCGGCCGAGCGCGCGCGACATCGTCTCCCAGGCGACCACGAGCAGGATCAGGCCGAGCGCGCCGAACAGCAGTTGCTTCCATGACGGCCAATGCAGCGCCAGATAATCGACGAACGAGGCCTTCTTGATACGGATGGCGAGCCAAACGGCGGCGACCGTCGTCGGCAGGCCCATGATCACCGAGAGCGCGAGCGCCTGCGGTTCGTGACCGACGACCTGCACCGAGGCGAGATCCATCGGCAGGCCGCGCATCGCCACCAGCAGGACGACGGCGCCGATCTGCCCGACGAACATCGCGACAAAGATGAAGAGGCCCCACAGCGCCGTGCCCCAGAACTTCCAGACGCGTAGCGGCGCGGGCGTGACGGTCAGCGGCGGGAGATCGGGATTGAGCGAGTCCATGTCGTGGTTCGTGATCCCTGGCTCTGTCATGGCGCGTCCCGCGGCCGGAATCAGTTCCGCCGCGGCTGGATCGGGAAATCATAGGCCGCCCCGCCTGCCCCCGGCAGGGAAAAATGCCACCACTCTTTCGAATAGTTCACAAAGCCTTGCCTCGCCATCGCAGCCACCAGCCGCTTGCGCCAGGCGCGCTGCTCCGGGGTGATCGAGGCGGCCGCCGTATGGCCCTTGGTATCGGTACAGTCGTAGCCGGTGCCCATGTCGACGCTGCCCTCCGGCAGCCGCGCCTCGACCGGCGCCGTACAATCGGCGTAGCTCTTCGACGGATCGATCTTGGTCGAATTGTCGGCCTTGAGATCGACCAGCGTGAGGTCGAGCGCCGCACCGGTCGAATGCTGCGAACGGCTCGCGATGTAGCCGAGACGGAACAGCTCGGTCTTCGGTATCTTTGGATTGTAGCGCCGCTCGGCCGCGGTCTCGTGGCCGTTCTGCGACCACCTCACCATGTCGAGCGAGGCCCGCGCCGGCCGGTAGCAGTCGAACATCTTGAGCGAGAGGTTCTGCGCCGCGAGATCCTGCTGCACGGCCTTCAGCCGCAGCCCGACCTCGCGCTTCACCACGCATTCGCCGGCATTGTAGCCGGCCATCGGCCGGCCGACGAAATTCTTCGCCGTCGCATAGCGAATGTCCTGGATGATGGTCGGGTCGATCTCGCGCAGATAGACGAAGCCGCCGGGGAGAGACTGGGCGTAGGCTGCGCTGATTGTCGCTACCGCGAAGAGCACGGTCAGAATTGCTTTCACGAAATGTCCCCACATCGTCATGGCCGGGTTTATCCCGGCCATCCACGTTCTTTTTGCGTCAAATGCGATAGAAGATCGTGGATGCCCGGGACATCTAGCGCGAAAGCGCGCTTCGCGCTTCTGCCCGGGCATGACGGAGAGCCGCGCCACGGCCTCCACATCGACAGATCAGGGGATAACTCCCCTCCCGCCGATTGGGCCTTGCCCCACCCCCCATCCACGCCTATAGCTCTGCTTTTAATGACATCGAAATCGACCTTCGTCCTCGGCCACCGGCATTTGCTGGGCATCGAGGGCCTTTCCGCGGCCGACATCACCGGCCTCCTC